>Ga0182738_1007983_pt1 | contig 10614 bp, 5 predicted proteins | sample eDN5th30CBELigMG_FD_128876 | JGI IMG/M metagenome (GOLD analysis project Ga0182738, IMG submission 128876) | Enriched Miracle-Growth compost microbial communities from Emeryville, California, USA - eDNA 5th pass 30_C BE-Lig MG (version 2)... ... | reverse complement strand
TTGAGTCTAAATTCTTCTTTGGTGGCATAGGGAGGAATCTCAATATGCCAAGAACTATAAAAATTTAACGATGAGGGAAATAGTTTATATTTACCAAGTATGCGATACTGGCAAGCGGGTAGCTCCATAAGGATGTTTACTGAAGGTGAAATGTCGTTTTTGGCCGACAGGGATTCTAAGACTACCTGTAACAAAGAAAACAAAGGCAGCCAATTCTTTTTGCGAAAACTCTTCCAAGATTTCCCAGAGCCATTTCATGACATCATCCTCTGCTTTATAGCCAGAATAGCTAACTTTCTCTTTGATATGTTCAATTTCAACTTTCGGAGCCCCAGATATTAATAACTGCAATTCAGAGGGGCTAAATACGTCGAGGGACTGCTTTGGTAAGATCAAGTAAAATCCTTCAAGAAAAGCCGAGAGCTCTTGTTCAATTTCTCCCTGCATCTTTGCTTGGCAGATTCTCTTGACAAATTCTTTTTTGTTTCCATCGTTCATTATCTTGTCATATCCATCTTCCAGTAACTCTTTTGTAAAGTTGTTTTCAAAGATTTGGATATCATATGTAAAATTCTGCTCAAGTTCATCAACTGAATTGCTCAATATCCACTCCAAATTTTTATGCAATTCTGCATCAATGTCTGCTAGATCATTTATTGCCAATTTTCGATCTATCAAGGGGATTGAATAAAGCAGAAAATTATTAGGTCTTACTGATTAAAATATGTTTTAAGAAAGGCTTGGTGAAGTTGAGATCAACAACGAAGCCTTCTTGAAGAGCTTTGGCAAGAACAATTCCTGCAAGTTGGAAATATTTGAGTCGAGAAGGAATCATTGTGGAGAGTGGAGAGGGTTGGATATTAAATCCATTCTTTGAGATTTCAAATAGTCCAAAGTCCGGATTGAAGAGTTCTCGGCAGATGATTGTGTACCATTCGCGGCGAACGCCACCTGAGATGAGAAAGTTAAATCTATGAATTGATCGAAGGTTCAACCTGCATCAGATCCATGCTCGTCTTTAAAGGAAACAGTAATTCTTTTTCTCAGATCTTTATGAGATAAATTTGAAAATTGTTGAATAGTAGATTGCAATAATTTCTTTCGATTAATTATAACTCCTAGAGCGAAAATGGCTGATTTATTTGTCAACAAAAAAAAAATACCTCGACTTGCAGTACATCCTGTTGTTTTAAGATCTTGATTGATAATTTCCCTAAAATAATTGATTAGAAGAATTTCTTTTAAAACAATTACATGAATATTTTGTATTTCAAGGTGAAATCAAGAATCCATGGTACTCTTTGGGATAAAAAGTTGATTGCATCGGATTTTTTATTTTGGACAAAGAATGCTTTTTCAATGTTATTTTGATGTTTTTTGCACATATCTGTAATTAGAATATCAAAGTCAAACTCTCTAGATCTCCTTAAGTTTGAGTAGGACTGCTCGAGGCCTGGAAGAGCGTCTCTCTCTTTCACATTCTCACAAGAGACTATTTGTGCGAATTTTGGAAGCTCTGGAATGATTTCTTCTGAGGGTTCCTGAATCTGTTTCTCCGAGATTTTGTTCTTGCAACAAAGAAGAGCATAGAATTGGATACATGACCGCATCAATGTTGGCAAAATTAAAGCGACTTGTTTGAAAGGAGCAAGGGTTGGAGAAGCAAGATAATTCAAAAGTTCAAAAATATGAATGATAAAATCTTCTGTTGCTGGTTCAGTGAGGACTTGAGAGGCGAGATGACTCAGAGCTTTGATATAAACTTTATCCTGTTGTTGTTTTATCAGAGTCTGGGTCTGAGTTGATTTCTCTTTTTCAGCAGAATCCCAGGTTAAGAATATTGAACAAATAAAAGTGAAGATTTCCTCGAGGGATTCAAAGCTCTTGGTAAGATCAAACAAAGGCTTGAGATCATTTTCAGAGATGCTGACTGGTTCAGAGCCGCCGTTCAAGGTCGACTTCAACAGACTGTTGATTTGGTCGACAGGTTTTTGGAGAACAGTAATTTTTTCTGTAAAATGCTGAAGGAGAATTTCGAAATCATAGATTGCAATATGATCAAGATTTTTTAATATAACGTCAATTGGGCTCATCTTTAAGATAGCTTTGCAACTTTTCACTGTGAGCACTTTCTTTTCATCGAAAGGAGTGTCATCAGCAGATTGCTTTGAGTCCCAAATTTTGAACTGTATTTTTTGTGTAAATACAGTTTTCAATAAATTTTGCAATTCTTGAAGGAGGGTGGTGTTGGAATTGATTTCCTTGATTCCAAGGAGTCCAATGAGGAGATCACCGAGCGAAATGAATTCTTTTGTGACATCTTTGTAGTTTGTCTTGAGCTTAAGTTCTTGAAGGCTTTTGAGACCATACTGCTCCAAGTAGGTTTTCGGCTGACAGACGAGATAAATCCTTTGTTTGATGTGTTGAACCAGGAAACTGAGAACATTTTGAGTGACTTTATCGTAGTTTTGATCAAGAGGAAGTTTTGAACGAGATTTCAAGTCGCAGAGGGTTCCACAAGGGAGCTGCATATCAGCCTGATCCAGAAGACTAATATGACCTGGAGAATAAAGGAAGAAGAAGCAGAAATCTAGGAGCTTGGTTTGGAAGGGTGCAGAGTTACAAAGTTCATTTAAAAGTCCAGTCAAAGGAGCTGGTGTCTCATTTGAAAAGACAAGGTAAAAGGAGCTTGCCAACGATTCAACAACATTATCGTCAATGGAGAATAAGTTGTGAAGTTGATGCAAATTCTTCTTCAAGCTTGGATCAAGCGGGGGCACAGCAGTTTGCCCAGTTGGAGAGATATTTAGATCATAACTCTTGCAGAACGTCAATTCATCAAGAGATTCCAAAGGATCTTCATGAGGGATGATTGGTTGCTGAGGTATTAAAGGTGACAGATCTTGGAGTATTTCCAAATAGGTCTTGATATTATTATGAATCCAAGTAAACTCTTCAAAGATTTCTGTAAAATTTCGCGGGAATTCAAAGCTTGCAAAGATTTGATATTGACCCAAATGGCACAGGAATAGATTTCGTTCAAAATCGTCCATTTTTGAGAGTTCACCAAGAACCTTTTCAGCAACAGTTTGTTGTGCTGGAGTTGTGACTGACAAAGGTATAGTTTCGACCAGAATTCTTTCAGAAAGGATTTTAATTTTGGTTTTCACTTGTGTTTCAGCATTTTGAAGATCCGCCTCCGATTTGATACAAGAATTCTTACCAAAATATTTCAGTTGTTTCAGAACTTTGATTGGAGATGTTTGTTGTCCTTGGATATCGTTTGGATTCACTTGAATACCAACATCCTGTTGGAGGATGGCCTGTTGAATCAGGTTTTGGGAGATTGCTTGATAAAATCTTGTATCAGTTTGCTGGGAAAGCATGCCTATTTTCAGTAATATCTTTTTGATATCAAGGAAAGGAACGCTTTTGATGTTGTAAAGACTGGGAAGGTTAAATTCAGATCTCTCAGTTGGCAGTTCGAAGTTCATTGCAGCAGCATATGAGCTCATAAACTCTGATGAATCGTTCAATGTTTTGCTGATGTTTGAAGTCAAAGACTTGAGATAATTCACCCATGTTACATTACCATAAATAGATGAAGACATGAGGAAAGGAAATGCCTTGGCTTCATCTTTATTGTTTTCTCTTTTGAAAATATTGATAAGTCTCTGTTGCATATAGGGTTTTTTAATATTTATTTGTGCTATATTATTCAGAGTTGCGACTTGACCATTTAGAGTTGTTTTCATGATTTCAGGCAGTTCAGGAAGATTTTGATCTTTTGCGGCAGAATTTGTTAAAAATTCTTGATAATGATCATATTTGAGAGCGTCAATTCTGGTAGGATTTAAAGAAATTTCACCGCATAGTCTTAAATAACGTGAATCGAAAAAGTTGGTGTATAATCCAGAAAGAATATCCTCGAGAAGACTTGGCTGGACAGAGGGATTTCTAAACAAGAATTTGAGGCTCTGGAGGATTGATTTCAGCATATCATTCAAGAGATTCTCAGTATGATCAAGGAGTTTGAATTTTCGTGAAAGCGGTCGTTGTTGGATTACAAAGTTGATGTACCCGAGAGCTGCGATTGAGAATTTAGAGATGAGATATCTTTCAACTGAGGATAATGGGTCTTTTTGATTTGCCAAGGTTTTCACTTCTTCACGAATTAACTCCATACATTTCAGGGTCACGATTGTTGAAACATCAATCAATGTGTCTGGAGATTCAGGATCTCGGAAAATGATTCCAATTGAAGATATCAATGGCTTTAAAAGCAGAAGGAAACTATGCCCATTATATCTAAAGAATTTGAGTTGAAACAAACACTCCAAGAAGGTTATTGATTTAAATTCTTGTTTATCAATGATGTGAGTGTAATCGTCTTTAAAGAAAGAGATGTAGGCAGCAATGTATGAAAATTTTTGAGCCAAAATTGAGATCAGGGTCATAATGCTGTTTGTTTCCTTAAAAGAAGATGGATTGTCTTTGTTACTTAAATTGAAAAGATGGTTATTGAGCATCGAAGTCAAGATCGTTTTCAGAATATTTAGCGCGTTTGGTGAGATTTGGCTCAAAATATTTTTAACACCGGATTGAGCTGATAAATCTTCTTGAGTTAAATCTAATTTGAAATAAGGAAAAAGTTATTTACGAAAAAATTACCAAAGGAGATATTGAGATTTTGACTTGCAAGACGTTTGGAAGGATCAGGGTTTTGAGTTGGAGTTTGCAAAGAGTTTATTTTGAATTTGTTTTCTAAAATAGTGAGTAGCTCTTCTTGGCTTGTCTTTTCTTTTTCGATTATGAGGGGATCTGAAGCAAGATTTGTGATTGGTAATGTGAAATACGCTGACCCAGAAAGGAGTTTTTTTATCTGAGTTAGGATGAGCTGGTCCTCAGGCAGCCCATCTTGGAGAGGCTTTTCGAGCACGGATGCTATGAAGTACGTAAGAGTGACAGTCCAGGATTTTTTTGTTTTTGTATTCAATATCGTGGAGATCAAATCAACAAAATCAAGAGAATCAGAGAAAATCTGAAGCATGCCAAGGATATTTAGGATAGTCGGATCATTATAGATTGATATCTTGGATTGAGGATGTTCACTCAAAAAGCAATAAAGGTTGAGAGTGTTTTGAATCCAGTGAGAAAAGGACTTGATTTGATCTGGTGCCAAAGACATCTGGGCGGAGTTGTTCAGATATTTGCAGGTCAAATATGTGAGAACTAGCTTACATGTATTTGCAATCAGATCCTGAACAGTTTCAACAAAGCGATCAAAGTTTTGTGTTTTGAGATGAAAATCTGAGAATAAAGAGCTGGTTCCAGTGATCAAGTTCCAAACAAAAGACTCTTGGATAGAGTAGTCACCTTCTGGTCTTTGTAGGAAAGCCAAGAGCCGATTCAAGCAGCCCTGAATGGTCAACAACAAGTTGAGTGAGTTGTCTGGGGTAAAATTCAAGATTTTAAGGAATCCATCTTGTGTTGAGGTTGAGATATTTTGAATGAGGTTATTGAGGAGTTGAGTCAATTCATTTAAGCTTTTTTCTTGGATTGGAGTGAGGATTGAGGACCAAGTTTTCTTGGCCTCCGCAAATGGATAGACTAGAATAAAATATTGGAGACTCTGGAAGAATTGTTGATCAATTTCATCTGCCTCTCCTCGAGTTTTCTCCAATTCTTTTTTCTTCAAAGCAATTTCATCCTTAATTTTTTGATTGACCTCTTGTACATTCGAGATGACAGTTGGGATGACTGGCTCATCGTCACCAAACAGGGCTTCAAATTCTTGATAATCATCTGCGAGGTTGCTTTCCAAGGTACTGATCTCACTTTGGATTGGTTCGATGGCTTTAATGACATCCTTCTTTAAAGTAATAAAGCATTTTTCAAGGATCCGAAGGACACTCACAAAAATCTCATCCGTTTGAGAGTTTTGATACAAGATAATTTCTTCAGCTTGCAAGGAGTTTAGAGTTTTTACTAACGAGTTGAAGAGATGTTTCTCAAAGTTTTGAGATGAGATTCCAAAGTTATATGCTTCTAGAGTGTTGCAGATTGTTTTGAAGTTCTGATTGAAATAATCAATGAGCTGCAAGGCAAATTTGTGTATCAATTTCATGTCATTTTCAGAGGGATGTGCTTCAGTCTCCGAAGTTTTCCCAATTTTATAGTCAATGTACCCCAAGGTAGCTCTTATGATTTGATTGATGGGAGTTCCTTGGCAGATAGTAGTGCACAATAGAACTTCTTTCAGTCTGCCTTTCAACATTTCATTGAGAACGAGGATCATTCGCAGCATTTTGCTTGAAACGCCTGTCGGGAGGTTGTTTCGGAACCCTTCCTGAAGTAACTGACAGAAAAAGCCTTGAATCGCGTTAAATGCGCTAAAAACACTGTGGGGAGGTTTCAAGAGGCTCTCCAACCCTTTAAGAATTGCTCGAAATAGGGGATCTGATTCCAGGGGCGCTTTTGTTTCCACAGAGAACACATTCAAAACAAAGTCAATCAAAGGAGGTGATAGTTTCTTCAGCATATCAATATATTGGTTTTGTGCAGCTTCATCCATTGAGCACCCGTCGAAACCACGTAAAATGTCTGGTAATTGCGAGATCCTCTTGAGGAGAGCAATATATAAAATTGTTTCTTTGTTGAATGATTGGTGGTTTTCTCTGATTTGAGAGAGATCAAGCTGAAGAACCTGTTCCTTGGCGGCTTGAGGCTTGATATCTGAATGGAACATCCGGTTTAGGAATGTAACCCTGTGGCCAAGGGTTCCGAAGAAAACGATTCTTGCATTCCAGCGGATAAATTTGTTTTGATCAACAATTTTAGAGTATGCCTCCAAGAACTTTTTTTGTTCGAGGGCTTCAGTCAAAAGCAAGAAAGCAGGATGGAAGTACAGATGACTTAGTTTGAGGAGGATATTGGTAAATTTAGGATCAAAGGCCTCAGTATGCTGGAATTTATTATTATCGAGTAAATAAACGAGCCACTTTTGTGTTGAATAGATAAAAGTTTTGCACTCAAGTTTGAGTTTCAAAATTTTTTGGTGAACCTGATGATCAAGAGCATTCTTCCAGGTGATAAGATACCATTGCGTAGTCAGGCTGCTTTCAATTCTCTCAAGAGAAGCAAGCGCCAAGTTGTCAAGTCTTACAGAAATCTCTGCTTCCTTGATATAAGACCGATCTTGGTACTCACAATTTGCTTCAATGCTTGCCTTTGCAAGGTTCTCTTCAACAATTTCGAAAAATCTTTGAAAAGCTTTTTCTAAAACAACAGTTTTGGTGGATGATGTGCTTTGTAAAGTTTTCCAGTAGTCTGTTTGAAAGTCAAGAACATCCCATTCATTTGGGGAGCATTTATTGGCCACAAAATCAGTAAATGAGTGCAGAAACCGAATCTTGAGGTCTTTTGGGAACACAATGTTCAGATTGAATATTTTCAACAAAAAGGTGCTAATCGTCTTCAATTGTGCTGTGATCGGAGATGAAGAATGAATTTTATGTGTTTCAGCAGTTGAAATAAATGTTCTCAGGAGGTCACTGAGGGTTTGTGTTTGATCTGTGAGCTGGAAGTCTTTTGTGGAGGATTTTTCCTCCATAAATTTAAATGAGAATTTTAGATTCAGAAGCAAATCTTCTTGAATATCTTGCCGATTGATGATGGTCTCCAATGGAATTTTGGAGAGGTTCCAAGTGTCAATAAATTTGATTGGAGAAGTGAGCAACTGGATCACATTGTAATATTTCTCTTTAACATAGGGTCGTAATCCTTGGATGTCAAAAAGATCTTTTTCAAAAAGAGTCTTGGCAAATTCCAAAAACTTTTCTTTTTGCTCGGGAGTGGGAAATGTAAAGTGAACGCCTTTATAGATGACTAGAAGAGCAAGCCGGACAAGAGATTCATAAAGGGTAATATACTCCCCGTAATAGGTGCTCTTGAGTGTCAACAGAAGACTTTTTTCAGACTTGACTGCATGGAGAATTTTCTCCAAGGTGTCATTTTCTTCATAAAATACATTTGTTTTTAGAAATGTTTCCAATGCTAATCCTAAAAACTCAAGGTTTAAAGGAGAAGAATTGCAAACAGAGACAAGCAACTTTTTGGCGCTTTGAGCAAATATATTTCTTGCCGAGGCCCTCAAAGCGTTCAAATATTCTGATTCAATTAATCCATTCAAATGTACGCTTGAAGAAGCTCCAATATAGGATTCAAGAGCAATACAGATTTTGAAGAATTCAGGTTTTCCAGGATAGCTTGTGAAATGGAGAATGAACGTTATTAAACCGAATGCAGAATAATAATCTTCATCCTTTTCAATCTCAGTCTCAAGAAATTGTTTCTTGATTTGTTGAACTTGCTGCTCTGTAATTTCAGAATCAACCATCACTCCCTTTTTGGAGAGAGATTCTTTGAGTTCTGAAAGGCAGTCTTTCAACAGAATATCTTTTTCACTGAGCTGAAGGATTCTAAAGTAATCAAACTCCATCTTGACCAGAAACTTGAAATATGGTGTGAGGAATTTTATCCATTTCCTGTAATTTGACGTGAAGCCCTTACTTGAGGCACAATGTTTCTTCGATAGCAATAATATCAATTCATTAAGATGTCCTGCATTGCACATATCTTCCAGGATGGCGAGATATGGGGAGATATCTTGAGTATTGACGGTGTAAGTAATCAAATGAATCGTCTGTTCTGCTCTGACAAGCTTCAAAAACTGATCAAAGTCGGTTGATGTCTTGTAATATCGGGATAAAATGGAATAGAAGGGTTCAAATGTTGCCGCTTTGACCGAATATGGATTATTGTAGATTTGATTTTTTTCAAGGAAATCTATGAGAGTATCACAATAAGCGAGCAAGTCCTGGATCGTCCCTGAATGTGTCTGAATGTATTCTTTTGAAAGTATCTCCTAATAAATAATGGATGAAAAATAGAATTTCCAAGATTGATTACAGGAATATGATGTTTACTTAAATAGTCATCAACTATTTCTTTCGGAAGGGAAGTCATAGGGATAAGTAACTCGAAAAAGAGTAAGCGATGGGATTATAAAATAAATTTATTTGTTTGTGTGTGGAAAATGGATTATTAATAATAAACTGGTTCATAATATACATTTTTCGACTAATCAGATTTAATCTTTTTTTCATACAGTTTGATCAGATTTTATATTATTTAATTTTGTAAGAATGTGGAGGATGGAATGGCTTCTTTGAATTTCACGACGATGTTTAAGGTCCTGAGAACTAAAAATGAATTGAAGAAAAGAAGAATTTTGTTTTTCAAGTTTAATTTTCTCACCACTATCATCAAAATTATTTTTATAAATAATAAAATCTGAGCGGATTTCATTGTTAATCAAACGAGGGTTTTTGTTTCTTTGTCTTAAAATAAATTTAGCTTTTATCTTTTGATCTGCAAGGCTCATGCACGATTTAATGGCAGATATTGTATATAGGTTTCAGTATTTTCCAAAATTCTGGCATCTTTACACGCCAAGGTCTTAAAAAACTTTTCCGGACAAAGATTCAAAAATAAAGTTATCAGTTTTGATTTTTACGAAATTTCAATCCCGGACTCTTCTAAAATTCAATCTCTGCTTTGTGTGCAAATTTAATTTTTTTCAAATTCGAAAATTCTGACAAAATAATGGATTTTTTATTTTTTTTTTCCAAAGAGAAAATTAATCTTGCTTTTTATGAGCGAAACATCACAAAAATACAAAGTAATTTTAAAAGCTTGAATCCTCTTATGGCTTTTTGGGCATTGTCAAAGCTTCCGAATGTTTCTCCAAAAATCTGACATTCCTTCAAAAAGTCCGATACAGCTTATTTTCTGGAGACGGCTTGACTTTTTCTCCAACCCCAATATTCTTCATAACTCTTCAATCACTCCAAAATATTGAACCATAGAAGTATGCGATCCAATAATCAGAATCCTGATGAAAAGAATTTTTTGGTCAGAAATTTCTCCCCAAAAATCCAAAAAACTCTTTTCAATTGTAAGAAATAAATTCAAGAGAGAGATAATTTGAATAATACAATTTTTTACATAGAAATTTTAAAAGAATGAAAATGTTGTTTTGAATATTCTTGGATATTATCAAACATCTTTGTGGAGGATTTATAAGGACCAATATCTAGTTTCAATGAATTTAAAGCACTGAAATCATGAATCATTTTCCAGATTTCCTTTTCAGTAATCTCTCCACGATTCCAAATTTTTAAACTCAAATTGTTGAGCTGGTGAAGAAGTTTGATTGTTGAGGAGAGAGTAGTGAGTCCATGTTTCTTTTCTAAATAGCAATTGGAAAAATCCAAACTGAGAGTTTGGAGATGAACAAGATTTTTGAGGCAAGAATTTATGTACAAAATTCTTTCGGGATTCAGAGTGAAGCATGCTTTGAACCTGAAACCTAGATTTGACAGATTTTTAAGTTGTGAAACACTCTCACATATAAGTTGAAGTTCTTCATTAGTTAACCCTCTTAGAGCAGCAAATTCAACTCTTAAAGTTCTCAAATGCTCAAGACTCTTTAAGTTTGCAAAGATGATAACGAAAGCTCCGTAGCTAAACTGAAAATCTTGAGTAAATGAA
>Ga0182738_1007982_pt1 | contig 10614 bp, 7 predicted proteins | sample eDN5th30CBELigMG_FD_128876 | JGI IMG/M metagenome (GOLD analysis project Ga0182738, IMG submission 128876) | Enriched Miracle-Growth compost microbial communities from Emeryville, California, USA - eDNA 5th pass 30_C BE-Lig MG (version 2)... ... | reverse complement strand
TTCGCACTTGAGAAGTTGAATTTTTTTGAAAGCTGGCTTTCTGAGAATTGATGAGTTTGAATCTAATACTTTTTTGAGTTGCAACACTTGGGAAAAAAAAATTTGTGAGATTTCTTTTAAATTCCTTTTTTTCACCTCATTGTAACAGGTTTCCAAATTTAAAACTTTGAAAATCAAGAAGACCCAAAAATTTTTTCGGAAAACTCGCCACCTTTTTTTTTTTTATCAAATTTTGTGTAAAATTATTTTTTTCTTCATTTGAATTTCGTGCGTTATTAAGAGACATAAAAAGTATAATTCTTGAAAGAAAAACTTTCTTTAATTCTTTGCTGAAATTTTTTTAGTAAGATTTACTGCAAAAAAAAACTCAAAAAAAGAAAGAAATTTTTTTTTTCAAGGTTTTCAAGGGAAAAATTTTCAAAATCTGGAAGATTTCGAATCCTGCTTGGAAATTGATTCAAGTTGTTTGGAAGAATTTTTTACCCAAAATTGTAATCTTTTATTGAAAAAAGAGCATATAGAGCTCATCACATTTATTTTCTGCAAATTTTTTTCTTGGATTTTTCACCTTCCTCAGCTTAGCTCTCGGAATTTAAATTTCAACTTTTTATTTTTTTCTGATTTTTGAAGAATTACAACTCAGTTTAGAAAATCTTTCTTTTGGGAATTTCGTTAAAAAAGTTTTCTATTTCTCCTCTTTTCCTTTGAATACTCTTTGTGATAAGAATTTTAGACCGCCTGAGTAAGGAGTTGAAAACTCCAGAAATCATTCATCTTATGAAAAAGTCAAATTATTAAGTCTTTTGGAGGATAATACTATTCAAGCTGAATGTAAGATTCGCAAAGGAACTATGATTTTTTAAAAGCAATTTTTGAAGAAAGAAATCCGAAAGGAGTTCACATTTGTCAAGGATTAAATGTTACTCCAATTTTAATTGAATATTATTATGTCAGGATGGAAAAAATAGAAAGCTTGAAAAAGCACGCAAGAACATTCATACAATCAGTTCTTACTTTAAAGGCCTTCTATTTATTTGAACTCAGAGATCCTTGTGCCCCGAAAATAAATCAGTTGCCTAAAATGGTAAGTGAAAAAAAAAACTTTGAAGGGTTTGATTTCTTGAGATCAATCTTTGACTCTTTTGATCAAGAGTTCTCAAGTGAAGGATTAAGAGATTTCAAATCTGAAATAATTTTTATGAACAAACTTTCAGGTCACCTTGTCGAAACATCAACACTCTTGAAGATTTCTTTTTGAGAATTGAGTGCGAAAAAAAGAGATCCACAGAATTAGTCTCGAGTTGAATTTTTGAAAGACTAACTTTGGGATTTGGGACTTTTTTTCTTTCTGGATACATCAAATGCAAAGCAAGTTGCGATATTAATTAATTTAATCACGAATGGAAGATAACAAACGCCAATTAAAAATTTTTAGTCCCATTGACAATTAAATGAATTTTTTCAAAGAAAAAGAAGTATTTTCAAGCTGAGGTTTTTTCTTCTCGAAAAGGTGAATTCCAGGAGAATATTTTCCAATTGATCCTTTCTGGATCAGAAAATTTTATCTCGAATCTTTTTCTATAACGCTCCTTAGGAACAGGAAAGGTCTTTAATCAGAGCAAGAGAATATTATTTCCTGATGTATTGGAGTTTAGCCAAAATGAGCTCGGGTCAATGAGGATTTTTCTCCAGCTTGAGAACTATATTGAATTGGATACTTTTTCTTTTTTTGAAGAAAATAAATTAGAATGACTTGTTACCTCCTGACAGGGATTAATGAAGAGTAATAGAATAATTTTGGCTTGGTTAAGCTGGAAATGAGGGTAATTGAGCGTTAGGTAAAAATGAAAAGAAGGCGCGTGTTCAAATTTTTTCCTAGTTCTATAAATAAGTTGATTAGTATGCACGTCACTAATTTGGTTGAAGATTTGCCTCAAATTATCAAATTAAACACCGAATCCGCACAAAATAAACTAATTTGGAGGGAACACAATTAATGAGGCGGATTGCTAATTTTGTTGGTGATCTTGGAGAAAAACGAGTTGGGAAGGTCTCCTAGGGCCAAACTAAACTGGAGAAAATAAATGAATGATCCTTAGAGCTCGAGAAATTGTATAAAATCTCAAATTTTTCCTTCACATCTCTTTAATAAAAATCTCATGAGCCACGCTTGAATTATTCTTAATTAGAGGAGTAACATACTAAAGCCCGAAAAAGAACACTTTTTCCCCTCCCTAAGAATTCTTTAAAATCTATAAGTCTCGCGCTGGAAAACTCGCAATGTGCCGAAATGATTTGAGAGTTTTTTATGAATTGAAAATCAAAAGGATTTTAGAAAAAGAATCAGGAGAGGAATTCTTGAACGAAAGAGTCAATCAAGTTTAAATTCTTGATATTCGACTTTTAAAAAAACCTAGAAATAGTATAAGGCGTAGATTAGGCCAAAGAAACTCAATTAATTAAAATTAATATATAAATAGAAAACATACAAAAGACACAGAATTGCAAAATGACCTCAGGCAACAATCCAAGAACTTCCTTTTTCGACGATGATAATCTGAACAACTTGTTTGAGTTCCAATCTCCTGAAAACAAGCACCAGAAAGATTTGAATTCTCCAATTACCATCAGCGGCCTCTTATTGAGAGAAAGTGTTCCCGGCGGGCCTCTCCAACAGAGTTACTACATTCTTTACAACCGCATCTTAGCTTGTTACAAGGTTTTATCTAAGCTGCTTTAGTTTCTGATTAACATTTTAGACAACAACTTCACCCCACCCTGAATTCGTGCTCGATGTTGCTCATTCAAGAATGTACCCGTTGCCTTTGAGCATGACCACTGCCAACTTTGGATTTGCAATCACTAGAAATGGAAATAAATATGAGTTTTTCTCAACTGATGAGAAGTGTATCGAAAGCTGGACTAATGCTCTCAAGGGCATTTGCGTCCTGACTAATTTCCATGACGAATACAAAGCCCAAAAGATGATTGGTAAAGGTAGTTTTGCCAAGGTAAGCGACAGCTCTCAAGTGTTTTGTCTAAAGTTTTCGCTAGGTTTACCTTGTCGAATCAAAGACAAATGGCAAGACCTTCGCCGTGAAGGCCTTCACCAAGGAAAGTGTCTTTGCTGCAAATAAAGGAAATGCCAAGGTAATTTAGACCTCCTTTGGTTTGCTTAGTTTGTTCATAGGCAGCTATGTTGAATGAAATTGACATCATGAGAGCCCTGGATCACGAAAACGTCATTAAACTCTATGAGGTCTATGAAACAGAGAAATCAATTTATCTTGTCCTTGAATTATTGCAAGGAAGATCATTACAAGAAATTTTAAAGAAGGGAGGATTCAAGGACAACGAGCCTCGTATGATGAATGTGATTTCATCTATCTTGGAGGCTCTTGCCTACCTTGCTTCTAAAGGAGTTATGCATAGAGACTTGAAACCCGACAACATCCTTCTTGACAAGACTGACAAGATAAAAATTGTTGATTTTGGCCTGGCAACTTTTATTGATGTTCCTGAATATATTTTCAAGAAGTGCGGTACACCTGGTTATATTGCCCCAGAAGTTTTCAAATACGACCCCAAGAATCCCCAAACAAACTATGACGATCATTCTGATGTGTTTAGTACAGGATGCATTCTCTACTACATGTAACTTGACATTTCTAATAATGATGAATAATTTTATTTAGGTTGTTTGGCACTCCCTTCTTTGACGGAGCAAATGCTTCTGAGATCCTTAAAGTCAATCGTAAATTTACCCCAGACTTCCAAGCCCTCTCAAATATCAGACAAGAATTCCAAAACCCATCATCCAGAATGTCCAAAGAAGGTACTAGAAATATCCTGTTTAGAATTTGAACTTAACCCCATCATAGCTCTTGACTTGTTGGTCCAATTGCTCGACTTTGATCATAAAAGAAGACCTGCAGCATTACAAGCTCTGAATCATCCATTTGTTGCAAATATCATCCACCAAAAGCATGCTGGAACCTATGACTTTTACCAGTAACTTTGTTCATCAAGAAGCATTTTGATTTAATTTTTTGTAGAAGTGGAGGTTCATCCCCAACAGTTTTCGATAAAAGAGCATCATTTTTGCAAGACCATTACTTGCAATTAAAGCCTAACCCTGTGAACCCAACTCCTAATAGATTTGCTGAAAAGGACTCTCTGTACCTGGATCTTGGCCGTCCCGAGATTAACGGAAGAGTTGACACAATTAATTCTGCATCAACCAACAGTTCGATGCTTCTCGCTAGCAGAGTGACTAGCCATGCTGACACAAGCCCTCTTTCTGGCTCCAATTTCTCAAAAGGCCTCAGACACCACGGAAGTTTCAAAGGATATCTTCCAGGTAGTCAAGGTACCGAAGTTTTAAAGTCTTCCCTCTACAGAAATATGCAACACAACAATGAGTCTGGAGAAACTCCTGACAGTGGTCTCTTAAAGAGCAGACTCGAAGAAATAAAGAATGACAGAAGAGCCAGTGATTTCCTCTCTTCTCATTCACACTCCCCTTCACCTTTTTCAGGTTATCAATTGAATAGTCCAACTCTTCCTTATCAACAACAACAACCACAATACCAACAGCAACAGCAACATACAGGAGGCTTTACCGAAGTATCCCTTCAAAGCCATCACTACCCAATTGACGCAAACGAGAAAGCAAGATTGAGTAACCAATATAAGCCTACTGCAAATTTCAGCGACCCATCCATGCCAAGACTCTCCCTTATGGGTCAACAAAATCAAAGAATGTATGATAAAGATTACTAATTATCTGAATTTTACCTAAAAAGAAAATTTTTTTGTTTTTATTGTTTTTATTCTTAGTGTTTATTGTGTTTTAGATAGTTGTGGTTTAAATATTGGAAATTTATGTCTTTTCATTTACATTCATTCATTCTAAAGGATAATTATTCCGTATTTTTTTCATAATTAATTTATTCAAAAATAATATTTTAAGTCAAAGAGAAAAACCTCAAAAATTAGATTTCACAAAAAGAATTCTTTGAGATGATGAATAAAAATCTCAATGTTAGCTATGAGCATACCCAATTCACAAAAATTGGAAACATGAATCACGCCAGTGAAATTTTCTGCAAGGAATAGTTTTTGGAAAAAACTAACAAAATTAAGCGGGAAAAAAATCTATTGAATTTATATTATGGCAATTAATTGAATTTTTTTCTTGGAGAGAAATTAGTTTTAGTCTCTTTTGGCTCCAAAATGTTATATTGACACTGAATTGAAAAGTTAATTCTTGCAGTGGTTGTCATGGACAGTTCGAAAAATGTTTTAATAATCAGAAGGTTTATTTATCTAAAGTGTGATTTTTGTCTGAGAATGAATCCTTAGAAGAAAATACTTTTCATCTTAGAATGCCGGTAAAAGGTTGAGCGCCCAAGACCTCAATTATATTAAACTATTCGAGGTATTTAAGCGCGACTGTTGAAAAGAAAATATATAAAAATTTTAAAAACAAATTTACACAAAAAGAAAACAGCAATGCAAACTACTGCCAGCGAGCTTGTTGAAATCACGCCTGAGATCCAAGAAAAAGCAAATAAAGCCAAGAGCCAAATTGAGTCCAAGCTTGGCAAGTCTTTCAAAACTTACGAAGTCGCCAAGTGCAAAAAATCATCAGATGTTGGAACAATTTATCGAATGAAAATCGATGTTGGTGATGAACATATTCATGCAACCATTCATGAAAATCTCCCAAATGAAGGTGGCAATCTCAGCCTTAACCATGCTGAGGGAGGAAAAGATTGCTGTAGTGAATTGTAATATTCCTAATATACTTTTAATACTGAATAAATTTACATATATTCTGTAAAGCTGACTCCAAAGGATCAATATGTTTGTCCTCATTTTACAAAAAATCATTATTTAATACGAAAAAGAAACTCTGATCAAAGAATTCATCGAAAAAGGAAAAATCTATAGAGAATACATGAAAAAGGAAATCAGTTTTTTCTTTTCAAAAAAAAAGTTTGAGATTTCATGCTAAAAATTTTAAAGTGTTTTTTTTTTTTTAATTTCACCAAATCCAGGACTTGGAACTAAAAGTCTAATGGGAAGAAAATCTTGTTCTACTTCATGATCTGATTTGATTCACTAAAATTATTCGGCTAAACCTCATTAATGACACTCTTGAATTTGTAAGATTTCAAACTTTATGAATCTTTTTTGCCAACGAGCTCCTTTTTTTTTAATTAAGAAAGGCTTCCAATCTTACTTATTTCAATGATATATTTGACTTTCATCAAATTGTTTGGTTGATTTTCTTTTCATTTTTCAAGAGACTAGTATAAATTCATATTTAAAATTTCCCAAGCCTTAGATTTAACAACAAAAGTTGGAGATTTGAAACTTCTTCATGAGAAAAAATTTATCCAATATTTCTTTAAGCCTTTCGGGCCCTTCTTATTGTTCTAGAGAATTAATATGCAAGTTTTTGCTGTCCAGAATGCAATTCCTTGACCCTCCACAGGTATCAGTGACTCGAAATTTCTTCAATGTAGTCATCCCTTTGCTTGAAGGAATTCTTATTTTAATTTTTTAAAAGGAATACCTGAGATTTGATAATTGGTCTGATCTCTTTGAGAATAAATTTCATGACCCTGATACATTACTGGAATCTACCAGAAAAAACCATTCGAGAAAAGCACGACCCATAATATTCATTTTCAAAAGTTTATAAGCTCAAAATACTTTTTCTCATTCTTTCATTCTTAATACCATTTTTTTGGGAGAAATTGAGAGTCAAGTCATTTCTTGCACTGAGATTAAAATTCATTTTTTGCAATTTCTATCTCGAGGTTGATTTGGGTTCAGATTTTTTTTTTAATTTTGAGTGAAGATCTCTTCAAAAACCTTCAGTTGATTTAAAATTTTTTGGTCACTTCTCTCAATTTACAATAAACTAAATTGGGAAACTGTTACTTGAATTCCAGAGTTCAAGCTGAAGATTTTACCGGAAAGAATATGATTTTATTAATCAGTATGGAGTTGGGCTCTGATATTCTGCAGGGAGGAACTCAAACTTTGCTGTAAAAGTCAAATCATTAATTTTGACTAAAATTTGATCTTTGTAAAACTAGTTCCAGAGTTCAAACCTCATCATAATGAAAAATCCAATTAAGCAAATGTTGAGATTTTTCAAGTCATAGAATGACGACAGAAGCGGAAAGACTCTGAAAAATAAAAAGCTGGAGAAGACTGGATTTCTTTTCAGTAATTTGAAATTGAAAATTAAAATTATCAGATTCGTATCAGAAAAGAGAAAGACACAGTTTGAAGAGAAACTATTTCTTGACATAAGCGAGTGAAGAGCTGCTGTATAATTTGGAGAGGTTTCTTCTCTCAGGCCAAAATTTTTGCTCTTCAAAAAAAAAACTTGATTATTAATTGAAGCGAAGTTATATCGCCTTATCTATTTGAGATGGTTCTGTTTGAAACTTTTGTGTTTTTGGTTCGAAAATAACCATCTTTCTAGAACAAAATGGTCCGTCTTTATGAGACAGATGCAGAGATTTTTCTAAGGATTTAGACTTTTAATCATAATTTCATTTTTCCTTTCCCCCTTTGGATAAAATTTCATTTTCCAAAGATTTTTTTCTTAGCATTATCTTTCAAAAGATGGTGAGCTCATTTAGATCAAGAGCTTGTTGTCATGAATGGAATAATTAAAAATTTTCAAAGTTGAAGAGTTTAACATAGAAAAAAGGGAAGGTGATTTCCTTCATTCTCTCTTGACAGAAGAATTTTTTTTAACATGGATTTGGGGTTATAGTAAAATCAGCCAAAATTTGCATCGCTTTATCAACAATGAACGCAGAAATTGAGAGAATTGACTTGTATAAAGAGGATGAAGACTGATTTCAGGAATAAGTTGAGCGTTGGAAGGCTCCAAGGTTTTCTGATGGTATCTCTGAATGGGAAGAAATCAAATTGTAGAGGCCAGATGAAAGATATAATAATGAGAACGCAACTAATAATTTATGTAACTTTAATAAAAATTGATTTTTAACATGAATATGAATGTTTCCAACTTCTAAAGAAGAAGGTGAATTCTCAAGATTTCATGAAAGAAAATTTTCTTTGGAAAAAATTCCGAAAAATTTTTATTTCATTTAAATTTTTTTGTAAAAGGAGATTTTTCTGAATTTTTGTCTAAAAGCGTCAAAAAGTTTAAATCAACGTTTCGTCAAAATTTGAGTTTTAGACAATATTTGGCTAAGCTTAAGGGACTTTTAGACTTAGGAAAGTCACTAGACAGATCATGTGCAAATATTTCTTTGAAAATACTGATGACTTACAATTTTTAGCAAAGTTTATATTACAACTGCCATTTAGGCGAAAATCTTGAGACAAACCAAAAGGCCCTTCTACTTAAATCGAGAGCAGATTGATAATAATAATTATTATTATACAAATCGTCTTAAATAATAACGAACTAGAGTGATATGAACAGTAATTTATATTGCAATCCGGACTTAGATCAAAATCTTCCTGTCGAGAATGAAGATGCCTTTCGAGAAGGATGAATCTTTTAACTTATTTTCTGAGTTTGAAGAAGCTCATAAATTTGCTCAGTCTCTGGGGATTGGTTTCATGGTGATCACCTCGAGCAACCTTGACGACAAAATTTAATTCGAGAATTCGGAGTCTTGAAGGATATATCTATATAGATCTAAAGATTACTTGACTTTGAAGAAGCTTCGTGAAGTAAATTCAAGTCAAGCAATTGAATCTTGGAGTGTCTATTATGTGTTTTAGCCTCTCGAAGATTTTGAAGAACAAGCCAAACTAATTGAAGATGAAAATGTTCCTCTTATGTGCGATGTAAATGAGATGGTGAACCAATGCCGAGAAGAGTTTCTCACCTTTTGGTGCGATGAAGAGAAAAGTCTTGAAAGCAGAGAAATTCTTATGAAAGAAATTGATATTCAAAAAAGCAATATTTGTGTTGATTTCAAAGATCTTGAACAAAAGATTAAGGATTCCAATTGGATAAAAATGAAAAGATAAAAATTACAGGAACAATTTAAGGATTATTCCCATAGATCAAAGAGGGAATTTGAATAGAACCTCCCTTCAAATTTCCATTTTCGAACAAATCCTTCGCTAGGACACTGGAGATTCGCCTATTTACAAGCTGATTAATAACTGATTGAGAATTGCAACGTCAGACTCGATCCTTTTTGGCAAATTTATCCTCAAAGATATCGATAAAACAATTAAAGAGGAGTACTAGCAAGCAAGAAAATAATAACTTTAATGGGCTCGTTTAAAGAGGAGCCTTTATTTCAAATGAGGAATTCGAGAAGCTTGAAAGGGATGTTGGGGAAGATCAAAAATGTGCAGAAAGAAGCGTTTAAATGTCGATCAGGTTTTGCAGATTTCCAATTTGTACAAGTCTGAAAGAATTCAAGCCAACTATTTGATCACTCGTCTTTCACAGACAGTTTTTTTTTAATATTTTTAGCATTTTTAATACTTTTTATATCTTGGATTCTTGAATAATTTCGAAGTCTGATCTTTGTTAACTTGGCGATAATATTGATTCGATGCAGTCATAAACTGAGTATTCATCAGAAATTTTGTTCTTAAAATATGAATAATCTGAATAAGTTGGTACATGAATTATAACTTCTTCATTCAGAGGCTATTGATGACCAGATGCTGAAATATTCTATATTGAGGTAATTCCACAGCTAGCTTCCCCCTTCTGGCTGATCGCTTTTCAATATCTTTGAAGGTAAGATTTGGGTTCTGAGCCATCAATTTTTGAATTGAGAGTGGGTTTCAATCCGAGAAAATGGGGTCATGACTGTCTTTTAATCGATTCATCTTTCGCCCATGCTATTTCTCATCGAGTTCCAAGGCCCAATATTGCTTGCTTGGCTCCCTTCTGATCTTTGCTATTTATATCCAGAATTTCGCGATTTTTGGAGTCTTGAGTTCTAGAAAACTCTCACATTCAAAGACTTGAGTCATTGAGGCAGTTAGTTTTCGTTTCAAATTCCAAGATACTGATCCTAGATGAGATGGTATTCGAAGGCTTTATTCCAAGATTGTCGAAATTTGATTGTTGTTAGATTATTGATAAATAAAATAATATTTTTCATAGATTTCATTTGTAAATTCTCGATAATCTAAAATAATAAATTTAGTTTAAAAGCAGCCTTGAAAAAAACTTTAAATCAAACCGGTTTCTCTTAGCCTTGTAAATTTTAAATCAAAACGAAACATCGCAAGAATCATTATTCTCAAAAGATATGAATCGAGTTCCAAGGGACGATCAAGACCGATCACCACCCAAGAACTTTTTCAAGGACGAGAGCTTCAAGGTTTCTCAGAATATAAGAATAATCTCTAAAGTCCCAAGGATCGGCAGTATTTTTGAGTAGCCTTTTTTCATCGGTTCATCATATATTTATATTTTTATTTCTCTAGCTTTTTTGCAGACTTAAAGGTGGATCTGAATAGAGATGACATAAATGATGTGAGAATAAAAAGAGAAAGAGAGAACTTTGCCCTGGAGGAACAGAAGGATTTCGAGCCAAGTATTTCCTCAATTTTATTTATTTATTTATTTAT
>Ga0182738_1007980_pt1 | contig 10615 bp, 12 predicted proteins | sample eDN5th30CBELigMG_FD_128876 | JGI IMG/M metagenome (GOLD analysis project Ga0182738, IMG submission 128876) | Enriched Miracle-Growth compost microbial communities from Emeryville, California, USA - eDNA 5th pass 30_C BE-Lig MG (version 2)... ... | reverse complement strand
TGTTGGCGAGGATGAAAAATTAGGCTACAATTTAGGTCTTCGCTGGCCACCTCGGCGAAGAAAGGGTTTGGGAAACAACGACTTATGCGCCTAGTGCAAGTCTCGTTTCCCGCTCCAGATTCCAAAAGGCCCAAACTTCGGTTTGGGCCTTTTTTCTTTTGCCGACTTCGGTGCGACTCCCAGTCCGGTTTCAAGTCCCGGCGGCGCCTGGCGGCCTGCCCGAACGCCTGGACGACTCCCGCGCCGCGAACCGCTCGAATACCTGCTTTCCCGTTATTTTCTTCGTTTGATTCTTCAGCTCGTAGTACGAAGGTTTTTCGTCGATGAAAACCTCATGGACGAGCGTGAACATCCGGTCCTGAAAAAGCCCGGCAGGCAGGATGTATTCGTTGCCGGACAATAGTCGATAAAAAAGATGGGTACCGCACGTCGGGCAAAACCCGCGCTCGGCCCAATCGGACGAACGGTAAGTCCGCGCCTCGCCGCCGGAAAACCCGACGCCGTCGCCACAATGCACGGCGAACATGGGCCCCCCCGACCAACGCCGGCATATGGCGCAATGGCACAGCCCGATCTGCTCGCGATCCGGCGCCGTGACTTCGATGGCACCGCAGAGACATTTTCCTTTCATCAGGGATTCCTCTCAGGACGGAAAATCAAGCGCGAAACACCATTATGATAGAGTGGTTTTCATGCTTTCACGCACAAGGATGATGCCCATGAAGACGCCCCGTCCGCACAGGCCCCTGTCCCAAACCATCGGCTGGGCGGTGCTGCTCCTGATCGCACTCTACTCGCTGCTCGGCGGCATCTGGCTGGCGGCGCTGGGCGGCTCGTGGTATTACGCCACGCTGGGCGTGGCATTGCTGGCGAGCGCCTGGCTGCTGCGGCGGCAACGGACGGCGGGGCTGTGGCTGTACGCCCTGATCCTGGCAGCCACCCTGGTCTGGGGCCTGTGGGAAACCGGCCCCGACTTCTGGGCGTTGGCGCCGCGCTACGATCTCCTCTTCCTGCTCGGCCTGTGGCTGTTGCTGCCGCCGGCCACGCACGGCTTCTACTCGCCCCGACCCGCCAAGGCCGCCATGGGCGTGGCGATGCTGGGCATGCTGGCGGTGCTGGGCTACGGCCTGTTCAACGACCCGCAGGAGATCGAGGGCACGCTCGCCCGCGCCCAGCCGGCCCGGGCGCATCCGGTGCCCGGCGTGGCGGACGAGGACTGGCCCGCCTACGGGCGCACGGAAGGCGGTGTGCGTTATTCGCCGCTGGCGCAGATCAACGCCGGCAACGTCAAGAATCTGCGGGTGGCATGGACCTATCGCACCGGCGACTTCCGCACCGCGAACGATTCGGGCGAGACCACCAACGAAGTCACGCCGATCAAGATCGGCGACAAGCTGTTCCTGTGCACGCCGCACCAGTTCCTGGACGCGCTCGATCCCGCCACAGGCCGGCGCCTGTGGCGCTTCGATCCGCGGCTGAAGGCCGACAAGACCTTCCAGCACTTGACCTGCCGCGGCGTCGCCTATCACGACGCGGACAATGGCGTGCGCTTCCCGGCCAGCCGCGCCAAGGCCGGCGACCAGGCTCCGGGGCTCTGCCCGCGCAAGGTGCTGCTGCCCACGAATGACGGCCGCCTGATCGCGGTGAACGCCGACAACGGCCATCCATGCGGCGATTTCGGCAAGGACGGCGAGATCGACCTGCAACAAAGCATGCCCCATGCCTATCCGGGCGGCTACAACCCGACATCGCCACCGGTGGTCACCGCATCGACCATCGTCATCGGTGGCTCGGTGACGGACAATTTCTCGAATCAAGAGCCGTCCGGCGTGATCCGCGGCTACGACGTACGCACCGGCGCGCTGAAATGGGTCTTCGACACCGGCGCGGAGGACCCCAACGCCATGCCGGGCGACCAGACGAAGTTCGTGCACAACTCGCCCAACGCCTGGGCGCCCCTGGCCTACGACGCCCAGACCGACGTGGTCTACGTGCCTACCGGCGTGGGTACGCCCGACATCTGGGGTGGCGACCGCGGCCCCCTGAAAGAGCGCTATGCCAATTCCATCCTGGCGCTGGATGCCTCCACCGGCCATCTGATCTGGCACTTCCAGACCACACACCACGATCTGTGGGACATGGATGTACCGGCGCAGCCCTCGCTGATGGACGTGACGAAGGAAGACGGCCAGACCGTGCCGGCCATCTACGTGCTCACCAAGACCGGCAACGTATTCGTGCTGGACCGCCGCGATGGCCGGCCCATCGTGCCGGTGACCGAAAAACCCGTACCGCAGGGCGTGGCGCGCGGCCCGCAGACCCGGAGCGAGCACTACGCGCCGACACAGCCGTTCTCGGCGCTGAATCTGGCGCCCCGGGACAAGCTCACCGACAAGGACATGTGGGGCGCCACGATGCTGGACCAGTTGATGTGCCGTGTGATGTTCAAGCGCCTCAACTACGAGGGCATCTACACGCCGCCGTCCGAGAATGGCACGCTGGTGTTCCCAGGCAACCTGGGCGTGTTCGAATGGGGCGGCATGTCGGTGAACCGGGATCGCCAGGTGGCGCTGGCGAACCCGATCGGCCTGCCCTTCGTTTCCCGGCTCATCCCCGAAGATCCGGACCGCGCCATTGGCGTGAAAGGGGCCGGCACGGAAAACGGCGTACAGCCGATGTACGGCACGCCGTACGGCGTGGAGATCAATCCCTTCCTGTCGCCGCTGGGCCTGCCCTGCAAGGCGCCGGCCTGGGGCTATGTGGCCGGGGTGGACCTGCAGCGCAACCAGGTGGTGTGGAAAAAGCGCATCGGCACCATCCGCGACAGCCTGCCGCACCTGTTCCCATTGCCGCCGCTCAAGATCGGCGTGCCGGGCCTGGGCGGCCCCATCTCGACCGCCGGCAACGTGATGTTCGTGGCCGCCACACAGGACGACTATCTGCGCGCCTTCGACGTGAGCAATGGCCACCTGCTGTGGGAAGCGCGCCTGCCCGCCGGCGGCCAGGCCACACCGATGACCTATGCGGCCGGCGGCAGACAGTACGTGGTGATCATGGCCGGCGGCCACGGCTCGTTCGGCACCCGGATGGGGGATTATCTGGTGGCCTACGCCTTGCCGGACTGAGCACCACTTCCAGAAGGCGCAAGGCGTGGGCACGGGCGGGCATTCCTCACTATAGAATGCCCGCTATGGACATCGCCTCTTCCTTATTGATCGCCGTCACGGCATGGCTGGTGCTGCGCATGCGCTACCAGCGCGCCCGCATCGCCCTGCTCGGGCATCACCTGGCCGGGCTGCGGCTCGAACACGGCATGGAGACCCTGACGCAGGGCTACACCCGCGCCATCCACGAAACGACCGAGGCGCGCCAGACCCAGGTGCTGGAAAGCTTCGCCCAGACAGAACGCACGGTGGCGGCGCAAGCGCAATCACTGGCCGACGCCATGCAAAGGGAAAGCGAACAGGCCACCCGCATGAGCATGCTGCCGTTCTGCGTGCCGTACGCCGAGCGCTTCCTGCCCGTACCGACGCGGGATTTCCGCGCGCTGCTGCGGATCCACGCGGCCGGCCTGCGGCATGTCGTGGACAACGAAAGCCATATGAATCCGAAGGACCGCGCCTACCATCTGTCGGCGGAACTCTATCTGCTGCAGCACAGTTGCCACTGGTACTGCAAGTCGCGATCCGTGGCCGACGCGCGTCTGGCGCTGCGGCATCAGGTGAAGCACCAGCAAGCGCTGGACGCGGTGTCCGACACGACCCGCTCGGCCTATCTGGCGTGGCTGCGGGGCGCCGGCTAGCTGCTAGCGCAGCGCCGCCACCTCGGTCACCCTCGCCCCGCACGCCCGCACCAGCTCGGCATCATGGCTGGCGAACAGCACGAGGCGGTCCTGTGCCCAGAGCCTGAACTGATCGGCCAGCACGGCGCGAGCCTGGGCGTCCAGCCCGTTGCCCGGGCCGTCCGCGACGACGACGGCCGGATCGCCCAGGGCGGCGGCCGTCAGAAAGACCTTGCGCCGCGTGCCCGTCGACATCTGCTCGAAGCGCTTGTCCAGATGCGGCTCCAGCCCCAGCCGGCGGGCCAGGTCGAGCACCTCATGATCAAGGGACGCCCGCTTCTCCGTGGCGACCCGCTCGAGCAGCTCCCGGCCCGTCAGCGAGGGAAACGCCAGACAATCGTCGGGCACATGGGCCAGCCGGGCCTTGGCCAGCGAAGGCTCACGGGCCATCGAATGCCCGCCGATCCAGACTTCGCCCGAGTCCGGAGCGATCATGCCCGCGACGATGCCCAGCAGGGTGGATTTGCCAGTGTTTTCTTCTTCGCACAGCGCCACGCATCCGGCTCCGAACGCCTGGTTCAGCCCTTGGAAGACGAGATGGTCGCCGTACCGCTTGGTGAGATTGTCGATGCGCAACATGCCGGGAAGTGTACGCAGGAATGCGGCGCGCGGCCAGGACGCCCCGGCCTCACCGGGAAATTTCCGCCGCCAGGGCCGCGCCCAGTCCGGCGATGGCCGCATTGCGATCCTCCATCGAGGCGTCGGTGCCGGTGATATAGATCGCCGCCACGATCGGCGCATGCGCGGGTGGCCACATCACCGCGATCACACCGCGCGAGCCGTGTCCGCCCGCCCCCGTCCGGTCGCCGATGCGCCATGCCCGGGGAATGCCCGCGCGCAGGAGCGGGCCGCCCACCTCGTTGCCCACCAGCCACCCGGTCAGCCGCGCTTTCGAGGAGGCCGACAGCACGTCACCGAGCACGAGCGCGCGCAGGGTGTCCGCCATCGCCGCTGGCGAGGTCGTGTCCCTGGCGTCGCCCGGCGTCCCTTCATTCAGGCCGGGTTCGTATCGGTCGAGTCGCGTCGTCCGGTCGCCAAGGCCGCGCGCGAATGCCGTCACGGCCCCCGGGCCGCCGATGGACTCCAGTATCTTGTTGGCGGCCACGTTATCGCTCGTGCGCATCGTGGCCGCGCAGAGATCGCCCAGGGCGACCCGCCGCCCGACCCACGTTTTCGAGACAGGCGCGTAAGGAACCAGATCGGCCTGCGCGACCAGTACCGTCTTTTCCAGATCGCCCCCGCCCTCGTCCGCCCGGCGCAGCAGCGCGCCGCATGCGAGCGCCTTGAACGTGCTCATCATGGGGAACCGTTCATCGGCCCGATAACGCCAGCTTCGGCCATCCCCGGTGTCCTGGATCACCAGGCCCACGCGCGCGCCCAGCCTGCCCTCGATCTCGCGGGCCTTCGCAAGAATCGCATCATCGGCCGCCGGCGCGGCGCGGGCGCATACCCCCGCGATCATCATGGCAATACCCAGCAGGATGGCTGGCAGTTTCATGGATGGCCTCTTTCCCATCGTTTCAGTCCGGTGAGGATACATGCCCGAACCACCGTTACACGCCGCCCGCAAGCATGGCCGCTTCCGTGTGATTTTGTCAGCGACGCTTACAGCCGCACCCTTGGCCGCGCTCCGCCCATCTCCGGCCGCGGCCAAGGGCATCGGAGCCGATTGCGGCGGACATCCGCCTCGGCCCGCTGTCGGGCCCGCTTACAATGCCGCCCGCAAGACCTTGATAAGGTGTCCATGAGACCGTTTATTCAGGAGGCGCTCATGTCAAAGACGATCCTTGCGACCCTTGCCATCTTCGCAGGCAGTGGTGTCCTGGCCGCGTGCTCGACCCCCTCGACCGTCACCACGCGCGACGGCCGGACAGACTATACCGCCGACGCGCCGGTCACCGATACGGACGACGGCTTCGTCACTTACGAAAAGGGCGGCCGCGACGTCAAGGTCAACAAGTCCGAGGTCGAGCGGATCGAGGAAGTGGAATGACGGCGGGATAAAGCCGCCGCCCGCCTCACTTGAAACGCGGCGACTCGCGCAGCAGGCTCAGCGCCTGCCGCGCGCCATGGAGCTGGTCCACCAGATGCAGAATCAGGTCGATGCCCGCTTCGTTGACGCCGAAATCCCGCTGCAGGTCCTGGATCAGGACCGCCCGCGCGATGTCGCATTCGGAGAAGCGGACCTCGGACGCGGCGTCATCCGGAATGAGCCAGCGCCGCTCCAGCCAGAACTCCAGGGTCTGTTCCCTGATGTTCGCGCTGACCAGGAATTCCTGCTTGGTCATGATCATGATGATTCACCTCCGCGCGGATCGTGGGCCTTGCCCTTTTCCCACCGGGCAACGAACGCGTCGAGCTCGGGATCGGGCGACTTCGGCAGCACGATTCTCAGCTTGACGAGTTCGTCGCCGAATCCCCCTTCGCGACGCGGCGCGCCCTTGCCCTTCAGACGCAGCGTGGCGCCGCTGCTGGAGTGACTCGGAATCGTCAGCATCACATCGCCTGTCGGGGTCGGAACCCGCACCTCGCCGCCCAGGACCGCCTCGGACAGGGACACCGGCAACTCCACGATGACGTTGGCGCCCTCCTGCTTGAAGCGCGGGTCGGGCAGCACCTCGACCCGGATCAGCGCATCGCCGGGTCCGCCAGCCCCCCGGCCAGGCGCGCCCTTGCCCTTCAGGCGCAACATCTGGCCGTCGAGCATCCCGGGCGGAATCGTCACATCCAGCGTGCCGCCATCGGGCAGGGTGATCCGCTTGTCGGCCCCCGTCACGGATTCGACGAAACGGATCGACAGGCTGTAGAGGCGGTCCTCGCCCCGCTGGTGGGCGCGGGCCTCGCGGCCGCGCCGCAGGATTTCGGCGAACACGTCGTCGTCCGCGAAATCCGCGTAGCCCGCGTCGCTGGTGTAGGGATTCCGGCCGTGATCGGCCGAGGCAAAGTCCCGATAGAATTGACGTTTGGGCTGTTCGGCGCCGCTGGCATCGATCTCGCCCGCATCGAAGCGCCTGCGCTTTTCAGGATCGCCGAGCAGGCCATAGGCCACGGAGACGTCCTTGAATTTATCCTCGGCCGCCTTGTCGCCCGGATTCAGGTCCGGATGCAGTCGCTTTGCCAGGCCTCGATAGGCCTTCTTGATCTCGTCGAGCGACGCGGTGCGCGCCACGCCGAGCACCTGGTATGGATCCCGCATGATCAGCCTCGCAAGCGCATCACGACAATCATCAGATTACCACGGTGCGGAAGACCGCCGCCCTCCTGTCATCGGGAGCGGCGGGCCGCGCCGGCATCCGCCGCACGGGCCCCGGAAGCCCTTATTTCGCAGGGGGCGTCAGGGCCACGGCGGCCTCGGGCGACAGCAGCCGGAACGTGAAACTTTCCTGCAGATAAAGCCGCACGGCATCGTCCGAGTGCGACTGGTAGCCGATCGAGATATCCTGGCCGAGGTGCAGGGAGAAGTCCCCGCCGCGGGTGCTGAGCAGCACGCCCCCCTCGATGCCCGGCGCCCAGACGATGTCGCGGTCCAGCAGCGGCCGGATGTGCTTGAGCAGCGGATAGCCCTCGTCGCTGGCGCCGCCGACGGCGGCGTAGGCCTTCTCGCCGAGAACCAGGACATACGGGCCATTGACGCCCGCCAGGCGCAACTGGCTCAGGGCCTGCGCCACGACGGCGGGGTAGCGCCGGATGTCGGCGGGCAGTTTCACCGCCGGGTTGCCGGCGCCCGGCCGAATCCCCTGGATGCCCGCCGCCGCGTAGCCGTCGAACACGGCCCGGTCTTCCGCGTAGGCGATCTTGCGGGCGGCATCCTTGAGCGGCTGCAGATCGGGATCGTCGGAACCGCGCTCGACCTCGTCGAGCGTCCGACGCGAGAGTTCGAACGGCACGCGCAGTTCCACCAGAGGCTGGACCTGGTGCTGCCCGGCCAGGACGCCGACGTCGGGCGCCTTGATGGACTTGAGGTGGCCGGTGCCGACGGCTGCGAGCGCGGCCCCCCGCGGATCGGCGACGTCCACGACGCGGCGCGCCGCCAAGTAACGCTTGAGTGTCCGGGACGCCTCTTCCTCGATCTGGGCCCACGCCGCGTCCGAGACCGGCGCCAGTTCACGATGCAGATTATTCATGCGGGGGTTCTCCTTTGAGTGAGCCGATGCCCAGCGAGCCGTCGGGCGCGCCGGCGCCCGGCGAGGATTCGTCGTGAGCCTGCGGCGCCCCGAAAGCGGGCGCATCTTCCAGGAAGCGGGCCGAGGGCACGAAAAAAAGCGAACCCGTAACGGCGCGACTGAAATCGAGCAACCGGTCATAGTTGCCCGGCGGGCGCCCGATGAACATGTTTTCCAGCATCCGCTCGATGCGGCCCGGGGACCGGGCGTAGCCGATGAAATAAGTGCCGAATTCGCCCTTGCCCACGTCGCCGAACGGCATGTTGGCGCGCACGATGTCCAGTTCCTCGCCGTCCTCCTCGATCACGGTCAGCGCGTTGTGGGCCCAACTGGGCTTGACGTCGTCGGCCAGCTCGATGTTGGTCTGCTTGGTGCGGCCGATGATCCTTTCCTGCATTTCAACCGGCAGCGCGTTCCAGCCGGCCAGGTCATGCAGGTACTTCTGCACGATCACGTAGCTGCCGCCGACGAAATCGCCATCCTCGTCGCCGATGACGGTGGCGGCGACCGCTTCGGGGCCCTCGGGATTCTCCGTGCCGTCCACGAAACCGATCAGGTCGCGGGCGTCGAAATACTTGAAGCCATGGACCTCGTCCACGACAGTGGCCGCATCGCCCAGCCGCGCCGTCACCTGCGTGGCCAGTTCGAAGCACAGGTCCATGCGCGTGGCGCGGATGTGCAACAGGACGTCGCCCGGCGTGGAAACCGCATGGTGCACGCCCCGGATTTCCTTGAAGGGATGCAACTCCCGGGGCCTGGGCGAGCCGAACAGGCGATCCCAGGCGTCGGAGCCGAAGCCCATGATGCAGGACAACCTCCCGTCGAGGTCGCGGAACCCGACCGACCGCAGCAACCCGGACAGATCCGCGCAGAGCGCGCGCACGGCATCCAGGGGCTCGGGCCCCGGGTTGAGGGTCAGGACCAGATACAGGGCCGCCTGCGTGAGCGGCGCGTCGACAGGCTGGTGCGTCACGGACGACAAATCGTTCTCCTTGCGGACTCGGGCATCCATTCAACTTAGTGTACCTTGCGGCCGGCGTCCGTCCGGTGACGCCGGTCCGGCGTATAATTCGCCCCTGCACCGCCTCCATCCATGGGTTCCCTCACCCCATCCATCAAAAAGGTCCGCATGAAATCCGCATCCGTTCCGCACTCGCGGACATCGTTCTGGCTCGCCCTGCTGGTCGCGTTCCACATCCTGGTCATCATCGCCAGCAACTATCTGGTGCAGTTGCCCATCGAACTGTTCGGCTTCCACAGCACCTGGGGCGCCTTCAGCTTTCCTTTCATCTTCCTGGCCACCGACCTGACCGTGCGCCTGATCGGCAAGACCCCCGCGCGCCGCGTGATCCTGCGCGCCATGGTCCCGGCGCTGGTCGTCTCCTACGTCGTGTCGGTCCTGTTCCACGAAGGCGGCTTCAAGGGCTTCGAGGCGCTGGGCACATTCAACCTCTTCGTGTTCCGCATCGCCTTCGCCAGCTTCGCGGCCTACGTCCTGGGCCAGCTCCTGGACGTGCACGTGTTCGACCGCATGCGGCGCGACTACGTGCAATGGTGGATCGCGCCGGCCGCGTCCGCCGTGCTCGGCCAGGCGCTGGACACGGTGGCCTTCTTCGGCATCGCCTTCTGGCGCAGCAGCAACCCCTTCATGGCCGCGCACTGGGGGGAGATCGCCGCCGTCGACTACGTCATCAAACTGACCGTCAGCCTGCTGCTGTTCGTGCCGATGTACGGCGTCGCCCTGAACGCGATCATCCGCGTCATGCGCCGGCGCGAAGCCCTGCCGGCCGCGGCATGAGCACACCGGGCCAAGGGGGCGCCATGACCGCGCCGGGCCGCCGCGCCCTGGTCCTGTTTTCCGGCGGCCAGGATTCCACCACCTGCCTGGCCTGGGCACTGGCGCGTCACGATCACGTCGAGACCATCGGCTTCGACTACGGCCAGCGCCACCGCGCCGAACTGGACTGCCGCCTCGCGCTGCGCCGCAGCCTGGCCGGACTGCGGTCCGACTGGGGCCGGCGCCTGGGCGAGGACCATCTGCTGAATGTGGACGTACTGGGGCAACTGGGCGCCACGGCGATGACCGGCGACATCGAGATCGCCATGCAGGCCGACGGCCTGCCCAATACCTTTGTGCCGGGCCGCAACCTGCTGTTCTTCACCCTGGCCGCCGCGCTGTCCTACCGGCGCGGCCTGGACGTGCTGGTGGGCGGCATGTCGCAAACGGACTATTCCGGCTACCCGGACTGCCGCGACAACACGATCAAGGCGCTGCAGGTGGCCCTGAGCCTGGGCATCGACCGCCCCCTGACGCTGGAAACCCCGCTGATGTGGCTGGACAAGGCCGACACCTGGGCGCTCGCGCGGGAACTGGGCGGCGACGCGCTGGTCGAACTGGTGCGCACGGACACCCATACCTGCTACCTGAACCGCCGCGACACCCTGCACGCCTGGGGCTACGGCTGCGGCGAATGCCCGGCCTGCGCGCTGCGCGCGCGGGGACACTGGGACTGGATGGCGCGGCGGAAGGCCGGCCGAGACGGCGCCCGCGCCGCTACAGCGTGACCGTCCCCTCGATGCAGGTGACGACCTCGCCCCCCACCCAGATGTC
>Ga0182738_1007978_pt1 | contig 10616 bp, 9 predicted proteins | sample eDN5th30CBELigMG_FD_128876 | JGI IMG/M metagenome (GOLD analysis project Ga0182738, IMG submission 128876) | Enriched Miracle-Growth compost microbial communities from Emeryville, California, USA - eDNA 5th pass 30_C BE-Lig MG (version 2)... ... | reverse complement strand
TTCGCCAAAGCGTTTCGCCATCGCCGCGCCGAGGCCGGAGCCGCCGCCGGTGACGAGAATGCGCTTGCCGGCGAGCAGGTCTTTTTCGAACATCGTTTGAAACCTTCCGTCAGTCGGAATTTCGCAATCGCGTCGGGACAGCGACGGTCATCACTGATCTTGCAACGCGGGCGACTTCCAATCAGATTGTCGCCGGCGGTTAAATCCGGCAAGACGTTTCCGACATTCGTCGGTCTCGTTTCATTCAGCCCGCTGGCGACAATTCAGGTGTGTTCATGAAAGCAATCCTTTGCTCCCAATATTGCGGCCCCGACGATCTGGTGCTCGCCGATGTTCCCGATCCGGTGGCCGGTCCCGGCGAGGCGGTAATCGCGATCAAGGCGGCGGCGCTGAATTTCTTCGATCTCCTGATGATTCAGGGCAAGTACCAGATCAAGCCGCCGTTCCCGTTCTCGCCGTCGGCGGAAGTCGCCGGCGTCATCGAGAGCGTCGGCGCCGGTGTCACCGATCTCAAGGTCGGCGACCGCGTCATGGCGTCGTGCGGACACAACGGCGCGCGCGAGAAGATCGCGCTGCCGGCTTCTGCGATCATCAAGATTCCGGACAATCTCGATTTCGATCGTGCCGCCGGCATCACCATCATCTACGGCACCACGCTGCATGCGTTGGAAGATCGTGCCAGCCCGAAGCCGGGCGAGACGCTGGCGGTGTTAGGGGCCGCCGGCGGCACCGGCCTCGCCGCCTGCGAGATCGGCAAGCTGCTGGGGCTCAAGGTCATCGCCTGCGCCTCCTCCGACGAGAAGCTGGCCTTCGCAAAAGAGCACGGCGCCGAACTGACGCTGAACTACAGCAAGGAAGATCTCAAGGAAGGCTTGAAGAAGCTGACCGGAGGGAAGGGCGTCGACATTGTCTACGATCCGGTCGGCGGCAGCTACTCGGAAGCCGCGCTGCGCGCCATTGCCTGGGAAGGCCGCTTCCTGGTGATCGGCTTCGCCGCCGGCGAGATTCCGAAGATGCCGCTCAACCTCGCGCTGTTGAAGGGCTGCGATATCCGCGGCGTGTTCTGGGGTGCGTGGACCAAGATCAATCCGGCGAAGAACCGCGCGAACCTCGAGCGGCTGGCGAAGTGGACCGCCGAGGGCAAGCTGTCATCGCATGTCGATCGCACCTTCCCGCTGGCGCAGACCGCCGATGCGTTGAAGGTGCTCGCCGGCCGCAAGGCGATGGGCAAGGTGATCCTGCATCCGTGAGGATGTTTCAGAATCTCGGCGGCAACAAAAGTTACTTTCCGTCGTGCCCAGGCTTGTTCCGGCCAGGACGAGTGGTGATGGGGCAAGTCCTTTTGAGTGATGTGCCGTTAGGGGACATCATCCTCCAGCCCGCGCTTCAACGCCGCGCGGGCGGCCTCGCGATGCTCGGGCTTGATATGGCTGGCGACCATGCGGATCGCGGTCGCGAGCACCGCGGCGTCGTCGGTAAATCCGAGCACCGGCATCAGGTCCGGCACGACATCGAACGGCAGAATGAAATAGGCCAGCGCGCCGAGCAGCGCCGCCTGCACGTGGCGCGGCGTTTGCCGGTCGAAGGCGCAGTAATAGGCCGCAAGCAGGTCTTCGACGAAAGGAATCTTTGTGGCGACGCGTTTCAGCTTGGCCCAGAACTCCCTGCGCACCCGCGCCGGATCTCCCGCGAGACGCGCAGCCGCTCCGGGGTCCATCGTGTGTTCGGTTGTCATCGCTCACCTTCCTGACGCGGGCGGCCCGATGGGAAATACTGCAACCCACGCGGTGGACATGCTCATGGCGAACATGTGATTGCCGATCGCGTCCCACGCAAGACGCGCCGCGCGCAGGGCATGCCGCTAGCGCGCGCCAAGCTGCTCGGCAGCGCTGTTCATCACCTTCGCCAGGTCGACGTCGCGCGCGGTGACGCCGCCGGCATCATGGGTGGAGAGTATCACCTCCACTGTCTTGTAGACGTTGCGCCATTCCGGATGGTGATCGGCCTTCTCTGCAGCCAGGGCGACGCGCGCCATGAACCCGAACGCCTCGTTGAAGTCCTTGAAGATAAAGGTGCGGGCGATTGCATCGCGATCCGGGACCTCCGCCCAACCCTTGAGTTCCTTCAGCGCGGCCGTGCGCGCTTCCTTGGACAGCCGGTCTGTCATGGCGTCGCCTCCTGAATTCACGTGAACTTTATCCTAACACTGAATCCCCCGGCTTCGATCCATGCCACAATATTGGACCAAAGCCGTTCCAAGCGTGGTTGCAGGTCATTTTGCCTGCCGCGCGGGCTCATGGCCGCTTGATGGGTCAGTCACTCGTGAGGAGACGACTGTTGGGACGATCGGGTCGCCGACCTTGAGCAGCAGAGACATATCATCGGACTCGCCGCAGCAGGATGCCGCGCGGGAGATTCGGCCCGCGCCGCTGTCGCCGCGCTCGGCGCGCCGCAAGGTGATGCTGATCACTTTGGCCGGCACGTTGGCACTGATCGGGCTGGTCGCCGGGGCCTACTACTTCGCCATGCGGCCGGTGACGCTGCGGATCGCGGTCGGTCCCTCCAACAGTGACGATGTCAAAGTCATCCAGGCCATGGCGCAGACGTTCGCGCGCCAGCACGACTCGGTGCGATTGCGGCCGGTGGTGACCGACAGCATCGGCAGCAGCGCTACCTCGATCACCGACGGCACGGTTGATCTCGCGGTGCTGCGCGGCGATCTCGATATGCCGAAGAATGCGCAGGCGGTGGCGACCCTGCGCAAGAATGTCGTGATGCTGCTGGTGCCGCCGCAATCCGCGGCGGCCGGCCCGTCCACACCGGGCGGCGATGCCAAGATCAGCGGCATTCCGGACCTGGTGGGCCGCCGCATCGGGGTAATCGGGCGGACCCAGGCCAACGTCAAGCTGCTGGATGTCATTCTGCGCCAGTACGGCATCGATCCGGCAAAGGTCAGCGTCATCCAGTTCGCGCCGCCCGATGTGGCCGAGGCCATGCGAAACCGGAAAGCCGACGCCTATCTCGCGGCGGGGCCGATCGGGAGCCGGTTGATCACGGAAATCATCGCCGCGTCGCTGCGCGACGTCAGCGCGCCGACCTTCATCCCGATCGATGCAGCTGACGCGATCGCGCAGAACTATCCGGTCTATGAGGCCGCGGAGATTCCCGCGGGCGTGTTCGGCGGCGCGCCGGCCCGTCCGCAACGCGAGATCAAGACCATCAGTTTTGCGCATCATATCGTTGCGCGCGATGCTGTCTCCGAGACCACCGTGGCGGCGCTGACCCGCCAGATCTTCGCGATCCGGCAGGAATTGGCAACGGATTTCCCGCTCGCGGCGAAGATCGAAACGCCGGATACCGACAAGGACGCGGTGTTGCCGGCGCATCCCGGCGCCGCGGCCTATGTCGACGGCGAGGAGAAGTCGTTTCTCGATCGCTACAGCGACTACATCTGGTGGGGCCTGATGGGACTCTCGGCGCTGGGATCGCTCGGCGCCTGGTTCGCGAGTTACTTCCGGCGCGACGAGCGCGTCAGCAACACCTCGCAGCGCGGGCGTCTGCTGGACATGCTGGCGCTGGCCCGGCGCAGCGAATCCATCGAAGAACTCGACCGCATGCAGGCAGAGGCCGACGACATCATGCGCGGCACCCTCGACTGCTTCGAGCGCGGCGGCATCGAGGAAGGATCGCTCACCGCATTCCAGATCGCGCTGGAGCAGTTCCATAACGCGGTGGCGGATCGCAAGGCATGGCTGGCGACGCGGCCGCCGGATGCGCCGCCGAATGATTCCTCCCCCAAGGACAATCTTGCGGCCAACGTGCAACTGGTCGCCAGTTCATCGTAATCAATCTGTCACGCAAACGTCCCGCGACTGTCAGAGAGCCGCTGCATAGAGGTTGTCTCCCCTACCGATTGCAAGGAGGCACCGATGACGTTTCGCCTGTCCCGCCGCCGCTTTCTCACCACCGCGACCGCAACGGGCATCGGCCTCGCCGGCAACATCGCGATGCCTTATCTCAGCCGCGCGGCGGATCGCCCGGTGATCGGCCATGGCGTGCAGTCCGGCGATGTCAGCATCGATGGCGGCGTGATCTGGTCGCGTGCCGATCGGCCCTCGCAGATGCTGGCCGAAGTTTCCACCACCGAGTCGTTCCGCAATGCCCGCGCGCTGCCGCCGATCGCGGCGCTGCCGGAAACCGACTTCACCGCGAAACTGCTGGTCGACAATCTGCCGTCGGATCAGGACATCTTCTACCGCGTCAAATTTCGCGATCTCTCGCATTCCAGCGTCGACAGCGAGCCGGTGATCGGCCGCTTCCGCACCGCGCCGGCCGGGCGCCGCGATGTCAGCTTTGTCTGGGGTGGCGATGTCGCGGGGCAGGGCTGGGGCATCAATCCCGATGACGGCGGCATGTTCACCTTCGCCACCATGCGCAAGCACAGGCCGGATTTCCTGCTGCATTCCGGGGATACGATTTATGCCGACGGACCTATCGTCAGCGAGATGAAGCTGCCGGATGGCAAGGTGTGGAAGAACGTCGTCGTTGAGGAGAAGGCCAAGGTGGCGGAAACGCTCGCGGAGTTTCGCGCCGCGCACAAATACAATCTGCTCGACGAGCATGTCCGCGCCTTCAATGCCGACGTGCCGATCTTCGTGCAGTGGGACGACCACGAGGTCACCAACAACTGGTCGCTGTCGAAGGACTTGCCGGCGGCCTACAAGGTGCGCGACATTCCGCTGCTCGCAGCCCGCGGTGCGCGCGCCTTCCACGAGATGTATCCGATCCGCGACAGCATCCAGGAGCCGGGCCGGATTTATCGCACCATTCACTATGGGCCGCATCTCGACATCTTCATGCTCGACGAGCGCAGCTATCGCGGGCCGAACGGTGCCAATCAGCAAACCGCGTACGGGCCCGACAGTTACTTCATCGGTCCCGATCAACTGGCCTGGCTGAAGCGCGAACTGCTGAATTCAAAAGCGACCTGGAAGGTGATCGCGTCCGATATGCCGATCAGCTTGATCGTCTATGATGACGCGGCCAACAAGCGCGGCTCCGAAGCCGTCGCGCAGGGCGACGGTCCGGCGCGCGGCCGCGAATTGGAGATCGCCGATCTGCTGCGCTTCATCAAGACGTCCGGCATCGTCAACACGGTGTGGCTGACCGCGGACGTGCACTACGCGGCGGCGCACTTCTATAATCCGGACAAGGCGCAGTTTCAGGACTTCGAGCCGTTCTGGGAATTTGTCTCAGGGCCGCTGCATGCCGGCACGTTCGGCCCTGCCGATCTCGACAACACGTTCGGACCGGAGGTGCGCTTCGTCAAAGCGCCCGGCGCCGACCGGCAGAACCTGCCGCCGACGGAGGGCATGCAGTTTTTCGGCCACGTCCATATCGAGGGCGCGTCGGGACAAATGACCGTCAGCCTGCGCGACCGTGCCGACGCGCTGCTGTGGTCGACCAGGCTCGATCCGAAACGCGGATAGCAAACTCGTCGGGCAAGGCGCCTGCGGCTACTCTGTCGCCGGCTCGGGGGCGCTGCGCAATACGGCCTCGAGTTCGTCGCGCAGGCACGGCTTGCTGAGCACCGGCCGTCCGGGGAAACGGGACGTAAGAGCGACGTCGGGACGATAGCCGGTCACGAACGCGAACGGTGTTCCGAGCGCGTCGAGGCGGGCGGCAACCTCGAAGCTCGTTTCATGGCCCAGCGCGACGTCGAGCAGCGCGAAGTCCGGCGCCCGTTCGTCGATCATCGCCAGCGCTTCGGCCACATGGGTCGCCGTGCGAACCCATTGAACTCCGAAATCAAGAATCGTGGTCTCGAAATCGATGGCGATGATGGCGTCGTCTTCGACAATCAGCACGTCGTTCGGCATGCGAAGGCAACTTTCATGGAGCATAAGGGAGCGGCGGCGGCATCCGGGATGCCAGGCCTTGCGGATTGGGCGGCGCGCCGAAAATGCCGGGGAGCACAAATCCGGTTCCATGTGGAACCCAACACGCTCTTTGTCCTTTTGTCTGTCCACATGTGAACACTCCCCCGTCCGAAAATGTGTAGGATGCCCGAAAGGAAGGGTTCTCATGGACATGGATTACCGGGGTGGGCGCGGTGGCGAGGCGCTCCCCTTGAACAACCTGCTGCGCAAGATGCAGAAGGCGGACTACGCCCTCATTGAGCCGCATCTGGAGTCTTGCACGCTTCCGAGCGGGGAGTTGCTTTACAATCCGGGAGACGACGTTGCCGTGGTGCATTTCCCGTGCGGCCCCAGTCTCGCGTCCTATCTGATCACCAACGAAGACGGCCGCGACGTCGAAACTGTTCTGATCGGCCGTGAAGGCGCGATCGGCGGTATTGTCAGTCAGGGTTATCTGCCGGCCTATTCACGCATCACGGTGAAATTCGGCGGTCCCTTCGTCCGGCTGCGCGTCGGTGCGCTGGAGGCGGCCAAGGCCAAGTCGCTGACACTCCGCAATCTGTTCGCGCGCTATGCCGATTGTCTCGTGGCTCAATTGTTTCAGTCCACGGCCTGCAACGCGATCCACACGATCGAGCAGCGCGCGGCCAAATGGATCGTCGCGGCGATGGACCGGACCGACAGCGAGCGCGTCGCCCTGACGCATGAGCAGCTGGCCACCATGCTTGGGGTCGGGCGCAGCTATGCCAGCCGGGTGGTCCAGGTCTTCAAGGCGGAACAGGTGCTGGAAACCCGGCGCGGCGCCATTTTGGTTCGGGATCGGGCGGGACTGCAGGAACGGGCCTGCCTCTGCAACGAGTCCGTGAAGCATCATTTCGAAGAGGTGCTGCGCGGCGTGTATCCGACCCCGGAGCAGGAAAGCGCCTGATCTGGCGACCGCCCGTTGTTTTTGCCGGCGGAATGGCGTATATTGCATCGCAGCGAAAGGTGCCCGGTTCAGATCAGGACCGGGCACCGGCTTTTCATCACAGTCTTGCTGCTCCATCGGTCCGAGTCCGGCATGGCCATGGATCGAAAGGGATCGGCAAGCATCGACCGCTCTTCGCGAACCGGCGGTCAAAAGGAACGGCCGTATCCATGACCTGGCCAAGCCAGACCGGATATTGATTCAGCCTCCGCCGGCGTGAGCCGGACGAAGCGGGCGTGCCGCGCCACGCGCAATTCTGTCAAAAGCCACACATCTCCCGAACTCCGGTGCCATCATCAGCGCCGGACACGGTGATCGAGAATCCGAAGAAGCATTCCCATGAACCTCCGTAATATCGCCATCATCGCCCACGTCGACCACGGCAAAACCACCCTCGTGGACAAGCTGCTGCAGCAGTCCGGCATCTATCGCGACAATCAGCGCGTCACCGAACGCGCGATGGACTCCAACGACCTGGAGCGCGAGCGCGGCATCACCATTCTCGCCAAGTGCACCTCGGTGCAGTGGGGCGATACCCAGATCAATATTGTCGACACGCCCGGTCACGCCGACTTCGGCGGCGAGGTGGAGCGCATCCTCTCGATGGTGGATGGCGTGATCGTGCTCGTTGACGCTGCGGAAGGTCCGATGCCACAGACCAAGTTCGTGGTCGGCAAGGCACTCAAGCTCGGTCTGAAGCCCATCGTCGCCATCAACAAGGTGGATCGTCCGGACGCACGCGCGACCGAAGTGCTCAATGAGGTGTTCGATCTCTTCGCGGCCCTCGACGCGACCGACGAGCAGCTCGATTTCCCGATCCTTTACGGCTCCGGCAAGAATGGCTGGATGGGCCTCTCGCCTGAAGACAACGGCAACGGCATGAAGCCGCTGTTCGAACTCGTGCTCAAGCACGTCGCACCGCCGGTGGTCGAGGAAGGACCGTTTCGCCTGCTCGGGACCATCCTCGAGGCCAATCCCTATCTCGGCCGCATCATCACCGGCCGCATCGCATCGGGTACGGTGAAGCCGAACCAGTCGGTGAAGGTGCTATCACGCGACGGCAAGGTGGTGGAAACCGGTCGCATCAGCAAGATTCTGGCGTTTCGCGGTCTCGAGCGCGTGCCGCTCGATATCGCCGAGGCGGGCGACATCGTCGCCATTGCCGGCCTGTCGAAGGGCACCGTGGCGGATACCTTCTGCGATCCGTCGGTGGAGACGCCGCTGACCGCGCAGGCGATCGATCCGCCGACCGTATCGATGTCGTTCATCGTCAACAACTCGCCGCTTGCCGGCACCGAAGGCGACAAGGTGACGAGCCGCATGATCCGTGATCGTCTTCTGCGCGAAGCCGAAGGCAATGTCGCGCTGCGCGTTGTGGAGGCCGCCGACAAGGACTCGATGGAAGTCTCGGGCCGCGGTGAATTGCAGCTCGCCATTCTGATCGAGACCATGCGCCGCGAAGGATTCGAACTGTCGGTGTCGCGCCCGCGCGTGGTGCTGACGCGCGACGAGAACGGGCAGCTGCAGGAGCCGATCGAGGAAGTTGTCATCGACGTCGATGAGGAGCATTCCGGCGTCGTGGTGCAGAAGATGAGCGAGCGCAAGGCCGAGATGATGGAGATGCGTCCGTCCGGCGGCAACCGCCTGCGGCTGGTGTTCTACGCGCCGACCCGCGGCCTGATCGGCTATCAGGGCGAACTGATGACCGACACCAAGGGCACGGCGATCATGAACCGCCTGTTCCATGGCTATGCGCCCTACAAGGGTGACATCGCCGGGCGCCGCAACGGCGTGCTGATTTCCAACGATCAGGGCGAGGCGGTGGCCTATGCCATGTTCAAGCTGGAAGATCGCGGTCCGATGATGATCGAGCCGGGCTGGAAGGTTTATCGGGGCATGATCGTGGGCGAGCATACCCGCGACAACGATCTCGAGATCAACGTGCTCAAGGGCAAGCAACTCACCAACATTCGCACCACGGCGAAGGACGAGGCGGTGCGCCTCACGCCGCCGATCCGGATGACGCTGGAGAAGGCGCTCGCCTATATCGAGGACGATGAACTGGTGGAGATCACCCCGAAGTCGATCCGCCTGCGCAAGAAGCATCTCGACCCGAACGAGCGCAAGCGTGCCGAGAAGGCGAAGGACATGGTGGCGTGAGAAGGAGCGAATAGCGAGTAGGGAGTAGCGAATAGAGGAAACGAGAACTATTCTTCTACTCGCCATTCGCTACTCACAATTCGCTGTGCTCGCATGTCCCTTCCCTCCGAGGTTGATGTCGCGATTATCGGTGCCGGCGCTGCCGGGCTCGGCGCCGCCCATGCGCTGCAGGGCTCCGGGCTGTCTGTCATCGTGCTGGAAGCGCGCCAGCGCGTCGGCGGGCGCAGCCAGACCATTCTTGCCGCGCCCGATGTGCTATTCGATGTCGGGTGTGGCTGGCTGCACTCCGCGGACAGGAATTCCTTCGTCGCCATTGCGGAGCAACTCGGTTTCGAAATCGACCGCAGCCGCCCGCCGTGGCGCGAGCAGGCGGCCCACCCGGCTTTCCCGCCGCGGGAGCGCGCCGAATTTCTCGATGCGCTGGATGCTTTCTATGAGCGCGCCGAGGATGCTTCCGACGCGCCGCAGGACAGCGTCGCCAGCGAATGGCTTGAGCCAGGCAATCGCTGGAATCCGATGATCGATGCGATCTCGACTTACATCAACGGCTGCGAGCTCGACCAGGTGTCCGTCTATGACATGGATGCCTATGAGGACACTGAAATCAACTGGCGGGTGCGGCGCGGCTACGGCGCATTGATTGCGGCGTACGGAGCGGGCCTCAACGTCGTGCTGAATACCAACGTCACGCTAATCGATCATTCCGGCGCGCGCGTGCGCATCGAGACGTCGCGCGGCACCCTGACCGCCGCGAAAGTGATTATCACGGTGCCGACCAATCTCATTGCCGATGAGGCGATCCGCTTCGTGCCGGCCTTGCCGGCAAAGGTTGGCGCCGCGCGCGGTCTGCCGCTCGGTCTCGCCGACAAGGTCATGCTGCGATTGGATGAGCCCGAAGCGCTGCCGATCGATGGCAGCCTGCGCAGCGCGACCATGCGCACGGGAATGGGAAGTTTTCACACGCGGCCATTCGGTCAGCCGTGCATCGAGGGATTTTTTGGCGGACGATTTGCAAAGGAGCTGGAAGACGCCGGCGAGGGCGCGCTGGCGGCCCAGAGCATCGACGAGATCGTCGCCATGCTCGGGTCGGACTTCCGCCGCAAACTGACGCCGCTCGCCGCGTCGCGCTGGGCCCATGACCCGTTTGCGCGCGGCTCCTATTCGCATGCGATGCCGGGCTGTGCGGATTGCCGCGCGATCCTTGCGGCGCCGGTGGAAAACCGATTGTTTTTCGCCGGGGAGGCGACATCGCTCAATTTCTTCTCGACGGCGCATGGCGCGCGCGACAGCGGCGAGCGGGTGGCGCGCGAAATATTGGCGGCATGTGACGGCCGGCGCGCGGGATCGTAAAGGTCGCGCGCCGCGGCTTCCTGCCACATAGGAACCGCCGTCTCGCGAAGCCGTTGCCGGCCAGTCGCTATGGATGCGCCGCGTGGAACTGGATGTCTGTCCCGTTCCGATACATTTCCTCTGTCCGGTGATGCAGGAAATCCACATGTTAACCGAATGTTAACGATGGAGCTTGAAGCCGGGCCGATGTCTTGCTTTGATTGGGCCATGAGCACAACCCT
>Ga0182738_1007977_pt1 | contig 10617 bp, 12 predicted proteins | sample eDN5th30CBELigMG_FD_128876 | JGI IMG/M metagenome (GOLD analysis project Ga0182738, IMG submission 128876) | Enriched Miracle-Growth compost microbial communities from Emeryville, California, USA - eDNA 5th pass 30_C BE-Lig MG (version 2)... ... | reverse complement strand
CGGAAACGTTCGTCCGTCTGGGGATGATCCATTTAATGCTCAATCGACTCCGCCCCAAAGACAACCAGGCCGAGTTCCGCTACCGTATTGCTGCTTAAAACATGCTTATGGGACAGTCTCTAAACGTCTGATCGTGCTCTATCACGAGCGTTGGGAAGAAGAACTGGCCATTGACGAACTCGAGACACACCAGCGTCAGCGATCGGTCCTCCGTAGCGAAACTCCGGCAGGGGTGGTACAGGAGATTTATGGATTGCTGCTGGGGCACTACGTGATCCGCCAGCTGATGTGCGAAGCAGCCATGCATGCCGGTTGTGCGCCGCGCGAGCTCTGGTTCGTGAAGACGCTGAAGATCCTCCGCTGCCGGTTGCCGGAATGCCCCCGCAGTCCCCGGGGAATCACCCGCTGGTACGCTGAGTTGCTGGAGGAAGTGGCTGAAGAACACCTGGCACCGCGCCGTGATCGTGTGAATCCCCGAGTGATCAAACGCAAGATGAGCAACTGGGCCAAAAAACGCGAGAAACACCGCCATTCCCCACAGCCCACAAAGACGTTCCGACGTTCCATCGTCATGTTGAATTGAACGGTATTGGGGCTAATCTGCGCCGAGATTGAAGAGACGTTGAAACGTGCTTATGGTCTGCCGGGCTGCCGAGTCGGGGTCGGGCCATGGCAGCGCTTCTGCCGAGGCATATCGATCGTATCCAACTTCCTGCAGTGCAGAGACGATCGGTTCAAATTCCAGATGCCCGCACCCTGCTGGACGCCGGTTGGAATCGACAAAGTGAACGTGTCCAATCCATTTTCCGCCTGCTCGAATGCCATCAGCAACGGATGTTTCTTCGATGTTCATATGGAACAGATCCGCCAGCAGAAGCACATTTTCCACCCCATGTGATTCCAGCAGAGAGACCCCGTCCTGTTGCGTGAGACACAAATTTGTCTCATACCGGTTCAGCGGTTCATAAATGAGCGGAATCTGAAATTCACCGGCGACCTGTCCCAGTTGATGCAGTGCATCTGCCAGCAGTTTGAGTGATTCCGCCTTCCCGACTTCCGGTTTCCATCGCCCCTGCATGGACCCGATAATGGCGGGGGCTCCAAACTCTCCTCCAAATCGAATCATCGATGTCACGAAGTCGATGGCAGCCTGCCGTCTGGAAAGATCCGCATCGATGAGGCTGAGTTGGTGGATGACCATTCCAGCCCCGGTGCCCACGGCAGCTACCTGATTCCCCGCAGCCTTGAGGAGTGCATGCAATTCCGCAGGGGCGACCGCATCCGGTCCCGGCAAAAAAAGTTCGACCGCATCGAACCCCAATTCGCTGGCCCGTTCAATCGAAGCGGGCAGATCATCCCAGAAAACAAATGGTCCACCACGCGCCTGGGGAACCAGACTGATAGTGACAGCAGATTGAATCATGATGGATTTCTTCCTACATCTTCCTACATCCGTGTCACGGCACTAGGTCCATTCGAATTTTCAGAGTTGAAAAAGCACTACAGCACAGCATTCAAAAACTGAACGCCAGCGTACATGGTTGCAGCACACTGGATGGTTTCCAGCATCTGTTCGCTGGTCAGTCCCATTTCTTTGCCTTTGGCGACATGCCCTGATGTGCAGGGTTTGCAGGAGTTCATATCGCTGATGGCAATGGCGATCAACTCCACGGTTTTCGGGTCTAATGAGGTATTGGTGAATGTATGAGCCCGCAACCCCACTCCCATGCCGTCGAATAGCGTGGAACCACTCATGTCACGAAATTTAAAAAATGTGTTGTACATGTAGTTGCTGGCTGCCACCGCCAGAATCTCCGCCACCTGCACCTGGGTGAATCCCAGCGACTGGCACCGTGTAGTGAAGAAATCCAGCCACGGTCCACACTTGCCATGTGCAGCCACCGCTAGACCGAGTGCGGATTTCGTTTTGGCATCGATCGCTCCATCCGTATACACGAACTTTTTGAAGTTCATGTAGAAATCCCGCAGAAACGGTTCCACGTTTCCATAGATCAGGAAGGGAGCTGGAATTTCCTGATCACCAAACATCTCCTGGATACGGACGTACTGCTGGGCCACATTTTCGGGAGCGCCCTGAACGGGAACGGGTGCCAACCTTGCCATGAATCAACCTTCATTTCCGGAGTGACTGACTCCATGCCGCAAGCGAATGAAATTCTCTCTCCTGCGAACATGTCATGAGAACCACGTCTTTCGCAGGAGTGCATTCATTCTGCATCGTCCGATTCATCGTTTCGCTGTCTCAATAGCGAAACGATAAATCGGTCTCTGCGAGTTGGATGCGCTCTAATTCAGTGTCTTTTCGCCGGATTTCCAGTTGCAGGGGCAGAGTTTGTCTGTCTGCAGGGCGTCCAGCACGCGCAGCACTTCGTCCACATTGCGGCCCACGCTCAGGTCATGCACAGCAGACCAGCGGATCACTCCCGTCGGATCGATCAGGAAGATGCCGCGATAGGCAATCCCGGCATCTTCTTTCAGAACTCCATAATCGCGGGAGAGTTTGTGGGTCGTGTCCGCCAGCATCAGATACTTGAGTTTGGCCAGATCCGCGTGAGAATCACACCAGCCTTTATGAGAGAAGGCGCTGTCCGTGCTGGCTGTCAGGACCACGCATTCGCGATCTTCAAATTCGCCCAGCTTGTCGTTGAAGGCCACCAGTTCCGTCGGGCAGACAAAAGTGAAATCCAACGGATAAAAGAACAGGCAGACCCATTTGCCTTTGTGATCCTCCAGGCTGACCTGCGTAAACTGGTCATCGGTGCCGTCTTTCAGACGATTGTAAGCCTGAACGGAGAATTCGGGTGCGGACCGGCCAACTTGTGCGCTCATCAGGATACCTTCCTCAGAGAAATTTTGATTGATTTCGTGCCGCGAACAAAACCTCCCGGACAAGGAAAATTTCCTTTCCGCGAGCAAGTTCGCTGCAAGTTTCGTCAGGGCTTCTTAGTGCCGCGAACAAAACCTCCCGGACAAGGAAAAATTCCTTTCCGCGGGCAAGTTCGCCGCAAGTTTCGTCAGGGCTTCTTAGTGCCGCGAACAAAACCTCTCGGACAAGGAAAAATTCCTTTCCGCGGGCAAGTTCGCTGCAAGTTTCGTCAGGGCTTCTTAGTGCCGCGAACAAAACCTCTCGGACAAGGAAAAATTCCTTTCCGCGAGCAAGTTCGCCGCAAGTTTCGTCAGGGCTTCTTACAACGGTTTTTTGCCGCTCAGAAGTATAGACATCGCATTTCGATGTTCAAGGAGCCAGCGAAATGGATCCTCGTTTTCACCACGAATCCCATCAAATTTGAGGAGAAGGCAAATTTCTCCGGTAACAGCTGCTGGTTTCGCAACTGGCCATACGTCCTCGGGACGGTTTTCCGCTGTTGGATTCTTCATCTGGAGCAAGTTGCTCTGGCCTGGGACCGCACAGCGCGCGTTTCAGCTGATGAAAGACGATTCTTCGCGTGGCGGAACGTGGTCGATGCGGGATGAAGGCGATCTTGCCTCTGAGTTGGATTTGACGGTCAGTAATTTGGAATACATGAAATGTCGTTTCATGTCGACACTTCACCAGATGATCGTTCTGCGTTAGGATGTCTCCATCGGATGGAGTCTGATGTTTCCACGGAGGGATTTTTTCATGACGCACGAGCTCTACTACCCGGGCCTGAAGGGTGTGATTGCTGGCGAAACTGAAATCTGCCGCATCGATGGAGGGTTGCAATATCGCGGATATTGCCTGCACGACCTCGCGGAAGAAGCCAGTTTCCTGGAAGTTGCTCATCTGCTCCTGTTCGATGAATTACCCGATGAAGAACAATTCGCGGACTTCCTGAGTATCATTGCCGAAGAGCAATTGTTACCAGAGATCGTGCAGCAAATCTATGAAATGCTGCCCGTCCATAATGCTCCGCTGGATGTATTGCGATTGGGAATCAGCCTGTTGAATCTGACCGATTCGCAGCCGCACGAAAACCTGCTGCACGCGGGGCATTCACAAACCATCCGGTTGCTGGCGCGCGTTCCGCTGCTGATTGCCGCCTGGCATCGGATTCGGCATGGACTGCCTTGCCTGGAGCCCCGGGCAGATCTGAGTTACATCGCCAATGTGTATTATGTCATTACCGGACGGGTCCCGTGTGCTCTTTATGAACGGGCGCTGGAAATTGTTTTCATTACCGCAGCGGAACACGAATTCAATCCCGCCAGTTTTGTGGCCCGCGTGGTCGGTTCGGTCCGTTCAAATCAGTACAGCCCAGTCCTGGCGGCACTCGATGCTTTCACTGGATCTGAACATGGCGGCGGAGATGATCGGCCGCTGGAGATCCTTCAGGAAATTGGAGACCCGGAACAAGCGGAAGCCTGGCTGGCCGAACAGCCTGTGGAAAATCGAATTCCGGGCTTTGGGCATCCGGTTTACCAGGACTATGACCCCCGGGCTGCCATCCTGGAAGTGGAATGCGAACGTCTGGCGAAAGCTTGTGGTCGAACCGATCTGGAGCTGCTGGCCGACGCTGCGGAACGAGCCATCTGGTCAACACGAAAAATCCCCCCCAATGTGGACTGGCCATTATCACGGCTGCTCACCTACCTGGAAATTGATCGAGATCTGTTTCGGCCTCTCTTTGCCGCAGCACGCCTGGTGGGATGGAGTTCCCATGCCGTTGAACAGTGTGAATCCAGCGAGGTGATTCGCCCCCGGGCTCGTTACCGTGGTGCGGAAGATTGCCCGTTCGAATCATTGCGTCGGCGTTCGGAGTAGAGCAAGTTGCTCTCGCCTGGGTCCGCGCAGCGTGCGTTTTGACCCGGTGAAAGACTGCTCGCCGCGTGGCGGAAGGCGGTCTGTGCAGGGTCGATGCGCTCTAATGCCCCTTTCGTCATGACAGTGCCGATGATGCGCCTGTTTTCAGATCTTCCATGATCATGATTTGCTCGGCTCGATGTTGCATCATGTGCAATGTTGCCATCATGCATATCGTCCAAAAAAGAAAAAATAGACCAATACTATGAAAGAAGCGGTTGTCGCCACCCGTCAAAGCCGCTAAAAGGGAACTAAGTACAGTGCGATTTGCTCTGGTCGCCACATATTAGTGAGATGATCATAGTAAACATGCTGTAGAACTCAGCCCGGAACGTTTGTCGGCATAGCATATCGACAAGCAAGTAAACTGCGGCAAATTTGCTGCAGGGGAGTGATAGTACGGTGCGATTGGGAACGACGGTCGAGTCGCGTTCGCAAGAAGGTGACTCGATTGAATTGGAAGAACCAACGCTTGAGGATGCAAAGGCGATCTGGAGTCTGGTGCAAGAAGATGGTGTGCTGGACCCGAACAGTAGCTATCTGTATCTGCTGCTCTGCAGAGACTTCTCACAAACGTGTCTGGTCGCGAAACAGGCTGACCGGTTGATTGGATTTGTGACGGCCTATGTTCCTCCGCAACGATCGAATTCGATCTTTGTATGGCAAATCGCCGTGGCCCCGTCTGGTCGACGCAAAGGACTGGCTCACCGGATGTTGCTGCATCTGATCGAGTCTCGTCTGCCAGATGAAATCCGGTTTCTGGAAGCCACCATCACTCCATCGAACGAACCGTCGCGGAGGCTGTTCCACTCGATTGCTGACCGGCTGGGCGTCCCGCTGGAAGTGCACTCCGGTTTCTCCTCCGAGTGTTTTCCTCAACACCACGAAGACGAAGAACTGGTCCGCATCGGTCCTTTCTCGGCATAGTGTGTCGTGATCGCGTGTCGCCAGAAGTGATGCAGCAGTGCATCTCTCGTACTATCAATTTTTATCTTATGTCCTTAGAAAGTGGGGATCTGAAAAATTGTGAATGTTTTCAAACGGCTCGAGTCGGAAGTCCGTAGTTATTGTCGCTCGTTTCCTACAGTCTTTACTAAGGCGCAGGGAGCAACACTTTATGATGAGGCAGGCCAGCAGTATATCGACTTCTTTGCTGGTGCCGGTGCGCTGAACTATGGTCATAACAATCCGATTCTCAAGAATCGGTTGATGGAATATCTCCAGAGAGATGGCGTTGTGCACTCACTGGATATGTTCACGACCGCGAAACGTGACTTGTTGGAGGCGATTGAAACTCAGATCCTCAAGCCGCGTGGGATGGACTACCGCGTGATGTTTCCCGGACCAACTGGAACGAACGCGGTCGAGGCGGCTTTGAAGCTGGCTCGCAAGGTCACCGGGCGAGCGAATGTCATTGCCTTTACGAATGCCTTTCACGGCATGACGCTTGGATCATTGGCATTGACCGGAAACGCTGGCAAGCGGGCCGGGGCGGGTGTCGCCTTGAACAACACGACACACGTGCCGTTTTGCGGATATTTCGGCGTTGAAACCGATACGATTGATGTTTTGACAAGCTATTTGGCCGACGGCAGCAGTGGCATCGAAGATCCTGCCGCGCTGATCGTGGAAACGGTCCAGGCCGAAGGAGGCGTTCATGTTGCAAGTCGTGAGTGGCTGGTGCGATTGGAAAAAGTCGCCCGGCGGTTCGGCGCACTGCTGATCGTGGACGATATCCAGGTGGGTTGCGGGAGAACCGGACCGTTCTTCAGTTTCGAAGCATCCGGTATTTCTCCCGACATCATCTGTCTGTCGAAATCCTTTTCCGGATACGGATTGCCACTGGCGGTAACATTGATCAAACCGGAATTCGACCAATGGACGCCGGGCGAACACAATGGAACCTTCCGCGGTCACAATCCCGCATTCGTGACTGCCACGGCAGCCCTTGAGACCTATTGGAACGACGATGCCCTTTCCCGGAAAGTACAAAACAACGCCAAGCAGGTTCGCGATGCGTTAACGGCCATCACCGATCGGGCCAGCGGCGAGGTTCGAGGTCGAGGAATGATCTCCGGCGTGGAATTCTCGGACAAGAAGTTCGCGGGCCGGGTCTCGCGGGCGGCATTCGAGCGGGGTCTCATCGTCGAGACCTCCGGCCCACAGGATGAAGTGATCAAGCTGCTGCCGCCGTTGACGATTGACGAACCAGATTTGACGCAAGGTCTGGAGATTCTGGACTCAGCTGTCCGGGCTGCCCTCAAAGAAAAACGAACGCGCAAGGAGACCACCATCGCATGATCATTCAACGACTGGCCGAACTCTCCGGCACCGATCGGGAAGTGCATGCTGAAAACTGGACCAGCCGCCGGCTCCTGTTGAAAAAGGACGGCATGGGATTTTCGCTGCATGATACCGTGATCCATGCTGGAACATCGACCTGCATTCACTATCAGCATCATCTGGAAGCGGTCTACTGCATCCAGGGCAAAGGAACTGTTTATGTGCCTGCCACCGACACGACCTACGAGATTGAGGCAGGAACCGTTTATGCCCTGAACGGGCACGAAAACCACGTTTTATCGGCCGCGACGGAGATGCGGATGATCTGCGTCTTCAATCCGCCGCTGGTGGGTCCGGAAGTCCATGACGAACACGGAGTCTACCCATTGGCCATAGACGAATGACCGTTCAACCACAGCACGAAATGTTTTGCCATGACAACATCTTCTACAAAAACCACTTTCTCTGCTGATCCATACGCGTCGCGACTCGCCGAGAAATGGGAAGCGGTCGAACGGGTGGACCCCGTAATTTGGAACGACCGGTACGCGGGTCCTCTTGATCGGAAACAACTGGACCGTTTCCAGCAGGACGGCCTGTTATCAATCGAACAGCTGGTCGGTACAGACGAAGCCCATGAACTTTTAGCGACAGCCAAACGATTAGCAGCCGAAGCCAACCCGAATGATGAAAGTATTGTCATGGAACCGGGCGGCGGGGCTGTGCGCTCGATCTTTCGTGTGCACCGGACTAATGAGCGATTCCGTGCCCTCTGTGGTGACTCGCGCCTGGTGGAGGTTGCCCGGCAGATCCTCGGTAGCGATGTGTACATTCATCAGTCGCGGATCAATTTCAAACCGGGGTTTACCGGTAAGGAATTTTTCTGGCATTCGGACTTCGAGACCTGGCATATGGAGGATGGCATGCCGCGCATGCGGGCGTTGAGCATGTCCCTCAGCCTGACCGCCAATCATCTCTTCAACGGACCGCTCATGCTCGTGCCGGGTTCCCATCGGACATATCTTCGCTGTGCGGGTGAAACCCCGGACCACCACTACCGGAGTTCGCTGAAGAAACAGGAATACGGAGTTCCCTCACGTGATGCTTTACGATTGTTGATTGAACGTAGTGATGGAATCCAGGCAGCAACCGGTTCGCCCGGGTCGGCGATCTTGTTCGACTGCAATACGATGCATGGCTCGGTTGCGAATCTGAGCCCCGATGATCGGACAAACCTGTTCGTCGTCTTCAACAGCATCGAGAACAAACTGGTTGAACCATTCGGAGGAAAACCACCCCGTCCCGCGTTCCTGGCAGAGCGTTGAAGACCTCTTCCCCAGGGCTTTCGCCTTTAACAGCCTGTTGAAAACATGGAATCTCGGCCAGACAGAAACGTCCGGCCCACTTTTTCAATGAGCCAGAAGCTTCTGGTGGCACAGACATTTCTGTCTGTACGTTTTTCAACAGGCTGATAAGCCCTTTCCTTTGTCCTCCTTATCCCCTTTATGTCACTTTGGATCAAACTTTCAAACCTGGAAGCACTGTTACTTCTTAGTGGTGGCAGCAGGAACTTCAAACTGAAATGTATTTTTCCCTGATTTTACTTCTGTTCCTGCTTGCTCAAAGAGCAGGACACGAGGAACATCCCGCCGACCTTCCGGGTCTGATGGGTCAAGGTATCCACCGGTGCCAATCTTGACGGTATGTTTGCCGATTCTGGCACCCTGTTTGTGGCCCGCATAGGAAAGTTCAAAATTCCCAGAGCCGTCAGTTCTGCCTGCAGAGGGGCGGCCGTCAAATTCCGGAAAGAACTCAACCCAGGCATTTCCCAGGGGTTGACCTCCCTGCAAAACCTGTCCGGAGACAGACCCCAGGTCGACGGATTCTCCACCGCAGCCCGCACAGGCCACTAAAATGATCGCAACAGCCAGAAAACATCGATCGCCGAAGCGATGACACTGATTCACAGGGCAGGACATGCTTTCCTGATTCCTCTCTATTGTATCGATAATAAACACAGACTCGAGCAAGTCATGCTTACTCCAGCCACGAAGCACGCTTCGATCGCCTGGCATCTCCGCAGCCCACATCGCATTCAACGCACTCTGTGAACTTATCTAATAAGAATCCGGAGAGTCAGCAGCCCGTTGAAAATCAGATTTCGGCTTGACAGAAGCCTCGCCCTCCCGAAATTCAGCAGGCTGCCAGAGCCGCGTTACGGCGAGAGCAAGTTGCTCTCGCCTCGTGTTCGGGCCGCCAATAAGACACATGCACGGTCTTTCCTATACAGGAGTTACCTGGCCCTCTCGAAATACCAAACGGCCGACTTCCAGACAGGTTTTTAGAATTCGCCTAGAACTTCCCCGGTCGCTTTCGTTCCCAGTGCTGAATAAGTAGCACTACTGATATTCTCGCTGATGAACCGAACGGACCCATCGGCAAGCAGGAACTGTGCCCCACCGGTATGCATGCTCCCGAAACTGTTCCAGATAGCATTGCCCGCATTACTTTTTGTATTGAGCAACAAGTCTGTATTTGTGCCATCGGTCGCACCCAGGGTCCCGTTGAGATACTGTGCCTGCTGAACTCCAACCCAGATGGCTGCCCTACGAAAACTACTCGTAGGAGTTCCGTTTGCGCCGTCACGTTCTCCCACGATCAAGGTATTACTGGTTCCGTCGGAAATTTTACTCATTGCACAGTCGCTATTGACCCAGAAGATTCCACTCGTCTCTCCAGCCGTCTGGTCCTGGGATGCAAAGCCGGAGTTATCCCGACGGCGTGCTCCGGCAACACCAGGATAATTCGATTTCGCCACATTGCTCCGTTGGTCGTTCATTTTGCCCATGGCATCGGAAGGGCAGGCAAAGACTCCCAGCGGGGTTTTTGCGATCACACCATTTTCGTTAAAATTATATCCGCTGCGGCTGGCGCATTCCGCGAGCAACTGGTTATACAACGGAGACTGATCCAGATAGGGGAGAAGCATCGAAGACCAGCCGATAGCTAATTCACCGCTGGTGGAGTCACCGTTTAAATTCCCATCGGCATCGTATTGCTGTCGCCACATCACACCAAAAGGGAAGACACCATGTGTATCGTGGTAATTATGCAGTGCCAGACCAATCTGTTTGAGATTATTTTTGCACTGAGAGCGGCGGGCTGATTCCCGCGCCTGTTGCACAGCGGGCAACAATAGAGCGATCAGAACTGCGATGATGGCAATCACCACAAGGAGCTCAATCAGCGTGAACCCCTTCTGAGATGGCGAGGCAAACTTTTGAGAGTCACCTCGAATACCATCCATTAAAATAGGCAATCGGGGGGGGGGGGGGGGGAGGCATAAGTTGTTTTCCTTTTTAAAAAAAAAAAAAAAAAAAGAAGGAATTTCCACGTTTAAATTTTTTTAAAAATGTTAAACCCCGCATTTTTAAAGGGAAAAACCCCCTTTTTTTTTTTTTTTTTTTTAAAAAGGGAAAAAACCATTGTTCTCCCCCCCCCCCCCCCCGATTGCCTATTTTAATGGATGG
>Ga0182738_1007976_pt1 | contig 10618 bp, 11 predicted proteins | sample eDN5th30CBELigMG_FD_128876 | JGI IMG/M metagenome (GOLD analysis project Ga0182738, IMG submission 128876) | Enriched Miracle-Growth compost microbial communities from Emeryville, California, USA - eDNA 5th pass 30_C BE-Lig MG (version 2)... ... | reverse complement strand
TCAGGCTTGGGCCGAGCCATTCAAGGCAGCGGCATGATGCCGCGCGTTTTCGACGTAGTGCTCAACACCGCGGCGCATATCGGCGATCGCTACTTCCGGAAGTTCCCGCACCAGCTTCGCGGGACGGCCGACCCAGAGTTCGCGAGGCGCCATGGTCTTCCCCGAGGTGAGCATGGCCCCCGCACCGAGCATCGCGTCCGCACCGATGCGGCAACCGTCCATCACGATCGCGCCGAGTCCCACGAAAGCGCGGTCCTCAAGCACGCAGCCATGGACCATTGCCATGTGGCCGATCAGCACGTCGGCACCGATCAGCGTGGGAAAGCCCTCGGGATGAGTGGGCGACGGGCTCTCGCAGTGAATCACCGTGCCGTCCTGCACATTGGTGCGCGCGCCGATCACGATGCGGTTCACGTCGGCGCGGATTACGCAGTTGTACCAGACGCTCGCCTCGGGCCCGATCTCCACGTCGCCGATGATGTGGCTGCCGGGAGCGATAAAAGCGGTGTCGTGAATGCGTGGCGTCTTGCCGTGAAGCGGCAGGATCGTGGCGCCGGGGAAACGCTCGTCAGTCATTCAGCAACCTCGCAGCCAACGGGGCGTGATAGGTGAGCACACCGGAGCAACCCGCGCGCTTGAACGCGGTCAGGGTCTCCATCACCAGCGCATTCCGGTCACCCGCACCGGCAGCCGCCGCGGCTTCCAGCATCGCGTACTCACCGCTCACCTGGTAGGCGAACACCGGCACCTCGAACCGCTCCTTCACGCGCCGGACGATATCGAGATAGGGCAAGCCCGGCTTCACCATTACGCTGTCCGCACCCTCGGCGATGTCGAGCGCCACTTCGCGCAGCGCCTCTTCGCCGTTGGCCGGGTCCATCTGGTAGCTCTTCTTGTCGCCCTTGAGGTTGCCGGAGGAACCGACGGCATCGCGGAACGGGCCGTAGAAGGCCGAGGCATATTTGGCCGCGTAAGCCATGATCTGGACGTTGGTGTGGCCCCCCATCTCGAGCGCCATGCGGATCGCCTTCACCCGGCCGTCCATCATGTCCGACGGAGCAACGATGTCCGCACCCGCGTCCGCCTGGTTGATAGCTTGGTCCACGAGCACCGCGACCGTGTCGTCGTTGATCACATAGCCCTTGTCGTCGATCAGCCCGTCCTGCCCGTGGCTGGTGTAAGGATCGAGGGCAACGTCGGTGAGCACGCCGATATCATCACCGCAAGCGTCACGGATGGCTTTGATCGCGCGGCACATAAGGTTGTCCGGCGAGAGCGCCTCCGCACCGTCGTCAGAGCGCTTCTCGGGCGGAGTGTTCGGGAACAGTGCCACGCAGGGGATGCCGAGTTCGACGGCTTCCTTCGCTCGCTTCGCGATACCGTCGCACGACCAGCGCGACACGCCCGGCAGCGAGGCGACAGGCTCTTCCACTCCGCTCCCTTCGGTCACGAAGATCGGCCAGATCAGGTCTGCGGGAGTGAGGACGGTTTCGCGATGGAGCGCGCGGCTCCACGTGGTTGCGCGGGTCCGCCGCATGCGCAGCGCGGGATAGGATGTGGGGGCGCTCATGTCAAAGGCCTCTGCCGGAATTCGGAGTTTACCGCAATTGCGGGCAGGGTCAGCTGATGGTCTTCGGCGTATCTACGCGGTCGATCTCGCGCACCGGTGCGATTTCCACCGGACGCTCGGGGGCTAGGCGCGACAGCGCAGCGCCGGGCGCGATCTGCTTCAGTTCGGCAAGCTTCGCCTTGAAGCTCGCCAGCTCCTTGCCGGAAAGCTGGGCGCGGGTGACGAACTTGACGCTGTTCGGGTTCACCGTCTTGCCGTTCCTGTACATCTCGTAGTGGAGATGCGGCCCGGTCGAGAGGCCGGTCGAACCGACGTAGCCGATCACCTGCCCGCGCTTGACGTGCTGGCCGGAACGCACGGCGATCTTGCTCATGTGAGCGTAGCCGGTGCCAAGCCCTCCACCATGCGACAGCTTGACGAAGTTGCCGTGCCCGCCGTGACGGCCGGCGAACTGAACGGTACCGTCCTGCACGGCGTAGATCGGCTGGCCATGCCTTGCGCGGAAGTCGATCCCGGCGTGCATACGGACGTAGCCAAGGATCGGATGGCGGCGGCTGCCGAAGTTCGAAGAGACACCGCCACCTGCCACGGGAGCGATGAGGCCGCTGCGCTGTTCGCCAACGCCGGAAGCTTCGAAGAAGCGGCCTTCCTTGCCCCAGCGCATCAACTGCGTGCGCGGCTTTCCGTCACGCGTGACGCCTGCGAAGAGCAGGTCGCCCACTTCGCTTTCTCCTGTCTCGGCGCGCCGGTATTGCACGATCAGGTCGAACTCGTCGTTCGCCCGGAGCGCGCTGTCGAGATCCACGTACTGCCCCAGCGTGCGCAGGTACTGCTGCACCGCCTTCGGAGGGGCTCCTGAGGCGCGAGCCGAGCGATAGAGGCTGTCACCCACCCGGCCAGTGATGCGCAGCGGCGTGGCATCGACCCTGATCGGCTTCGGACTCAGTGCAAGCTCATTGCCGCGCCGTTCCAGCCCGAGTTCGAGATCGAAACGAGCACGGAAACTGAGCGCCTCGATGGGCCGCGGAGTTGCGGGAGACGGACGTCGCCCGAGCACGATGTCGACCTTGGTGCCTGAGGCGATTTCGTTGAGCGGGATCGTGCTGGAAACAAGCTGGACAACGCGGTTGGCTTCAGCTGCGCCAACGCCCGCGCGCTCAAGCATGCGCCCGAAGCTGTCACCCTGCGCGAGTGTCGCGACCATCTCGATGCGCGGTCGTTCCGGCGCGGCCTTGAGCGGAACGACAACGCTGGTCGCGCCCATGCGGCGGCCGCTGTCCGCCCCCAGCGCCAGTGGCATGATCATCTGGCTGCGGAATTCGTCCTGCTGCGGAGCCTCGAGCTTCATCGGCTGCGCTGCTTCGAGGGGGGCGAAGTCCGGCCAGAACGCGAGCGCTACCGCGGACAGGCCAAGCAGGGTCGCGGCACCACGAAACCAGCGAGCGCTGCCGATGTCCTGTGCAAGGTCGGGAGCGATATCGGCCTGCTCGATGCGGCGATATAGGCGTGTGCGGGCCTCTCCTACACGATCGCGCCATTCCAGCAGCCGGTCGGCCAGGTTCGTGCGGCGCGTGAGGCGCACCGGCGCGGCTGCTTGAGGCGTCGGGGAGGAATCCAAGGCAAGCGTGAGGGACAGGTGCAGCGCACCGGAGTGCGCGCCACCATTGTCCAGAATCGCATCTCCGTCACGCGGAGTGAACAAACCCGTCCTCCAGTGGTGCACGGGCGTTCCGGAAACCGGAAAGCGCGCGACCAGATCCGCTGCGTTTACTGTCAGAAGGCTATGGGCACTTAAAGTTAAAAGCGGCCTAACTTCCGGCCAGCCGACTCCCACGCGCGGCGAGTTGTGCCCTTGTGCGCACGAGAGGTTGCCGACAGACCGTTGGAAGGCCACACTGTTTTCGTGAACGCGCGCGAATCCGGTACCGTCAAGGCGGTTCTCGGTCCCACCAACACCGGCAAGACGCATCTCGCGATCGAGCGCCTGTGCGGCCATTCGAGCGGCGCGATCGGCTTCCCGCTCCGGCTCCTTGCGCGCGAAGTCTATGACAAGGTTTGCGCCATCAAGGGCGAGAACCAGGTCGCGCTGATCACCGGCGAGCAGCGAATCCAGCCGAAGGACGCGCGCTACTTCCTCTGCACCGCCGAGGCCATGCCGCGGGATGGCGGGGACTTGGCATTCATTGCACTCGACGAGGCGCAACTCGCGGCGGACCGGGAGCGCGGACATATTTTCACGGACCGCCTGCTCAACGCACGGGGCCGCGAGGAGACCATGCTGCTCGGGTCCGCCACGCTGGAGCCCATGGTGAAGGCGCTGCTGCCCAAAGCCGAGATCACCACTCGCCCCCGCTTCTCCGTTCTGAAGCACGCGGGGAGCACCAAGCTCTCACGCCTTCCGCCGCGCTCAGCGATAGTCGGGTTCTCGGCGGAACAGGTCTATGCACTGGGCGAAATGTTGCGCCGTTTCCGCGGCGGCGCCGCGGTGGTGATGGGCGCGCTTTCCCCCGCAACCCGCAACCGGCAGGTGGAACTCTTCCAATCCGGCGAGGTCGACTACATCGTCGCCACCGACGCTATCGGCATGGGGCTCAACCTCGATTTGAACCACGTCGCCTTTGCCAGTCTCTCCAAGTTCGACGGACGGGTTCACCGGCGACTGACCCCCGCTGAAATGGCCCAGATCGCGGGGCGCGCCGGGCGGCATCACAAGGACGGCACCTTCGGCACCCTGTCCGGCACTCAAGGGAGCGCAGAGTTCACCGAAGAAGAGATCTACTCGATCGAGGAACACCGCTTCGCACCAATTTCGAAGCTGTACTGGCGTGAACCCGAACCGCGCCTGGACGACATCGAGACCCTGATCGGCGATCTTGAAGCCCGACCGGACCATGAGGCACTCGCCACCGCTCCCGAAGCGATCGACCTCGCCGTGTTGAAGCGGCTGGCGGAAGATCCCTCCATCGCCGCGACCGTAAACGGCCCCGCGCAAGTCCGGCGCTTCTGGGAGGCGTGCCAGCTACCCGACTTCCGCCAGCAGGGCGTGGAGATGCACTCCCGCTTTGTCGCGCGGCTGTGGCGGGATCTCCAGAGCGGACACATCGGCGCAGACTATGTCGCCGCGCGGATCGCCGAACTCGACCAGGCGCAGGGTGATATCGACACGCTGCAGGCTCGCATCGCCTCGATCCGAAGCTGGGCTTATATCTGCCAGCGGCCCGATTGGGTCCTCGCTCGCGAGGAGATGAGCGAACGCGCCCGTGGCGCAGAGGCGCGGCTGTCGGATGCACTCCACCAGCGGCTGACCGAACGCTTCGTCAATCGTCGCACGGCAGTGCTGCTCAAGACCACGGGCAAGGATGCCGACTTGCTGCGCGTCTCGCTCGGGGAAGACGGCGTCGTCTCCGTCGAGGATCACCCGATCGGCCACCTCGAGGGCTTCCGGTTCGTGGTCGACGCCACGGCGGGGCATGACGATCGCAAACTGATGCTCGCCGCCGCAGAACGGCACATGCCGCAGCTGCTGGCGCAACAGGCCGAAGCGCTGGTCGCGCGCGAACTTGGCACGCTTGTTCTCGAGAACGGCGCCATCCTGCGAGAAGGGCGCGAGATAGCACGGCTCCTGCCGGGGCCGCTCGCAAGCGCTCCGAGGATCGAACTCGCCAAGGAGCTGCGCACGCTCGAGCCGGCGAGGCGCGCGCGGATGGCAGAAGCGCTCGATCGCTGGCTCGCTGTGCAGCTCGCGCCGCTCGCTCCGTTGCGCGCGCTGGAGGAAGCGGCGCGTGACAAGGCGACCGGCAGCGAAGTGCGCGCTCTGCTGCTGACGCTCATTGCCGGCCACGGTTTCGTTCCGCGCGAGAAGGCAGGGCTGGTCCATGTGCCGCAGGAAGGTCGTCCCCTGCTGCGCAAGCTGGGGGTGACGATCGGCACGCTCGACGTTTTCGCTCCGGCGCTGCTCAAGCCCGCGGCGCGCAAGGTATTCCGCGCGGCCGCACTCGACCGGCGCCCGCTCAAAGAAGGGATGCAGGCTGTCATCCCCGGCGCCAAGCAGCTTCCCTCGGGCTATCGCCGCGCGGGGAACCAGGCGATTCGGATCGACCTGGCCGAAAAACTGTTCCGCGCCGCGCACGACCGGCGCGGAAACGGACACAAGCCATTCTCGGTCGACCGGGCCTTGGGAACCTCGATGGGCCTGTCGGACAAGAATCTGCGCGCGCTCATGCGGGAGGCCGGTTTTCGGCCCCTAGAACTGCGAAAGCTTCCCGAAGGTGCATTTGGCCCACCTGCCCCGGAAAGATGGACGTGGCGCGCCCCGCGCAAGGATCGCCCGCAGAAGGACGGCAAACCTCGGGCCCGAGACACGGGCGGCGCCTTCGCCGCCTTGGCCGAGCTGGTTCGTTGAGACTGGACAAGCTGCTGTGGTTCCTGCGCCTTGCACGCACGCGAGGCCGCGCGCAGGCATGGATTGCCGAGGGCCATATCCGCCGCAACGGCCAGCGCGTGGAGCGGCAGGACCTGGCGGTCGCCGCGGGAGATGTGCTCACCCTGCCCCTGCCAAGACAGGTGCTGGTAATCGAAATTCTCGCCCTTCCCACACGGCGCGGCCCAGCCGTGGAAGCACAAAGCTGTTATCGCGTGCTTGACGGTGGCGGACTCGTGGCACTAGCAGGCAGCGAAACCGAAGCACCCGAAAGAAAGCCGCCGAAATGACCTACGTCGTCACCGATGCCTGCATCCGCTGCAAGTACATGGACTGCGTCGAGGTTTGTCCCGTCGACTGCTTCTACGAGGGCGACAACATGCTCGTCATCAATCCCTCGGAATGCATCGACTGCGGCGTGTGCGAGCCTGAGTGCCCCGCGGAAGCGATCCTTCCCGACACCGAGGGCGGGCTCGAGCAGTGGCTTGAGCTCAATGCCAAGTACTCGGCGGAGTGGCCCAACATCACCTCGTCGCGCGAACCTCCGGCCGATGCCGACGAGCACAAGGGTGAGGAAGGCAAGTTCGAGAAGTACTTCTCGCCCGAACCGGGCCAAGGCGACTGAGCCAAACGCCTCGCCACGGTTGTTGGCGGTAAAGAAATAGTCTACAATTCGCCCAGTTAGCGCCTTTGGGGGGCAGGCCGCTGGGTATTTTTGAGGCAATCCTGAGCTATGTGGCGGTGGGCCTCGCTTCCGCCAGCGCCGGGCTTGTGCTCGGCGGCACGCTCACCTCATCGAAAATCGATGGGCTCTACGAACGGCTCGAACGCGCGGAAGCGGCGAACCGCGCGCAAACGCAATTACTGGATGAGCTGACTCAGACGTTGAGCCACCTGCTCGACGACCTCAGCCTGTCCCGGAATAATAGCGCAACGCCAGAGGGCGCGGGCGGGGCAAGGCAGATGCTCGAACGGCTGAGGATCGCCGCCGAACTACGTGCAAGGCTGGATGATTCAGACCTGACGGACCGGGGCCAGCCCCGCTGACCGGTCGCAGCGGCGCGGAGACCAGTCCCGAAGATTCGCCCCTCTGGCAATTTTGTTGCGAATCTGCTATATACCTGCGCGAAGCTCCCACGCCCCCCGCGCCGGAGTCGCCAAGTCAGGAAAGGCAGGGCCCCTCCAGCTTACGGTTTCAAGCCATGCCCCGGCCGCCGATTCGTTTCGCGCGGCCTGTAATGCTTACAACCGCTGCGAGCCCTGTCCACGCGAGAGAAAGGTATTCGATGACCGCCGTTAAAGCGCACGCCTTCACTGTTGGTGACTATGTTGTCTACCCCAAGCACGGCGTTGGCCGTGTGGTTGAACTGCTCGAGCAGGAAATCGCCGGCATGCAGCTCGAACTCTACGTGCTGCGTTTCGAGAAAGAACGGATGACGCTGCGCGTACCGGTCAACAAGGTCGAAGCCATCGGCATGCGCAAGCTGTCCAGCGACAAGACCCTCAAGGAAGCGATGGAAACGCTGAAGGGCAAGCCGCGGGTCAAGCGCACGATGTGGTCGCGCCGCGCGCAGGAGTACGAAGCGAAGATCAACTCGGGTGACCTGGTGTCGATCGCGGAAGTGACTCGCGACTTGTTCCGCCCGGAAGACCAGCCGGAACAGAGCTATTCCGAACGTCAGATCTTCGAAGCGGCCTCCAGCCGTCTTGCCCGTGAGCTTGCGGCCATGGAGAAGACCGACGAGCCGACCGCGCTCAAGAAGATCCTCGCCGTGCTCAACGAGCACGCGCCGAAGTACTACGAGACGACCGAAGAAGCCTGACCGGCATCTTCACCGGTCTTCGAAAGGGCCGTTCCCCTGCGGGAGCGGCCCTTTTCGTTTGCCCCGCTTGAACGCACTGGCACAGTGTATTATAACGCTAACACTGTAGACGGGGAGTCCTCGCGATGAAGTTCGAGAAGTTTCTCGATATGACCGCGCCCATGGTCGCCATGGCCTTCGCCGCGGGAATGACCAGCGGTTGCAACGCGGATGTGAGCATCAACGACCAGAAGGGCATGCCGCTCAGCGAACTCGACCTCACGGGCAAGGCGCCGGACAAGCTCGTCCTGATGGGCAACGACAACGTGCGCATCACCGCGGGCGACACGCTGAAAATCGAGCTCGAAGGAAGCGAGGACGACAAGGCGAAGATGCGCTTCGTGCTCGACGACGAGACCCTGGGCGTGCTGCGCGACAAGTGGAGCTCCGACGGGAACACTGTGACCGTCCACGTCACCATGCCCGCACCGCGCGAGATCCTGGTCGGCGGCAGCGGCTCGGTGCACACGAACGCCTTGGCAAGGGAGGCGGAGCTTTCCATCGGCGGTTCCGGCTCCGTCGAGGCGCCGTCGATCGCCGCGGACTCGCTCGAAGTGTCGATTGCCGGTTCGGGTGATGTGCACGCCGCAGGCACCGTGCGCGACCTCGAGATTTCACTGGCCGGGAGCGGCGACGCCGACATGCCGGGCCTGAAGGCTGACAAGGTGAAGGTCTCGATTGCCGGCTCCGGCAGCGCCACGTTCTCCTCCGACGGTGAGGTTCACGCGAACATCATCGGCTCCGGCGACGTGAACGTACGCGGCAACGCGCGCTGCACGATCAAGAGCGTCGGTGCAGGTACCCTGACCTGCGAACGGGGAGTCGCCGCTGAAGCGGACTGAACCCGGGACGAAGCGAAGTTCAAGGGTGGATAGTTAAGTGCGCCGCAATCGCCCGCGCCGTAAGGTCAGGGCAAGGAGAGCGGCTATGCGCGGGACCATCCGGCTAATTGTCATTGCCGTCGGCGCGCTGGCGCTACAGGGCTGCCTTGCCAAGACCGTGGTCGACGTCGCAACCTTGCCGGTGAAAGCGGCAGGCCAGACAGTCGACTGGGCCACCACCAGCCAGGATGAAGCAGACCGCAACCGCGGCCGTGAGCTGCGCCGCAGCGAGGAGCGCTACGGCAAACTCCAGCGCGAATACGAGAAGCAGAACCGCAAGTGCCAGGCCGGCGATGACCGCGCCTGCGGGAAGGCGGAAGCCGCGTGGGACGAGATGGAATCACTCAGGAGCACGCTGCCGCCGCCGGGGCGGCCGTAGCTCTCAGGCAGCGGCGCGACGCAGCCGGTCGTTGATCGCAGCGCCGATCCCATCTTCCGGCACAGGCGCCACCGCGATCCTCGGACGATCCGAAGCCGCAGCTTCGTGCAGGCAGCCGTAGAGGCGCGAAGCGGCTTCCGCGAGGTCGCCCGCTTCCGACAGCGAGCACTCGCCGACCACATTGCCGAACCCAATCAGGAACTCGTCGCCTTCCGCGATGGCCGCGCCGAGCCGCACCGGCTTTCCCGGCGCATAGTGACTGGTGAGCTGGCCCGGCGCCTCGATCTTGCCGGTCTCTGCCGTCGTGGCGTCACCGAGCAGCGCGACGATCTCCGCTTCGGCGATCGGTCCGGGGCGAAGCACCTGCCAGCCGGAGTCGCGCAGCGCGACTATGGTCGATTCCAGTCCCCGCCCGCTGGGACCGCCGTCGAGCACCGCAGCGATCTTGCCATCAAGACCGGCCAGCACGTGCTCGGCCGTAGTGGGGCTTATCGCACCGCTCGGGTTTGCCGAGGGAGCCGCAAGCGACAGGCCACTTTCTCCAAGCAAAGCCCGCATTGCCGGATGCGCCGGGCAACGAAGGGCGATGGTGTCCAGCCCTGCGGTGACGGCCGGCGCAATCGGGGAGGCGGGTTTCTTCGGCAGCACCATGGTCAGCGGCCCCGGCCAGAACGCTGCGGCGAGCGTGCGCGCCCGGTCATCGACTTCGGCCAGCCGGGTCGCATCAGCCAGGTCCAGCACATGCACGATGAGGGGGTTGAAGTCCGGGCGCCCCTTGGCGCGATAGATCTCCGCGACAGACCCCGCGCTGTCCGCTCGCGCGGCAAGGCCGTAGACCGTCTCGGTCGGAACGGCGACCAGCCGCCCCTCGCCAAGCAGGCGCGCAGCACGCTCGATACCCGCGCTGTCCGCGCGCAGCCGCTCGGTCACCTGCTTGCCGCTCATGAATGCGGGCTATAGGTGGAGCGCCCGCAAAGCCAAGCGAAAGCGCTGCCATGAGCTACATCCCCGCGACCGACGACCAGTTGCTGGCACTCACAGTGTCGGCCGGGATTGCAGAACTCGGTGTAGAGCGCGACATCGTCGAGGCGGTGGTCCGGGGGATCGGTGAATTTGCCGCCGCTGAATGGGCGCCGCTCAACCGCATTGGCGACACCGAAGGTGCCACGCTGGAAAACGGCGTAGTGCGCCTGCCCACAGGCTTTGCGGAAGCCTACCGCCCTTACGTAGAGCAAGGCTGGAATTCGGTCGCCGCGCCGCCGGAGTTCGGCGGACAGGGCCTGCCGTATTCGCTCGGCGTGAACGCGCTGGAGAACGTGGGCACCGCCAACCTCGCGTTCTCGCTAATGCCGATGCTCACGGTCGGCGCGATCGAAGCGCTGGTACGGCATGGAACGCCGGATCAGCAGGCAACCTATCTGCCCAAGCTGGTTAGTGGCGAGTGGTCCGGCACCATGAACCTCACCGAGCCGCAGGCGGGCAGCGACGTGGGTGCGTTGCGCACGG
>Ga0182738_1007975_pt1 | contig 10619 bp, 7 predicted proteins | sample eDN5th30CBELigMG_FD_128876 | JGI IMG/M metagenome (GOLD analysis project Ga0182738, IMG submission 128876) | Enriched Miracle-Growth compost microbial communities from Emeryville, California, USA - eDNA 5th pass 30_C BE-Lig MG (version 2)... ... | reverse complement strand
TTTTCTCTATTTAATTTTGGCAAGCGTAGGTTCTGCCGCGAATAAAAACCATCATTAACTCTTCTATAAATTCCCTCAATTTTCTGACCGTTAGCCAGATTCTATGAATTTGGTTCCTCCAGAACTATTATCAACTGATATAAATACCTGATGACTCCTCAGAAAAAATCATTAATAATACTTTATTTAATAATCTTCAAATCTCCTTTAATTAGTCCTCAATGGTTAAATTTGGCCTTTTAGCTGGTGCTGCTATCGGATTATCTGCCTTCACTGCTTCAGTTGCTGCTCAAGAGCTTGTCCTTGAAGAAACTGATGGTGGATACATTGTCGAAAACTGGGAAGACACTACCATTTATGACGGTGGTGATACTCAAGGTGAAGGTCAAGTTCCCACTCCTGTCCCCATCTATGAAGAGGAGGGACAAGATACTGGACTTGTCTTGGAAGAAACTGACGGAGGATACATTGTTGAAAACTACGAAGATACCACTATCTATGATGGTGAAAACATTCAACAAGGCGAAGGACAAATCCCTACTCCTGTCGAAGTTGAACAAGAAGAAGACCAAGAAGAATATGAAACCATCTACGATGGCGAAAATATTCAACAAGGTGAAGGACAAACCCCCACTCCTGTCGAAGTTGAACAAGAAGAGGAAGAAACTGGACTCGTCTTGGAAGAAACTGATGGAGGATACATTGTTGAAAATTATGAAGAAACCACTATCTATGACGGTGGCGACACTCAAGGTGAAGGTCAACACCCCGATCCCGTCCCCATCTATCAAGAAGAAGAAGAAGAAGAAGACACTGGACTCGTCTTGGAAGAAACTGACGGAGGATATATTGTCGAAAACTACGAGGATACCACCATTTATGATGGTGAAAACATCCAACAAGGTGAAGGACAAACCCCCACTCCTGTCGAAGTTGAACAAGAAGAGGAAGAAACTGGACTCATCTTGGAAGAAACTGATGGAGGATACATTGTTGAAAACTATGAAGACACCACTATCTATGATGGTGAAAACATTCAACAAGGAGAAGGGCAAATCCCCACCCCAGTTCCCATCTATGAAGAAGAGGAACAATCCCAACCAGAAGACGCTCTTGATGCTCTTAAAGAATTCTTGAAGGAAGCCAGAGAAGAAGCTAGAGAAGCCGCCCAAGCTGCCAAGAAGTTTGCCAAGGCTGCTCATGACGACGCTGATTTGGCCAAGGAAGCTGCTAAATACATCAAGAAAGCTTTCAGAGCTGTCAACAGAGATAATTAAGCGTTCTGTTTACTCAAAGATAACATAAAGACCACGGTCTTATTGACGTAATATACAAAAAAATATACCTTAAAAAATTCTTTATTTACTAAAATTATGTTTCTATATTTGATTGTCTGTAATTAATTAAAAAATTTATAGATATTTTTTATCATTATTCCCATTCGCTAAACAACCTTAAATTCACTCTCTTTTTATCGGATAATTTAAGAACATATTTTAGAGACATATATTTAATAGTAATCTAAGGCTGAAATTCCAGCCTTAGATAACCCTCTTAAACAAGATTTACAATAAACAAAAAATGCTTTCAACTTTATGTACTATAATTAGTTGAAGTGGTCACCTTGTTACTAGCTCCACTTTTAACAGAGCCACTTGAAGAAACAGTTTTTCTGGTCACAGTCTTTGATTTCTTGATGGATGTGCCAGTCGCACTGGTTGTGATAACAGGCTCTGGCTCAATAACTTCAATCTTATCAATATCAGTTTCTTGATTTTCAACACCGGTGTCTTCCCAGTTTTCAATGATCCATCCTCCTTCAGTTTCTTCAAGGATGAGCTCTTGAGCAAATACTGAAGTGGATAAAAAGCAAAGACCAGCAGTAAGACCAAGTAAATAGGAAACCTTTACCATTTTCTGTCAGAAAAAATTGTTTTAAAGAATGATTATACTGTAATTCTATGGGAATTTATAGGGCTAGCACAGCAAGTAAGGTCGAATTTGTTTAGAATTGGAGGAAGTTGAAAAGTAGGAGAAACGGATCTGGCAAAAAAATTGCCAGCCATAGGCAGGGTTTGGACTAAATGAACCAGTGTATGATAGGTCACCAAAAGAGAAAATTAGAGAAAAGGCTAAATTTATGCAAGGAAAATTAAAAAAGAAATTTGGTTGGAAAGAGGGAAAGCTAAAATTTATTTTTTCGATTTGGCTTTTGATTAGTCTTTTTGGAATTTTAACAGTGAATCACTGGCCTTTATTAGAGTCCTCATGATGCTACTTTTCAATTTCGAGATTTTCAAAGCTTTGACTGAAATGTAAAAAATTTTTTTAGCAATTTTTTTATACAATTTTTTGAATAAGGAGAACCAAGATCTGAAGCTGAGGTGACAAAGTGTCTCATACCATCGGCTTTTTGGAATAAATAGTGAGGCTCTCTTGAATAGAAGGTGGAAATAGAGTTGCAAATTAGGCCTTGACGATTAATGAAAAGTCTTTAATTATAGTTTTAGCTCAGGGCTATTTTGCAAAGTTAAAATAAAGTTTTAGTCATTCAATACAGAAGTTCTCAGTTCAGAAAGTTAGAAGCATATCATTTCATCAAAAACTTACCCAGTTTGAGAAAGAGGAAGCCTCAGTTTTATTTGTCAGTATCCTAATCATGGGTCCAAAAAAAATCCACTTCCTTTGCTTCCAATGATAATGATCTTTTGATTATTCAAGAGAAGCTCATAGTCGTCAAGACTCAGTTGAAAATATAAATCATAATGAATTATTAAAGATTAATAAAATATTGAAATTTAAAGATTAAAATGGAAAGCAGTTGGTTCAAATACAGACAAAAAGGAAGTTTTCCCTGCTTTGTATCCTCATCACCAGAGTTTTTAAATAATATGACTTGAGCCTTCAACTTCTTTATCTCGCTGGCCCATTCAACCAAAATCCATCGGAATCGTTGTCACTTTTCTCGGACTCTTCCGGCTCAGCATCTTCTCCAAACATTGTCAGGACTGTTTGAGCCTCTTCAGGATACTCTTTATCAATCCCAGACTCAAACTCAGTTTCTCCTTCATAATTCTCTTGAAACTCTGAATGCTCTTCAGAACTCTCTGTTTCTTCTTGATTTTCTTCAGGATATCCTTCAGCATTTTCTGTCCTTGGCGTAACTGTAGGATAAACCTCTGGCGTAACTACAGGATAAGGCTCTGGTGCTATTTGGCCTTCTCCAGAGGACTCTTCCTCGTCATCATAACTGACTCGAACCTCTTCAGGGTCTTCTTGTGAGACACGAGGCTCGTCTTCATCATCTTGCTGTAAAAACCTTCCTTCAGCAGAAATTTCTTTGCTAAATTGAGACTCACCTACAATTCTGGTTCTTTGATTTTCTTTAGAGATATGCTCTTTGGCATAAATACTAGTAATATAGATGAAAGCTACAAGAAGGACTTGCAAGTTGGGCATGCGAATAAAGGGAGTCCAACAAAGATATTGAAAAGAGGATGAATTATTTTTTGTTTGCAACAAATTAATGATTATTGAGGAGATAATCTCCACTTAAATATTTTGCTCTCAATGGAGGCGAAAAGGAATTCAAATAATAGCCAAAAACAATAATTGGTTTTCGACGCAATCTGCGAATAAAACCCAGATAAGAAAGAGATTGACTTCAAAATCAATAGGTGAACAATACCTCTCCTCAATTAAAAAGGAAAATTTTTTAGAGTTAATTCTCTTCAGAAAGTTCAGCCTTTCATTCCTAGCTCCTGTTGAAATCAGAGGCTGAATGCTTCAGCCTCAAGATAACTTGAAAGGGGAAAATAGCAAGTTTATATTTTAATGTCCCTCAAGCGGGTAATTAAAGAGCCTAAAACTTGTTTTGTATTAAAGTTCCAAGATCAATCTTGATAAGTTGGATTGGCAAAAATTTTGATTTATCCCCCTGGCTTGTCATCTGGTTTAAAATTAGCACTGCCAAAAACTCTCATCAGGACTTGAATTTGCATCTCAAACTTTGAAATTTCGAGATATCCTTGATAATACTGCATACAAAAGTGGTTCTATGAATATTTTCATCTCACAAATGACTCCTCCGTTTGAATGATGAAAGAAGAAGCATTTCATAATTATGGTTAAAAATGGTAATTTCTATTTTAAGAGAATATTCGGATGAAAGAGATAAATTTGAAAGGGTTTTTTTATTTCCCAAAATTGGAACAAATCTCCTGACAAAAAAAAAATCAACTTTTTTCTTGTGCTATTATCTCCCATATACTGAGCTTTAGCCTTAGAGAAGGTTCACTTGTCTTAGAAATCAAGAGCCTATCGCCTAGTTTCAATGAAGAATGCTCTTTGAAATTGATTTGACTAAATTAAATCTGAGAAATTTTTTTCTTATGAATGGCTTTCTTACATTTACGAATTGTATTTTTCAGTGAATTCCATAACTGCTTTTGTCCGAATTCGCCCTAAATCAAAATCCATTCTAAACAATCTTGTTTCATATCTTCCTTATTCCAGAATGGTTATCTTTTTGTCATTGTTGCCCCTTGAGCCAAAATAAGACTTTAACAAAATTAAAACATAGGTTTAAACACAAAATAAACATCTGTCCTTTCAATAAAATTTTCCATTAAAAGTCGAAAGTCCACTTGAATATTTTGAGATCAAAAAGTCTTACAATCTATATGATCTCTTATTTTTAGACTTTGAAGGTCTAAAGTTTGAAAATCTTTTTAGACTTCTTGATGAATTGGAAATTGAATAAAAAAGATAATTAAATCTCAGAAGATGACAAAAAAAAAGAAAATGGAAAATTTTCTTTTTGAAAGTGAAAGGGAGAATGAGATAAGCTGAGTGCTTCAAAGGAGCAACTTTAAAATTTCAATCGAAACCAGAGTTGTCAAAAAAATGAAAGGGAAAAAAAAATTATGAAAATTTTGCATTCTTCTCGAGGCTTCAAATCCTCCTCCAAAAAAGTTTTAATTCTTGAGAGTTGAAAATTTTTTGTCAAGAAAATATTCAAGAGCAATCTGAGATCAACTTGAAATTTTTTTAATCTTGAAATTTCCAGATGAATTTTCTGAATTTTTTGCAAAAATTACTTTTAACCAAAATTTTCTTTGGAGTTTCAAACTCTCATTTATCGAAAACGTTTTTCACTCAACAACAAAAGCCTTTCAAACTTTCCTCATAGAAGAGATTTCCAATTTCTCATCTGATGTTTAATAAAAATATCTAGAGAGAGAGATTTCAAGAAATCCCAAATCATGGATAAATATAAAAACTGAACTGCACATTGCATTGTATTACATTATTGACTCTTTAAAGACGTACTTTAAAAAAGTTGACACATAAAGACATAAAGACAGCAAGACACTCAAAACAAGAGGACATCAAAAACTCCATACTCATACAAGAGCAATTTTCTTGCTCTGATTTCATATCAATTTCTTGATGTAGGAAAAAAAATTTTAATAATGTTGCTTTTTAGCCAAAACTCTCAATCTATTACATTTAGTTCCTCCAGTTCCAGTTGAGCCACTAGTTTCTTCTTGAGCTTCTTCTTGGCCTTCTTCTTCTTCAGCACCTTCTTCGCCTTCTTCGGCTTCCTCCACTTCTTCCGTGACCTCTTCAGGATATTCTTCAACTTCTTCAACAACCTCCTCTTCTTCAGGAAGCTGATCTTCAACGCCAGTATCTTCCCAGTTCTCAATGATCCAACCTCCTTCAGTTTCTTCAAGGATAAGTTCTGGGATATCCGCCTGAGCTTGAGTTGGCGCTGTGAACACAAAGAAGCAGGCAATAGCAAGAATAAGAGCAAGAGATGATTTTCTCATTGTGAGGTGATGATAGATAAGTTATTTTTGACTAATGATTATTGAGGAGACGGACATGCCTTAAATAGTGCTACACTCAGCGAAAATGGAGGAAAAACGGATTAAAACAGGAGGCTGAAAGATAGAGGGAGGGAATTTCAAAGTGGGGACTAACTGAAACGGTCTTTTGCCTTTGCATTTGAAAATTAAAAACTCTCGCACAACAAAAACTTCAATAAGAGACAACCCTATTAGAATCAAGGCAGTCTCCCTTAATAATGAGAAAGGAAGATCGAGATTCGTTCAAATTTCATAGATTAGGCTCAATATGGTTTTCAATTAAAAGTCTAGTTGGAAGGTTCTGCTCAAAGATAGAAAGAATAAAAGAGTTTTATTTCGAGAATTGTGCTGCTGGCGGGTAAATAGAGCCTGCAACTCAGGAAAAGACTAATTCAAGAGATTCTGAGTCGAAACTGATTTAGTTGAATAAATCGAATTTTTGATTGATTCCGTGCCACTGCTTAAAATAATTGTTTCCAAAATTTAAAAGCCTCAACTAGAACCTACTTGATCAACCCCTTTATTCCTTGATTATCTCATTTTCTTTCTCTTTAAAATTTCACTTTCTTTTCTGCTTGAAGTCTCACAGAAGCCACTTTTCATAAAATTTTATAAAATAGAGTTTAACAATGAAAGGTTTTTGATTTTATCCATTCAGAAAGTGATGAGAAATCACTCTCATGACTTGAATGTCCAGCTTGTTAGGCTTATTTCGTCTATATTTCAAACAAATATCTCCATTTCAAGATTAACCAACCCATTTTCGATGTTTTCTGAGTCGTTTCTCAAATATATTCTGATTTCTTGAGTCAAGCAGGTCTTCAAGCCCTAAGACTCCTAAGACTCCTAAGACTCCTAAGACTCGATTCCTCATTTGCTTGGTATCAAATTTGGCCATCTTGCGGGAGGCTTATGAGGCTATTCAGGATTGAGACATCATTTTCCTAGCCTGAAAGTCTAAAATTTATTTTGTACCCTTTCCAGCAATAATTTCCTGTGGCGCCTAGTTTAATTGAGTCATGAATAAAATCATAACTTTCTTCAACAATAAGGCCATCGTTACTCTCTTAAGAGACCTGCCTCTCTTTTTTATGGTTTCCTGCCCTCTTTGCTTTGGGACATCAAATTTTTCGCGATTTCAAACCTTCTAGAAAAATAAAATTTTAACCAATTAAAACATTGGTTTGGGTCTAAAGTTCACATTAGTCCTGCTACTAAAAATTTTAAGGTACAATCCATTCTATTGAGATCAAAACAGTCTCACTCTTGTCACATCATCTTGTGTTTTAGACTTTCGAGGCCTCTTTAATCTATCAAGCCGTTCTTCTCAACCATAAAAAAGGGCTCAACAATTCAAGTCAAAGAGAAACACCAGAGTTTTTTAACAAGCGAAGAAATGCTAGACGTGAGAAAGTTTATTTAGAATGGGTGATTGGATCGCTTTAGTGAGCTTATATCCTGGAACAAATTCTATCAAAAAGAGAAAAAGAAATTCTAGACGTCATTTTTCGAAATCGAAAAAGAACATTCAATCGAAAATTTGTTGACTTTCAAAGAAGCAAGCAAAATAAATTTTAAACTTATCATAGATGCTCAATAAAATCATAGGTTAAGGATGAATAAGGAGAATCATGAGAGAAAGAGATTTGGGATGTTGAACTTTAATGAATAATAATCATAGCATAAATATACTTTAGAGATAATACTTAGACTGAAATATAAAGATACCTTAAGAAAGACAGACATAAAGCATTGAATATAAATCAAGACAATTTCTTTATTTTTATTTTTATTTTTTTTTGAAACTAAGACATAAATACATGATTTGAACCGCGATATATTTGAGTTAGTTGTTTGATTCTCCTCTCAAGCTGCGCTTAGGCTTCTTTGAGCTGACTTTCACAGACTTCTTCACAGACTTGCTAGTCTTGGTTATCTTCTTGGCTTTGCCCTTGGAGGGAGTCGTGGTCTCAACTTGGGTGGGTTGAGTGGCTTCTTCATCTTCAACTCTGGTGTCTTCCCAGTTGACAATAACATAGCCCCCTTCAGTTTCTTCAAGAATGAGTTCGGGAATGTCGCCTTGAGATCCGCCTTGTTGAGGCTCTTCGTCTTCGACTCTTGTGTCTTCCCAGTTTACGATGATGTAACCACCCTCAGTTTCTTCGAGGATGAGCTCTGGGATATCGTCTTGGGCTTTGACTTGTGTTGAGAAGAAACAGAGGCAGGCAATCGCAAAGATCATAAAAAGCTTGTTCATGATAGTGATGATGGTTGTTCTGTGAGTGTAATAGATAAGCTGTGTTTTTTTGAGTTAATGATTATAAAAAGGATAGATCGAGTATAAATAGCCGAGGAGGCATACATTAAACAGAAAAAAATAGTGGACAGAAACGCAGAGAAAGCATACGAACCATTTAATATTGAAAGATAACATTTGAGGAACAGAAACTGACTTTTAATTTTGAAATTTGGAGATTGAAATTTTTCTTTTCCAAAAACTAAATTTATTAATTCTAAACTCTATTTTTAAAGCCTTCTCTCTCGTATTTCAGAGCACTTATGACTTCTCACCCCTCTATGTTCTCTTTGTGTGTGGCTGAAGCTGTCTACCCAGCTCTCTGCATCTGCCTCTTGTATTGAGATATTGAATACTCTACGCTTCTGAAGAAAAAACAGTAATTTCTCTGCATAAATAATTTTTATCTGTCAGTTAATGGCCCTTCACGCGCTATCAATTTGGAGCATTCTTGTCTATATCACATCATCACACCTTCGCTTTCCTTCCTCTGCAAAGCCTAAATCCTAGCCCTCAATTATTCTTTTAAGTTTCATTCAAAAGCTCGTATCAATTCTCTGCAAATTTGTCAGACCGTTGAACTTCCCATGTTTCTTCAGATTGAAGAACTGAGCCTTTGAATCTTTTAGACTCTATGATCCATATCCTCCAGAGTTTTCAGGTTCTAGGACTCTCCCTCATGCTCAAAACTCTTCCTTCTCTTTAATGACGTAAAGTCTTTCAGATAAAATGAATTAATTTTTGAACGAGAAATGGGGACAAAAGTATAAAATTAAAAGCCTGTTATGACGGTTTTCGTCTAATTTGATCATTTTAATCTCCTCTCGTACAAAATTAATTTTTCACTCTTCATCTCCTTGATTCAAAATTGCCGGTATTTCGAGCAATTTCGACTCAGCCACTTCTTTTCTTTACCTCCAGTACCTTTCATTTCTGCATCAGGTGAAAAAGCTTTTCAACTCTCTCGAATATCTATTGACGTTTTCAGCTTTGCAATTTATCTGAACTAGGCTCTTTATGGCATTAAATTATATTTTAAAACAGAATTACTGATAAAAATTGTTTTGAAAATAAAGGTTCTAACTCTCTTAAAATTTTATTCCAGTTGAAATTTAAATAAAGAAACTCATTATATTCTGTGTAACAGACAGGATAATATGCTTCTTCATTTGAGCGTTGAGCGAAACAATATATTCGTCCGTTTCTTCCTGAAAAATTCTCATTCTTGTGAAGTGCTTTCAGATCGCTCTTGCAGAAAAGCAAAAGAAGCTCAATTCGATCAGGTTTGAGGGAAGCTTTTTCAAACCATTTTAGAGTCTAATTTTCAAATTCATCTTTAGCCACTTTCAAAGAAGAGAAGAGTTTTCGCATGAATTTTTTATTGAAATTTTATAATTGAATATTAAACTTTTTGAGAATAAATTCATCAATTTTTTTACCATTTAGAAGAATAAAATTTCCAAACTTTGCTTTCCACGAAAACTCTCCTTCCATTCACATAAAAGAGAAGCTGGCATTTTCTCTTCATAACCAGAATAAGGGACTATCTGAGTTTATTTGATTTAAGAAAATCCAAAAATAATATTTATAGGATATTCAAAACACTCCAAGGTGTTCTTCATATTCATATTCATTTTTTAAAGACGTACTTTTAAAAGCTCTAAACAAAGACTCTATTAACAATTATTCATATCTATGACCATAGATTCATAAGAGCAATTCCCATAATGAAAATTACTCCTATTCGATATTCAGTTCTCTGGGTCTAGTCTTTTAGTAATGCTTTTGAGCCAATGATCTAATCTTGTTACATTTCTTAGGTCCAGTACTTCCAGTGCTTGTTCCAGTTGATCCACCTGTAGTAGTTGTTTCTTCTTCTGCACCTTCTTCGGCTTCCTCAGCTTCTTCAACAGCTTCTTCTGTTGATTCTTCGTCATCAGTTTCTTCTTCAACTTCTTCTGAGACAACAGTCACAGCTTCAGTTTCTTCCTCTTCAACGACTTCCTCAGCTTCAGTAACTTCTGTTTCAGCTGTGGTGGTGGTCTCAGTATACAAGCCTTCTTCTTCCAACAGAACTTCTTCATCATCATCAGCAGTAGCCTCTGTGATAGATTCCTCAGGATACTCTTCAATCTGAATGCTAACTCCTTCAGGAGCAGTTTCGTCGACAGGCTGATCTGCGAGGAAACGCCCCTTGGCATGAGCAGTACTTGACAAAGTAAGAAGAGCGATCAGAAGACCAATCAAAAATGAAAATCTTGGCATTTGGGTTGAGAAAAAGATAAGGAAGTTATTTGTTTGTAGAGAAAATTATGATTATTGAGGGGATAATTCTGGCTTAAATAGTGCAAGCTTGTCAGAAAATAGAAGAAGAAAAAATGGATTAAAAGAGTTAAGAGGAAGAAAGGATGAAGTAATAAAATTATATTTGACTTGAAAATAAAAAATCC
>Ga0182738_1007974_pt1 | contig 10619 bp, 10 predicted proteins | sample eDN5th30CBELigMG_FD_128876 | JGI IMG/M metagenome (GOLD analysis project Ga0182738, IMG submission 128876) | Enriched Miracle-Growth compost microbial communities from Emeryville, California, USA - eDNA 5th pass 30_C BE-Lig MG (version 2)... ... | reverse complement strand
TGCGCGCTGGGCGCCTCCTCCGAGCCCGCGACCGCGGCGATGGCGGAGGTGCTCGCCGCGGCGGGCGGCACCGGGCCGGCGACCCTGATCGGCCGGCCGGAGCGCCTCGCCATGCTCGGCGCCGCCGGCGTCAACGCCATGGCGGGGAACCTCTTCGACTTCGACGACACCCATCTCGCCACGGTCATCCACCCGACCGCGCCGGTCGCGCCCGTCGCCCTCGCCCTCGCCGAGCGGGACCATGTCCCGGGCCGCGACCTCCTCCTCGCGCTGGCCCTCGGCATCGAGGTCGCCTGCCGCATCGGCAATGCCGTGTCCCCCGCGCACTACGCCCGCGGCTGGCACATCACCGCGACCTGCGGCGTGTTCGGCGCGGCCGCGGCCGCAGCCAGGCTCCTCGGGATCGGACCGCGCGCCGGTGCCGACGCGCTCGGCATCGCGGCGAGCGAATCCGCCGGGCTGGTCGAGAACCTCACCACGGCGGCGAAGAACGTCGGCGTCGCCAACGCGGCGCGCAACGGGCTGTTCGCCGCGCTCATGGCCCGTGCCGGCTACGCCGCCGCGCCGCGTGCGATCGAGGGGCCGCTCGGCTGGGCGCGCGCCTCGGGCGACGAGCCCGACCGGGCCCGCATGCTCGACGGCCTCGGGACGCAGTGGGAGATCAATGCCAACGCGTTCAAGCCCTATCCGAGCGGGGTGGTGCTCCATGCCGTCGCCGACGCCTGCATCGCCCTCCGCCGGGAGCACGGCATCGACCCCTCCACGGTTGCGGCGGTGACCGTCGCCGGCGACGCATTGCTGCTCGCCCGGGGCGACCGCGCCGTCGCCGACGAGCGCGACGCCCGCGTCTCGATCCAGCACACCGCCGCCGTAGCCCTGATGACCGGCGCCGCCGGCCTCGACCAGTACGCCCCGGAGATGGCGATGGATCCGGCGGTGGCCGCCTTCCGCGCCCGCGTCGTCCCGGTTCTCGACGGGTCCCTGCCCAAGGGCGCCGCCCGGGTCGAGCTCCGCCTCGCCGACGGACGGCACCTCGCACGGACCGTGCTCCACGCCCGCGGCAGCCTCGAATCGCCTCTCTCCGACGCCGAGATCGAGGAGAAGGTCCGCGGCCTCTCGCGGCGGAGCGCCTGGCGGGGCGACATCGACGCGGTGATCGACCGGATCTGGCGGATCGAGGAGACCGAGGACGCGGCGGAGCTCTGTCGCGCGCTCGCCGCCCCGGGAGGCTGACCGCGCTCCGGCGACGGTGCCCCAATTGTCGGCAGCCGGGGCGGCCGCAGGCCGACGTTCTATCCCGTTTGGGGTATTGAGCAGCGCCGAACGTTTTGCGACGCTGTTCCTCGCGCAAGGCGCCCGCTCGCCGTCCGGTCCTCCGCCCGGGAGGGCGAAAGACACGGGGAGCAGGTGACCTCGGCCCGCGATATCGGCCCGTTGCCGGCGATCCCGGCGACAGGCCCTTCGGGACGGCCCGACGCACCCGCGATCCCCCCAACCCCCGCGTGGTCCATCGGGTCGTCCCGCCCCCCGGCGAACGGGACAGAAATCCACTGGTCCGGCAGGTTTCTCCGCCCCGCCCTTGCCTTTGACCGCCGGGGGCATGATATGGTGCCTTCGGGAAGCCGGCGGCGGACGCGCTCCTCGCCAATCGGGTCAGGTCCGGAAGGAAGCAGCCCTAACGAGTTCCGGCGCGGGTCGTCCGTCCGGCTTCCTATTCCTTCAAGCATGGCCGGCCGTGTCAGGTGTCCGTCATGACGGTGCCCGCCGTCCGGCCGCGATCCGAGCGAGGCGATGGACGGCGCGAGCATTGAGGAGACGCCAGCGGCCGGTGCCGGCGCCTACCGGGTGCTCGCCCGGAAGTACCGCCCCACCAGCTTCGCCGACCTGATCGGCCAGGAGCCGATGGTGCGGACCCTCACCAACGCCTTCCGCACCGGGCGCATCGCGCAGGCCTACATGCTCACCGGCGTCCGCGGCGTCGGCAAGACGACGACGGCCCGCATCCTCGCCCGCGCTCTCAATTACTCGATCCCCGGCAAGGTCGAGCGCCCCGCCATCGACATGGAGGAGCTCGGCGAGCACTGCGCCGCGATCATGGAAGGCCGCCATATCGACGTGATCGAGATGGACGCCGCCTCCCATACCGGCATCGACGACATCCGCGAGATCATCGAGGCGGCGCGCTACAAGCCGGCGGTGGCCCGCTACAAGGTCTACGTCATCGATGAAGTGCACATGCTGTCGAAGGCGGCCTTCAACGGCCTCCTCAAGACGCTCGAGGAACCGCCCGAGCATGTGAAATTCGTCTTCGCCACCACCGAGATCCGCAAGGTCCCGGTGACCATCCTCTCCCGCTGCCAGCGTTTCGATCTCCGCCGCATCGAGGCGGCGCGGCTCGTCAGCCTGATGCGCGGCATCGCCGGCAAGGAAGGCATCGAGATCGGCGACGATTCGCTGCTCATGCTCGCCCGCGCCGCCGAAGGCTCGGCCCGCGATTCGCTGTCCCTCCTCGACCGGGCGATCGCCCATGCGAGCGGCACCGTCGACGCCGAGACGGTGCGGGCGATGCTCGGCCTCGCCGACCGCGGCCTCGTCATCGACCTCTTCGGCAACGTGATGCGCGGCGATGTCGCCGCCGCGCTCGCCGGCCTCCGCCGGCTCTACGACGTCGGCGCCGACCCGGCGGTGGTGCTCGAGGACCTCGCCGCCTTCACCCACATCGTCACCCGCCTCAAGCTGGCGCCGGGCGCGGTCGACGACGACGCGCTGACCGAGGAGGAGAAGAGCCGCGGCGCCGAGTTCGCCGAGGCGCTTCCCGTCCGCGTCCTCGCCCGCACCTGGCAGATGCTGCTCAAGGGCATCGAGGAAGCCAAGGCCGCGGCCCAGCCGCTGGCGGCGGCCGACATGGCGCTGGTCCGCATCGCCCATGCCGCCGACCTGCCGACGCCGGACGAGGCGCTTCGCGCCTTGCGGGACGGCACGCCGGCGCGCGACGGCGCTCCGGCCTCACCGCCGCCAGGCCGCCCGGGCGGCGGCGACGGCCCGCGGCTTGCCGCGACCGGGGGCGGCACGGCCCGGATCGGCGCCGCACCGCGGCCGAGCGCGGCGGTCGAGGCCGAGCCGGCGCTCCGGGTCGGCACGTTCGCCGAGCTCGTGGCGCTCGCCGGCGAGAAGCGCGACCTCAAGGTCAAGCATGCGCTCGAGCATTCCGTCCGCGTCGTCCGCTTCGAGGACGGCCACCTCGAATTCGCCCTTGCCGAGAACGCGGCACCCGCCCTCGTCGGCGAGCTGTCGCGGCGGCTCGAGGAGTGGACCGGTCGCCGGTGGATGGTGGTGGTGGCGCGCGACGCCGGCGCCCCGACCATCGCCGAGACCCGGCAGGCGGAACGCGACCGGGTCATCGACGACGCGCGCGCGCACCCGCTCGTGGCCGCCGTGCTCGCCCGCTTCCCCGGCGCCGAGATCGTCGACGTGCGCGCCAGCGGCGACGAGCCGGAGGCGCCGGCGCCCTACGAGGCCGGCGGTGGCATCGCCGATCCCGACGACTTCGGCGACGCCCCCTATGACGACGGCGCCCCGCCGATCACCGAAGACCCGAACGACTATGAGGATGACTGAGCCATGGGCATTGGCGACCTGATGGGAATGATGAAGCAGGCCAAGCAGCTTCAGGAGAAGATGCAGGCCGTGCAGGAGGAGATCGCCGGCCTGTCGGTCGACGGCGCGGCCGGCGGCGGCCTCGTCTCGGTCACCGCCAACGGCAAGGGCGACGTCCGCTCCGTCAGGATCGACCCCTCCCTGCTCAAGCCGGAGGAGGTCGAGATCCTCGAGGACCTCATCGTCGCCGCGCTGGCCGATGCGCGCGGCAAGGCCGAGGCCGCGACGGCGGAGCGCATGCAGGCGATGGCCGGCGGCCTCAACCTCCCGCCGGGCATGAAGCTCCCGTTCTAGAGGCGGGCGGGCCGCCGGCGTTCAGCCCTCGGGACGGATGAGCGTCAGGCCGGATTCGGGATCGTAGCGCTTGCGGAGATGCCGGGGCGATTCGGTCAGCACGACCTCGAGCGTCGGCCGGACGAAGCCCCGGGTCAGGTGGCCGGCGAGCGCGATGCCGTCGCGCCGGCCGAGGACCGCGTGGATGTGCACCGCCGGGGTGTCGTCGGGCGCGACCGCCACGTCGCCGTTGAGCGCGGCGACCTCGACCTGCTCGGCGACCGGGATGTCGATATAGGCCTTCTTCTCCCAGTCGAAGTAGGCCAGCATGGCATCGCTGAAGGCCCCGATGGCCGAAAAATGCGCCGCCGTCAGCCCCTCGCGCCGGGCGAAGTCCTCGAGGCAGGCGAGCGCCTCGTCCCCGGTCTCGAGGATGAGGGCATAGGTCCGCGTCCCGTCGTCGCTGGAGAGTTGCTTGGTCTGCACGGGCGGCCTCCTCGCTTGGGCACCGGCGGTGTCGCTGGAGCCGGAACGCTCGCGGCCGCGCGGCCGTTCCGCCGCTCTCGCACCCGGCTTGCGCCGGGAGCGGGAAAGATGACACTCAGGAACCCCGGCAGCGCCTCCCGAGTCCGCCATGCACCACCCTCGACCGTTCCGCCCCTCCCGATCCCGGCCGCACGCCGATGGCTGAACCGCCCGTCGCCGTCGTCACCGGCGCGGCCGGGGGCATCGGCCGCGGGCTCGCGGAAGGCTTCCTCGCCGCCGGCTACCGCGTCATCGGCGTCGACCGGGCGGCCGCCGGCTGGGCCGCGCCGGGCTTCCGCGCGGTTTCGCTCGACATCGCCGACGGCGATGCCGTCGCCGCCTTCGGCGCGGGGCTCGACGGGCTCGACGCCCTCGTCAACGCCGCCGGCATCATCCGGCGCGTCGAGGAGTTCGAGCTGCCCGTCTTCGAGCAGGTGATCGACATCAACCTCACCGGCACCATGAGGGTGTGCACCGCATGCCGCCCGGCCCTTGCGGCGCGGCGGGGGGCGATCGTCAACATCGCCTCGATGCTGTCGTTCTTCGGCGGCCCGCTGGTGCCGGCCTACTCGGCGTCCAAGGGCGGCATCGTGACGCTGACCAAGGCGCTGGCGGTGGCCTGGGCCAAGGACGATATCCGGGTCAACGCCATCGCCCCGGGCTGGATCGCCACCGCGCTCACCGCCGCCGTCCGGGACGACGCGGCCCGCAGCAGCGCGATCCTCGCGCGGACGCCGATGGGCCGCTGGGGCGAGCCGGCGGACCTCGTCGGCCCCGCGCTGTTCCTCGCCGGCGCGGCGGCGCGGTTCGTCACCGGGGCGGTGCTGCCGGTCGACGGCGGCTACGCGTCGATGTGAGGGAGGAGGAGCCCATGTCCGATCCGGCGCGCGAGGCCGATGCCCGCATGCCCTACCAGATGCCGATGCCGGCGGAGGCGGCGGCCGACCTCGTCATCCCCGCGGTGCTGCCGGAGGACGAGCGCGTCTGGGTGCCGCAGGCGCCGAACGTCTGGTTCCGGCCGCTCTGCCTCAGCGCCTCGCAGGGCTACTGGGTCAACCTCCTCAAGGTGACGCGCGCCGGGGTCCTCTCCCGCCACCGCCACACCAATCCGGTGCACGGCTACGTCCTCAAGGGCCGCTGGCACTACCTCGAGCACGACTGGGTGGCGACCGAGGGCGGATACGTCTACGAGCCGCCGGGCGAGACCCACACGCTGGTCGTGCCCGAGGACGTCGCGGAGATGGTCACGCTGTTCCAGGTCAACGGCCTGATGCTCTATGTCGACCCCTGGGGCAAGGCCACCGGCTACGAGGACGTCTTCACCAAGATCGCCATGTGCCGCAGGCACTACGCCTCGAGCGGCCTCGGCGAGACCTTCGTCGACCAGTTCATCAGATAGGACCCGATGGCCCGTTCCGTTTCCGGCCCCGAGATCGAGCGGCTGATCCAGTTGCTGGCCAAGCTTCCCGGCCTCGGGCCGCGCTCGGCCCGCCGCGCCGCGCTGCACCTCATCGACCGCAAGGAGGATCTCCTGGTGCCGCTCGCGCGGGCGATGGAGGTCGCGGTCGAGCGCATCGTCACATGCTCGACCTGCGGCAACATCGATACCGCGGACCCCTGCCTCGTCTGCACCGATCCGCGGCGCGACCCGGCCACCATCGTCGTGGTCGAGGAGGTCGCCGACCTGTGGGCGCTCGAGCGCGCCGGCGCGATCAACGCGCGCTACCACGTGCTCGGCGGCGTGCTGTCGCCGCTCGACGGAATCGGGCCCGACGACCTCCGCATCGACGGCCTGGTCTCCCGGGTGGCGGACGGCGGCGTGACGGAGGTGATCCTTGCCGTGAACGCCACCGTCGAGGGGCAGACCACGGCCCACTACATCACCGACCGGCTGCAGGCGTTCGAGCTCAAGGTCTCGCGCCTCGCGCACGGCGTCCCGGTCGGCGGCGAGCTCGACTATCTCGACGACGGCACCCTCGCTGCCGCCGTCCGGAGCCGGACGCCGTTCTGAGGCCGGACGGCCGGTCCCGGCGGCGGCGCGCCGCCGGGGATGCCCGCTTCCGGACCCTCGGGGTCCTAGACCAGGAGGATGTCCGACGCCGCGAGGTTGAGGTTCGCGTCCACCGCGCCGAACTTGATCAGATGGCCGCTGTCGACGGCATAGGACAACTGGCCGTTGGCCTTGTTGTAGACGACGACGTGGGCCTCGCCGTCATAGTCGGTCGACTTGATGAACTTGTCGGCGCCGAGCTTGCCGCTGCCCGAAAGCCCCGGGAAGACGGACTTGACCAGCTCGATCTTGTCGGTGCCGGTCTTGAAGTCCGAGATCGAGGAGAAGTTGCCGACCGAGAGCTGGCTCGAGAAGTGGAAGGTGTCCTTGCCCTTGCCGCCGCTCAGGACGTTGCTGCCGGTGCCGCCGTCCAGCCAGTCGTTGCCCGCATCGCCCGACAGGATGTCGTTGCCGCCCTGCCCGGAAATCTTGTCGTTGCCCTTGCCGCCGCCGATGCTGTCGTTGCCGCCGCCGCCCTCGATGGTGTCCTTGCCGTTGTAGCCGGCCAGCTTGTCCTTCTGGTTCGACCCGACGATCTTGTCGTTGCCCTTGAAGATTTTCTTCTCGTAATTGCCCGAGAAGAAGTCCTTCATCTTGCGGATCTTGATGTCGAGTCCCTTGAGGAGGTACTGCTCGACGCCGTGGACCTTGACGTCGATGGTCTTCATCACGCCGCTGACCGGCTTCTTGAGGACGAAGAGCATCGCGGTGCCGGTGACGTGCATGTCGATGTCGCCGGAGGACGCATCGAACTTCTTGCCCTCGCCCTTGCGGTCGAGGTTCTTCTTGATGTCCTTGAAGAGGCCGATCTCCGACAGATTGCTGTTGTCGACCGCCTTGTTAGCCACGAACTTGACCATCCGTCCCTCCCTGGCGGCCGCCCTGGCCATGCCGGAACGGCGCGCTCGCGTCTTCCCTCTGGACACCCTGGCGACCGGCGACGCGTACGGACGCCGGCCCGGCTTCCATCACCGGCATAGGGCCGCAGGCGCGACCTTTCGTCAATGGGGAGCGGCGGGAGGGACGCGCCGGGCGAATCCACATCGCACCGGCGCGATTGGCCCGTCCCTCAGGTGGTGGCCGGCGAGCCGCGGATTCCGCCCGGCGGATCGGCGCCCCCCGGCCACGGGCCCCGGGCGTCGGTGATCATCTCGCGGAGGATCGTCGCCACGCGCCGCGGCATGTACGGCTTGGGGACGAACCGGCTGCTGGCCGGCAAATCGGCCGGCGCCGCGAAGCTGCGGCCCGAGGTGACCAGGACCGGAAGCGAGGGGCGCCAGCGGGCGAGATAGCGCGCGAGGTCGATGCCGTCGCGATCGCCCGGCATCTGGATGTCGGTGAAGACCGCCTGGACGTCGCTCCGGCGGTCGAGGATCGCCATCGCCTCGCCGGCGCTGCCCGCCCGGAGGGCCTCGAAGCCCTCGTGCTCGAGGACGTCGATGGCGTCCTCGCGGATCAGCACCTCGTCCTCGACGACGAGGATGGTGGGGGTCTCTGAAGGCCGCATCGTGCTCATGCCTCCCCAACGGAAGACGGAAATGAGAGGTTCCCGGCTCCCGTCAGGTGAGCATGAATTGAGTAAATCTTTAGTTTATTTGCACCGGTGCTATTCGAACCCGACCCGGAACGGACTGGCCGGGTATACGCCCAGAATCCGCAGCTCGGCGGAAAAGAACGCGAGCTCCTCGAGGGCGAGGCGCAACGGTCGCTCTTCGGGATGGCCCTCGACATCGGCATAGAACTGGGTGGCGGAGAACTTGCCGTCGAGCTGGTAAGACTCGAGCTTGGTCATGTTGACGCCGTTGGTGGCGAACCCGCCGAGGGCCTTGTAGAGCGCCGCCGGCACGTTGCGCACCCGGAAGACGAACGTGGTCAGCACCCGCCCGCCGTCGGCGGCGGCATGCGCCGCCTTCCTGGAGAGGATGATGAACCGCGTCGTGTTGTCGGCCGCGTCCTCGACGTCCTCCGCGAGGATGTCGAGGCCGTAGAGCTCGGCGGCGATGCGCGGAGCGAGGGCCGCCTTGGCCCGATCGCCCCATTCGGCCACCTCGCGGGCGGCGCCCGCCGTGTCGCCCGCCACCACCGGGGTCCAGCCGTGGGCGCGGACGATCTTCCGGCACTGGCCGAGGGCATGGATGTGGCTGTGGACCGACCGGATGTCCTCGAGGCGCGTGCCGGGCAGGCCCATCAACTGGAAGTGGATCGGCAGGAAATGCTCGCCGACGATGTGGAGGCCCGACGTCGGTAGGAGGTGGTGGATGTCGGCCACGCGCCCGGCCAGCGAATTCTCGATAGGGATCATGCCGAGCCGGGCGCTCCCCTTCTGGAGCGCGGCGAAGCAGTCCTCGAAGGTCGGGCAGGGCACGACCTCGTAGTCGGGATGAACCTGCTGGCAGGCGAGGTGCGAATTGGCACCGGGCTCGCCCTGGAACACGATCTTCTTGGAACGCGGCATCGTGGTTGGTGGCCTGTCGTGGCGAAGGGAACGCGGTGCCTTTAGCAGGGGCGGCCGCCGAAAGGGAGGGCTAACCGGCGGCGAGCAGCGCGCGGGCCCGCGCGAGCTCGGCCGGGGTGTCGACGCCGAGCGGCACGGCGTCGACCAGCCCGACGTCGATCCGCATGCCGGCCTCGAGGGCGCGAAGCTGCTCCAGCCGCTCCCGGAGCTCGAGCGGCGACGGCGGCAGGGCCACGTAGCGCGCCAGCGTCGCGCGCCGGTAGGCGTAGAGCCCGATATGGTGGTGGAGAGGCCCCTCCCCCCAGGGCGCCGTCGCGCGGGTGAAGTAGAGGGCCCTCAGCCGGCGCTCGGCGACCGGCGTCCCCACCACCTTCACCACCGCCGGATCGGTCCGCTCCGTGTCGCGGACGATCTCGGCGGCGACGGTGGCGATGTCCACGGCGGGGTCGGCGAGCGGCGCGAGCACGGCGCGAATCGTCTCCGGCGCGACCGTGGGCAGGTCCCCCTGGACATTGACGACGGTCTCCGCCCTCCCCTCCGGGTCGAGGATGGCCAGCGCCTCGGTGATCCGCGAGGTGCCGTTGACGTGGCCGGCCCCGGTCAGCACCGCCTCGCCGCCGGCGCCGCGGACGGCGGCGGCGATGCCCTCGTCGTCCGTCGCCACCACCACGGCGCCGATTCCGGCGTCTCGGGCGCGGCGCCAGACATGGACGATCATGGGCTCGCCGTGGATGTCGGCGAGCGGCTTGCCGGGGAGCCGGCTGGCGGCCATCCGGGCGGGGATGAGGACGATGGTATCGGAGAGCGGCATCGGCGGGCGTTCTGGACGGGGGGCTTGATGATCGCCGGTCCGGCGCCGGCCCGGGATTGGGGCAAAACGTCTCAATCTCCTGCGCTTATACGGGTTGCCTCGCAGATCAGAAAGCTTGTAGTTTCGCCCGCGACGGGGCGCGGCGGCCCGAAGCGCCCATTGGCCTGGCCGCGGGAAAACGAGGCAGATGAACTTCGAATTCAACAAGATCGCCGGTGCCGTGCTGGGCACGGCGCTGGGAGTCATGGTGGTCGGCATCGTCGCGGACGAGATCTACGCGCCGCGCGTTTCCGAGCAGCCGGGCTTTGTCATCGCAGTCGCCGAACCGGGCGAGGGCGAGGAGGAAGCGCCGGCCGGGCCGCAGGTCGAGCCGATCGCCGACCGCCTGCAGGTCGCGAGCGCCGAGGACGGCGCCGGCGACGTCGCCAAGTGCAAGACCTGCCACACCTTCGAGCAGGGCGGGCCCAACAAGGTCGGCCCGAACCTGTGGGACGTGGTCGGCCACAACGTGATCCACGGCGACTTCAACTACTCCGACGCCATGCGCGCCAAGGGCGAGGAAGGCATGGAGTGGACGTTCGAGAACCTCGACCACTTCATCGCCAGCCCCAAGGGTTTCATCCCGGGCACCGCGATGAGCTTCGCCGGCGTCAAGGATCCTGGCCAGCGCGCCGACATCATCGCCTATCTCCGTACGCTCTCCGACAGCCCGGTGCCGCTGCCGCCGCCCACCCCGGCGCCGACTGCGGAGGCGCCCGAGGCCGGCGGCGAGGAGGCCCCGGCGGTCGAGACCCCGCCCGCTGCCGGCGAGAACCCGCCTGCCGCCACCGAGAGCGCGCCGACCGAGG
>Ga0182738_1007972_pt1 | contig 10620 bp, 12 predicted proteins | sample eDN5th30CBELigMG_FD_128876 | JGI IMG/M metagenome (GOLD analysis project Ga0182738, IMG submission 128876) | Enriched Miracle-Growth compost microbial communities from Emeryville, California, USA - eDNA 5th pass 30_C BE-Lig MG (version 2)... ... | reverse complement strand
CCTGTCTCGAGTCGACTTGGTAGGTCTCTCGAAGAATCACGCGGTGACCGTCTTTCGTTCGGCTACGACACGCCGGCCATCTCATTCGGATCCAGCTCGTACACCATCCTCATGGACGTAACCTCAGGAAGTTCTCCCGATCGGGAATCTTCATCCGTGGTCCGAATTGGGGGAGTCCCAGGCTTTGCGCGGCGCCGCGGCCCTCCCAGAACCCGAACCAACAGTCGTCGGGGGTGTCGCTTCTCCAGCGATCGTGCTGGATTCCGCGTGTCCAAGATCAGGGGTCAGGTCCCGTGGCATCCGGCGCTCCTCTCGGCGAGTCCGATGTCCCGCGAACCCGGTGCCCGGCATTCCAGGGGAGCATCGATGTTCGACTCCGGACCATGTTCGGCGCCGCTCCCACGATCGCTCGGGACACCGCACTCCCATAGGCCCGGTGGTAGGACCTTTACGTGGTCGTAACGACCGGAGCCGTGACTCGTTACACGACGCTGGTGTAGTTGTTGCCAACGGCGGAACCTCTCGCCACACCGAGACACACGACATACGAGACCGGGAGCGAACAGAGTGAGCACGAAGACCACCACTGCCGAGTTCACCGCGGTGAAGCTCGGCAGAGTATCCCGTCAGGTGGTCGAGCAGTTCCAGGAGAAGGTCCGCGCAGGCCACCTGAAGCCGGGTGACCGGCTTCCCCCCGAGCGCGAACTCGCAGTGCAGTTCGGCGTCGGCCGGAACTCGATGCGGGAGGCACTGCGCGAGCTAGACCTTCTCGGTCTCGTGACGAGCAGGCACGGCGAGGGCACGTTCGTCGCCGTACCGTCCGCAGAGGCGCTCATGGCGCCGTTCCGCGCAGTGATCGAGCTGTCGAGCACGGCGGGCGACTCGGTGATGGAGTTCCGGCGGGTGTTCGAACCCGGCGTCGCGGCCCTGGCGGCGACCAACCTCACCGACGCAGGACGGGATCTGCTGTACGCCGCACTCGTCGAGTTCGAGAATCGCGTGGCCGCCGGGGACGACACCGTTGTCGGTGCCGACGCAGACTTCCATCTGATGACCGGCCACGCGACCGGAAATCCCACGGTCATCGGGGTCCACACCGCCCTGTACGCGCTGCTGAAGGACTTCCGCAGCAACCTTTCACGATCGAGCTACGCGCCCAGCGACACCGCCGTCGCCGGCCACCGGCTCATCTACGAAGCAATCCTCGCCCGTGACCCCGATGCCGCCGCGGCCGCCATGCGCGAACACCTCGACGACGTGTCGGGGGCACTCGACCACATCTGCTAGCCCCCGTAACCACGGGAAAACAGTTGAGAGAAGACGATCATGTTAAAGGTAGGACCACCGGACCAATACAGTTCCACCGGGACGCACGCAGCCGAAACGGACAAGATGTACGCCGAAGCCGGATTCGGCAGGGGATTCGATCCCGGTCACCGCCCCGCCGTGATCGTGGTCGACTTCAGCGTCGGATTCACCGATCCCACGGTCCCGACCGGAGCCGAACTCGGCGGCCAGATCGGCGCGACGAACCGGATCACCCGCGCGGTCCGCGCACTCGGCCTCCCGGTCGTCCACACGACGATCGCCTACGACAACGACCGGCAGGCCGCGACCTGGCTGCGCAAGGCCCCCGGCCTCGCGGCGCTGACCACGGGCTCACCACTCGTCGCGCTCGACCCCCGCCTGGAGCGCGATCCGGGCGACACGGTCCTGGTCAAGCATCACGCCTCGGCCTTCTTCGGGACCGGCCTGGCACCCCAGCTCATCGCCTCCGGCGTCGACACCGTGATCGTCTGCGGCGCCACCACGAGCGGATGCGTCCGCGCGACCGCGGTCGACGCGGTCTCCTACGGGTTTCCCGTCCTCGTCCCCCGCGACTGCGTCGGCGACCGCGCCGCCGCCCCCCACCACGCGGCGCTGTTCGACCTCCAGGCGAAATACGCCGACGTCACCACCGCCGCCGACATCCTCCACTACCTCGACTCGCTCGGGTCGACGAACCCGATCCGCCCACACAACTCCAGGGATCACTGATGGAACACGAAAATCACACTGCACCACCGACCTTCACCACCAGCACTCCGCAGCGCGTCGGGCTCGTCGTGCCGAGCTCGAACACCACGATGGAGACCGAGATTCCGGCACTGCTCCGCGATCTCGACCGGCCACCGACCTTCCATTCGAGCCGCGCGCGTCTGCATACGGTCGATGCCGAATCTCTTGCCGCGATGGTCGCCGACAGCGACCGCTGCGCCGCCGAACTCGCCGACGCCCACGTCGACGTCCTCGCCTACGCGTGCCTCGTCGCGGTCATGGCGTCCGGTCCGGGCGCACACGAGCGGATCGAGGAGCGACTGTCCGCCGTGGTCCGCGACAACAACAGCGACGCCCCGGTGGTCAGCAGCGCTGGCGCCCTCGTCCGCACCCTCCAGGAACTCGACCTCCCCAGGGTCGCGATCGTCGCGCCCTATATGCCGCCGCTCACCCGGACGGTGATCTCGTACCTCGGCGGATACGGCATCGAGGTCGTCGACTGGGTCACGCTGTGCGTCTCCGACAACCTCGACGTGGGGCGTCTCGACCCGGAATCGCTGCTCGGCCACTCCGGGCGCCTCGACCTGTCCGGCGTGGACGGCATCGTCCTGTCCGCGTGCGTACAGATGCCGTCGTTGGCCGCCGTGGACCGCGTACAGGAACTCACCGGCAAACCGGTCGTGACGGCAGCCACCGCGACCACCCGCGAGATCCTCCGCGCCCTGGACGTGCCGTCACCCGCCGTGGCAGGCGGCGCGGCCCTCGGGGCCGGGACCCCGGCGCCGGTGCGGCGATGACCGCGCCGCCGCGGTCTCCGCGCGACGAGATCCGCGGGCGGGCCGTGCACCGCACGATCCCGGCGAACGGGCTCGAGCACCGCGTCCTGACCTTCGGCGCGGAGGGCGGACGGGACCTGGTCTTCGTCCCCGGCATCACCAGCCCCGCCGAGACCGCCGAGTTCATCGCGCAGGCCCTGCCGGAGTTTCGGTTCCACGTGCCCGACCTGCGCGGGCGCGGGGGCACCGGCCGGGCGCGGGCAGGCGAGTACACGCTCGACGACTACGCCGCCGATCTCGCCGCCGTCCTGACCGCACTCGAACTGGATTCCCCTGTGCTCGTCGGCCATTCGCTCGGAGCCCGCATCGTGGCACGATGGGCCGTGCGCACGCCGCACGACGACGTCCCGCTCGTGCTCGTGGATCCCCCGACGTCGGGGCCGGGCCGCGACCCCTATCCGATGACGGCCCGGTCCTTCCTGACCCAGCTCGACGAGGCGCGGGACGGCACCACACCCGACCGGATACGTCACTACTTCCCGCACTGGCCCGATCGCGAACTCCTGCTCCGCGCCGAAGTCCTCGGCGACTGCGATCCCACCGCGGTCGCGGAGAGCCACCGAGGATTCGAGACCGAGGACTTCTTCGAGATCTGGGACCGGCTCGACGGCGACGTCGTCCTGATCTACGGGGGCAACAGCCCCGTCGTCCCGCCGGCGGCGGTGGACGAACTCGCGGCCCGCAACCCGTCGGTTCCACTCGTCCGGGTGCCGGACGCAGGGCACATGATCCCGTGGGACAACCTGCCCGGATTCGTCCGCGCCCTGCGCTCGCACCTCGGTTCGCCCACCCTCTGAATTCACCCGAACCTCCAGGAGTGCCACCATGTTCGACCTGCAATCCGTCGACCTCGTCGACGCCTTCACGAAGCAGCTCACTCTGTGCAAGCTCACACCCGGCGAGCACGTCGTGATCCTCTCCGAACCCACCAGCCGCCCCGACTACGTGGCCGCGACCTTCGGTGCCGCGCGTGCCCTCGGCGCACACGTCGTGGCCGCGACCGTTCCGGCGGGAAGCCCGTCACCGACCCCGTCCACCCACACCGGGGCCGGCCCGGGGCTGGTGGCTGTCCTCGAGGACACCGTCACCCAATCGCTGTTGCGCAACGCCGATCTCGTTGTGGACCTGACCAGGGAGGGGTTCATCCACGCACCACTCCAGCAGACGATCCTCGATTCCGGCACCCGTATACTGTTCGTCTGCGACGCCCCCGAGGTACTCACCCGGAACATGCCAGCCGAGACCGACAAGGCCGACGTGCTCGTCGCGGTCGAGCGCGTCCGAGCCGCGCGCACCATGACGGTCACCTCGCCGCACGGGACCGATCTCACGGTTGACCTCGAGAACTGCCACCCCGGATTCCAGACCGGCTTCGCCGATGACCCCGGCCGGTGGGACCACTGGCCCTCGAAGATGTGCCTGATCTGGCCCGAGATCACCAACGGCACCATCGTTCTCGCTCCCGGCGATATCCTGCTGCCGTTCAAGGAGTTCGTCAGGTCCGAGGTCACCCTCACGGTCGTGGCCGGCCACATCGAATCCGTCACCGGGGGTGCCGACGCCGCACTCCTCGAGATGTACATGGCCGACTCACAGGACAAGTGGGCCCGCTACACCTCGCACATGGGCTGGGGCCTGATGCGCACTGCCGACTGGTTCGCCACCGAGATGTACAGCAAGCACGAGATCATGGGCATGGACGCACGGGCCCACGCCGGGAACTTCCTGTGGTCCACCGGCCCCCACCCCTTCCTTGGACGCGATTCCTACGCACACCTCGACATCGCGATGCGGTCGTGCACCGTCGCCCTCGACGGGACGCCGGTCGTCGTCGACGGAGCCCTCGTCGACTGACCCGCCGCCGCACCACCCGTCACCGAAAAACCTTGGGAGAAATCATGAAAGTTGTCATCATCGGCGCGGGGATCGGTGGTCTCACCGCGGCACTGACCCTGCGTTCGCGGGGCATCGAGGTCACCGTCCTCGAGCAGGCACAGCAACTCGGCGAGATCGGGGCGGGACTCCAGATTGGTCCCAACGCCTCCCGTGTGCTGTACCGTCTCGGTCTCGCGGGTGACCTGGATCCGATTGCGCTGGTCGTCGAGGAGTCGGTCCGCCGGCGCTGGGCTACCGGGGAGGTCCTCGCCAAGACGACGCTCGGTGCGTCCGCGACTGCGCAGTTCGGCTCACCCTACCTGCATCTGCACCGCGCGGACCTGCACCACGTGCTGCACACCGCGGCGATCGACCCGGCCCGGCCCGGCCCGGCCGTCGAGGTCGTCGTGGACAGCAGGGTCGAGCGCATCGAAGGCGTCGACGGCGCGACACCGGTCGCCGTCACCACCTCGGGTGCGCGCTTCGCCGCCGACGTCGTCGTCGGCGCCGACGGCATCAACTCGCAGGTGCGCCGCATCGTCGGCGGGCCGACCGACATCAGCTACAGCGGCGACATGGCGTACCGGACATTGATTCCCGGCGCAGCGGTGCGCGGCGACGAGGCGACCCGCTGGCTCTTCGACTGGCCCTGGGCGAACTTCTGGCTCGGCGAGAACCGGCACGTCGTCGTCTACCCGGTTCGCAACATGAAGTTCGTCAATGTCGTGGCAGTGGTGCCGATCTCCGATCAGGTCCGCAGCAACTGGCGAGCCGAAGCGCCCGCCGACGAGATGCGCGCGCACTTCTCCGGGTGGGACGAGCGGCTGACCCGGCTGCTGAGCTATTCCGACCCGACGGTAATGGCGTGGGCGCTGAACCACCAGGAGCCGTTCCCAGATTGGAACCGGGGCCACGTCGCGTTGCTGGGCGACGCGTGCCACGCGATGGTCCCGTACTTCTCGCAGGGCGCCTCGCAGGCGATCGAGGACGGTGCGGTCCTCGCGGAGCAACTCGCCAAGGCCGACCGCGGGCTCCTGACCGTCGCCGAGGCGCTGCGCGGATACAGCGAGCGGCGAGCCGAGCACGCCGGCATCGTCCAGACCGGCGCACTGCACAACCGAGCCCTGTTCCACCTGCCCGACGGACCCGAGCAGGTGCGTCGCGATGCCGGATTCCGCGAATACCACAAGGAATCCGACGTCTCCTTCGACTGGATCTACTCCGGCACACCGCTCGAGGACGAGTCCCCCATGACGTCGATCTGACTCCCTCTTCCATCATCTTCCACACCCGCCCCCGCACACCTGCCCCGCCACATCCTCCCGAGGAGTTGTCGTGATGTCTTCACCCCGCCGCCGATGGTTCACCGCGATCGCAATCTCGGTCGCGCTCACCGCATCGCTCACCGCCTGTTCCTCCGGCTCCGGCGCAGCCGTGGGCGACAACGGCCTTCCGATCGTCCGCTTCTCGGCACTGCCGGACCCGGCCCCGCTGCCCGTCCTGGTCATGCAGGAGAACGGCATCGACGAGAAGTACGGCTTCGACGCCGAGTTCCTCGAGGTCGACCCGGACGTCGCCACCACCACCTTCCTGATGGGTGAGAGCGACATCGCGATCGACCAGGATGCGGTCGGATCCGCGATCGCGAACAACGAGGGCCACAGTGTGGTGTCCTTCTACCCGGCGCTGTCCAACACGGCGTCGATCGTCACCCGGCCGGACACCGGCATCGACACCCCCGCCGACCTGGTGGGCAAGCGCGTCGGCCACTTCGGCATGGACTCGGGCACCACCCAGGCCATCGGTGTCTCGCTGAAGGAAGGATTCGGTATCGACATCACCAGCTTCGAACTGGTCCAGTCCTCTCCGGCCTCGTTGCCGGAGCTCCTCGCATCCGGCGAGGTGGATGCGATCTTCGACTACGAGCCGTACAGCTCGAAGGCGATCGAGTCGACCGGAGGCAAGTACGTGTTCCAGGTGACGCCGTACTGGAACGAGGCGGCGAACTGGTCGCCGCCGCTGGCCATGCTCACCGCACGCGCCGAATGGCTCAGCAACAACGGCGAACTCGCGCAGAACGTGCTGAAGGCGTGGCAAGAGGCCGAGAAGATCATCGCCGATTCCGGCTACCAGCTCTTCCTCCAGGAACCGTACGCCGGCTTCCTCGACCGGGACAGCGTCGAGGAACTGCAGACCCTGGCCACCTACTGCGCGCAGTTGCCGTGCTACCCGGGCACGTGGACGCAGGCGGACGTGGACGAGCAGATGAAGTACCTCCAGCTGCTCGTCGATGCGGGGATGCTCGCCGAGATCCCCGACACCGCACCGGTTGCCACCCTCGACTCGCTCGTCACGCAGTAGGCCACCGGCGGCCGCCGCGGCTGCCGTATCCGAGGAGAACCACATGACAAGTATCACCCTCGCACCACCCGGGGCGGCCGCCGGGAGCAGGGCTCGGGTTCAGGCCGCACTGTCGGCCGCCGGAGTGCTCAGCATCGTCGCAGTCTGGTGGATCGCAGGCGATGCCACCCGGTTCCTGCCCGGCGTCGGAGAGGTGTTCGGGAGCCTGCCCACGTTCCTCTCCAGCCCGCTCGTGTGGCAGGAAGCCGCACTCACCACCTGGCGAGTCGTCTGCTCGCTGGCGATCGGCTTCGTACTCGGTACCGCCGCCGCGGTGGTGATGACCCGAATGGAGTTCTGGGGACGAGTGGTCGGCGCGTACGTCGCGATCGCGACCGCGGTGCCGAGCACCATCCTCGCCCTGCTCGCCCTGTTCATCTTCCGCAAGTCCGACGCCGGCGTCGTGTTCGTGGTCGCGGTGACCACGTTCCCGTTCATCGCGGTGCTGCTCCGGGAGGGATTGCGTTCCCTGAGCGGAAATCTCGACGAGATGACGTCGGTCTATCGCTTCGGCCGGGCTTCCGCCGTCCGGCACGTCGTACTGCCGCAGGTCCTCCCGTATGCACTGACGGCACTGCGCAACGAGTACGCACACGCCTGGAAGGTCGTCGTCCTCGCCGAGCTGTTCATCATCAACAGCGGTATGGGATGGCAGTTCTCACAGGCGTTCGACCGGTTCCAGCTGCAACGGGTGATGCACTGGCTCCTGCTCTTCGTCGCCATCCTCCTCGTCACCGAGTACCTGATCATCCGCCCCGCCGAACAGCGGGCCCTGCGTTGGAAGGAAAGAGAATGACAGCTCAGGTCATCGAACCTGCCGTTGGGGCAGTCCGCCCGCTCATCGAGGTCGACGCGGTCCGCATCGGCTATCCGGGCCGGGTCGCCGTCGAACGGATCGATCTCACCGTCGCCGAGAACGAGTTCGTGTCGATCATCGGCCCGAGCGGCTGTGGGAAATCGACTTTGTTGCACGTACTCTCAGGGCTCAACGAGCCGTTGGACGGCGCCATCTCGATCCGGGGCCGGGAAGCGACCGGCGAGGTCGGAAGCAGGCTCCGGGCCGGTTACGTGTTCCAGGATCATCGCCTGCTCCCGTGGCGGACGGTGGCCCAGAACCTCGACATCGCGATGAAGAACGCGGGAGTCCCCAAGGCGGAGTGGACCGGTCGGCGAGCACGCTACCTCGCGTTGCTGCACGTCGCGGAGTACGAGAATTCGTTCCCGATGAACCTGTCCGGCGGGCAGCGTCAGCGCGTCTCGATCGCCAGGGCGCTCGCCGTCGAACCGGACGTGGTGCTCATGGACGAGCCATTCAGCGGCCTCGACGAGGTCACCGCGCGGACCATCCGCAAGCAGCTCGACGCGACCCGCTCGCCGCACGATCCGTCGACCGTCTTCGTCACCCACTCCATTCGTGAGGCACTCTTCTTGTCCGACCGTGTCGTCATGCTCAGCCGGGGACCGGCACGCGTCATCAAGGAGATCACGATCGACCTGCCGCGGCCTCGCGTCTACGACGACCCCCGGCTCGTCGTGCTCGAGCAGCAGGTCGTCGCAGAAGTACTGCAACAGTGGGAGATCGACACCGACAGTGGGGAGCAGCCGTGACCGCCACCCTGACACCGCCGACCACGACGACGGCACCGGGCCTGTCCCCCCGCCGGGTGCGCCGGAAGTGGCCCGGCCCCGCGATCGGCGCAGCGGCGTGGCTCGTGGCCGCGGTGCTCGCCCTCGCGGTGTGGGAAGCGGTCAGCCGCGCCTCCGGCCAGTGGGTGCCGTCCGTGTCGGAGATCGCCGACAGCCTCACCACGGTACTGTCCGGGCCGCAACTGCTCGACGACGGCCTCGTGACGCTGCGCCGCGTCGCCCTCGTGACGGCGGCGTCCGTGCTCGGCGGCACCGTGATCGGCCTGGCGGCCGGGTTCTGTTGGCCGCTCCGGGCTTTCCTGCGGCCGATCCTGGTGATCGGGCTGGCGGTCCCCGATCTGGTGTACATCATCATGGCGATCCTGATCCTCGGTGCCACCGAGACGTCCGGAATGGTCGCGATCACCGTCGCGATCGTCCCGCTGGTGGCCAACGTGGTGATCGCCGCGGTCACCGATCGCGACACCAGCCTCGACGAGATGGCGGCCACCTACCGGTTCGGCCGGTGGGACTACGCGCGGCACGTCCTGCTCGACCAGTTGAAGCCGGCGATGGCGGCGGCGGTACGGACCGGATTCGCGTTCTCGTGGAAGCTCGTGGTCCTCATGGAGACCATCACGACGCCGGACGGTATCGGCGCGCGCATCTACGAGGCCTTCCGGTTCCTGCGCCCGCAGGACATGATCGCGTACGCCCTCGTCTTCATCGTCGTGATGAAGTTCGTCGAATGGGTGATCGTGCTGCCGCTGCGCCCCTCGGCCCGGCGCTGACCTCCGGCCCGCGGTGCGGGACGTCGAACATGCGGAACAGTCCTTTCCGGAGACCGGAACGCATCGCACACCCAGAAGGGTCTGTCCGTTTGGTACTGCAACGACAGTTTGTGATGTCGACGTTTGTAGTGCCGCACCTGCGAACCTTTGCCCCGTTTCGGTCGACACGCCGACCGGTTGCGGGGGACTGATGTAGGAGCAGGTGACATCTGAACTGTGGTGCCGTGAGGCACTGCTGGAAGGATGGACCCGTGCCCAAGCCCTATCCGAAAGAGTTCCGCGACGACGTCGTCCGGGTGGCCCGAAACCGCGAACCAGCCCAGCACCTGCGGCAGATCGCCGCGGACTTCGGCATCAGCGAATCCTGCCTGACCAACTGGATGCGAAAGGCCGACGTCGAAGACGGCATCACACCCGGCACCACCGCCAGCGAGAACACCGAACTGCGCGAAGCCCGCAAACGCATCCGCCTGCTCGAGCAGGAGAACGAAGTGCTGCGCCGGGCTGCCGCCTACTTGTCGCAGGCGAATCTTCCGGGAAAAGGCTCTACCCGCTCGTGAAGCAGCTCGCCGCGGACGGGATTCCCGTCGCGGTGTCGTGCCGGGTCCTCGAGCTTGCCCGTCAGCCCTACTACCGGTGGCTCGAGCGCCCGGTTACCGATGCCGAGCTCGAGGAGGCGTACCGGGCGAACGCACTGTTCGACGCTCACCGTGAAGACCCCGAGTTCGGCTATCGGTTCCTCGCCGACGAAGCCCGCGATGCGGGCGAGTCGATGTCGGACCGCACGGCGTGGCGGATCTGCTCGACCAACAAGTGGTGGAGCGTCTTCGGCAAGAAACGCGGCTCGAAGAAGGGGCGACCGGGGCCGCCGGTGCACGACGATCTCGTCGGCCGCATCTTCACTGCGGACGAGCCGAATCGGGTTACGTCCCTGAGGATGGTGTACGAGCTGGATCCGAATGAGATGGCCGGCGTGTCGTAGCCGAACGAAAGACGGTCACCGCGTGATTCTTCGAGAGACCTACCAAGTCGACTCGAGACAGGACCACACGATG
>Ga0182738_1007971_pt1 | contig 10620 bp, 7 predicted proteins | sample eDN5th30CBELigMG_FD_128876 | JGI IMG/M metagenome (GOLD analysis project Ga0182738, IMG submission 128876) | Enriched Miracle-Growth compost microbial communities from Emeryville, California, USA - eDNA 5th pass 30_C BE-Lig MG (version 2)... ... | reverse complement strand
CACCACGTCGAACCAGTATCGCGTCATTCTCGAGGCCGATCCCTCGCTGCAGCAGTCGATCGGCTCGCTGTCCTCGATCTACCTGCCCACCTCCACGGGCGGCGCGCCGATCCCGCTTTCGGTCGTCGCCAGGGCGCGGGTCGATACCGCGCCACTGCAGATCACGCATATGGGTCAGTTCCCGGCCACCACCATTTCGTTCAACCTCGCGCCGGGCGCATCGCTGGGCGAGGCGGTGGCCGCGATCCAGCAGGCGCAGGCCGACCTCAACATGCCGGCCAGCGTCATCACCACCTTCCAGGGCGCGGCGCGCGCCTTCCAGGCCTCGCTCGGCAACCAGCTCTTCCTGGTGCTGGCCGCGCTGGTCACGGTCTATATCGTGCTGGGCGTGCTCTATGAGAGCTTCATCCACCCGATCACGATCCTGTCCACCCTGCCCTCGGCGGGTATCGGCGCGCTGCTGGCGCTGATGATCGCCGGACAGGACCTGACCATCATTTCCATCATCGGCATCATCCTCCTGATCGGCATCGTCAAGAAGAACGCCATCATGATGATCGACTTCGCGCTCGACGCGCAGCGCAACGAGGGCAAGTCGCCGCGCGAGGCGATCTATCAGGCCTGCCTGCTGCGCTTCCGGCCGATCCTGATGACGACGCTGGCCGCCATCCTCGGCGCGCTGCCGCTGATGCTGGGCACCGGCGTCGGCTCGGAACTGCGCCATCCGCTGGGCATCACCATCGTCGGCGGTCTGCTGCTCAGCCAGTTGCTGACGCTGTTCACCACGCCGGTAATCTATCTGTGGTTCGATCGGCTCGCGCAGCAGCTGCGGGGCCGGCCGGAACTGCCGGAAGGTCGGGAAGCGGACGCCGCGCCATGAACCTGTCGGCTCCCTTCATCCGACGGCCCGTCGCGACCACGCTGCTGACATTCGGCCTGTTCATGGCGGGGCTGGTGGCATTTCCACTGCTGCCGGTAGCGCCACTGCCGGAGGTGGACTATCCGGTCATTTCGGTACGCGCGACGCTTCCCGGCGCAAGCCCCGAAGTCGTCGCCAACACCGTGGCAAGCCCGCTGGAAAAACATCTCGGCCAGATCGCCGACGTCAACGAGATGACCTCTTCCAGCACGGTCGGCGGCACGCGCGTGACCTTGCAGTTCGGCCTCGACCGCGACATCGACGGCGCGGCGCGTGACGTGCAGGCGGCCATCAATGCCGCGCGTGCCGACCTGCCAGCCAGCCTGCGCTCGAACCCGACCTATCGGAAGGTCAATCCGGCCGACGCGCCCATAATGGTTCTTTCGCTCACCTCCGACACGCTGCCCAAGGGCCGGATATACGATGCGGCCAGCACCGTGCTGGCCCAAAAGCTCTCGCAGGTCGCGGGCATCGGCGAGGTCAATGTCGGCGGCTCTTCCCTGCCGGCGGTCCGCGTCGAGCTCGATCCGCAGGCGCTTTACAAATACGGCATCGGACTGGAGGACGTGCGCGCCGCCCTCGCCTCGGCCAATGCCCATAGCCCCAAGGGCGCCATCGATGTCGGCGACCAGCGCTATCAGATCTACGCCAACGATCAGGGCACCCGCGCCGACGATTACCGCTCGCTGATCATGGCCTACCGCAACGGCGCCCCGGTGCGGCTTACCGATGTCGGCAAGGTGACGGATTCGGTGGAGAACATCCGCAATGCCGGCCTCGCCAACGGCAAGCCGGCGGTGCTGATCATCCTCTACCGCTCGCCCAACGCCAACATCATCGCCACTGTCGACCGCGTGAAGGCGCTGCTGCCGGCGTTGCGCGCGTCGATCTCGCCGGCCATCGATCTGTCGCTCGCCGTCGATCGTTCGACGACCATCCGCGCCTCGCTGAAGGAGGTCGAGCAGACGCTGATGATCGCCATCGGGCTGGTCATCCTCGTCGTCTTCGCTTTCCTGCGGGACGTGCGCGCCACCATCATTCCCATCGTTGCGGTGCCGGTGTCGCTCGTCGGCACGCTGGGGGTGATGTATCTGTGCGGCTTCAGCCTCGATAATCTGTCGCTGATGGCGCTGACCGTAGCCACCGGCTTCGTGGTCGATGACGCCATCGTCGTGCTGGAAAACATCTCGCGGCATATGTCGGCGGGCATGTCGCGCATGGAGGCGGCCATCAGGGGCGCGCAGGAAGTGGGCTTCACGGTGCTGTCGATGAGCACCTCGCTCATTGCCGTGTTCATCCCTATTCTGCTCATGGGCGGCCTCATCGGCCGGCTGTTCCGCGAATTTGCCATCACCCTTTCGGCCGCGATCCTGGTCTCGCTCGTCATCTCGCTTACCGCCACGCCGATGATGTGCTCGATCCTGCTGCGAGGCGAACATGACCGCAGCCACGGCCGCATCTACCGCTTCAGCGAGTGGGTGTTTGAGGGCATGCTTGCCGGCTATCGCAGGTCGCTCTCCTGGGCGCTGGACCATTCGCGTTTCATCCTGGCCGTGCTTTTCGCTGCACTGTGCCTTAACGCCTATCTCTATGTCACTATTCCAAAAGGTTTTTTCCCACAGCAGGACACGGGGCGGCTGGTCGGTTCGATCCAGGCCGATCAGGCGATTTCCTTCCAGCTCATGTCGCAGAAGCTCAGCCGGTTCATCGATATCGTGAAGAGCGATCCGGCGGTGGAAACCGCTGTCGGCTTCACCGGCGGCGGTCAGACCAATTCCGGCTTCATGTTCGTGACGCTGAAACCGCAGGCCGAGCGCGGGATATCCGCTGATCAGGTCATTGGCAGGCTGCGCCCGCAACTCGCCGAAGTTCCCGGCGCCACGCTGTTCCTCCAGGCCGTGCAGGACATCCATGTCGGCGGCAGGCAGAGCAACGCCCAATACCAGTACACGCTTCAGGGCGACAGCTTCCAGCAACTCAATGAGTGGGCGCCGAAGCTTCTGGCGGAACTGGAGAAGGAGCCCAGGCTCACCGACGTCAACAGCAACCAGCAAAACAAGGGTCTCGAAACCGAGGTCGTCATCGACCGCGACACCGCCGCCCGCCTCGGCATCAGCGTCAGCCAGATCGACAATACGCTCTACGATGCGTTCGGGCAGAGGCAGGTTTCTACCATCTACGTGGCGCGCAACCAGTATCATGTGGTCATGGAAGTGGCCCCCGAATACTGGCAGGACCCGGAGACGCTCAGGCGGGTTTATGTGAGCAAGTCCGGCGGTTCGGTCGGCGGCGCGCAGGCGACGAATGCGGTTGCCGGCACCTTCATGTCATCCGGCCAGTCCGAAAATGCGGCGTCCATTGCCGCCGACACCGCGCGCAACCAGGCGACCAATTCCATCGGCAATACCGGCAAGGGCGCGGCTTCTACCGGATCGGCGGTGAGCACCAGCGCCGAGACGATGGTGCCGTTGTCCTCCGTGGCGCAATACGGCCCCGGCAGCACGCCACTGGCGGTCAACCATCAAGGCCTGTTCGCCGCCACCACGCTTTCCTTCAACCTGGCCCCCGGCGTGTCGCTCAGCGACGCGGTTGCGGTCGTCAACCAGGCGAAGGACCGGATCGGCATGCCGGCCTCGATCCATGGCAGCTTCCAGGGCACGGCGCGCGTGTTCGAGGAATCGCTCGCCAACCAGCCCCTGCTCATTCTCGCTGCGCTGATAGCGGTCTATGTGGTGCTGGGCATCCTCTACGAGAGCTACGCGCATCCACTGACCATCCTGTCCACCCTGCCGTCCGCCGGCGTCGGCGCGCTGCTGGCACTGACGGCCTTCGGCATGGAATTCGACCTCATGGCGCTCATCGGCATCATTTTGCTGATCGGCATTGTGGAGAAGAACGCCATCATGATGGTCGACTTCGCCCTGGCCGCCGAGCGCAACGAAAACAAATCCTCGCGCGAGGCCATCCATCAGGCCTGCCTGCTGCGTTTCCGCCCCATCATGATGACGACCATGGCGGCCATGTTCGGCGCCGTGCCGCTGGCGATCGGGCTGGGCGAAGGCTCGGAATTGCGCCAGCCGCTCGGCATCGCCATCGTGGGCGGCCTGATCCTCAGCCAAATGCTGACCCTCTACACCACGCCGGTCATCTACATCTATATCGACCGGCTCGGCCTGTGGTGCCAGCGTCAGCGTGCCTCGCAAGGCAGCCCGGCCCGACCTGGCCCGCAACCGGGCGAGTAGCTCTCAGATCTGCTGGATCGAGCTGAAATCGAACGACACTCCCGGCGGGTTTTCGCCAATTTTCAGCATGGTCGCGCTGGTGAAATGATAGGGCGGCACCGGCAGGTTGTAGGGTGCCGGCACATTCTTGAACACGCGGCCGGCCAGATCGTATTTCGAGCCGTGGCAGGGGCAGAAATAGCCGCCCGGCCATGCTCTTTGCGGGTCCGCGGCGGGCTGGAATTCCGGGATGCAGCCCAGATGCGTGCACACGCCCACCAGCACCGCATATTGCGGATTGCTCGACCGAGACCAGTTCCTGGCATAGGGTGGCTGTTGCGGGACCTGCGAATCCGGGTCCCTGAGTCGGGCGAGAAGGCTCGGGTTCTTCAATTCCTTCAAGGCGTCAGCGGCCCGATTGATGATGAATACCGGCCGGCCGCGCCAGCGCACCGTGATCTGTTCGCCGGGGCCGACCTTCGATACGTCGACCTCGACCGGACCACCGCTGGCCAGTACGCTTTCGTCCGGCCGCATCTGGTCGATCATCGGCCAGAGCGCGGCTGCGGTTCCGACCACGGCAAAGCTGCCGGTGGCAATGTAGAGAAAATCGCGGCGCGTAACGGGGGGACGTGCCGACCGCGGCTGGTCTGCAACAAAATTGACGGACATTTTCTTCGAAGCTCCAATTGGATCGATATGTGCCCGTCATGCCCGCCCGCCTGTAGGCAAAACGATGTTGCCGCATGCCTGTTCCGGCCCTGGCCGCCAGGCACTGACTTGTGATTGCAAGCACTGTCACGGAGCCGGCGGATGCGAGCGCCGGCGGCGGCCGGTTGCTGAAGGCACGCCGTTTACCTTCCGCTCAGCAGCGCTTTGCCCGGCAAGCGCCAGCGCGACGGCGGGGTTCATGCTGTCGACCATCGCGGACGGCATGAGGATGGTGACGCCGCGCTCCTTTGTCGTCTCGTAGATGATATTCATGGCCCGCAGTTGCAGGGCGGCAGGGTGATCGGCGTAGGTCTCGGCAGCCGCCACGAATTTGCCGGCAACCGCCGCCTCGGCCGAACCGAGGATCACCCGCGCCTGCTTCTCGCGCTCGGCTTGCGCCTGCCGCGACATGGCGTCCTGCAACGCCACGGGAATGGCGACATCGCGGATCTCGACCGACTTCACCGATATTCCCCAGTCCACGATCTTGCGGCTGATCTCGTTGCGCAACGTCTCGTCGGCCATCTTGCGTTCGGACAAAAGCGCCGACAGCATTGACGAGCCGATCATCTCGCGCAGCGAGGTCTGGGCCACGCGGTCGATCGCCTCGCGGAAATTGGTGATGTTGAGCGCTGCCTTTTGCGCGTCATGCACGAACCAGAAGATGATGGCGTCCACATTGACGGGCACCGTATCCCTGGTCAGCGCCTGTTCGGCGCTGAAGGCCGTGGTCTGGATGCGCTGGTCGATCACGGCGGCGACATTGTCGACAACGGGAATGATGAGAAACAGGCCCGGCCCTTTCACCGCCCACAGTTTGCCGGCGCGCAGCACCACGAAACGCTGCCAGACATTGGCCATCTTCAGTGAACTTGCAATGATTGCCGCCAGCACCACAAACAAGATGCCCCAGTAAAGGTGATTTGCTGTGCCGAAGGCGACACCAATGCCTATGCACACGATCGCCAGGAACAGAGTGATCGGATTCATGGTTCTTACTCCCGACCCGAAAAGAATTTCCGATGCGCGAATATTGGGCGCGGGGCGATGCGCTGACTGAGCAATATTGCTCACTTTTGCGTTCGGTCGGCCGACCTGTCATGGTCGCTCCGACGGAAGGTCTACACGCGGCCGCACGCAATCGTGTTGAGCGCGTGACCCGCGCGGCAACATTGCCCACGCCGGCAAGGCAAAAAAATACTATATTAATAAGAGCTTCGCTGAGACCGCTGGATCGAGGCACCGCATCATGGCGAGCAAACGCCGAATAATGTTCGACCCGCGCTCCTTCCTGGCCAGGGTTGCCGAGGGGCGCATGGTGGTGCGCTACCACAAGGGACAGGCCATCTTTTCCCAGGGCGACCCCGCCGACTCCATTTTCTATATCGAGGAGGGACAAGCCAAGGTCGCGGTCGTGTCCGAACAGGGCAAGGAAGCCGTGGTCGCGATCCTCGGCGCCGGCGAATTCTTCGGCGAAGCGTGCCTTGCCGGGCAGCACCAGCGCATGGAAACGGTGACTGCCCTGCAGGACACCGCCGTGCTGCGGCTGGAGCGTTCCGCCATTATCCGCCTGATCCACAATGATCCGGCCTTCTCCGAAATGTTCATCGCCCATCTGGTGGAGCGCACCATCCGCGTGGAGGCCGACCTGATCGACCACATCTTCAATTCGAGCGAAAAGCGGCTTGCCCGGCTGCTTCTGCTGCTGGCGCATTTCGGCAAGGATGACAGCGCCGAACCGATCATCGCCCGGATCAGTCAGGAGACACTGGCCGAAATGGTGGGCACAACACGCTCACGCGTCAGCTTCTTCATGAACAAGTTCCGCAGGCTCGGTTTCATCGAATACAATGGCAGCATCAGGGTGCACAGCTCGCTGCTCAACGTCGTCCTGCATGAAGGCGACAAGACCGGAAGATAACATGACTGGAACGGGCAGATTTTTTTGCCACTGTTCAATTTTGCACAGTTCCCGTTTTGGCCCGGATGTAGCATCACCGTCGTGGAATTGCGCAATCAGCAGCGAAAATCGCATGGAGTTGCAACATTCTCGCCGGCAGCGCTTCCACGCAGGTTTGGAGGCATGAACATGACAATGACAGTGCAAAGTCTCATCACCATAGTGGTCCTCGGCCTCATCCTCGGATGGGTGGCCGATCAGATCGTGCAAGGCGCCAGGTTCGGCCTGGTCGGTGACCTCATCATCGGTATTGTCGGCGCTTTCCTGGGCTTCTGGCTGCTCCCGATGGCCGGCGTTCATATCGGCATGGGTCTCGTGACCGTTGCCATCAACGCAATCATCGGCGCGATCGTGCTGCTTGTGATCGGCAGGATCGTCCATGATGCCGGCGCCTGGCAGCGTGAACATTGGGGCAAGCATTCATAACCCGCCCTGTTGCGGCGCCGCCACGTTCACAGGTGGCGGCACCGCCTGCGGCCCCGCGGGCAGGCCACCGGAGAACGGCCCGAAAGCGTGGGCCTCGCGTGGGAAGGCCGGAAAGACCGGTGTGCCTGCCCGGCCAGCATACAGAGCATACAAGGCGCGCGTCCGTCCGAAGGATCGGGCGCGCCTTTTCATGTCATGCATCTGCGGCAGCCTTTCCAGGCTCTTCGAACGAACCCACGATGCGCCGGTTTCGGGGAGAATGATTTTCCATCTTTTCGCAAAATGAGATTCCAATTCTCATCGGCATGGTCGATGTTGCGCTATATGCTCTGACAAACTTGAAGCAATTCTGGAATCGGGAGCTCTTGGAATGACCGGCACGAACGCCCCGGCGGGCACTTTTGTAAGGAAAAGCGGCCTTCGCGGGCTGCGCGCTTTTGCAACCATGGCGGCATTCGCGACCGCCATTTCGCTCAGCTTCGCGGCCCACGCCGCCGACAGCTACGATCCGGACGCCACCATCAATGTCGGCTCGCTCTACGAGCCGCAGAACCTCGACAATATCGCCGGTGCCGGACAGGGCATCAACGAAGCCTTCAACAGCAACGTCTATGAAGGGCTGTTCCGGCTGACGGATGCCGGCAACGTCGAGCAGGTCCTCGCCACCGACTACAAGGTCAGCGATGACGGCCTGACCTACACTTTTACCCTGAAGCCCGACGTGAAATTCCATTCGGGCGACCCGCTCACCGCGCAGGATGTGAAATACTCCATCGAGCGCGTCACCGGTCCCGACTCCAAGAGCTCGCGCAAGAGCAGCCTCGCGCCGATCAGCGCCATCGAGGCGCCGGACGACCACACCGTCGTGGTCAGGCTTTCGTCGCGCTCCATCTCCCTGCCCTACAACCTCACCTATGTCTGGATCGTCAACGACGCCGCCCAGAACCTGACGGCGGGCGAGGACGGCACCGGTCCCTACAAGCTGGAAAACTGGCGGCGCGGCTCCACGCTGTCGCTCAAGCGCTTCGACGGCTACTGGGGAGAAAAGCCGACCAATGGCGAGGTGATCTTCAATTACTTCACCGATGCGACCGCGCTCGACAACGCGCTGCTGACCGGCGCGGTCGACGTCATCACCGGCATCCAGAGCCCGGATGCGCTGGCCCAGTTCAAGGACAATCCCGAATTCACCGTGAGCGAGGGCAAGTCCACCACCAAGGAGCTGCTGGCCTTCAACGATCGGGTCGAACCCTTCAACAACGTCAAGGTTCGCAAGGCCATCAGCCGCGCCATCGACAAGAAGAAGCTGCTGAACTCGATCTGGGGTGAATATGGCACGCTGATCGGCTCCTTCGTGCCGCCGACGGATCCGTGGTATGTCGACCTCAACGCCGTCGATCCTTATGATCCCGACAGCGCCAGGGCGCTGCTGGCCGAGGCAGGCTTCGCAGACGGCTTCAGCTTCACGCTCGACACGCCGAACTACGACCCCCATCCCATCGTGGCGCAGTTCATCAAGAGCGAACTGGCCAAGGTCGGCATCACGGTCAACATCAATGTGATCACCGCCAACGAGTGGTACAACAAGATCTACAAGGCGCATGATTTCCAGGCGACGCTTCAGGAACACGTCAACCACCGCGACATCGTGTTCTACGGCAATCCGGACTTCTACTGGGGCTACGACAACCCCAAGGTGATCGACCTCATCAAGTCGTCCGAGACGGCGAAAACGGAGGAGGAGCAGGTCGCCAAGCTGACCGAAGCCAACCGCATCATCGCCGACGACGCCGCCAGCGTCTGGCTTTATCTCTATCCGCAAATCGTGATATCGAAGGCCAATGTCAGCGGCTATCCGGTCAACGGACTGAACTCGCAGTTCTTCGCCTACGGCATCAAGAAGAGTGACTGATCCGGCACGGCAGCCACGCCGTTATCCGCGCAAATAATGGTCCCGCGCCCGGAACCGGCCGCGGGATCGGGCTTTTGAAGGGACACGGCCCACGGAAAACGCCGCGGGCCAGGGGATGAAAGGAAACCGCTCATTCTCGCCTATGTGCTTCGCCGACTGGCCATTCTGGTGCTGTCGCTGTTCATCGCATCGCTGGTTCTTTTCGTGTTGCTGAGGCTTCTGCCGGGCGACCCGGCGAACGCGTTGCTGTCGGTCGGTGCGGATCCCCAGCAGATCGAGGCGGCGCGCGAGCAAGTCGGCTCCAACCTGCCGCTCAGCGAACAGTTTCTGCGCTTCCTCGGCAATCTCCTCCGGTTCGATCTCGGCACGTCCTTCATCAGTGGCGCGCCGGTCGGGGCCGAGATCGCCGCGCGGCTGGCTGTCACGCTGCCGCTCACCTTCCTGGCATTCGCGCTGGCGCTCATCATCGCCGTGCCGCTCGGCATCGTCTCCGCCGTGAAAGCCGACCGCTGGTATGGCGCGCTGATCTCCACGGTTTCACAGTTCGGCATCGCCATTCCCGTGTTCTGGGTCGGCATTCTGCTGGTGCTGGTCTTCGCCATCAACATCCGGCTGTTCCCGTCCGGCGGCTTTCCCTCGCGCGGCTGGCATGCGCCGCTGGAAGCCTTGCGTGCACTGGCGCTGCCGGTGCTGACCATTGCGATCGTCATGTCGGCCTCGCTGCTGCGCTATGTGCGCGCATCGACGCTCGACGTTCTGGGCAGCGACTATCTGCGCACCGCCCGCGCGCTCGGCGCCGGTTTCACCGAAGCATTTGTCCGGCACGGCATCCGCAACGGCGCGGTGCCGGTGATTTCCATTCTCGGCATCGAGCTTGCCTCCGCCTTTCTCGGCGCGGTGGTGGTGGAGCGCGTCTTCACCCTGCCAGGCCTCGGTTCAATGCTGCTGCTCGGCATTCAGCAGCGCGATTATCCCAATGTGCAGGGCGTGCTTTTCGTCTCGACGCTGCTGGTGCTGCTGGTCGGTTTCGCGGCCGATCTCACCCAGAGGCTGATCGACCCGCGCCTGCGTGACAAAGCGAGAGTGGCGTCATGAGCGCACTCGACGAAACGCCCCCCGTCGCTCCGGCGGCCACGCGCAAATCGCGCTGGTCGCTGACGCTCACCATCGGCCTGATCCTCGTCGGCATTCATGTCGCCGTGGCGCTGCTGACGCTGTTCTGGACCCCCTACGATCCATCTGCCACGGCCGGCGGCAGGCTGGAGCCGCCATCGCTCTCGCATTGGGTCGGCACCGACAGGCTGGGGCGCGACTTCTTCACGCTGATCATGATCGGTTCGCGCATCGCGCTCGTGGTCGGCATCGGCGCCGTTGCCATAGGCGCCGCCATCGGCGTCACCATCGGCCTGTTGTCGGCCTTCGCCACGCGCTTCCTCGATGATGCGCTGGCTGCCACGCTGGACATACTGAT
>Ga0182738_1007969_pt1 | contig 10623 bp, 8 predicted proteins | sample eDN5th30CBELigMG_FD_128876 | JGI IMG/M metagenome (GOLD analysis project Ga0182738, IMG submission 128876) | Enriched Miracle-Growth compost microbial communities from Emeryville, California, USA - eDNA 5th pass 30_C BE-Lig MG (version 2)... ... | reverse complement strand
TCGCCCATCGACAGCGCCGCTGCCCTGCCGGCCGAGGGAATGTCCTCGCCGGTCGCGGCCTTCAGGCCGGGAACCGAGCCCTCGGGCGGCAGCACGTGCCAGGTGACCACCGGGAAACCTTCCCGGCCGAGCTTGCCGATGAACGGAAAGATCTCCGGGCCGGGGCCGTAGACGGCGATGGCGTCGAACTTGGTGCGCGCCATGGCGGCCTCGGCGAGCGGGATCGAGCCGGGCACGTCATAATTGGTGGAGCTCGGGTTGCCGACGACTTCGCAGGTGTTGCCGAGTTCCTTGCACTTGTTGAGGAAGCCGGCCTGCATCAGGCGATGCACCGGATGGTCGCGCATCGGCTGCACCCAGAGGATGTTCTTGCCGGCGGCGAGGCCGGCCTGGGGCAGGGCGGTGAGGCCGCCGGTCATGGCGACGGTGGCGAGCAGTGCCGCCTTCGTCAGGCTGGAAAAACGTGTCTTCATGGTAGTCCTCCCTCTGGATGGCCCGCCTTCTGGCAGGCCCTTTTGATCGATAGCGTCCTGTCCGGTCTCCGGGGATCGGGGGCGCTCAGGATGGTGTGGGGGCGGTCGGCGGCTCGGCGGGCGCGGCGCTGGAGCCGGCGATGAAATAGCGGCGGCGCAGGATGTCGAGGCCGACGGCGAGCACCATGATCACGCCGACGGCGATCTGCTGCCAGTTGGCATTGACGCCGACGACGACGAGACCGCTGGTGACGACCTGCAGCAGGAGAACGCCGATCAGGCCGCCGGCCATGGTGCCGGCGCCGCCGAAAAGGCTGACGCCGCCAACGACGACGCCGGCGATGACGTTCAATTCCCAGCCGCTGCCGATCGAGGTGGTGCCGGAAGCGAGATCGGCCATGACGAACATGCCGGCGACGGCGGCGAGCGCGCCGACCGTCATGAAGGCGCCGATCTTGTAGCGGTTGGTATCGATGCCCACGAGGCGCGCGACTTCCGTATTGCCGCCGGTCGCATACATGTTGCGGCCGAGCACCGTGCGGCGGAGCACGAAATCGGCCATCAGCGCGGCGAGGATGAAGAAGACGAAGCTCCAGCCGAGCCCGAACAGGAAATCGGCATAGCCGATGGCGGTGATCACGGGCGGCAGCGGATAGACCGGGTATCCGTTGGTAACGACCTGGATCAGGCCCTGGCCGATGAACAGCATGCCCAGCGTCTGGATGAAGGCCGGGATCTTCAGCTTCACCACGACCAGGCCGTTGACCAGCCCGATCCCGGCGCCGACGAGCACGCCGCCGATCAGCGCCAGGGGCACGGGCAGGGCCAGCGCCGTCATCAGCTTGGCGCTGCAGACCGCCGACAGGCCGGCCACCGCGCCGACGGAAAGATCGAACTCGCCATTCACCAGCAGGATCGTCTGGCCGATGGCGATGATGCCGATGAACGAAACGACGCGCAGGATGGCGCGGATATTGCGTTCCGACAGGAATGCCGGCTCGACGATGTAGAAGAAGGCGACCAGCACGATCAGCGCAAGCAAGACGCCCACCTCTCCGACCGCGACAAACCGCGTCAGCCGATCGCGCACGGCGCGGCCAGATCCCTCGAAGCCGGAATCCCGCTCAACGGTACGTTCCATGTTTCCCTCCCTTGCCGCCGGGCGCATCCTCCTCGACGCGGTCCCTGGCGGGGCCCCTTCAGAACGTTGGAGGGGCCGGCTCACATAACATCATGCTATTATAATTTTATCAATGTCGGGATCGGGCTGTGGGGAAATAATCGGTGTAGCTCTCGCGGGAGGCCGGAAACGTGGATGGAGGCCGGGCGGGAAACGTGGGGCGCTTCGGCGTCTCGTGGGACGACAGCGGATCGTCAGGGTGAGGATCGGCTGCGGATAGTGGGAGGGGTATTCCGAGATCGATCGCGCGAATCCGGGACTCGATCGTCAAAACTTGGAAAGCAAGACCCTCACCCCAACCCTCTCCCGCAAGCGGGCGAGGGCTTTTCGGCCGGCGGTGGGGTGGCGCGGGAGTGTTCCTGGTCTTCAAGGCGTTGTATTTTCAAATGCGGGGATCTTCAAACCTTCTGTCTCCAGAAGGATGCCGGCGGGGCGACGGGCCGCGATCGGCTCCCTCGCCCGCTTGCGGGAGAGGGGTGGGGTGAGGGGCTTTCTTGTCTCGCCAGGGCGAGGCGCACAGCCGACAGCGCCGGAATCAAAAAATCCGGCGGGAGGCTTCCCGCCGGACTCTTGTTTTCAGCGATGATCGCCGCGTCAGCGCAGGCTGGCGGCGGCCTTGATCAATCCTGCGGTAGAGGAATCGCGCGAGCCGGCGTCGGCGGTGCCGTCGACCATCGGCAGCAACTGCATGGCGAGCTGCTTGCCGAGCTCGACGCCCCACTGGTCGTAGGAATCGATGCCCCAGATCGCGCCCTGCACGAAGACCTGATGCTCGTAGAGCGCGATCAGGCGGCCGAGCGTGAAGGGATCGAGCAATTTGTAGAGGATCGTATTGGACGGGCGGTTGCCCGGGAACGTCTTGTGCGGGGCGAGGCGCTCGACCTCGGTCGGCACCTTGCCTTCGGCGGCGAGTTCGGCGCGGGCCTCGTCCGTGGTGCGGCCGCGCATCAGCGCTTCCGTCTGGGCGAAGCAGTTGGCGAGCAGCAGGGCGTGATGGACCTTGTCCGTCTCATGCGCCGTCGCCGCGATCAGGAAATCGCAGGGGATGACGTCGGTGCCCTGGTGGATCAGCTGGTAGAAGGCGTGCTGGCCGTTGGTGCCGGGCTCGCCCCAGACGAGCGGACCGGTGGCGAGCGTCACCGGGGCGCCTTCCAGCGTTACGCGCTTGCCGTTCGATTCCATGTCGAGCTGCTGCAGGTAGGCCGCGAAGCGCTCCAGCCTCTGGTCGTAGGGCAGCACCGCCTTGGTCGGGAAGCCGAGGATATTGCGGTTCCAGATGCCGATGAGCGCCAGCAGCACCGGCAGGTTCTTGTCGAGCGGCGCGGTGCGGAAATGCTGGTCCATCGCATGCGCACCGGCGAGGAACTGGCGGAAATCGTCCGCGCCGATGGCGATCATGACCGGCAGGCCGATCGCCGACCAGACCGAATAGCGGCCGCCGACCCAGTCCCAGAAGCCGAAGGTGCGGCTTTCGTCTATGCCGAAGGCATTGACCTTGTCCAGCGCCGTCGACATGGCGGCGAAATGCGCGCCGACCGCCTCTTCGCCCAGCGCCGCGACGATCCAGGCCCGCGCCGTGGCGGCATTGGTCATGGTCTCGATCGTGGTGAAGGTCTTCGAGGCGACCAGGAACAGCGTCGTCGCCGGGTCGAGGCCTTCCAGCGTGTCGTGGATATGCGCGCCGTCGACATTGGAGACGAAGTGCAGGCGCGGGCCGTCGTGATAGGGGCTCAGCGCGCGCGTCACCATGGCCGGGCCAAGGTCGGAGCCGCCGATGCCGATATTGACGACGTCGGTGAAGCGTCCGCCGGTGCCGGCGATCGAGCCGTCGCGAATGCCTTCGGCGAAGGCCGTCATGGCCGCGAGCACGGATTGCACGTCATCCACGACATTCTTGCCATCGACGATATAGCTCTCGTCCGGCGTGGCGCGCAGCGCCACATGCAGCACGGCGCGGTTTTCGGTGACGTTGATCTTCTCGCCGGCGAACATCGCGTCGCGACGCTCCTCGACACCGGCGATGCGGGCGAGGTCGAGCAGCGCGACGACCGCGGCCGTGTCGATGCGGTTCTTCGAGTAATCGAGCAGCAGCCCGTCCACGCTCGCCGAAAGACGGCTGAAACGCGCCGGATCGGCGGCGAACATCTCGCGCATGTTCTGCGCCTCGACGCGATCGCGCTGCTCGCGGAGAGCGGCAAAGGCATTGCTGATAGCGGCCGCCGTAGCGGCGGTTCGGGCGACGGTCATGCGTGGACGTCCTTCGAAGCGATGGGCCTACGGGGCTGACGACGACATACGACGGGAGCCCGGCTGCGGCAAGTGGAGCCCACCCGATCCGGGTGAAGACATCACAGCGCCATTCTCACATGCAAAATTTGATATTCATAGCTGACGTAGCGCCATCAATTACGCTTGGAAATCAATAATCGATACACCATGCTGCGGGCGCGGAGGAGAATCGTGCAGAGCAAAGCCGACACTGAACTAGTGCGTCGCCAGAACCGTGGTCTCGTTCTCGGGGCGCTTCGTCGTGCCGGTCCGCTGGCGCGTGTCGAGCTTGGCCGAGAGACGGGACTCAGTCCCGCGACGATCTCCGCCATTACCGGCGATCTTCTGGCCGAACATATCCTGGTGACCGCCGATATCGACGAGCGGGCCGAGCGGCCGCTCGGCCGGGGCCGGCCGCGCGTGGCGCTGACGCTGAACGACGAGGCCGCCTATGTGCTGGGCGTCAAGATCTCGCTCCATTCGGTGACGCTGCTGCTCAGCGACTATTCCGGCCATCTGCGCGACAGCCGGCACTACGCGATTTCGACGATGGGCGCTGATTCGCGCAGCTTCGTGCCGCGGCTGATCGATTGCATCCGCGGCTATCTCGCCGACCGGGACATTCCGCCTTCGCGCGTGTCCGAGATTTCGATCGCCATTCCCGGCACCACCGACGAGACGACCGGCACGCTGCTGTGGAGCCCGACCGTCGACGTGGATGTGGGACCGATCCCGGGTCCGGTGACCGAGGCGCTCGGCATCCGCGCCTCGATGACCAACGACGTCAACATGATGGCGCAGGCGCTGCATTCGCGCGATCCCATCCGTTTCGGCGGCACCTTCGCCACCATCTTCATCGCCTATGGCGTCGGCATGGGGCTCTATATCAATGGCCGCCTGTTCACCGGTGCCTATGGTTCCGGCGCCGAATTCGGCCATGCCAACCACATGCCGGGCGGCGCGCTCTGCCGTTGCGGCCGCCGTGGCTGCGTCGAGGCCTATGTCGCCGACTACGCGATCTACCGGGCGGTGGAAAACCTGGCGCCCGACGTGTCGCCGACGGATATCGATCCCGATGCCGAGACGATGCACCGGCTCGAGGAGCGGGCGCGCGCCGGCGAGGATCGCGTGCGCATGGCCTATCACCAGGCCGGCCTGGCGCTCGGTTACGGCCTGTCGCGGCTGATTGCGCTGCTCAATCCGCAGCGCGTCGCCTTTACGGGACGCGGCGTCGCCGCCTTCGACCTGATGGAAGCCGGATTCCGCGCCGGTCTCGACGAGGGACTGGTGGGCGAACTCGCCCGCATGACCGAGATCGAGGTGTTCTCGGCCGAGGACGACCTCGTCGATGTCGGCATTCTGGCCGGCGCGATGCAGCGGCTCGACCGCGAGGTCTTTGCCAGTTCGGACCACGATCCGGTGGTGCTGCCGAAGCTGGCGGCGCCCGTGCGCGAGCCCGCCGACCTCAAGGTCTGATCGTTCAGGCGAGCCAGTTTTCCAGTCGCTCCGCGGCCTCGGCGATCTCCGCCGTGGCGCCGGCGAAGGAAAAGCGGATATGGGCGTGGCCGTGCACGCGGTCGAAATCCGCGCCCGGCGTCGCCGAGATCCCGGCCTCGGCCAGCATCTTCTGCGCGAAATCGGCGGAATCGTTCGAGAAACGGCGCACCGAGGCGTAGATGTAGAAGGCGCCATCGACGGGGAAGTAATCGTCGAAGCCGATCTTCGGCAGTTTTTCCAGCAGCAGCTTGCGATTGGCGGCATAGCCGGCCTTGATCGCTTCGAGTTCCTCGATCGCGTCGAAGGCGGCGATCGCGGCGCGCTGCGACAGATCGGGCGCGGAGATGTAGAGGCTCTGGCCGATCCGCTCGACCGGGCGCACCAGGATTTCCGGCAGCACCATCCAGCCGATCCGCCAGCCGGTCATGCAGTAATATTTCGAGAAGGAGTTGATGACGATGGCGCGGTCGCTGGTGGCAAGCGCCGTCTCGGCGACGCCCTCATAGACGAGGCCGTGATAGATCTCGTCCGAGATGAAGCGGATGCCGAGTTGGTCGGCGGCGCGGATGAGGGCCGCGAGCGCGTCGGGCGTCATCATCGTGCCGGTCGGGTTGCCGGGGCTGGCGACTAGGATGCCGGCCAGCGGCTTGTCCGCATGGACGCGCTCCAGCATGGCCGGCGTGATCGCGTGCCGGGTCTCGGCCGTGGTCTCGATCTCGACGACCTCCAGGCCGAGCGCGGCAAGGATGTTGCGATAGGCGGGATAGCCGGGCGAGGCGATGGCCACCCGGTCGCCGACATCGAAGGCGGCGAGGAAGGCGAGGTTGAAGCCGGCCGACGAGCCCGTGGTGATGGCGATCCGCGAGGCGGGGACGTCGATGCCGTGCGTATCCGCATAATACTGCGCGATGCGCTCGCGCAGCGGCCGCCAGCCGAGTGCCTCGGTATAGCCGATGCGGCCGCTATCCAGCGCCGCGCGGGCGGCGTCGAGCACAGGCTTCGGGGCCGAGGCGCCGGGTTCGCCGATCTCCATGCGGACGATGCGCTCGCCCTTGGCGATTCGCGCAAACGCCGCCGACATCACATCCATCGCGATGAAGGGAGCGACGGCGCTGCGGCGCGATAGCGGGCGATCGGAAGGGGTCATGGCGGGGCTGTTCCATCCGGGGGATTAAAAGTCTTGCTATCGCCCCATTTTCTGCGCATCCGTCCAAGGGGGATGCTGCTGGCGCGAGCGCGAGGCGGCTTCATACAATTCGCCGGCCGTGAGGGAAAGGCTGGAGGAGGGGCGATCCGTGACGAATTCGATCCAGCGCGTGGTGCGAGGCCTTGTGGGCGGAATGATCGGCATGGCCATGCTGGCGCCGTTCGCCGCCGGCCCGGCCGAGGCCCAGTCCCGGCCGGCCCTGGTGCGCGACGCGGAAACCGAGGCCCTGATCCAGGACTACCTGCGGCCGATCTACAAGGCTGCCGGCCTTCGTGCGACCTCGATCGAGCTGTATCTGGTCAACAATCCGTCCTTCAACGCCTTCGTCGCCTCCGGCGACAAGATCTTCGTCAACACGGGCGCGATCATCGATTCGAAAACGCCGAACGAACTGATCGGCGTGCTGGCGCATGAAACCGGGCATCTCGCCGGCAACCACCAGATCCAGCTGCGCCAGCAGCTCGAGACGGCCAAGACGATGGCGATGATCGGCAGCGTCGTCGGCATGGGCGCCGCGATCGCGGGCGCGGCCTCCGGCTCCGGCGACGCCGCGCGCGCCGGTGGCGGCATCGCCATGGGCTCGAACGAGATGGTCCGGCGCGGCCTGCTCGCTTATCAGCGCTCCGAGGAAATGGCCGCCGACCGTTCGGCGCTCACCTATCTCGACAAGAGCGGCCAGTCCGCCAAGGGCATGATCACGACGTTCCAGCGCTTCGCCGACAACACGCTGTTCTCCAGCCAGGGCGCCAATCCGTATCTGCAGAGCCACCCGATGCCGAACGAGCGCATCGAGCTGATCGAGAGCGCGGCGAAAAAGAGCAAGTTCTACAATACCAAGGACTCGCCGGAGTTGCAGGCGCGGCACGACATGGTGCGGGCCAAGCTCTCGGCGTTCTCCGAAGACTCGATGCTGGTGATGCGGCGCTATCCGCCTTCCGACACCTCGATGCCGGCGCGCTATGCCCGCGCCATCCTGGCCTATCGAACCGGCAATTCCCGCAACGCCATCGACCAGATCGGCGCGCTGATCAAGTCGCGGCCCAACTTCCCCTATTTCTACGAGTTGCAGGGCCAGGTGCTTCTCGAAGCCGGCCGCGCCAAGGAGGCCGTCGCGCCGCTGCGCAAGGCCGTGGCCGCGGCGCCGAAATCGGGGCTGCTGCGGATCATGCTCGGCCAGGCTCTCGTCGAGGTCGGCGATCCCAAATCGGTCAATGAGGCGGTGAAAAACCTCACCATCGGCCTGCAGGCCGATCCGGACATGCCGATCGGCCATCGCAGCCTGGCGCGCGCCTATGCGCTGCGGGGCGACATCGCCATGGCCGATCTCGCCACCGCGCAGGGCGAATTCGCCGAGGGCAAGTTCCGGGAAGCCAAGTCCCGCGCCAAACGCGTGCAGAGCCAATTCAAGACGGGATCGCCGGCCTGGCTTCGTGCCGACGACATTCTGTCCTATACACCGCCATCGAAGACGAAATGATCCGTTCCGCCCGCCGATCGCCGCGCGCGATCTCCAGGCCCGACGCAAACAGGTGATTGCCATGTCGAGACCCTTCTTCGCAGCGGCCTTCGCCGCGATCGCGCTGACCGCCGCCGTGCCGGTGCAGGCCGCCAGCTTCTCCGAGGACCAGCAGGCCGAGATCGGCGATCTGGTGAAGGACTATCTGATGAAAAACCCGGAAGTGATCCGGGATGCGATGGAGGAACTCCAGCGCAAGGAACAGGCCGCCGAAGCCGAGGCCCGCAAAAGCGGCGTCGCCAAATATGCCGACCAGCTGTTCAACTCGCCGCGCCATGTCGTGCTGGGCAATCCCAAGGGCGACGTCACGCTGGTCGAGTTCTTCGATTACAATTGCGGCTACTGCAAGCGAGCCCACGCCGACATGCAGAAGCTGCTGGACGAGGATAAGGGCCTTCGCGTCATCCTGAAGGAGTTCCCGGTGCTGGGGCAGGGGTCGGAAGAGGCCGCCCAGGTGGCGATCAGCGTCAACAAGGTCGCGCCCGAGAAGTACAAGGCCTTCTATGACGAGTTGCTGATGAGCCGGGGCGCCGTCGATGGCGCGCGGGCGCTGGCGGTTGCCGCCGATATCGGTCTCGACAAGGCCGCAATCCAGGCGCACCTCAAGGATCCGGAGGTCGCGGCCACCATCAACGAATCTTATGGACTGGCTCAGGCTCTCGGCATCAACGGCACGCCGTCCTATGTCCTTCAGAACGACGTGGTCGTCGGCGCGGTCGGGTATGATGCGCTGAAGGAGAAGATCAAATCCGTGCGCGCCTGCGGCTCCGTGACGTGCTGACCGACGGGTCAAGAATCATGGGACAGGATTCCCGAGGCGCGAGTTTCGGGGCTTTTCCTTTATTCCTCGACCCCCTATAACCTGCCAACCTCGCCGCAAGGGCCCGTCCTTGCAGGGCCCTCGGTAGAAAATCATCGATGACAGCAGCAATCCTCGTTCTCAACGGTCCCAACCTCAACATGCTCGGCAAGCGGGAGCCTGGTGTCTATGGCTCCAAGACGCTGAGCGAGATCGAGGCGGATACCAAGGCCGCGGGCGAGCGGTTGGGCATGGCGGTCGATTTTCGCCAGTCCAACCATGAGGGAATGCTGATCGACTGGATTCACGAGGCGCTCGGGCGGTTCCGCGGCATCGTGATCAATCCGGGCGCCTATACGCATACGTCGATCGCCCTGCATGACGCGATTCGCGCCGTCGGGCTCCCCACGATCGAGCTGCATCTTTCCAATGTCTTCGCGCGCGAAGATTTCCGACATCATTCCTATGTTTCCCCTGTCGCCGCCGGCGTGATCTGCGGTTTCGGAGCCGCTGGCTACGGGTTGGCGCTTCAAGCGCTGCAACCGCTCGTCGAGTGAGTGAGGGGGAACGGCCTCAATGAAAGAACAAAGGGCATGACGAGCAAAAATTCGACGATCGATCAGGACCTGATCCGGCAGCTCGCGCTGCTGCTGACGGAGACGGATCTCACCGAGATCGAAGTCGAGCACGAGGATCTGCGGATCCGCGTTGCACGCAACATCACCGCCGCTCCTGCCGCCTATCAGGTCGCCGCTCCGCTCGCGGCAGCGCCGGTCGTGGCGGCTGCGCCGGTTGAAGTCAGCCTGGCCGGCCACCCCGGCATCGTTCCCTCGCCGATGGTCGGCACCGCCTACCGCTCGCCCGAGCCGGGCGCCAAGACGTTTATCGAGATCGGCGATACGGTCCGCGAGGGCCAGACGCTCCTCATCGTCGAGGCGATGAAGACGATGAACCAGATTCCGTCGCCGCGCTCCGGTGTCGTGAAGGCCATCATGGTCGAGGACGGCCAGCCGGTAGAGTATGGCGAACCGCTCCTGATCATCGAATGAGCGCCGTGGTGCCGATGTTCAACAAGATCCTGATTGCCAATCGCGGTGAAATCGCCCTCCGCATTCTGCGCGCCTGCAAGGAGCTCGGGATTCAGACCGTTGCCGCGCATTCGACGGCTGACGCGGATGCCATGCATGTCCGCCTCGCGGACGAGAGCGTCTGCATCGGCCCGCCGCCCGCGCGCGACAGCTATCTGAACATTCCCTCGCTGCTCGCCGCCTGCGAGATCACGGGCGCCGACGCCATCCATCCCGGCTACGGCTTCCTGTCCGAGAATGCGCGCTTCGCCGAGATCCTCGAAGCGCACAACCTGACCTTCATCGGACCGAAGTCCGAGCACATCCGCATCATGGGCGACAAGATCGAGGCGAAGCGCACCGCGCAGCGCCTGGGCATTCCCGTCGTTCCGGGCTCGGACGGCGCGCTCAAGGACGAGGCCGACGCGATCCGCAACGGCGCCAAGATCGGCTACCCGGTGCTGATCAAGGCATCGTCCGGCGGCGGTGGCCGCGGCATGAAGGTGGCCCGTTCGGAGGCCGATGTCGTCATCGCCTTCCAGACCGCCCGTTCCGAGGCGAAGGCCGCCTTCGGCGACGATGCCGTCTACATGGAAAAGTACCTCGAGAAGCCGCG
>Ga0182738_1007968_pt1 | contig 10625 bp, 6 predicted proteins | sample eDN5th30CBELigMG_FD_128876 | JGI IMG/M metagenome (GOLD analysis project Ga0182738, IMG submission 128876) | Enriched Miracle-Growth compost microbial communities from Emeryville, California, USA - eDNA 5th pass 30_C BE-Lig MG (version 2)... ... | reverse complement strand
GTAAAGATAGTAAACTCCAGCAGCTCCAAGAATGAATATCAAAACACCCCATGAAACTATTGCTGCAGCCCATATCGAAATAACTGCAAAGAAAATGCCCAAACCAAGCAAATGAACAAGAACAATTCCTCCCAAAATTGTTGATAATAACGTTTTCTTCCATTTCTTCTGTCTAAGAGGAGAATTATGAGAATAATCTTCAAAAAAATTTTTTACTTTAAATCATAAATAGCTATCACAGCGCAAATTAACATTGGAAGGAAAAAGAACCAATAAATCACTGTTGCTATTGCTGATGCATCATCTTCAACTCCATCAAATTGTTTCGTTGTCGCAGCAATACCATATCCGTAATTTCCTCCAATACCAAGAATCAACAAAATAATCTACAAACAGGATTTAAATACTCAATATCTCCAAAATTTTTGAACTTGACTGAGATTAAAGGTTTGAAGAGCGCCAAAATAACCATTTAATGGTAAGAAAATGGTGACAAAGGCAAAGAGTGTCACAGACACAGTCCAGGCCTTCAAGTTGTTTTCATCTCCAACTTCATAAATCACGATTGAATAAGCAAGCAATGCTCCGAGGATAAAAAGGACTAGGGAAATTTTAGTTAATAAAAGAATTTTTCACGTACTGGAGAATATGATTCGGTAATCTGAGCTCAGGAGTTTTCTTTTGAAGAAGGCTTGGAAGAAGTTCAGATTTTGAGCTCTCCAATCTTCATGAATAACCATCTTCGACTTGGTTTTTGATGCTGAAAAGTTCAAGAATTCTGGTAGATCCAAGTCCATTTTAGGCTCAGGACTTTCAGCTTGTGCCGCTTGATCATCTTTAAGCAACACTGTCTCAATCTCTTCTTTTTGATCTTTAGTGATAGTCTTTGTTGGGCTCTTTGGTGCTCCCATTGATTTGATTTGTTCAAGAGCTTTTGCCTGACCCTCCATCACATTCTTAGTTTTTTCGTTCAAAGCCTTGATGTCGGCAAGCATTCTATACTCATTCTTCTTGTAATTCAAGTACAACACATAGATTGCCAAGACGGCAGGAGGAATAATCAATGCAGTCAGGAGCACAAAGAGATCGTCAATGATTGCGTACCAGAGAGCTCCGCAAACAATAGAAAACATGTAGGTAAAAACGACGAAAACTAAATAAGAGGCAAACTCTTTTTGGGTAAAAGGGAACTTGAAAAGGTCCTTCATGCCTACAAGTCTTCTTTGATGATATCTGAATGTAATCATTAAAGCCAATGAGGTCAAACTAATGAGAATTGAGGCTATTCCAAAAGCCCATTGTGGATAATCCTTTCCAAGGACTCTGAAAACGTCCAGAGGAATCTCAGAACTGTCCACTGTCGAGATGACAATCACCACAATAATAAAGACAACATTGATGACGGCAAAAGTAAACAATGGCGAGTTCAAAATTTGCTGATAAATAGGCTTTTTGGTTTTTGGTTTGGGAAGGGGGGTCTCCAAAGGAAGACGCTTTTCGACCATCTTCCACCCAATGACTATGCTCAGCAACAAATACAAAGAGCAGTATCCCAAAAACCAGTAGTTACCTCCAAATCCGAATAAAAAGCATCTCATTCCCACAATCAGGAGTGAAAGAGTTGTCTGTCCACTTGAAATCTTCAATTGAGTGATGAAAAATACGATAATATCTGTTGTTATCACAGCAACGGCAGTGATCCACCCAAGGTATCTCTCAGGCAACTTTTGCTTCACCAAAACTGCGTAAGCGACAAGAACTCCAACGCTTATAGCATACAAGACAGCCAAGACAATCCTTTTAAAGATCGGACTTTTCTTGCTAAACATGCTTTGAAGCCCACCAGCCAAAATAGTCTTTCCAAACTCTTCTTTAGTTGTCACAACAGTCACATACTTTTTTATCTCTGCCTCAGTAACCTCGTACTCAGGGTCTTGCAAAAGCTTTTCATACTGCTCCTCGATTGGAAGCTCGTTGTATTTGGTATCGATAGCATCCTCTTTGTTGTTGGTAGCCTTGATCAAATCCAGGATGTGGATTATTGAACCCTTGTTGTCTGAGTAGGACATAACTCCAATCACGACCATGATTATGGCATTGATTGAGAGGAAAACAGCTGAAACCCCCAAGAAACTGGGTGTTTCTTGATCAAATAAAGCAAACAACTGGAAGGCCAAATAGCATGCCAATCCAAGTCCTCCGCAAACAAGGGTCACTGGCTTGATTTTAGAATAGCTCCACTTGATGTATAAGACTGCAATAGCAATCAGGATTATTGCAGCTCCAATCAACAAGATTGATATGCCTGCTGTGTTTGAAGTTAAGAGAGTCTGAGAAACATGTAGAACCATCGCACCCCAAATGATCAAGGAGATGACGGGAATCACCAACAGGGCGGAAGTAATGATCGTAAACAGGGTCGTATACCGAAGGAAGGCCTTATCATTTGATAAAAACTTCCATGATTTCTTGGCAAAAAAAGATTCAAGGTTTCTCATATCACCCTTAATCGCTCTCAGCACAAAAAAACTGGAAAAAATTGTCGCCAGAGTAAAGATACCAATCTCCAGCCCAAAATATGAAAGCACTTCTGTCTGTACAGTTGTACTGGTGTTTGACATTTTCTTTGCAAAATATTAAATTATAAAGTAACGTAAAGCCCCTTTTAAATTCAGCAAAGTTTAAAAATAAAGGAGATTTTCTTTCCCATTTTTCACTCATTCATTGATGAAAAGAGGATTCAAAGAAACAAAAGGAGTAGGAGTCATCAGAGATGCACTCAGAAAAGGATTACTTGGTGGAGTATTCTTCCGCAAAAGCGTCAAAACTCTTTCAACTAAACAAACTTTGCTCAATCACTCATCCGTTTATTTTTAATTCAAAACCTCATTAATATGTCATCCTCCTGATAGTCCTTTGAGAGACCTCTTTTCTAAAGTATTGAACTTCAATAAAGACTTCTTGAGAGAGGGATCCTCAGTCTAGATGAGTTCAATAGTTATCAAAGGGTACAAGGGATTTTATCTTTATTCAACAATCTTTTTCGTTTGTTTAAAACAATCAGAAAAAAAGCCATTATTAAAAATTTCGATATTAAATCAATAAAATTCCAGTTTCAGTTTCTTTTTCTTCGTGAAGATTTCACCCCAACTTTCATGAGACTGTTGATCACATACCCCTTGTCATGTAAAGTAAGGTGTAAGGCATGGATTTAAAATTCACTTTAAGGACGCAAAAAAGAAAATTCTTCGGTTTTAGTTCATTCAAGTTTGATATATCTCCATATTTTTCCTCCTTCTGAGTTTGAATTTTTTGTTAAATTTTTCCTTGTCCTCTTTCTCTTTCTCATTCTTATTCTTAGTCCCTCTTTGCTTCTGATATTTTCGAACAAATTTATTTTTTTGAAAACACTTGAGAAAGAAAAATGGAACAAAACGAATTGAAGTTGATCATGATCTATTATTGCCAGCCAGTCAGCCAAAAAATAATACACATCCACATTTTAAGGGACCTTTGAATCTGGATGGAAATTTATGAAATTTATCTCATTATGTTTATCAGGATCCGAATAGAACAACCTCATTGAATTATTCAAAAACTTTTCAAGAATTTTAAACCTCAAATCTTGATATTCTATGATCTCTTTATGAAAAAAGTCTTTGGCAATTTACTGTTTACGCACACACGCAAGTCTATCTCAATCAAAATTCAAGAAAAATATTTTCAAGAGAGTTGAACCATGAACTGAAAAAAGAGATTCTCTTTCATCAAGAAGATTAACCAACAAAGTTGATTTTTATTTATTCCTCAGAATATCAATTAAGGAAAAAAATCAAGTCAAACAAACTTTAATTTCTCGCAACTTAAAATTAATTAAAAGTTAGTTAACTTTTTTGTCCGTTTTATAAATCATGAGGCTAAAGCTGTTTCATTTACTTGCCAGGGAAACATGAAAAATATGCTATCCTTGTCAAAAAAACTTTTGTGATTCACCCAATATTTTCAGAAAATTTTTTTTAATGTTTATTTAGTAGAACAGACAAATAGAGATACTCAAATAAAAAGTTCAATATTACAAAGCAACAAAAACGTAGAGAACAATCTTTTTTAATGAATGCAATATTATTATCATTATGCAGATCTTGCCTTACAGATAGATAAAAAAGACAAATGAAAAAAGATCCGACTACTCCATTTCTAAAATACGAAATAGTTAAAGACTGACTGCCTTGGTAAAAAAAAAAGAGTGTTGTTTACCGAATTATTGCAGAAATTAAAATATTGCTCTGCTCACCAAAACCTTTTTTATATGATAAGACCCAGAACAAATAGAAATAATAGCAGAAAAAAGATGTTCGGACGGCCATCACCAGCCCCAGTTAATTTATCTATAATACACCTTCTTTAAATACAGTTTCTCTTCACCTTCTAGTCCGCATATCTCACTCTCATCACCTTCTCTTCTGAGGGCCTGTATGATAATGTGTTAGGTGCTTCTCTGTTGCTAAAATAATTCTTTAATCCTGCATTTGCATTTGAAGGAGTTGGCTCAGGCGTGTAATAATCCTTTTTCTTGCCAGTCCTTTGAGATACTCTTGCTCTCTCAAAGTCAAAAGTCATTTTATGCGTACTAAAGAACTCCTCATAATATTCCTCAGTTCCTATAGGTCTTTGCTCTTCCGGAATCTCATTGTGGTGCTTTTCTTTATTCTCTTGCCCCTGCGCAGCGTAGTTTGAGGCGTACATGGGCGTTTGGAATTGGGAATTCGCCTTCAATTCTTGACTTTTATCAGGACGCAGTTTTTGATGAGTCAAAGCTTCTTGTCTGACAATCAATCCAAGCTTCTGCAAATCTCTGCTGAGGCTGGGACCAATTCTCAAATCTTTCAAGTCCAGGTATTTGCTTGCATCCTTCAGCTTTAGATGGCTATCTCCCATTTTGCTTTGGAAGCTTGAGTCATTTAATTGATTTGATATGTAGCTCATTTTCTTTTCTCTGTATATCCTTTGCTGCTCCCTCTTTCCTGTGGAGCTTGGGGGCTTTTTATTTAATAAATTTGCCAAAGCAAGCTCGCTGCTGTGATCGTTTGAAAGCCATGATTGCTTTAGATAATTCATCTTTGCGCTGTCTGGCAACATCGTGCTATCCAAATCTGCCCTGCTTTCTCTTTTATAACTTGAATCATTATTGCGAGAAGTAGAGTGGTAAGATTCATTAAGAGGAGGTCGCGGATTTGAGCTGCCTCTGTATTTTGGTTTATGTGAAGTTTGAGAAGAATGTGAAGCATTTAGCACTTTATCAGTTGGCTCTCTATGAGAGGTTTCTTTTGCTCGACTATTAGACCTACTTATCGATCTCTCCTGCGGTGTCTGGTAAGGCGACACCTTTGCAGATGCAGGAGATCTGTGACGTATCGGTGGTGAACCAATTCTTCGCTCTTGAGGGATGATTGTCGAGTCATAAGGTAAACTACTCCTCTCGATCAGTAAAGATGGGGATGCCTTCTTTTTAACTTTCAGGCTTGAGCGCTGTGGTGGCAGAAATATGTTATTCAGATCTAACTCAAATTACTTGATAGAACAGGACCAATCTTACCGACTCGGTGGGCTGCGACAGCCTTCTCGCGATCTAAACTCCGTAGATTCCTTGAATTGTTGGATATCATTGCAGGTGAATGACTTTGGAAAGACCAGTCAACCTGATTGCCGCTGTCATGACTTGTTCCTCTCCGACTTGGGATGTTCTTTCGGCTTGGAACGTTCTTTACTCGCTTGGACCGTGATTCATCCATTTCAGGTACTCTTTGATCCCACTTACTTATTATTGTTTTAGATTTAATAAATGAAATTTACAGTTGTAACTTCTCAATTTTTCTCTGTCGGTTTTGCTGATAGGTTTCCCTTTCGGAGCATATCAAGCTCCGAGTTGTTTCAGATCTTGAGAACGACATTTCTGATTGTTTTGTCTCGATTACTTTTTGTTAAGCTTCAGGATATCAAAAAGATGATCCCATACTGTTAGATATCCCACCAAAGCCGAATAGAAAAGCTTGGGAATTTCTTCGAGCAAATTAATAGTTAGAGAAGGTAAACTTTATTTCAATCACAATAAAAGCTATCAAAGCCTCAGTCTCACTTTCTCAAGTTGAAATGCTCTCTCATTGTCGTCCAGATCCTCCAATCTGAACATTCCATTGAAAATCCTTTTCAAAATAAATAATGGAAAAATTTTCAAAGAGGGGAACTTCTCTCCAACTTTGAAAAATAGAAAAAAAATTTAGGAAAAAAATCATGATCCAATTTAGCTCAATTTATGAACCATAATCCAATCTTAATCTATGGTAATTTTTATCCTAACCCATGCATGGTTCTATTTATTCGCACGTCGTGGCTTGAATGAACTGCTTCATAAGTGATACCATGAGTATCGTCAGAGTTTGATATTAGGCCTAAGTGGGATCTTTGATTGATATTTAGGGTTTTAAGGTACTGTTACAATTTTATTAGAAATTTACTAGCTGTATTTCTCTGTTATCTTTTTAAATCAAATTTAACAGTAATATTCTATTGTTCTTGTTAAGAGAAAGCAAATCCCTTTCATCAAGATCGCTAAATCTCGCTGTAAATAACATGATATGATCATGCTTTTCTAATTCGCTCCAATTAAGGGTAGCTTTCTCGAGAACCAAAATTTTATCCTCATGAGTTTTTCATTTATTAAATTATTTATTTCCCTAAAAAACTAACTTCTTCAATCTCTTAAAGTCTCTAAATTCTCCTTCCTTTTCAATTGATACGATCAGCCTGACCCTCGAAACTATTCTCAATCTTTCCGAACTACCTTCCAGCTCTCTTGGCTGAAAATTCTCTCTTAAAGGAAAATCTCAATTCATCATCAATTGATATAATAATATCAAATTATCTGTCAAAGTTCAGGTTGTTTTTAATATTTGGAGTTTTATATTACTTTCTCCCATGTTTCAAAAGTTGGTTTTTAGAGAGCTTAAATTGTACTTTAAACAACAAACAAGCGAATTTTATATTTATTCAGCAATACCATACAAAATTACATGGAACAAAACAACACGTTTCTGCAAGTACATGTTTAAGCTCACAATGTGACAGGGCCAAGTTAATTATTGCTCTTTTTTAGCTTCAACAGCTTGTTCTTTAGCTTCTTCTTCACTATACTCGAAAACCTCCTTTAATTGCTTATTCTTAAGAGCACACAACAAAACGGCACCGGTGCATCCGGGGACCAAGAACAAGAGAGCGGGTTGAGCGTGGTTGAAGATAACCATAGCGTTGAAAGTGGCAATGATACCGAGGGCATATCCGGCCAAAACCCACTTAAAGTAGGTGGTTTTGACATTTTTAAAGTCTAATTCTTTGACGTGTTCCTTTAATTGCTTGAGAACGCTGGTGTGGATATCATACTTTAAGCACAATGCCACAAAGACACCAGGAATCACAATATCTCCCAAACCGAGCATGGAGTATTTTGGTGGGTCGTCGAATAAAGTAATGGGGTGAATAAGCTTGATGGGAGCATCGACGGATTTTGCGACGGTGAGCATGACATCAGTTCCGTAAACCCAGAAAATGTCATAGAAGAACAAGCCCCACAACAAAATGAAACCAACCTTAAAGTCGGGAAGGAGAAGACTCTCGATACCGCCAATACTGAAAGCAATACCAAAGAGGTTGTTGAGCAACCAGTGCTTGGTGGCGAAATAGGCAACAGTGGGGGCAATAGCAATTATACCTCCTACCACTTCGCTCTTCTTCAAAGTGAGCTCAAACTTCTTGGTCAAAAGAGGAAGCTTTAAAGTGAAGCTCTTATCAAAAACGACTTCGCTCCATTGAGGGAAAACTTTCTCCAAATGGTAAGCCAAAAGAGAAAGCAAGCTCAAAAATCCAAAGAAGGTGAAGTGAACAGACAAAATCTTGTTCAAAAGGTCTTTATCGAAAGTCTTGTAAACAATGTAGAGTCCGAAAAGCACGCAAGATCCGTACACAGGGAACATATAGGCATCCTTGCTTGACATCTTTTCAAGCTTGCTCTTCTCTTCTTTATCAAGTCTGTGATGAAGGATTGCTCCTCTGTAACTTCCAATGTATATACACGCTATACTATTCACAAACAATTGGACAAACACTGGCACTGGAACAATGAAATTGACCAAGTTGATAAAAGTCATTGCTGCATAGCAGAGTTGAATTGTGATAGGATCACTTTTCTCGGTCTTTGTTGTTGCCATCGATCTTTATACAGATGTATCAATATAATTATTTATATCAAAATTTCCACTCAATGCGCTTAAATTTGTTGAGAATCTCATACACGTCAAAACACGTCAAAGAGTTCTTATTTTTAATAATTTTATTCTTTTACGCGCTCAAATAAATCTTTATCTATCTCCTTATTTCCTTATTATTTCATTCTTCTAATTCTAATTATTTTTTTCAATCTAAAATTTCAACATTATGGAAGGAAATATCATTATCTAAGTTAAGTACTTTATATAGTTAATATCGATAATGTTTCTTAGAGTAATTGTTGGGATTTTCAAAATCAATTCTTGTGAGTTTATGATTATTATTTCTTGCAAGCATTTCTGAATTGCGAATCGGTCTTTCTTCTCCATAATCAGCAGGCTTGAGAATCTGATGTGGCTGGTCTCTTGTGGTATTGTTTTGGAAATCCACCACACCTTGACGATGGCCATGAAAAGATGGTTGTTCAATTAAATATGGAGTTTTTGGAATGAGATCGTACACATAAAGTTTCGTGTACTCATCATAATTTTCATATCTTGAATTTTCTTTTTCAATAAAATATGCACCAGCACCATCACTATTTTTTGAGTAATAAATTGGTTGCTTCTGAAGAGATGGGTGTTGTTGGCTAACTTGGTGAAAAGTTCTATTATAGCTGTATGGGACAAAGCTTTCATTGGCTTGAAATTGTTGTGATGGAAAAATAGGTTCATTCAATTTTTGGTAAACTGGAGCTTGGAAGAGCTGATTTTTATTTCCCAATGATTGCTTTCCTAGACTTTCTTGGTCAGCGTAAAATTGAGCATGCGGTCTTCTTGAGGAATCAGGAATCTCGCAAAAATTTTGAACTCGATGAATTTCAGGTTGAAAAGAATTATTATGTCTGTTATTTTCAAAATAGGAAATCTCAGGGTATTCTTCATTTTGATTGCTCTCAATTCGCTCGTCTTTTAATATCGGACTCTGAGACATGAGTTCATCAACTTTAACATTTGTTCCTGAAAAATCATAGTATTTCCTCTTTCTTAATGCCACTTCCTCACCATTCTTTTCCATCTCTTCTCCATCCTTCTTGATAGCATTTGTACCAAAAACAAGCTTCAAAGATTCCAAATCAAATCTAGAGATCTGAGATGACTTGACGTGAAAAAACTCTTACAATTCATCTACGCTCATAATTGGATCTTTTAAAAGCAATTCTTGAAGTTCATCACGTTTCTTCTCAAAATAATCTAATTGACAAAATCAAAATTTTCAACATCTTCTCAAACTTTACTTTCATAATGGAAGTCTTTAGGGCAGTCAATCTTGAATTCACAAAGGTATTGGTTCACCAAGTTCTCTTTCTCTTTGAGGTTCTGTTCTCTTTTCTTGACAGAGTGGTCTTTTCCTTGAATTTTTTGTGCAAGTAGTTCAGGATCAATATCACTATATTTTCTCTTCTTGGATACTTTTTTCTCTTCAACAAAAGTTGGAATTGGCAAGACAATACTGCTCTTCTTTCGATCAACTAAGAGAAAATTGAGGATAGAAAAAAAGTCTTTTACTTTTTTTCAGGTCATTCAATTGAAGGATACGTGATGATCTAAAGTTTTGAAATATCCCTCTTTCTTCGTTTCCTATCTTTTCTCATCATTAAACATGAAAATATTTCTTTCTTTCTTACCATTTTTTTTTGTTTCTTTTTATTTTACCAAACAAATCTCACTCAGTTGGCTAAATTACATATTAATCCTCTTGGCTCAAATATAGTCATTTCGCAGTGCAATTTGGTTTCCACTGATTTAGTTTGTTTCCAAAAAACTTGTTTTGAAGTCCAAATTACTCCTATAGATAAATTGTATCAGCAAATTTTGGCACTTTTTCAAATTTAATCTCCTGTGCCAAAATCAAGATATTTATTTATTTGTTCATTTTAAACACCCATATGAGAAAAGTTCAAACCCAAATCTCTTTCAAGGTTTTAACCCCACTGTTTGAATACACCAACTCACTCGATTTTGATAGGCTAAAACTGCTGACAAAAAAGAAAGCAAATCTCCAACACAGATTCAAACCAATCTTGATTGCGATTCTAATATTCTAAGACTGGTTGCCTCCAATTTGAATCAAACTTCAGGGAATATTCTTGAACTTATGTAACCCTCTCTTCTACAATCAGATCCATGAAATCTTGAATAGGAAGAAACAATTAAAAGAAATTGACCAATTTTTTGTTAATTTGCCTGTCTCACATGAACTCTGTTCTGATGGAGAAGATACAAACCATGAAGAACCTAGCTTCCTCAAGAAAACAAGCCTTCCCTTCCCTGATAAAATCCTTGAAACTGATGAAGAATTGTATC
>Ga0182738_1007967_pt1 | contig 10625 bp, 10 predicted proteins | sample eDN5th30CBELigMG_FD_128876 | JGI IMG/M metagenome (GOLD analysis project Ga0182738, IMG submission 128876) | Enriched Miracle-Growth compost microbial communities from Emeryville, California, USA - eDNA 5th pass 30_C BE-Lig MG (version 2)... ... | reverse complement strand
GTCTGGGGCAGGAATCTTTGCAAACCAGGTATCATTGAAATCAGCTTTACTCTTTCCAATCAGAATAAAGAAGCAAGCAAATATATGGTTTGCCAACACGTAGATATATAATGTCATGAGAATATTTGCAAGAGCGTACTTTCTCTTGAAGAAGGCAAGCTTGAAGGGCAAGTACAAAGTGTTTACTGATAAAAGTCTGATCAGTTGCAACACAATCAAAAAGAAATTGGTCATGCGATTACTGACATCAGCTCTCTTGAAGATCATCTGGAAAGGGAGGATATAGAGGAGATTCAAAAACAAAAAGGCCACATCGAGCAAAGGGCTGTTGGTATTTAGACCCTCAGGCTTATCATCATCTTCTTCGTCTCCTTTTGTTGATAGGACGGTCTCCTTTCTAAGAAGAGGAGAGACTGTAAGCAAAGGGACAATTCGACCTCTTTTCCTTTTCTGTGCGCGATAGTCCTTCAATTCCACTAGGAAATTAGCAAACAGGATAAACACCATGATAATCTCCACAGCCATTATTCCTCCGCTGAAATCATGAAAATCTAAAGCCAGGTTAGTTGGAGCGAAAGCCCATTCAAAAGCAATCACCAGAGTCATCAAGAAAGGCTTAGCCTTTCTAAACAGACTCTCACATTGCTCCAAGAATGTCTTGGTTTTTACAGGAAGCGATTTTTGTCGAGTTGTTGTCAATTGATGAACATCTAAGGACTGATCAACAGGTTGCGAAGCCAAAAAGCATTCATTCATTTGCTCATCATTATTTGCATCAAATCCCTTGCCTCGAGGGCTTCTGGTTTGTAGAACAACAGCTTGTTTTATAATCCCACTATTTTCCTCTTCGGGATTCTGAATTGTATTTAAAATATCATCAAATTCAAACCGAGATGTGATATGCACAGATTTATGTGGAACTTGAGAAATATCTGACATATCGTTAGGATTTGTAGGATGCCCTTTCAAAGTCTTCAGACCAGCTGAGTTTGGGTCGAATTTCAAAGTAGCAGATTCAATAGACTCGGAAAATCGTTTTTCTGCTTCCAACATTCCTGCGTCTGATCTGTGAGTGTTTGACTCTTGTCCACTACGCACTGGTTCAAGGACGTCTGCTAATTCCTCCCTAAGCTTCTCAAACTCCAGCTCAGCTTCAGATAAAACTTTAATTCGGCCTTCTCGATAAGATTCCTTTTGAGATTTCAAATGAAGGTCAAGATCTTTAAGAATCCAGTCTCCTTCTTTTTTAACCTCATTTCTGTCAGTATTACTGGTTGCCTTCTTTAATTCTTCGTCAATCTTATTGAATAATCCTCTCTTCGATTCTGCTATTTTCAACATCTAATTTTATGAGATGTTTTCAATAAACATTGGGAAAATTACATGAGTTTTCACATTGGGATATTTCTTCCACATTTCTCTGACAAAAGAAACGTGAAGTGAAGCAAGAGAAACATCGCTTTTCGCTCTAGCACTTTTTGTTCTCAGAGGAGAGTCAGTTTCGACGATGGCAGTTTCACCAAAGAAGTCATTCTTTTTCAAGACAGCCATTTCACGTTGACCAAGTTCTTCATCAATAATCGAAATTCTCCCTCCAATCACAAAATAAACTTCTTCTGCCAATTCTCCAGCTTTAAACACGTATTCACCCTTTGTTATTTGGACAAATCGAAAATCTTTGATTATTGTTGGAAAGAAGCCAACTTCATCATTTGGGAATAATTCAACAGAATATAATAAACTACAAGGAGATTTAGAGAGAAGCTACACAAAGAAATTACTCATTGAGGAGAAATTCGAGGATTTCGAGTCTCGTTGTTGAGGGTAAATCGTCCAATATCAGGTTTTCATCAAGACCTCTGTATTTCTTCCAAATGTACTCATTATACGACTTGACTCTGTGAATAATTTCTCCTGGCAATTTGACATGTTTCATCCATTTTTCATAAGTTGTTTGCTATTGAGAAGTTTAGTTCCCCTTTTAATAGAGAATCTTACTTTTGCGAGGTTTTCAGTACGTGCAATATAATAATTTGAAATCAAATTTGCTCCTTCTGCAGCACAGAATGCGAAATATATTTTGAAGAAAAGCATGGTAAATATCTGAAAAATCTTTTCTGACGGCGTCACTGCTGCAATGTCTCCGTAGGCTCCGGATGAACTTGCTGAATATGCCCAATAGATGAAATAGATATAGTTTGTAAAAGGAGTTTCATTTGTCAGAGGCATATCAACTTTATTGGTTGCGGCTAACTTCGTAAGCTATCAAATTTCCTGTTTAAAACTTCTCGGTTGCCAAATATATTTTACCATGTTTAGAGAGTAGTCAGTTTGAGATTTAGCAATTCTATACATAATGCACGCACAAATATGATTAGCAGCAGTATGGAAGATGATCAGCAAGATAAGAGTTCTCATTTGATTTTTCCTTTCACCATGCTTTTGACTATGACTCAATAATTGTAAAACTCGAATCACTTTGAAAAATCTCAAAACCTAAAAAAGCTTCTTTAGAACAAACAGAGCACAGTCCTATTCATTACTTTCACCCAGTCCATTAAGGACCAAGAAATATGCGATCCAACCATGAAGTAGTCAAATGGCATAAAAGCGAGAAAATCCATCAAGAAACATTTCTGTATGTACCTCTTATGTAACACTGTTTTATCTGAAATGAAACCCGACCTAAAATGTTTATGCCTTGACCACAACTCAAAGGAACCTGTAGGGAATTGATGTATTCATGTGAACAAAAATATCGATAAAGTAGATAATCACTATTAGGACATCCACGAACCACCATAAAGCTGTCACTTCTGATTTTGAGGTGAAAAACGATATTTCATATGGCACCATGAAAAAACTTGTGAATGCAGCAACCTGAAGAATTACCATCCAATAGCGATAAAATCTATTCAACTTTTAAAATATTGCCAGAATTCTTTTCTTACGTGGAGTTTGGAAGAATAATAAACAAATGGCCAAAATCAATGCCTTGACTTTTACAAGCATGTTCTTTAAAAGAACTGATGGTCTTTTGCCAAATAAGACGCCGAGCTGGTTTAAATGCGCTTCCAACAATGCCGCTTGTTGGAGTGTTTATTTCTCGAGGCCGAGAAGCCTTTCTCTTTTCTGCCAAATTACTTGCACTGTCTAATCTGTCTCCTCCTCTATTCGTGAATCCGGCACTGCTTACTGTTTTATTTTTTGACATATGAGGATCCTATCATAATTATTCCATGAGTTATTTTTTTGAAATACGTTAGTATCATCAGTAAACTCCAAGTCAGATGTGGTGCAAACAGCTGCTCTTTGTTGAGCAACTTTTAAAAGAAACTCCTTTTGCTTCGGATACTGCTCCAAAACCATTTTGAAATCATCTCTATTGATCACTTCAAAGGTACATAATGTCAAAGCTCGAACTGAAACTGATCTTTTATCATTCAACAAAACGCCAATTTCACCAAAGTAAGCTCCTTCTCGCAAGACAGCAAGCTGAGTCTCGGTATCAGAAGACAAAATCTCTACTTCTCCCTTCTTTATAAAAAACATTTCATTTGCATATTCTCCAACTCTCACCACGTAGTCACCTGCCATACTCACTTTAGGATATAAATACCTAGAACAAAATTAACATTGTAACTCATCAAGGGTGTACTTGGTCATTGTGAAAACGAATTTAGGAGTCCCGAAATTAAAGAGGTTTGAGCTGGTAATCAGATCTTGCTTTAAAGAAAGAGCTATTTCAGAAAAAAGGGTCTGAGGCAATTCCTTTAGCCACGGAAAATGCTGGACTAAAATGATAGACGTTAGAATTATACTCAAATGCGAAATAATCTACTTTGCTCATACGCGTGGTTTGTTCCTGCATAATAAGCCTCAACTTTGTACCGAATTTTTGAAGGAAGGCCCAGAACTTTACATAACTTTAGAGCTCTCAATGATTTCTCTCTGGTTTTAATATTCTCAATGTCGAAAAGATGTAACATAGATGCGAAGTCTGAAAAAATCTTGGCAAGCAGCAATATCCCAATAACAAAAACAACGTTTGAGATGATCACTTCTTGAAGAGTCCTTGGCGTTACATCGCCAAAGCTACATCCTGTAAGTGCTGTTACTGCCCACATTGCAGAATCCACGTATTTCCGAAATAAACCCATATCACTTTCATTATTCCTTGTAAAATACGGTCGATCTAAATTTTATTACTATTGGAACAAAAAATGAAACACCAACCTTCGTTAAGCAAGTTTAAAGAACTAGTTCCTTCAATTGTTTTATCGTTGTTAACGAGAATATTCACGATAAGCCAGCCGCAGGTTGAAAGATGCGTAATGAAAACAATATATGTGAAGTTCTTTGCAAATTTAAACAAAACCAACAACTTGAAGTTCTTGTAAAATAATCCTTCGCCAACTTGGACAAATGTTCTTCTGATTTCAAAAGCTCGAAGCAATTTGAGCAATAAAAATCTCGAAAATACATCAATGTGATCCTCATAAGAGTCGGGGTCTTGAGATCCTGCAAATATACTCATTATAGGTGCTGATCCAACTATGACTAATGCAAAGATAAAATATCTGTCGTTTTTTCGGATATGATGAAGTTGCAAATTTTCGTAATAGCTGGAGGCAAAAATTCGAATAAGGATTCTGGCAAAAACTTCAAAAAGAAGATAACATTCGAGAATGATCTCAATAAAGAGGACGCCTGTCTGAGGATGGGCTTTTGCGCTGAACCAAAAAATGACACTAAAGAGAGTCCATATGTTGGCAAATAACGTAAACATTGACCATATGTTGGAAACAGTCAAAAAACCCTTGCTTGCAAAGCTATCCGAGAACTCCTTAACATTTGAATGCGAATACATCATTGCTTTCTCTCCTTCATTTTTGACCTGTATGCTTACAGGAGTTTCCATACAATCTGCAGTAAATCTCGCTTTTTAGTTTCTATAATAAAACTTTGCTTCGGACTTTTAAGATCAAATTTCTCAAGCCTTTTAATTTATTCATCATTCCATCAACAAACTGCCACTTACTTTGGCGTTTTTATGTCTTGAGCCCTCAAGGCTTCTGTATTCATTTGCAAGGTAAAGAAAATAGCATACCAAAATACTTTATACAAATTAACCAAACTTCTCTTGACAAAAATTGTTCACACAAATTACATCAACGCACTAACCTAGATTGTCTGGACCTCCTAGACTTTTTGAATCCATTTAGGTTGACCTTCTTTAGAAACTGCGAAATTAAAAGCCACCATAATGATTATTTTTCAGGTTAAAAAGAGGCAACATTAATTATTTTAATTAGGGGTATCTGGCCTATTAATAGTAGTTATTTCAGGAGATTCTGAAATAGATGTCTGATCCAAATAATTTAAAATGGGACAGAGTTGAGCAAAGGGGACCTTTTTGGTTGAAAGTTTATGAGAAAAAAATAATTTTCTTGGAAAGATTTTTCTGATCCAAAAATCTTTGAAAAACTTGATTTCAATTTTTCTCAAAAAATTAGGGTCCACAAAATTTCTTGTGAAAACAGAATAAATATGATCCTAAATTATTGCATACGCTTCCATTACCCCAAAAAGATTCCCCAAGAAATTCTTTGACCCATATTGATTCATCCTCAATCGAACTGTTAACGAAAATAATTTTTTAAAAATCAAACAAAAAACTGAAAAAAACTTTTTGTTCTGTTTGATTACCTTCAAATCAAGGACCATTCAAATGAAAAAACACTTGGTTTCTTACTAAAAATTACCTTTAATTAATACCAAAAACTCTAAACCTCCACAGCTCTCACATACCTCAATTCCTTTAATTATGCTCCTCCAAAAATAATCAGTTTTTTCTCACTCTCAAAAGCTTAAAAAAACCAACAGTTTTTATGAATATTCCTAATTTACCCATTCGCGGTATTTTAGATTTTATATTTTATAAAGCCCTTTCCATAATCCGGTCCAATTTAATTTTCATAAATAATGAAACCGTGATAAATATTATATTGCATTAAATTGATCACTGTTCTCAATTGAAATTCTTATCTTGAAAATAAGTAAGATTTATTTGGAATACAAGATAACACAAATTAGACTGATGAACTTTAAAAAAATATCAACACAATAAATGAATGAATAGGATATTATTGGAGGTTGATACCCCATTTGATTGTAAGACCTTCGGATTTTGAAACACTCTTTTCTCTTCCAAGTTGAATTCTACTGAATCTTCTTTCTCTTCTCTTTGTTTTGACTCTGAAACTATTCTTCTTGACATCAGTGGCTCTGTGCTTTATTTCTTCTTCTTCGACATAATCGTCAATCATTGATCCCATAGACATATTATCTTCATCTTCTTCTATTTTATTTTTAGCTATTTCGAAGTAAAATATCAATACCTGTCCTGAGAAGCTTATCGTCAATTTGCTTTCTATATGACAACAAATCATCTGGGTTATGACCTCTTCCAGTCTTTGGACGATCACCTCTAGCAGTTCTTCTTGTTCTTTCTTCATTCTTAATGATAAATCTGGGAATTTCAAATGTTCTCAAAAGTTTGGCAGTTTGACTGCTTGAAATTTCTGATGAGTTGCTCACAGCTTGCAAGTAAGCATATGCTCTGTATAATTTGTCTTTTCTTGCCGTTATTCCTCCAGTATTATAATCAAGTCTTTGTTGAGCTAACCATAGTGAATTAGACACTTTTTGATTACAAACATCTTTTACCAAATAATCTAAATTCGAAATCAGCATGAGGGAAGGCTTTAAGGATTTTTCTTAAAGTGTCTTTTTCAAGGATGTAAACAAGTGAGAAGCTAGCAGCCACAAAGGATGTCAATCTCTTGGTGGTTGTGTAAAGACCAAGTTCTCCAAAGAAACTGTTGGTTCTCAGAATTGCAATAACTTTCTTTTCATTTGGAGATAACATGTGGACAACACCTTCGGCAATACAATACATTTCAGATCCATATTCGCCCTAATTTTGCTATTAATATGGGTTTTCCCAATCATAAATTTACTCTAGTGATGATATAATCGTGTGGAAGATAGGTGCATTGTCTGAGATTTTTGATGATTTCATTCACTAAAAGCTTGTTTCCTTTGAACTCTTTCAACAATGGGAACTGTTGGAAGTTCTTTGCTTGCTCAGATGCCATTTCTTTCAACTATTTGAAAACATTAGTTTTTCCTCATAAATCTCAATAAAGTTACTGTTGTGGGAGGGAGTAAACCATCGAGGAATTCAAGACATGATTTATTTCTATTTCTGGTATCAACTATGTAGGAGAAGTATTTTTCAATCTTCTTTCGAGTTTTTGGTGGAACTCTTCCTTCAGTAAGGATATAGTCCATTCTCTTCATGCGATCAAACACATAATTAAACTTCTCGGGCAATGCTGAAGCATTTGCAGCGTACCAACCCAAAATCAAAGCGAACAGCGCATCACCGATGTACACCATGATGATAAAGACAACTCGCTCGTAATCGTTGTAGATAATCAGCTCAGGATATCCTGTTGTTGTCGCAATACTCAAGATGAAATCTAAACTGATCATGTATTTGATTGAAAAAGAAGCATCTTGAAGCTCAAGGAAATCGAAAAAGTTGTATTCAAACGATTTCTTTGGTTCTACTAAAAGAGTCCAACTGAAGATGCAGGAAATGAAATGTGAGACGAAGGCCAAATAGAATGTAGGAGTGAGAATATTCATAGTTCGAGCAATTTGAGGGAATTTTGAAGTGAAGAATGAGAATTGAGTTGACACTTTACCAATCAGCAAAACTCTGTTGAGTCTCAAAAGACCTTGGACCCAGAGAGGAATACTATCACTGTCCATTAAAACTAAAATTTTTCATTAAAAAGTCATCTTCGATAATTTTACCAAGAATGATATTGAAGGGGAGAGCAGCAAAGACATAAGAATAGAATCCTCTTTCTCTAAATTTCTTCCAAACCTGTTTGCTTTGGAGTTGGAGAAGACCATAAAAGTATTGGGCGGTTCTCACCAAGCATATAGGGTAGATGATCAATTCAATAAGGATCAAGAATTCGGTGAAGACGAAGCCCCAGCCAAGAGAGATATCAAAACCAACGTAAATTGGAAGAGCAAAGACTGAGTAGATAATCACACCAGTGTGAATAAGCTCATATAAGATCTTCCAGCGAGAGTTGGGATTGATATAATATTTCAAGGATTTCAAATGTTCATTCATCTTCTTCTTTTCGTGAATCAATTCGGCCAATTTTGGAGCAAATCCTTGATCTAATTTGAAAAATTTACTTAAGAAAAAATTCGTTTCATCAAAGTTTACCTTTTTTCATTGGCTTTTGACTTTTTCTCAGACTCATTCTACGAGCTTTTTTTCGTTGAGATTCGAGATTTGATGACTCATCATAAGGATCAACTGAACCGTCTCCTCTTGGATCTTCTTGCATCAAGAATGATGGAGCAAGCACTTGAGAATGACTGGAACCATGCTGTTCTGTATGACCTTTCATTGTGTGTTTATTTGTAAATGTGGGATTTGAGGTCAATTTCTCATTGATACTGTGTTCCATCGACTTGCCTTGTTGCAGTTGAGGTCTGCCACCTCTAGAGCTTGCTCTACGTAATGAATCATCCTCAAAGTCTTGATTTGAAGCATGGACTGTATGTGAACTTTTGAAGAAAATTCTCTTGATGACACCAAAAACATTGACCATGCATCCTCTAAAGCCAGGACCCTTTTCTTTTTCATCATCTTCTTCTTCATTGATTTTGTCCATCGTCTCTGGCTTCACTGCGTCTAAATCTCTCCTGAAAACACTCGCTCTTCTTGGTGTATATTTATTATTGTCATTCACTGCAGGACTCATCAATGGCTGTGCTGTTCCTGCACTCTTGATATTGGTTGATGGAGAAAAGATGTTTCCAGGCTCTGCTCCTTCATTATCAGAACCCTCTTTGGGAGAGGAAGCTTCAGGTAATGGTTCTGCAACGCTCATCCATGCACTATCTTTGAGAGGTGGGACCACAAATTTATCTTCCAAAGGCTCTTTGTCGCCAGGAGGAAGCCCATTGTTGTTTCTGGGGCTGCCAGGGAGCCTTGGGCTGAGATATTGGACACTATCTTTGGTGGGAGAACCTGCGAAGTTGTTCTCCATAGACTTAGCAGTCGCATCGAACTCACTTGGTGCCAAAAAGTTGTTGTTATTGTTCAATTTTCTACGTGCTTGAGTGGTGGATTTGGCGTGAGGTGTCTTGTGGCCTTCTTCATCTGTAAACAGAGGAACACCCAAATTTGTTTCTGAAGGCTTCTTGGAGCCGTAATCTTGAGATACCCATTCATCTTCATCTAATTCTTGCACTTCATCATTGGCAATTGGAACGTGCTTGACATTAATTCTTGGACTTCCTTCTCCAACGTTGTTGGACGTCTTCTTTATTAATCCGTTCTTCTTGTCAGCAAGTCTCTGCTTCACAATCTTGGCGTATTTGTGTAACTTCTGGTATGCTGGGTCATGCTTCATAATCTCTTCATACCACTTGGGGAAAGCTTCACATAACTGAGCAAATGCTTCTTGTGGAAGAATTGCAACTTTAGTAATTTTCCTAAATAAAGAGGGTTAAATTTCTTCTCTCAATGAATAAATTTACGAGGCTTTGATGTTCTGGATTTGCATCACGTTGGGAAGAATGCCACCGAGATGGTCACCTGGTCCAAAAGCCATTCCCCTTTCCATCAAGTTGTAGCTCACAACTTCTGCTTCTCCTTCCAAAATAATGAAAATGTCGTTGATTTCTTGGCCAACACTCATGATTGAATCATTCTCCATAAACACAGCACATTTATATTTCTTGCAAAAAGTATACACGATTCTTGGGTCAAACTTGCCTTTCTCATCCTTGAAGAACTTTGAATTGTTGATGACTGCTTCGTATCTGTTGAGGAAAATATCATATCTCAAAGAATTAGGAAGAAGTTGCAAGATCTGGTTCTCATCAATACCCTTGTTATCTTGCCAAATATAATTGTAATATTTCTAATAACAAATTAGTTTAATCAATCTCACAGTTATCCTTACGTGAATTCTGTCCAAGAACAAATCTAATTTGGAGTTCTTTACGTACTCCAAGACACGTCTATAGTTGCTTTCATATTCCTTTTGGAACTTGGGAGTCAAATCATCAACCAAAGATGCCAAGTTTCCGAACAAAAAGGCATACACGAAGGTTGAAAGCATAATAATGATTGCTGAGTAAATTTTTTCATCACTATTCACAGCTGTTACATCTCCCATACCAACGTGAGAAGTTGTCATGTAGGCCCAGTACGTTGCATGAATATATATGGTAAAGTGATCAACGTGGAATTCTTCTTCTGTTCTGTGATTATAAGGGTAGTCAAACTGTGGGGCTGGGATCTTTGCATACCAAGTTTCGTTGAAATCGTGCTTAGCATTGGCCATGATAACAAAGACACATGCAACAATGTGATTGAGAATCAAGAAAGCGTACAAAATGACCAAAATATTATTGAGGGCATATCTCTTCTTGAAGAACTCTCTTTGGAAAATCCAAGTCAAATGCTCCACAGCAAAAATCTTCAACAATTGAAGGGCAATCAAGAAAGCATTATC
>Ga0182738_1007966_pt1 | contig 10627 bp, 7 predicted proteins | sample eDN5th30CBELigMG_FD_128876 | JGI IMG/M metagenome (GOLD analysis project Ga0182738, IMG submission 128876) | Enriched Miracle-Growth compost microbial communities from Emeryville, California, USA - eDNA 5th pass 30_C BE-Lig MG (version 2)... ... | reverse complement strand
TGAAGGTGCTGGCGCCGCTGCTGTGCGCGCACGTCGCCGAGGGCGGCTCGCTGGTGCTGGCCGGCATCCTGGAGCGCCAGGCCGACGAACTCAAGGCCGCGTACGCACCCCACCTCGCGCTGGAAGTGGCGGACGCGGAGGACGGCTGGATCCTCATGACGGGCCGCGGCTGAAGGCACGCCTGCACAGCGGAACGGCTCCTTACAATCCCTGCCCCATGAGTGCAGTGCCGGGGCCGGATCACACGAAGCGAAGACCTTGCCGCGGCGCGGTGCGGATGAGCGCGCGAGGCCCCGCCACGTGAGCCTCGTCACCCGATGCCCGGCCTGCGGCACCGCCTTCAAGGTGGTGCGCGACCAGTTGCGCATCTCCGACGGGTGGGTGCGGTGCGGGCGCTGCAGCGAGGTCTTCGACGCGATGCCTGGGCTCATGGACGACGCCGACGGTGCCGAGGGCGCGCCGGCGGAAGACCTCTCGCCGTCGCCGGCCTCGCAGCAGGCTGATCCCGCACCCGGCGACGCAACAGCATCGGAGCCGCCCGCGGCGCCTCAGCCGATGCCATCGCCCTGGCCGGATGCGCGGCTGCTCGACTTCTCCACCTCCGCGCCGGCCGCGGCGCCGGCTGGCATCGCTCCTCCCCTGACCACCGAAGTCCCATCGTCGATGGATGATGACGTCGGGCCCGACAAGGCGACGAGCTGGTTCAGCCGCCCCGACCTGCCCGTCATCGTGGCCGACGAGCCCTGGCCCGAGCTGCCGGCGCTGCCCGTGCAGGCCCCCGCGCCCGGCAGGTCCGAAGCGCCTTCGCCGGTGGACGAGGCCGTCGATGCGCAACTGCAGAAGGCCTTGCGGCGCGCCCGCATCCAGGCCCTGCGCGAAGCCCGGCGTCGAGAGCGTGCGCAGGCAGGAGAGGAGGGAGGCGCACCCATCGCGCCGGCACAGGCGCCTGCTGCTGCTGCGCCCGTGGACGAGCGGGCCGATCCGGGGCTGCCCGATGCGGTCGCGGTGGCGACCTTGCGCGAGGCGTCGAGCGACGTCGCCGTGCCTGTGGCAGCGCCCTCCGTGGCGCCCGCGCCGTCCTTCTTCGATGCGCCGCTGCCGGCTGCCGACACGCCGGCGAAGCCGGCCAGGGGGAAGGCGGCACTGTGGGGGACGGCCGTGGTGCTGGCCGCCCTGGCGCTGGTGTTCCAGGTGCTGCGCCACGAGCGCGAAACCCTGGCGGCCGGGCAGCCGGGCTGGCAGCCGCTGCTCGCCGCCGTGTGCGCGCTGAGCGGCTGCGAAATCGGCCCGCTGCGCCGCATCGATGCCGTGCACATCGAGGGCTCGGGCTTCACGCCGCGGCGCAACGCACCCGGCTACCGGCTGGACTTCACCCTGCGCAGCGCGTCGGCGCAGCCATTGCGCATGCCGTCCGTCGAACTCACCCTGCTGGACAGCAGCGAGCGCCCCGTGGTGCGGCGGGTGCTGCATCCGCAGGACATGGGCGCATCGGCCACGCTGGGCCCCCACGCGGAGCAGGCGGTGTCGCTGCCGATGACGCTGCAGCCGCCGGCAGGCGCCGCGCTGCCCGCCGTGATCGGCTACCGGCTGGTGCTTTTCTATCCCTGAGCGCTCTTCTTTCTTTTCACCTTCTCGTCTGGATCTCTCATGGCAGCAGTGATTTGCGGTTCCCTGGCTTTCGACACCATCATGGGCTTCGAGGGGCGCTTTGCCGAGCAGATCCTTCCCGATCAACTGCACATCCTGAACGTGTCCTTCCTCGTGCCCTCGCTGCGCCGCGACTTCGGCGGCTGCGCGGGCAACATCGCCTACGCGCTGAATGCGCTGGGCGGCCAGGCGCTGCCGATGGCGGCGGTGGGCAGCGACGGCGCCGACTATGTGCAGCGCCTGCGCGAGCTGGGCATCGGCACCGAGTTCGTCCGCGAGATCGAGGACACCTACACGGCGCAGGCGATGATCATGACCGACCGGGACAACAACCAGATCACCGCCTTCCATCCCGGCGCGATGCAGCAGGCGCACCTCACGTGCGTCGAGCCGCGCGCCGACATCCGCCTGGGCATCATCGCGCCGGACGGCCGCGATGCGATGCTGCAGCACGCCGAGCAGTTCAAGGCCGCCGGCATCCCCTTCGTGTTCGACCCCGGCCAGGGCCTGCCGATGTTCGGCGGCGAGGAACTGGCGCGCTTCGTCGACCAGGCCGACTGGGTGGTGGTCAACGACTACGAGGGCAAGATGCTCAGCGAGCGCACCGGCTGGAGCAGCGAAGAGATGTCGCGCCGCGTGAAGGGCCTGGTCGTCACCCTCGGCGCCGAGGGGTGCGAGCTGTGGGAGGACGGCCGCGCCACCCACGTGCCGGCCGTGCAGCCCGAGGCCGTGGTGGACCCCACGGGCTGCGGCGACGCCTGGCGCGGCGCCCTGCTGTACGGGCTGGAGCAGGGCTGGGACCTGCGGCGCTGCGCGGAACTCGGCAACCGCCTGGGCGCGCTGAAGATCGCGGTGCGCGGGCCGCAGAACTACACGGTGGACCGGCAGGCCCTGGGCCTCTGAGCAGAAAAAAAGCAAAAAGGCCCGGCACCTTTCGATACCGGGCCTTGGACGGAAGGCGAGCCGCTTAGGGCTTGCTGGCCGTCGGGAAGGGCCAGGCGGCCTGCGGGTTCAGCGTCGTCTGCGCCGCGGGGGCGGGCGCAGGGGCGGCGGCTTTCGCGGGAGCAGGCTTGGCGGCCTTCTTGGCGGCAGGCTTCTTGGCAGCGGGCTTTTTCGCAGCCTTCTTCGCCGCCGCCTTCTTGGCGGGGGCCTTCTTCGCTGCAGCCTTCTTCGCAGGCGCCTTCTTGGCGACGGCCTTCTTGGCAGCAGCCTTCTTGGCCGGCGCCTTCTTGGCAGCGACCTTCTTCGCCGGCGCCTTCTTCGCCGCCGCCTTCTTGGCGGGAGCCTTCTTCGCCGCGACCTTCTTGGCCGGCGCCTTCTTGGCTGCGACCTTCTTCGCAGGCGCCTTCTTGGCCGCGACCTTCTTGGCTGCAACCTTCTTCGCCGGCGCCTTCTTGGCGACGACCTTCTTGGCTGCGACCTTCTTCGCCGGTGCCTTCTTGGCTGCGACCTTCTTGGCCGGTGCCTTCTTCGCGGCCGCTTTCTTCGCCGGTGCTTTCTTTGCAGTTGCCATTTCTTTCTCCTTGATCAAGTTGAAAACATCAACCTCTGGAAGCACTCCATGCATCGTCTGCGAGCATGAAGCGATTCATGGCGTTGGAGCAGACTCCAGCGCCATGAACACGGGAACCCCGGCCGCTGCACTCTGCGGTGCATGGAGCGGACGGGGTGATTCTTGAATCCATTCTTTCTAGTTCTTGGAAATTCAATCCCAGGACAGAGCGCCACCCGACTGGTATTCGATCACGCGGGTCTCGAAGAAATTGCGCTCTTTCTTCAGGTCGATCATCTCGCTCATCCAGGGGAACGGGTTTTCCTCGTTCGGGAAGAGCGCTTCGAGGCCGATCTGCGTGGCCCGCCGGTTGGCGATGTAGCGCAGGTAGCCCTTGAACATGGAGGCATTCATGCCGAGAACACCGCGCGGCATGGTGTCTTCGGCGTAGCGGTACTCGAGCTCGACCGCCTTCTGGAACAGGGCCTTGATCTCGGCCTTGAACTCGGGCGTCCACAGGTGCGGGTTCTCGAGCTTGAGCTGGTTGATCAGGTCGATGCCGAAGTTGCAGTGCATCGACTCGTCGCGCAGGATGTACTGGTACTGCTCGGCAGCGCCGGTCATCTTGTTCTGCCGGCCCAGCGCCAGGATCTGGGTGAAGCCGACGTAGAAGAACAGGCCTTCCATCAGGCAGGCGAAGACGATCAGGCTCTTGAGCAGCGTCTGGTCGTTCTCGGGTGTGCCGGTGTGGAAGTCGGGGTCCATGATCGCGTCGATGAACGGGATCAGGAACTCGTCCTTGTCGCGGATCGACTGCACCTCGTTGTAGGCGTTGAAGATCTCGGCCTCGTCCAGGCCCAGCGACTCGACGATGTACTGGTAGGCGTGGGTGTGGATCGCTTCCTCGAAGGCCTGGCGCAGCAGGAACTGGCGGCACTCCGGCGCCGTGATGTGGCGGTAGGTGCCCAGCACGATGTTGTTGGCGGCCAGCGAGTCGGCGGTGACGAAGAAGCCGAGGTTGCGCTTGACGATGCGGCGCTCGTCCTCGGTCAGCCCGTTCGGGTCCTTCCAGAGGGCGATGTCGCGGTTCATGTTCACTTCCTGCGGCATCCAGTGGTTGGCGCAGGTGGCCAGGTACTTCTCCCAGGCCCACTTGTACTTGAACGGCACCAGCTGGTTGACGTCGGTCTGGCCGTTGATGATGCGCTTGTCGGCGGCGTTGACGCGGCGGGTGGAATGCGAAGGCGCCGAGGTGGCAGGCGCCGGCGCGACGGGTGCGAAGCTGTGCGTGGCCAGAGCCGGCTGCGCAGCGGAAGAAGTCGGCGGGGCCGCCATCGATGCGCCGGCGGTGGCGGTCGATGCTGTGTGCGGCTGGCTCCTCGGCGTGGAGGGCTTGACTTCGTCGTCCCAGGTCAACATAGAAAAATCCAATGCTCAATTATCAGAGCAACCGATGCGCGTTGAAAAGTTGTCCGCATGCATCGTGCTCGAATTCTGTTGTGCGAAGGCATCGTGCGTGTCGGCCGATGCCGCGAAGGTGGAGAGGAAAACGGTCCGCATGCGGACCGTTGTTCATTCATCGACTCACTGGCAGGCCTCGCAGCCCGGGTCGTCGATCGCGCAGAACTTGATGTCGGTGGCCGGCGTGTTGTCGGCGGCCTGCGCCTGCGCCATCTGTGCCTGCGCCGCGGCGGCGGCGCGCTCGAGCGCACTCGGCTGAGCCGCTGCCGCGAGGCCGCCGCCCGCATCGGAGGACACGGCGTTCAGCCGGCCCGACTGCACGGTGGACTTCTCGGCGTGCGTGGCGCTGATGGTGCGCAGGTAGTAGGTGGTCTTCAGGCCGCGCGTCCAGGCCAGCGTGTAGGTGTCGTGCAGCTTCTTGCCCGAGGCGCCGGACATGTAGATGTTCAGGCTCTGCGCCTGATCGATCCACTTCTGGCGCCGCGCCGCGGCCTCGACCAGCCATTGCGGCTCGATCTCGAAGGCGGTGGCGTAGAGCTGCTTGATGTCCTGCGGCACGCGGTCGATCGGGCGCAGCGAGCCATCGAAGTGCTTGAGGTCCATCACCATCACGTCGTCCCACAGGCCCAGGCGCTTGAGGTCGCGCACCAGGTAGTGGTTGATCACGGTGAACTCGCCCGACAGGTTGGACTTGACCGACAGGTTGCCGAAGCAGGGCTCGATGGAGGCGTCCACCCCGATGATGTTGGAGATGGTCGCCGTCGGCGCGATGGCCACGCAGTTGGAGTTGCGCATGCCGTCGCGGGCGATCTTGGCGCGCAGGGCGTCCCAGTCCAGCGTGCTGGAGCGGTCGATCTCGACGTAGCCGCCGCGCGCCTGCTCCAGCAGGTTCAGCGAGTCCACCGGCAGGACGCCCTTGTCCCAGAGCGAACCCTTGAAGCTGGAGTACTTGCCGCGCTCGGCCGCCAGCTCGGTGGAGGCCCAGTAGGCGTGGTAGCAGACCGCCTCCATCGAGCGGTCGGCGAACTCCACCGCCTCCTGGCTGGCGTAGGGGATGCGCAGCTCGTACAGCGCGTCCTGGAAGCCCATCACGCCCAGGCCGACCGGGCGGTGGCGCAGGTTGGAGTCGCGCGCCTTCTTGACGGCGTAGTAGTTGATGTCGATGACGTTGTCGAGCATGCGCATCGCCGTGCCGATCGTCTTCTTCAGCTTCTCGTGGTCGACGCCGCCGTCCTTCAGGTGCTGCAGCAGGTTGACCGAGCCCAGGTTGCACACGGCCGTCTCGGTGTCGCTGGTGTTCAGGGTGATCTCGGTGCACAGGTTGGAGCTGTGCACCACGCCCACGTGCTGCTGCGGCGAGCGCACGTTGCAGGCGTCCTTGAAGGTGATCCAGGGATGGCCGGTCTCGAACAGCATCGAGAGCATCTTGCGCCACAGGTCGGTGGCCGGCACTGTCTTGCTGGGCTTGATCTCGCCGCGGGCGGCCTTTTCCTCGTAGGCGACGTAGGCGCGCTCGAAGTCGGCGCCGAACAGGTCGTGCAGGTCGGGGCAGGAGGAGGGCGAGAACAGCGTCCAGCTGCCCTTTTCCATCACGCGGCGCATGAACAGGTCGGGGATCCAGTTGGCCGTGTTCATGTCGTGGGTGCGGCGGCGGTCGTCGCCGGTGTTCTTGCGCAGCTCCAGGAACTCCTCGATGTCCAGGTGCCAGGTCTCCAGATAGGTGCAAACCGCGCCCTTGCGCTTGCCGCCCTGGTTGACCGCCACGGCGGTGTCGTTGACCACCTTGAGGAAGGGCACGACGCCCTGCGATTCGCCGTTGGTGCCCTTGATGTGGCTGCCCAGGGCGCGCACGCGCGTCCAGTCGTTGCCCAGGCCGCCGGCGAACTTCGACAGCAGCGCGTTCTCCTTGATCGACTCGTAGATGCCGTCCAGGTCGTCCGGCACGGTGGTCAGGTAGCAGCTCGAGAGTTGCGAGCGCAGCGTGCCGCTGTTGAAGAGCGTGGGCGTCGAGGACATGAAGTCGAAGCTCGACAGCACCTCGTAGAACTCGATGGCGCGCGCCTCGCGGTCGATCTCGTTCAGGGCCAGGCCCATCGCCACGCGCATGAAGAAGGCCTGCGGCAGCTCGATGCGGGTCTTGCGCACGTGCAGGAAGTAGCGGTCGTACAGGGTCTGCAGGCCCAGGTAGTCGAACTTCAGGTCGCGCTCGGCCTTCAGCGCTGCGCCCATGCGGGCCAGGTCGTACTGCAGCAGCTTCTCGTCCAGCAGCTCGGCCTCCACGCCCCGCTTGATGAACTGCGGGAAGTAGTCGGCATAGGCGGTGCCCATCTCGGCCTGCGTGGTCTCGCGGCCCAGCACTTCCTTCAGGATGGTGTGCAGCAGCAGGCGCGCGGTGGCGTAGGTGTAGTCCGGGTCCTTCTCGATCAGGGTGCGGGCGGCCAGGATGGAGGCCTTGTAGACCTCGTCCAGCGGCACGCCGTCGTACAGGTTGCGCATGGTCTCGGCCACGATGGGCTCGGCCTTGACGCCCTCGCCCAGCCCGGCGCAGGCCGACTGCAGCAGCGCGTGCAGCGCATTCACGTCCAGCGGCACGCGCTCGCCGCCGTCCAGCACGTGGATCTGCGGCAGCGCCGCCGGCGCAGCCTGCTCGCCCTGCTTCAGGCGCTCTTGCGCGCGGCGCTCGCGGTACAGCACGTAGGCGCGCGCCACCTCGTGGTGGCCGCCGCGCATCAGGCCCAGCTCGACGCTGTCCTGCACGTCCTCGATGTGGAAGGTGCCGCCGCCCGGGCGCGAGCGCACCAGTGCCTTGATCACGGCCTGCGTCAGGCCCTCGACCGTCTCGCGCACGCTGGCCGAGGCCGCGCCCTGGGTGCCGTGCACGGCCAGGAAGGCCTTCATCATCGCCACCGCGATCTTGTCGGGCGCGAAGGGCACCACGGCACCGTTGCGGCGGATGATCTGGTAGTGGGCGAGAGCAGGCCCGGCGGCGCCCGCCACGTCACGCCCGGGCGAGGCGGCCTGGGGCGGCGTGGCACGGGGCGTCGTCGGGGTGGTCTGGGCAGCTTGCATTGGGTGTGTTCCTCGGGTTCCTGCGTTGGTTGTCATGGACCGTGCCGGGCGCTGTCGCGAACGGCGGGGCTGGTCAGGCGAGGCACACTATATCTAGGGGGGAATGGGGGTTCAAGGCACTAGATGTAGTGTTTTTCACGAACGTCAACGGCAACGTTGCGAATCTTGTCCCGCGGGAGCGGCGCCTTGTGCCGCATCTGGGTTGGCACTGCTTGCTCCGACCCAGCAGCGATGCGGCCTCGGAGGCGATTCAGGCCGGCAGGCCGCATGGTTGCTGCATGGCGGGCGATGCTGCAGCGCCAGGGTGCGGCCGGGAGGGGACCCTTCCCGCGGCGGCCGTCCGATAGAAAAAATTCAGCGCGTCCCCGGGGGAAATGCCTCGGCCGGCCAGCCCAGCGCCGCCCGCAGCCGCGGCCAGTCGAAGCCGGGGCCGGGGTCCTGCTTGCGGCCGGGCGCGATGTGCTCGTGGCCGGCCACGTACCGCACCGGATAGCGCCGGGCGATGGCCGGGCACAGGTGCGCGAGCGCCTCGTACTGGGCGGGCTCGAACGGCCCGCCCTCCAGCCCTTCGAGCTCGATGCCGACGGAGTCGTCGTTGCAGTCGGCGCGGCCGCGCCAGCACGAGGCGCCGGCATGCCAGGCGCGGTCGTCGCAGCCGACGAACTGCCAGAGCGTGCCGTCGCGCCGCACGTAGAAGTGCGCCGAGACCTCGATGCCGCGGATCTGCTCGAAGTAGGGGTGCGCGGACCAGTCCAGCCGGTTGGTGAAGAGCCGCTGCACTTCGTCGCCGCCGTACTGGCCTGGCGGCAGGCTGATCGAGTGCAGCACGATCAGGTCGACGCAGGCGCCGGCCGGGCGCGGGCCGAAGTTGGGCGATGCCAGCCGGTGCGCGGATGCGTACCAGCCGCCTTCCTGCCACGGCGTGGTGGCGGCGGGCGCATCAGCCATCGTCGCCCGAGGGCATGGGGATGCCCAGCCGCACGATGCGGTAGCGGATCTGCCGCAGGCTCAGGCCGAGGCGCTGGGCGGCCGCGGTGCGGTTGAAGCCGGTCTCCTGCAGCGCGCGCAGCAGGATCTCGCGCTCCTTGTCGTCGAGGTAGCGCTGCAGGTCGCTGGGCATGGCGTCGGTCGTCGGCCGTGCCGTCGGCGCCGCCGCCTCCGGCAGCAGGCCGTCCGGCGGGAACAGTGCCGGCGCGTCGCCGGCTCCGTGCGATGCCTCGTCGTCGGCGGGAGGCAGGCCGTCGCCGGCGTCGAGTTCCATCGACAGCTCGCCGCCCTCGCTCAGCGCCACCGCGCGGTGCAGCAGGTTTTCCAGCTCGCGCACGTTGCCGTGCAGCGGCTGCCGGCGCAGCGCGTCCAGCGCGCGGGCCGACAGGGCCGGCACGGGCATGCCGGCTTCCTGGCCGATGCGCTGCAGCAGCGCGGTGCACAGGGCCGGCAGGTCCTCGCGCCGCTCGCGCAGCGGCGGCAGCATCAGCTCGATCACGTTGAGGCGGTAGTACAGGTCCTGCCGGAAGCGGCCGGTCTGCACCTCGGCCTGCAGGTCCTTGTGGGTGGCGCTGACGATGCGCACGTCCACCGCATCCTCCTGCGTGGAGCCGATGGGGCGCACGCTGCGCTCCTGGATGGCGCGCAGCAGCTTGGACTGCATCGCCAGCGGCAGGTCGCCGATCTCGTCGAGGAAGAGGGTGCCGCCGCGGGCCGCCTGGAAGTAGCCGTCGCGGTCCTGCGCCGAGCCGGTGTACGAGCCCTTGCGCGCGCCGAAGAACTCGGCCTCCAGCAGGTTCTCGGGGATCGCGCCGCAGTTGACGGCGACGAAGGGGCCGTCGCCGCGCTGGCTGCAGGCGTGCACGGCGCGAGCCACCAGCTCCTTGCCGGTGCCGGACTCGCCACGCACCAGCACCGGCGCCATGCCGCGCGCGACCTTGACGATGCGCGCCTTCACCAGCCGCATCGGCTCCGATTCGCCGACCAGCCGCTCGAGCGCGCCGGTGGCCTGCGTCGTCACCGGTGCCGGGCCCGGCGCCGCGCCCGGCGGCGCCGGCGCGGGGCGCGGTGCGGTGGCCTGCTCGTGCACGGCCGAGGCGACCACAGCGCGGAACTGCTTCAGGTCCACCGGCTTGGTGAGGTAGTCGAAGGCGCCGGCCTTCAGCGCCTCGACGGCGTTCTCGGCCGAGCCGTAGGCGGTCATCACCACGCAGCGCTCGGCGCGCTGGCGCTGCTGCAGGCGGTGCAGCAACTCCATGCCCAGGCCGTCGGGCAGGCGCATGTCGGTGATCACGGCGTCGAAGCGGCCGGCTTCCAGGTGCTGCCAGGCCTCGGCCACGCTGCCGGCGGCCTCGACGCGGTAGCCCTCGCGCAGCAGCGTCATCTCGTACAGGGTGCGCAGGTCGGGCTCGTCGTCGACGACGAGGATCTGCGCTGCGCTGCGGGCGGTGGGGCTGTTCACGCCGCTATTGTGGCAAACGCTCCTGCGCCGCCGGCGCGAAGCTGATCACGAAGGCGTTGCCTTCCGGCCCGTCGCCGTCGAGCGTGCGCCGCTCGTAGCCGATGGCGCCGCCGTGGCGCCCGCACAGCTCGCGGCAGATGTACAGGCCCAGGCCGCTGGAGCGGCTTTCGGAGGAGAAGAAGGGCTCGAACAGGTGGCGCTGCACGGCCGGGTCCAGCGGCGCGCCGTCGCTCCACACCAGCAGCTGCGGCCGGCCCTGCGGCGGCCAGGCGGTGACGACCTGGATCGCGCCCTCCTCCTGGCCGGCGTAGCGCGCCGCGTTGTCCAGCAGGTTGACCAGGATGCGCCGCAGGTGCTCGGCCTCGAAGCGCACCTGCGCCTGGGCGCCCAGCGCATGCCGCACGCCCGCGCGCCCGGTCTGCTGCACCCATTCCTCGACCATGGTGAGCACCATCGGGTCGAGCATGAGCTGCTCGCCCTCCAGCGGCAGCGCCCGCTGCTGGCGCGCG
>Ga0182738_1007965_pt1 | contig 10628 bp, 5 predicted proteins | sample eDN5th30CBELigMG_FD_128876 | JGI IMG/M metagenome (GOLD analysis project Ga0182738, IMG submission 128876) | Enriched Miracle-Growth compost microbial communities from Emeryville, California, USA - eDNA 5th pass 30_C BE-Lig MG (version 2)... ... | reverse complement strand
CGCACGGTGGTCTACAAGGGCATGTTTCTGTCCTATCAGGTGAAGGCATTACAAGGACCTGTCAGACCCGCGCGTCGCCTCGGCGCTGGCGCTGGTGCACCAACGTTTCTCGACGAACACCTTCCCCTCGTGGAAGCTCGCCCACCCGTTTCGCATGGTGGCTCACAACGGCGAGATCAATACGCTCAGGGGCAACGTCAACTGGATGGCAGCCCGTCAGGCGTCGGTCGCTTCGCCGCTTTACGGTTCGGATATCTCCAAGCTCTGGCCCATCTCGTACGAAGGCCAGTCGGATACGGCCTGCTTCGACAACGGCCTCGAGTTTCTGGTGCGGGGTGGCTACAGCCTCGCACACGCGGCCATGATGATGATCCCCGAGGCGTGGGCGGGGCACGATGCCATGGATGGCGCGCGGCGTGCCTTCTACGAGTATCACGCCTGCCTGATGGAGCCCTGGGACGGTCCGGCCGCCATGGCGTTTACAGACGGGCGCCAGATCGGCGCGACGCTCGACCGGAACGGATTGCGTCCGGCACGCTATCTCGTGACCAAGGATGACCGGGTCGTGATGTCGTCGGAGTCGGGCGTGCTGCCGATCCCCGAGGAGCAGATCGCCAAGAAGTGGCGCCTGCAACCGGGCAAGATGCTGCTCATCGACCTGGAGCAGGGCCGCATCATCTCGGATGACGAGCTGAAGAGAGATCTCGCCGCCAGGAATCCCTATGAGACCTGGCTGAAGCAAACCCAGATCCAGGTGGGCGATCTGCCGCTGTCGAAGCCCGTCGCGCAGAGGGCGACGAACGTTGCGCTGATCGATCGGCAGCAAGCGTTCGGCTACTCGCAGGAGAGCATCAAGTTCCTGATGAGCCCGATGGTCCAGACCGGTCAGGAGGCGATCGGCTCGATGGGGACGGACACGCCCGTCTCCGTCCTGTCCTCGAAGCCGAAGCTGCTGCACACGTACTTCAAGCAGAACTTCGCCCAGGTGACGAACCCGCCGATCGACCCGATCCGCGAGGAACTCGTCATGAGCCTCGTGTCGTTCATCGGTCCGCGTCCGAACATTCTCGACCTCGAAGGTACGTCGAAGGTCAAGCGGCTGGAGGTCTACCAGCCCATCCTGACCAACAAGGACCTGGAGCGCGTCCGCCAGATCGGTCAGGTGAAGGACAACCACTTCGCCTCGATCACGATCGACATCACCTATCCGGTGGAGCGTGGCGTGAGCGGCATGAGCTGGGCGCTCGATGTCGTATGCGCCGAGGCCGAGGAGGCCGTCAGGTCGCGCGATTACAACATCATCATCCTGTCGGACCGGGACGTGGGTCCCGACCGCGTGCCGATCCCCTCGCTGCTCGCGACGAGTGCGGTGCACCACCATCTGATCAAGCAAGGCCTGCGCACATCGGTCGGTCTGGTGCTCGAGACGGGTGAAGCGCACGAGGTGCACCAGTTCGCGACGCTGGCCGGCTACGGGGCGGAAGCGATCAATCCCTATCTCGCCTTCGAGACGATTGCCCAGCTTCTCCCGGAGATCGATGAGGAGATCGACCTCAAGGAAGCCGAGAAGCGCTACATCAAGGCGATCGACAAGGGGCTGCTGAAGGTCATGTCCAAGATGGGCATCTCGACCTACCAGAGCTACTGCGGCGCCCAGATCTTCGACGCGGTCGGGCTGAAGTCGACCTTCGTGAAGCGCTACTTCACGGGCACCCATACGCAAGTCGAGGGTGTCGGCCTGCGCCAGATCGCGCGCGAGACGTTCGAGCGTCACCGGCAGGCGTTCGCCGAGGTGCCGCAGCTCGACGGCATGCTCGATGTCGGCGGTGAGTATGCGTACCGTATACGCGGCGAGGCGCATATGTGGCGCCCGACCGTGGTCGCCGACCTGCAGCACGCCGTGCGCACGACCAAGAACGAGGACGCCAAGGCGGGAAAGCTCCCTCAGAAGTGGCGCGACTACGCGCGCCAGATCAACGACCAGTCGGAGCAGCTCATGACGCTGCGCGGCCTCTTCCGCATCAAGTCGGCGGAGGAGATCGGGCGCAAGCCCGTGCCGCTGGCGGAGGTGGAGCCGGCAACGGCGATCGTGAAGCGGTTCTCGACCGGCGCGATGAGTTTCGGCTCGATCAGTCGCGAGGCGCACACGACCCTTGCCATCGCCATGAACCGGATCGGCGGCAAGTCGAACACGGGCGAGGGCGGTGAGGAGGCCGACCGCTTCAAACCGCTCGCCAATGGCGACAGCATGCGCTCGGCGATCAAGCAGGTGGCGTCCGGCCGGTTCGGCGTGACGACGGAATACCTCGTCAACGCCGACGTCATGCAGATCAAGATGGCGCAAGGCGCGAAGCCGGGCGAGGGCGGTCAGCTTCCCGGGCACAAGGTCGATCAGGTGATCGCGAAGGTGCGCCATTCGACGCCTGGCGTCGGCCTCATTTCACCGCCGCCGCACCACGACATCTATTCGATCGAGGATCTGGCACAGCTCATCTTCGACCTGAAGAACGTCAATCCCGCCGCCGACGTGTCGGTGAAGCTCGTCTCGGAGGTCGGGGTCGGAACGGTCGCGGCCGGCGTCGCCAAGGCACGTGCCGATCATGTGACGATCGCCGGATTCGAGGGCGGGACCGGTGCCTCGCCGCTGACGTCGATCAAGCACGCGGGCAGCCCGTGGGAGATCGGTCTCGCCGAGACGCATCAGACGCTGGTCTACAACCGCTTGCGCGGCCGTATCGCAGTGCAGGTGGATGGCGGCGTCCGCACCGGACGCGACGTCATGATCGGCGTGCTGCTCGGCGCGGACGAGTTCGGGTTCGCGACGGCTCCGCTGATCGCAGCCGGTTGCATCATGATGCGCAAGTGCCACCTCAACACGTGCCCCGTTGGCGTCGCCACCCAGGATCCCGCTCTGCGTGCGCGTTTCAACGGCCAGCCGGAGCACGTCATCAACTTCTTCTTCTTCATCGCCGAGGAAGTGCGCGAGCTGATGGCCGAGATGGGCGTCAGGTCTTTGGACGAGCTCGTCGGGCAGTCCGACTATCTCGACAAGTCGCAGGCGATCGGTCACTGGAAGGCGCGTGGTCTCGACTTCGAGAAGCTGTTCCACAAACCCAACGTGCCGCCGGACGTGGCGATCTATCATTGCGAGCGACAGAACCACGGCCTCGAGAAGGTGATCGACAACAAGCTGATCGAGCTTGCCAGGCCGGCGATCGAGAACCGCAAGCCCGTGAAGGCCGAAGTGGCGATCAGCAATCGCGATCGCGCGACCGGCGCGATGCTGTCCGGGACCGTCGCCAAGGCGCACGGGCATGTGGGGCTGCCGGAAGATACGATCTGGTTCACGCTCAAGGGCATCGCGGGGCAAAGCTTCGGCGCATGGCTCGCCAACGGCGTGACGCTCGATCTCGTCGGCGAAGCCAACGACTACGTCGGCAAGGGGCTCTCCGGTGGCAAGCTCATCGTACGCCCCGATGCCAAGTCCGGCATCGTGCCGGAAGAGAGCATGATCGTCGGCAACACGGTGCTTTACGGTGCCATCACCGGCGAGTGCTACTTCCGCGGCATCGCAGGCGAGCGTTTCGCGGTGCGCAACTCGGGTGCCTTGGCCGTGGTCGAAGGTACGGGCGATCACGGCTGCGAGTACATGACGGGCGGCGTCGTCGTGGTGCTTGGCCAGACGGGACGCAACTTCGCGGCCGGCATGTCCGGCGGCATTGCCTATGTGCTCGACGAGGACGGCACATTCGAGCAGAAGTGCAATCTCTCGATGGTCGATCTCGAGCCCGTCACCGCGGAGGATGCGGCGACGGCGGACCAGCCGTTCGCCAGCGATCTGGCAAGCCACGGACTGGTCGACGTGATGCGTGACATGACGCGGCAGGATGCCGAACGCCTGCATCGGCTGATCACCCGCCACGCGCATTACACGAACTCGGAGCGCGCCAAGACCATCCTCGCCGACTGGACGGCGTGGCTGCCCAAGTTCCGCAAGGTGATGCCGGTCGACTATCGCCGTGCGCTCGCCGAGATGGCCAAGCAGCAGGAGGCCGACGGTACCGGCCTCGACAAGCTCGAGATCGGCGTTCCGCCCGCGCAAGGCGACGGGGATGCCAAACGCAAGAGGACGGCGGCCGAATAGCGCCGCCTGTCAGGTCGGCCGGGCTCTCGCATGAGAGTCCGGCCGGCACGAACCCAAGAAACCGATGGATTTCGGGGCGGCGGGATCGCTCGACCCCACGACGATGACGGGATGCGACCACCATGGGAAAGGTCACGGGATTTCTCGAGTACGAGCGCAGCGACCGCGGCTATCGGCCCGTCGAAGAGCGCATCAAGACCTACCGCGAGTTTGTCGTTCCGCTGCCGGAAAAGGATGTCCGCACGCAGGCATCGCGCTGCATGGATTGCGGCATTCCCTACTGCCACAACGGCTGTCCTGTGAACAACCAGATCCCGGACTGGAACGACCTCGTCTATCACGGCCACTGGCAGCAGGCGCTCGTCAACCTGCATTCGACCAACAACTTCCCCGAGTTCACGGGACGCGTCTGTCCGGCGCCATGCGAAGCGTCGTGCACGCTGAACCTCGAGGATAAGCCCGTCACGATCAAGACGATCGAGTACACGATCGTCGAGAGAGGGTTCGCCGAAGGCTGGGTGAGGCCGCAGCCCGCTGAAAGGAAAACCGGCAAAAAGGTCGCGATCATCGGCGCGGGACCGGCGGGACTGGCCGCGGCCCAGCAGCTCGCGCGCGCCGGCCACGATGTGCACGTCTACGAGAAGAACGCCCAGCCAGGCGGCCTCCTGCGCTACGGTATCCCTGATTTCAAGCTCGAGAAGACGGTCGTTGCGCGCCGCATCGAGCAGATGAAGGCGGAGGGGGTGACGTTCCACCTCAACACACACGTCGGCAAGGATGTGACGGCCTACGACATCGAGGACGGGCACGATGCCGTGCTGTTGACCGGAGGCTCGGAGCGGCCGTTCGACTTCTTTGCCGAAGCGCCCGGCCGCGATCTCGAGGGCCTCCATTTCGCGATGGATTTCCTGCCGCAGCAGAACCGCCGTGTCTCGTCGGAGCCTTTCCGCCCGGACACCAAGGAGATCCTTGCAACGGACAAGCACGTCATCGTCATCGGCGGTGGCGACACCGGCTCCGACTGTATCGGCACGTCGATCCGGCAGGGCGCGAAGTCGGTGACGCAGCTCGAGATCATGCCGCGTCCGCCCGAGAAGGAAGCGAAGCTCGTGACCTGGCCGCACTGGCCGTTGAAGCTGCGCATCTCGACCAGCCAGGCGGAGGGCGCGACGACCGAGTACTCGATCTCGACCACGGGCTTTGCCGGCGAGAACGGCAAGGTGACCAAGCTGCTCTATACGCGCGTCGGCCCCGACTTGAAGCCTGTCCCGGGCAGCGAGGGCGAGCTTCCGGCCGATCTCGTGCTGTTCGCCATGGGCTTTTCCGGACCGGTCGAGACGGACATCGTCAAGCAGCTCGAGCTGACGGTCGTGCCGAGGGGACGGTTCAAGGGGCTTGACGCGACGGAGCGCGACTATCGCATCAAGGGGAAGCCCAAGCTCTTCGCCGCCGGCGACATCCGGCGCGGGCAGAGCCTCGTCGTCTGGGCCATCCGCGAAGGCCGTCAGGCCGCAGCCTCGGTCGACAAGTTCCTGATGGGCCGCACGGACCTGCCGCGATAGGCGAGCGCCCCCCGAGTTCCCGGAAACCGCGCTGGCAGCGCGGTTATCCGGGATCCTTACGCGCTCGTGCTTACGTAAGGGCGTGAGGCGCCACACCCACAACTGTCATCGCGGGACTTGTTCCCGCGAACCATGGGTCAGCGGAACGGGTGCCGAAAGAAGGCGAGGGGCCGCAGCGCTCGCACGAACTCAATTCACACCTTCTCGCCCCAAAGATCGTATTCGTCGGCGTGGACGATGCGGGCGCGGACGATGTCGCCCGGCTTCACGTCGTCCTCGCCGTTGAGGAAGACAGAACCGTCGATTTCCGGTGCATCCCATTGCGACCGGCCGATGGCGCCTTCCGCGTCCACCTCGTCGACGATCACGTCGATCTCGCGCCCGATCCGGGCCGCCATGATCGATGCCGAGACCTTCTGCTGCACCGACATGAACCGATGCCAGCGCTCGTCCTTGACGGCATCCGGCACCGCCTCGGCGATGTCGTTGGCAGGCGCTCCGTCGACAGGCTCGTACTTGAAGCAGCCGACGCGGGCGAGGCGCGCTTCCTCGACGAATGCCAAAAGCTGTTCGAAATCCTCTTCGGTCTCACCGGGGAAGCCGACAATGAACGTGGAGCGAAGCGCGAGGTCCGGCACGACCTGCCGCCACGCCTTGATCCGCTGCAGCGTCTTCTCCTGGTGCGCGGGCCGGCGCATGGCCTTCAGCACTTTCGGACTGGCGTGCTGGAAGGGGATGTCGAGATACGGCAGCACTTTGCCCTCGGCCATCAGCGGCAGCACCTCGTCGACATGTGGGTATGGATAGACGTAATGCAGCCGGACCCACGCACCGAGATCGCCCAAGGCCTTCGACAGCTCGTAGAAGCGCGCCTTCAGCGGCGCTCCCTTCCACGGGCTCTCCGCGTACTTGAGATCGATGCCGTAGGCTGAGGTGTCCTGGCTGATCACCAGCAGCTCTTTCACGCCGGCCTTCACCAGCCGCTCGGCCTCCGTCATGACGTGGTTCGCCGGGCGCGAGGCGAGGCGCCCCCGGATCGCCGGTATGATGCAGAAGCTGCACGTGTTGTTGCAACCCTCGGAGATCTTCAAATACGCGTAGTGGCGTGGGGTTAGCCGAAGGCCTTCGGGCGGCACCAGATCGACGAACGGATCGTGCAGCGGCGGCACCGCGGCGTGGACGGCCTCCATCACGGCTTCGTACTGATGGGGCCCCGTAACGGAGAGCACGTCCGGATGAGTGTCGAGGATCTTGTCCTTCTCGACGCCGAGGCAGCCCGTGACGATCACCCGGCCGTTCTCGGCCAAAGCTTCACCGATCGCCGCGAGACTTTCTTCCTTGGCAGAGTTGAGGAAGCCGCACGTGTTGACGATGACGGCATCGGCGCCCTTGTAGTCGGGCACGAGCTGATACCCCTCGGCGCGAAGCCGCGTGACGATGCGCTCGCTGTCGACCAGCGCCTTCGGGCAGCCGAGCGAGACGATGCCCACTCTGGGGACAACGGCTTTCGCAGGCGCACCCGCATCGCGCGCTTTGGGCGTTGGCTTCGTCGCGCGAGTGGAGCGTTTCGCGTGCGCTCCAGGAGACGTCGCCGAGGATGGCTTCCGAGGGATGTTCGACATGCCGGCGCTTGTAGCTGTGCGGCCGCTACCGCGCAACGATCTCCGGATCCATGTCGATGGGATTTTCGCGGGGAGATGTACGGTCATCGGTTCTGCAACCGATCCCGCGAACCGGGGGCGCTAAATTCGTCGTACGAAAATTCGCACTAAGAGCAAAAGATTAGAGATCACAGAAAGTTGGTGACTGAAATCCCACACAGCTCAGGCAAACGCATGAATTCCATCGTTGGGAGGCCGATCCGCGGTTGCACGAAATGGGCCTTGGGACGAATATCCTGCGCAAGGGGCTTACGACGCGACGCGGGCTCGAACGCCTGCGTCGAAAACCTGCGAGTTAAACGAACTGTTCAACCTGTCGTGGCAGGTTCTATCGATGGTCGATAAGCCCAAAGCGGGGCGCAAATATGGCCATCCGAACCTGGGGTCAGACGCTGGGGAACTAGAGACACGCACGCGAGCTTTGTTCTTCGGGTTGGGTCGCCTCGAGAGGTCTCAATCGGAGTGAATCCCCAGGCTGGCGGGCGGCCCATTCTGATCCAGGCCCCATCCGACGCCGACACTTTGGAGATAAGAATGCCGACGATATCCTCCATCCGCGCAGCGCTTGCCTCCGTGGCTATCGCGACGGCGACGATAGCATTGGCACCGGTCGCCAATGCGCAGGACGGCTGGCTGTGGGGCGGCGGGACGTCGTGGGGCAGCAGCGGACGTGAAGTCGTGCACTTCAGCCCTCGGTACTCACAGGGCGAGATCATCGTCAGCTTTGGCGATCGTCGCGTCTATTTCATTGCGCGCCGCGGTGAGGCGATCAGTTATCCGATCGCAATCCCCAACGAGAAGAGCCGCTGGTCGGGCGTCACGTCCGTAACGGCGAAGCGCGAGAACCCTTCGTGGACGCCGACCCCGACGATGCTGCGGGAGAACCCCCGTCTGCCGCGTTGGGTGCCAGGCGGCCATCCGATGAATCCGTTGGGCGTCCGCGCGCTCTATCTCGGCTCGTCGACCTATCGCATCCATGGCACCGACGCACCCTGGACGATCGGATCGGCCGTCTCGAAGGGCTGCATCCGGATGTACAACAAGGATGTGCTCGATCTCTATCCTCGCGTTCGTATCGGCGCGAAGGTAACGGTGACCTGGCAGAAGTTCGCCACCAGCGGGGCCTATTCTTCCAACTTCTGGGGCAGCGATGACCGGCCACGCCGATCCTACTCCAACTCGCGGCGCCACTCGCGCAGTGCATCGGTGGAATAAAGACGTACGCCCGTACGTTTCGCTCTCTTCGAGAAGGCGGCATTCGGTGCCGCCTTCTTTGCGTTTCGGCGCTCGGTGCGAGCCGGTCTATCGTCACCGCTCGGCGTCAACGGCGCGCCAGCCGTGGCTGAGCTCGTCGAGGCGCGCCTTCAAATCGACGGGCAGCGGACCTTTCTCGGCTGCAGCGATGCTGTCGGCAAGCTGCTCCGGCCGGCTTGCGCCGACGATCGGCGCCGTGATGGCCGGGTTGGATAGCACCCAGGAGACCGCCATGGTCGCCATGCTCATGCCGCTCTCGTTGCCAAGCGCGCGCAAGGCCTCGATGGTCTCGAACTCGCGTTCGTTCCAATAGCGCGCCTGATAGCGCGCGGCGGCAGTGCCGAGTGTGAAGCGCGTGCCCGAAGCCGGTGGCGCCGCGCGGTCGTGCTTGCCGGTGAGCAGGCCGCCTGCGAGGGGATTGTAGGGAATGACGGCGATGCCTTCCTCCTCGCACATCGGCAGGAGATCACGCTCGAAGCCGCGGAAAAGCAGGTTGTAGCGTGGCTGTGCGGACGAGATGCGGGCAAGGTTCTTCAGCTCGCTGCGTCCGAGAGCCCGGGCCACCTTGTGTGCCGGCCAGTTCGAGACGCCGACGTAACGTGCCTTGCCGGAGCGGACGATCTGGTCGAGCGCCTCCAGCGCCTCGTCGAGGGGCGTCCGCGCGTCGTAGCTGTGGAGCTGATAGACATCGACATAGTCGGTTTGCAGTCGGCGCAAGGAGGCGTCGATCGCGTCGAGAATGTGCTTTCGCGACATGCCCTGGTCCCACGGCTTCGGGCCCATGACGCCACAGCACTTGGTCGCGACAATGAAGCTCTGCCGCTTTCCCTTCAGCCAGCCGCCGACGATTGTCTCCGTCGTGCCGGCCGTTTCTCTGTTGCCCCCGAGCGGATAGACGTCGGCAGTGTCGAAGAAGTCGATGCCGCCAGCGGAGGCGGCATCCATGATCGCGTGACTGCGTGCCTCGTCGCACTGGAGACCGAACGTCATCGTCCCAAGACACAGGCGGCTGACGCGCAGTCCGGTATTGCCGAATTTGACGTACTGCATGGATACTCTCCGAGAGTTGCGCGCCCGCGTTGATTCGATGACGGGCAGGAAGCGGCGGGGCGCTCGCCTGCCCGGTCGACTGCTACGAGGTGGTGCTCACGCGTTCCTGTCAAACGGTCAGGTGCGAGACGTTCTTGACGACAGTGTAGCATTGCAGGCCTTCGATGCCTCCCTCGCGACCGTAGCCGCTGTCTTTGACGCCGCCAAACGGCGTCTCGGCGCTCGAAGCGACGAAGTGGTTGATGGAGAGGTTCCCCACCTCGACGCCTTGAGCGAGCCGCTCGGCCGTTGTCGCGGAGTTCGTGAAGGCATAGCCGGCAAGGCCATAGGGCACGGAATTGGCCTTTTCGATCGCCTCGTCGACGCTCTTGACCGGGCTGAGCAGGGCGAGGGGACCGAACGGCTCCTCCCGCATGGCGCGCGCATCGTCCGGCACGTCGGCAAGCACGGTGAGTGGAAAGTAGTAGCCGAGATTGCCGATGCGGCTGCCGCCGGTTGTAACCCGTGCGCCTTTGTCCCTGGCGTCGGCGACGAGTTGCTCCATGGCTGCAATGCGGCGCTCGTTGGCGAGCGGTCCCATCTGGTTCGCAGGATCCAGTCCGTTGCCGACCTTGAGCGATGCCGCCTTTTCGGTGAACGCCGTGGTAAAGCGTTCATAGATCGCCTCTTCCACGAAGAAGCGCGTCGGTGAGACGCAGACTTGGCCGGCGTTGCGCGATTTGCCCATGGCCGACGCTGCGCCTGCGGCTTGCGGGTCGGCATCGTTGCACACGATCACCGGCGAGTGTCCGCCGAGCTCCATGATCACCGGCTTCATGTGCGCGCCGGCCATGGCCGAGAGGTGCTTGCCGACAGGCACTGACCCGGTGAACGTGACGAGGCGGACCGAGGGCTGCGGGATCAGATACTCCGACACCTTCGCGGGCTCGCCGAAGACGAGGTTCAGGACCCCGGCGG
>Ga0182738_1007964_pt1 | contig 10629 bp, 5 predicted proteins | sample eDN5th30CBELigMG_FD_128876 | JGI IMG/M metagenome (GOLD analysis project Ga0182738, IMG submission 128876) | Enriched Miracle-Growth compost microbial communities from Emeryville, California, USA - eDNA 5th pass 30_C BE-Lig MG (version 2)... ... | reverse complement strand
TAATTATTAAATAAAACAGGTTTTAAGTTTCGTCTGATTAAACTTTGGGTTTTAATTGTGAATCGTGTGCATGGAAAGAACATTCAAACAAACAAGATATTAAGCTCTGAAATGAGTTAAACTGTTTCTTTGTGTTATTATTTGAGAGTTTAAAAAAAAAGTATTAATTCAATTTTGTATCTTTGATTTCTCAAACATCCAACTAGCCTTGTTTCGATATTCATTTCCATCAAGAATTTTTTCAGGTCTTGAATGGAAACAAATAATCTTGGGTGGAATTTTGAAACAGGCGAAGGTCATTGAGAATATTGTCTGTCCTTCGTTTGAACGTAAATATTAGAGAAGAAAACAAACCTTCGTTCCTTCCTTTTATCCTTGTTTGTGCAAAAATATATCCTAAAGAGAGGGAGAGAATTTTTTTTTTTAATATGAGTTATATCCAAAAAACAAGCAAATGATGAGTAAAACAAAATATGGAAGGAAATATTTGCAAGAGCCTGGTTTAGGATATTCATCATAATATGAATGAAATACAGCAAGCAGTTCAGATTAAGCAAAAGTTTTCTTGGTCATAATGTTATAAAAATCGTCAAGGGAAACGAGGCCATCTCCATCGCTATCAGCTCTTTCAATCATTTCCAAGAGTTCAGCATCATCCATGGTTTCACCAAGTTCTTGGGCAACTCTTCTCAAATCCTTGATACTGATTCTGCCAGCCTTATCATGATCAAACAATTTGAAAACTTTTTCGATATCTTCTCTTGTGTCTCTATCACTCATTCTAGCAGTCATCATATCCAAAAATTCCTTAAAATCGATAGCTCCACTTCCGTCGGCATCCAAATCACTGATCATTTGATAGATAGTTTGATTCTTGGCTTCAAATCCGAGGGAGACCATGGCAGCTTTAAGTTCTTTAGGGTCAATGGAACCGCCACCGTCAGTATCGAACAAGTCAAAGGCTTCCTTAATTTCAAGGATTTCGTCTTCAGTGAGACCAGGCTTTTCGTAGAGTTTGGGGTTAAAGTTAGATTTACCACCAGCCTTAGGGTTGCCTTTTGAACGTTGTGTCATTTTTCAGAATTAGCTTTTATTTCAAATTATTATTCCAATAACTTTTCAATTTAAATAACTTCAAACCGTTTTTGAAACTTTTTGAATTATTCATAATTGATCAATCCAATAACCTTTTTTGACAACCGTCGTACTCCAAGGAAAATTGAAAATAAAAGAGAGAGATCATTTTTAGGGTTATTTTGTAGAATCAAAAAATGAGATGAGATGAGTGAAATTCATTTATAACGAACTTTTTTTTATCAATTGTCATTATCATTGTCAATCATTATAAAGGGAGTATGAAATAAAAATGTTTCATTTTATCTGATGAACCACTTGAAGTATTCGATTTTATCTTCTCCTTTTAATTCTTTCATGAATTCGTGGAATTCTTCCATTCTCTTCAAAAAGTTTTCTTCATCCCATTCATTCCAAACTTCTTCAGTCTTTCTTTTATCTATTTTTTTTTATGAGATCTATCACATATCAATAAATTGGTTACCTCTAGATTCGGCTTCGCCGAGGACTTCTTCAGGATAAGTACAATGCTTAACGAACTCCTTTTTCTTTTCAGCGTACTTCTTTCTATATTCTTCGCTCTTATTGGGATTGCTAGCTTTTAATGCAATAGCCATAAACTTGAGAGCAGTTTCTTGATAAGAGAGTGTTGGGTATTTCAGTCTCTTATTACCTAATTGAGCCATAACTTTCATGGTAATGTCACCGAGATGGTGCTCAAGATAGGCAGTTGCTTCACCAGTGAGAGCTTTATTTTTGATGACATTATTGTGATCTTTGACTTGAATGTCACTGATTGGCAATTTATCTGGCAATCTAGCCTTGAAGTATTTAGTAGGATTCAGTTTGAATTCAATCAATTCCTCTTCACTTCTAAAGTACCAGACTTTGTCATTATATTGGAGTGCCAATTCAGGATATCCTTTAACGACTTTATTTTTTGTGAGGTTAACGGGGCAATATCCCTTGAGCTCTGCCTTGTTTGCAGCGTGGATGTCGACAAGCTCAGTAAATTCAAGTCTTCTTGGTGCTCCCTTCAATTCAGTGGACAAACCAGATTGGAGAATTGTACTTGGATTGGCAGCAAAATCTTCTCCCTCCTTAGCATTGCCCAAGAAGTATAAACTCTTATTGTAATAGTACATGAAAGTTGAGAATATGCTAGAATTCAAGAATAATTTCTAGTTAAAAAAGGTTAGTTAGATATTCCAAAATCAAACACAAGGATTACTTGGGATTTTAAGCTAACAGGGGAATAATTCATAAATTCACCGATACTAGCCATGATGTCACCTTGAGTAAGGTTAAGACTTGAAACTCTCTTGGGATCTCCAGTAATTAATCCAATAGACAAATTGTATTTCTGTTCAAGAATGTCATGAATGATATTTTGTGCCTAAGTAATGAATTATGATAAAATTCTCTCAAATCCCCCTTACTTGGTCGAAAACACCCCATTTAGATGATTTAGGATTGAGGACTCTCACGTTGTTGAAGTTGCCGATGTAGTAACCTTCAGTGTAGGGAAGGTCTTCATCGTTGACATCCAATCTTTCATGCAAGATTCTGTTGTCATATCCGAATTTTTCTTTTAATTTATCATTCTTTTTGCATCGATCCAAAACTTCTTTGCGAGTCAGCTCCATGCTAAAGACGACATCGGGAATAATTCCTTTTTCAGTCAATAATTCAGCCTGCTCTCTGGTGCAAGGATATCCATCGAGGATGAAACCTTTTTCAACGCAGTCTTGCATTTGGATTCTCTTGGATAAAAGGTCGATGATTTGGTCATCTTCAGGAACTTTTCCGTCTCTGAGGACTTGCTCAACATCGATGTTGCCGACCCAGTAGGGGAATTCGATGGCTTTATTCAAGAGATGCTTGATCTTGATTCTGACGACACCAAGCTTTTCTTCGAGCATCTTGGAAAGAGTGGATTTTCCAGTCTTTTTTCTTCCGACAATAAAGGCTTTAATTTGAGTGTTGACGTCCTTTGGTTTGGCTTGTCTCTTGACCAAATTGGCAACGTTTTCGGAAGCTTGTTTACGTTCTTCATCACTCTTGAAGAAGTAGATTCTGCTTCTGTAGATCAATGGGTATTCCTTGTCTTGAGGGAGCTTCCAAGGAGCCTGAGGATCACCAGTTTCGAATTTGCTCTTTCTGTAGACATAACTCTTTTCGTAGAAAGGCAGGACATCATCGTTGAGAGGTCTGACATGGAATTTCTCAAACATATTTTCGCGTTTTTCCAAATATTCCTGGAGCTTAAATTTGATTTCCTCATAGACCGTGGGAATAGTCTTGTCGGAATCAATCTCAATAGTGGGAATGTTTGCTGACTTGAAAGCGTCAAGAGCTTCTTCGAGCTTGCCCATTTCAGTTTCTCTTCTTCTGACAAACTCTTCTTTAGCTGTGTTGATCATTTCTTCGAGGTTGGGCGCCTCGCCGTCATCCAATTCGGCTTCAATTGCAGCAATTTCCTCTTCAGTGATTTCGACTGGTTCTGGGACATATTCTTCAACCTCTTCTCCTTCTTCAGCAGCTTGCTCAAGCTCAGCGCGTCTTTCGGCTTCAACAGCGGCAGCCTCTTCAGTCTTTTGCTTGAGAAGCTCCTCCATCTTTTGTGCTTTGCCTTCATCAAACTTCTTTTTTCTTTCGGCCATAATGGCATTGTACTTATCGACGATTTCTTGTTTCTTGAAGATTCTCTTGACCATATTGTCTTCGGTACATCTGACAAACACGCAGACTTCGGGCAATCTTCTTCCGTCGCTCATAAGCTCAGTCAATCCGGTGGAGATCTTTCCTTCCTCCACATCAAACATATTGGCGTTAATGAGCATTTCGTTTCTTCCTGCCAAGATTTGTTGCAAAGTCTCGATTTCGTGAACTTTCAAATCGAAATCAGAGGGATCTTCTGCGGTTTCGGGATCTTCAATCTCTTCTCCGTCGTCATTAAACTCCTTTGGCTTGAAGCCTCTCATGAGTTCTCTTTGCTTCTTTCTCTTTAATTTTTCTTCGCCCAAAACCTTGAGCATTTCATCAGCTAATTCAACACGAGATAATCTGTATTGCTTTTGCAAGAGAGCCATTTGGGTGTGGACGCCACTTCCCTTGATACCCATGAACAAAACTCTGGGACCAGGGAGCTTAACAGCGTTTCTGTTTACCTTGTTGACATAGGATTCGACATTCAATTTAAATTTATTCAACTGATCCTCTGTAAAGAATCTGTATCTCTTTTCTCGAACTTGAACTTCTTGGTCTTCTTTTCCTGGAAGTAACCAACCTTCATCTGCCAAAGTAACAGGGCAGAATGGTCCACAGTCACCCCACTTGACGGGTTCGTCATCTTCGCCGACATCTCCAGCTGCAACGACGTCGTTGTCAGGATCCACATTGATGTAGAAGGGGTCGACTGCCCAGAGAACTTGGTTCACAAACTCTTGAGGACCAAAAGTGATGGGAACTTCTCTCACAATTTCGTCTCCAAAGGCTTCCTTGACGAGGGCCATGGCCTTTTCGGATCTTTCGAGCTCGGTTTCAAGGACGAATTGAGATCTGTAATCGCCCTTCTTCTGGAGAGCAGCTCCGGGCTCTTCAGAATTATCCACCAAACAGAGGATTCTGTTGATAACTATGCCGTGTTCTTTCAATGCATTGACCTGTTCTTCAGTTTGAGGATAGCCAACAAAGATGAATCCAGTAACGCTTGGGAAAACTCCTTCTTCGTTAGGTTGGACTGCAAGGTCTTTCAGTTTCAAGTCCTCTGGAGGAGGAGAAGGTGGTCTTTCTTCAGGTTCTTCAGGAAGCCCAGCAGCGATTCTGGCCTCTCTTTCTTCTTGAAGTCTTCTTTCCTCTTCAGCCTTTTCTCTTTCGAGTCTTTCTCTTTCTTCTCTCTCCTTCTTGGTCTCCTTCTTTGGGTTCTTCTTGGCCTTTTCCTCTTCTAATCTCTTTCTTTCGGCCTCTTCGGCTTCTGCAAGAGCTTCAGCCTCCTTTTCTTCTTCAGTCTTGGGTCTTGGGGGCCTCTTCCAGATGGGGAAGCCAAGCTCATGCAAGACAATTGGAAGGACGTCTGCGCCAGGGAGTAAACCTCCCTTTTTAACCTCCTTGTATTCTTCTTCAGAAGGATGGATGCTTCCGGTTTTGGGATTTGAAGCAAGATGGGTTTCCCAAACCTTTTGATCAAGGATTTTCTTTTCAATGATTTGTTCGACATTGACAATCTTCCATCCGTAACGGTTGCTCAAGAGCTCTGCAACTTCAGTTTTTCCAGACTTTCTGGGTCCAAGAAGTGCGATATTATAACCCTTTGGCATTTCAGGTCTTTTGTTGACGTATCTCTTGGGATTATCGTAAAACTTGTTGAGATTTTCTTCAGTTTCAAACAAAAAGACTCTTCCTCCATATGCGCAGGGGAACTCTCCCTTACCAACAACGAGTTTTCCTGAGTAGAGTGCAACAGGGTCAATGGTTCTGAAAGCTGACCACTGTCTTCTTGGGAGTCCAGTCACTTCAGTTTCTTCGGTGCTTTGGGTCAAAAGATCCTTGAGATTGTCATCTCCAACAGATTCGAGCTTGACGGGGACAGGTCTGAGTGGATCAACGATGCTCTTCAACTTTCCAAGGCAAGTTTCGAGGAGTTCAGCGGGGTTAAGTCCACTTCCTTCGATTTTGAGGTAGCGAGAAGGAGCAAGTTTGCTGATGATATGGTCTTGGATGATCTCAAAGTTTTGTTGGAAATTATTCAAGGTGTCGTGCAAGAGTTCCTCGGCTTCATTGGGTCTGCTCAAAAGGTTCTTTTCTTCAAGTGGTGCAGGCTTTTCTTCATCTTCCTCCTCTTCAATTTCGTTGCCATCTTCATCGTACTGCTTGGGCTTGGGCTTTTTGACGATTTCTCTGTCATACAATGAGGAAATTTTTTGGTCTTCTGGGTTTTCAAAGATCTTGGAAGCCACAACCTTGGTTTCAATGGGATCATTTTCAACGTAGATGACATGGGAGAACTGGCCTCCTTCGGGAAGTTTAATTTCTTCCTGTACGAGTCTGTGAGCCCAATTCATGGTTTTGTCTTGGTTTTCATACATTGGGAAATCAAGGATAAATCCTCTAGAGATGGTGAGTTCTGCGGAAAGCTTGGCATTCAAGAGCTGGATGATGATTTCTTGAGGAATAGCATTTCCGTCACTCAAGTTTTGCATAATACTCTTTTCAATAGGAGTCATCCACTCTTTGGGATTTCCTTCTTCATCAACTTCATCTCCATTCTCCTCATGTTCTTTGATTTTGTTCAATAAAGCGTCGATAAAGGTTTCCACCGAGATAAGTTGGACTCCAAGTCTTTCAGCCAAGGATTTGCACAAAGTAGAGACGCCAGACTTGGGGTTACCGAGAGCAAGGATGTATAACGGCTGTTCATTAGCATAATCAAGGAGATCTTCTTCGAAGACGTTCTCAGGGTCTTCAGGGAGATCTCTGAAGTGAGATTGATATTCAGAGAAAAGTTCCTTGTCTTTATAGAGAGTAAGTTGGGAAAGGTTTGCTGGTGGCTTGGTGGCTTCAATATCTCTGTTGAGATCCATGAATTCCAACCTGATTTTGATGGCTCTGAGGAAAACTTCAGGCAGAGACAAGATGTGTTTTTCATTTTTATTAGGGTTGGAGTTGGTATCCTCAAAGTACTTTCCTTGCTTTTGAGCAAATTCATTTTGAAGGTTGATTCTATGAATCAAATCGATCTTATACTCTTCAAATCTATAAAATGAGCTCTCCACATTCACATATTTTATTCTATCTTGCTTGTCTATAAAGGGGTTTGATTTGACTTAATTATGCCTAAAAAATACCTTTAAGACGTTCGTAGACTTCAGCTCTTTCGAGAGCAGGATTGAGTCTGACAATAAGGTTGCTTTGCTTTGAGGCAAAAATCACTGGAAGTAAGTAGAAACTTTTATTTGAACTGCTTTCGACTTTCTCTCCAATCAAATTGGTTTTGCTGCCAGTCCAAACGACTCCGTTCAAAGGATAAGGGCAGCCTCTGCAGGGCTCCAAAACATACCGATGGCAAGGATCTGCGATTCCAAAAGGTGGATGTTCCATTTTCACCTGATAGATTTAATTTCCAAATCTGTTGTCAAAAAAGATTACTTGATGAGCATTTGCGAGGGCAGTCATGATATTTTCTGCTGCAAATCCGATAGGAATGACCTCATCATAAGGGATCAGTTGAGTCTATTATTATTCAAATATTCAGAGACAGTTTATTTCAAGGAATCTCACTTCAATCAAAACATCGGGATCAGCTCTGAGTTTGCTCAAAGTTTCGGCATCTTCAATCCAAGTTTCATCAAAGAACTAGATGATAAAAATGAGTTTGAAATTCACAACGTTCAATTACGATGCTATTATCCTTCAATTTCTTTTTTCTTTGGAGATTGAGACTATCTTGCAAGAAATTTGGCAAGAGGAAGGTAACGTACATGAATCCTTTGAGATCTTCTTTTTTGCCTAAAACAGTTGAAGAAAGTTCGCTTTGGTTCTCGAGTTTACCATGACGGATGGATCGTTTTCTGGTTGTTCGATTGTAAATCAAATCAATGAAAAGATTGGCCTTTTGGATAGAAACTTCCTCGAGCCAGAGGAAAGAAAGTTTGGCAAAGAACTCGGTAAACTGGTAAAAGTTGACATCGCTGCTTGAAGACTCTGTTAGTCTTCTCAAGTCGTTTTTAGCCCTGATTTGGAGATCTTCTTTGGGATATATGGGATACAAAAGATGCAGTATCAAGATGTAGTACTAACAAGATCATTATTAGCTTGAAGAATCAATATACATTCTCGAGATCAGAGTTGGGGATTGAAGAGTTTTGGGACGGGGCAAAAAGTTTCCATAATTTCAGAAGATTATCTTGAAAATCTGGATGAGCTTGAAGTTGACGAATAACCGAAGAGACTCCCTTTGATTTTCTTTCAATAAAGGTATCTAAAAAAATTCGTAAACAGCATAGACCAAGTCTCACTCTCGTAGAATAAATGACCTTTCATTGAAAATTAGATTTATGAAAAGCTTTGGAATGCTTTACTTAGTTTTAAATAATAAAAATAGGTAATAAAAATATTAAGTAACTGCCGAGCATAATAATGTACTTCTCTCTTTTCAAATCAGATATATCCTTTTAAATAATATATCATGAATCAATCTAATCAAATAATGCATGCGAGTATTTTGTAAAGAGGAAGGAATATTTCAAAACTTCTGGTCCTTCAGTAAAATACTCGAATGAGAATGACTCTCAAGAGAAGGGGCTTAAATCAAAAGCTTTCCTTTGGATTAAAAATATTAATAATCATAATAATGTTTCGTTTTATTTTCGTTTTTCTTTGTTTATTGAGAAAATTGAAGATTTATTTCTACTGATTGAAGTTTTGTTTGATTATTGTTTTTTCTAAATAAAATCTTTCCAAACAAAGCTATTTTTTTTTCAAATTCCTTCAAGTTTTTTCAGTTGCAGAATTGCACCACAAAGACCAATTTGGACCGAAATTTCAAAAGACCAGTTTCGAAACAATTTTACGCTTTTTCCATCTCATCGTGGTGGCTCAATATCTTGAGAACTGAACTTGAAAAAATCTGAGAATCTAGGATGAAATTTTGAAAAAGGAAATTCTTCCAAAAGCGAAAAAAAAAATCTTTTTTGATGACTTCCAGGTTTGTTTTGAAACTCTTCATCTCCTTCTGTTGTGAATATATTTCATTGCTTCGATGAAAAATTTTTGTTGGAAATTAGTCCAAGAAAGAAACTTGGTCCGAAATTCCATTGAGTCAACTCTCTTCTTTGAGTAGCCGATTTTTCTGTGCGAAATCATCCATCCACCTTCTTTGAATTTTGGAAGATCTCTCTTTTCTGAAATTGAACGTTGTTTCTTTACCATTCACGAGAATTTGTGAGAAAAAATAGCACTTCCCTTTTCACATTTCATTTTGAGAAAAATCGATTTCTTGGGTGGTTTCTTGTAAAAATCTCTTGGAGCAATGCAATCCTTTCTTTTAGATTGATCTTCGTTTCATTCTTCTTATTCTTCATTCTCAAGAGTCAATTCTTCATCGTTTTTTCCTCCTGAATTTTTATTTCTTAAAAAGAATATTTCAAATCGGTTGAATCAAAAATGTCAAGGAACCCGAAAGAGATTTTTCAGAATTTAACGAAATATAAGAGAAGTAGAATAAAATGCAAGGATTAACTAAGACAATTCTTTCTCTGAATCCCATTTTCTATGAGATTGAGTCAGTTCGAAAATATCGTTTTCTCCATCAAAACAGGCACCTCCTCAAAACTGACAAAATTTTGGAAGGATTCTTAATTCCCAGAATTTCCCCAGTTATTTGTCATTAAATACCTTGATTTCACATCAATTTTATTGTAATTGAATAATAAGATGCTCAATTCTCAAAATAAGAGAAAAACATTTATATATCTACTGATGTTTTTAATTAAATTTACTTATTTATTTTGGAGATTCAAATAGTTATGAAATGAACCAACTTCTGACGTCGCTCTGGTAGAAGACCCTTCTCTTCAGTGAGAATGTTGAGAAATATTTCGCAACTGGATTTCCTCCTGGAATTTCTGCAAATCCTTCTCAAAACTGAATTTTTCTTCTAAAAAGCAAGCAGAATAGGAGGAGTACCAATTTTAAGGGAGAAGACGAGTGCGATTACCCACTTTTTGTGCTTAAATGAATGACGAAGAGACTTCGACATTTGTGAAGGATTCTGAGTTCAGAATGAAAATAGTGAAATTCAAGAAAAAACTTCCAAAAAATTCCAAAATTTAATGAAATTAATAAGATGAAAACTCAATTCTCGAATAATGACAGAAAAAACTCTGAAAGAATTTCGAGACTTATTCATTCGAACAAATTCAAAATCGTTCATTTAAAATTCTCCTCACTCTCTTTCAAATTCAGCAACAATTTTCCCTAAAAGCCTTTTCAGAACATAAATATAATTTTGCTTCCGTCCAAAAGCTTAATAATCTTTCATTGAACTTTGATAAATGGTTTTTTTGCGAAATGTGAATCATCCAAAAAAACACAAAAAAGTTTTGAGCTCATCATCATAAACGATCTCAAGAGTTGACTAATTTTTTTAAATTCATAGAATTTTTCTCGATGTGGCATTAAATTTGAGATCCGTCCCAGATTGGACATCTCACTTTGAAATTTATGAAAATAACTTTAATTTTCCAACGACTCATGGAATTTTTCTTTGGAGCGAGCAAGAACCAATTAAAGAGTTTCTCCCCAGTTGATTTGTATTTCAGCTCCTTTCGAAGAGCGAAACGGTTCACCATGTTCAGAGTTCTCTCAAGCAGAATATATAAAGTTGAACCAAGTTTATTGATTGAACATTTGAACTGGGCTCTGCGTCGAAGGTCGCTCCCGAACTCTTGAAATTGATGCAATATTTTGTAATTCTCCCTATTGAGAAAATGTAGTATTGGAGGAAAAGTTGATTGGATCTCAAAAAGAGTGATTTCACTCTTAAGAGTTCGAGAT
>Ga0182738_1007962_pt1 | contig 10633 bp, 8 predicted proteins | sample eDN5th30CBELigMG_FD_128876 | JGI IMG/M metagenome (GOLD analysis project Ga0182738, IMG submission 128876) | Enriched Miracle-Growth compost microbial communities from Emeryville, California, USA - eDNA 5th pass 30_C BE-Lig MG (version 2)... ... | reverse complement strand
TTATATATATATATATATATATATATATATATATATATATATATATATATATATATACTCATCTCCAATCCAATCCAATTAAAAACACCCCCGAGTTATCCCGCATCAATTAATTTTCTTTTCTGATTTGAAATTTAAATTACAATAAATGGATGAATGAATAATATTTTTACAGAATCAGGTAATCAATCAACATTTAGAATAAAATAAACAAGTTGAATATAATACTCTTGATGAAACTGGAAAAATCTGTCACTATCCAAGGATACTACTTTCTTTAGGATTTTTTGATGCTTGAGTGCCATTTTCTTTCTCGCCGGGCAGCTCATTGTTATTATCTAGAATAAAGCTATAGTAATTTGGTTCTCTTTGAATTTCTTCCGATACAAAGGAGGCTTGTTGCTTCCAGTCGAGTTGAGAATAGACAATGAGCAAAGAGATCAAAATCAAATATGGAGTAATGGCTTGGCCAAGAGCGAGGCCTGTTGCGTCTAATTTTGCAAAGAAACAGAGACAATAGCTGATTGGGATTTCGAAAAAGTAGTAAAAAACCAGAGTTATTTTACTGGCGATTTTTTCTTTTCCGATTGCTGTCAACCCAGCCATCAGGATGTTCTTTGAAAAGTCAGATATGTAACCAAGGACTGTTATTCTCAATATCTTTGAAGCGAGTGCCATTGTTGAAGGGTCGTTTGTGTAAAACTGAGTTATATAGTCTGGCAGCGTTAAGAATATCGCTTCAATTATAATCAAGCCGATTGTGCTGATAAACAGGCCTCCAACCAAGAACCTTTTGGCCTTTTTGGGGTTGTTTTCTCCCATGGCACTACCAATATAACTCAAAAGTGTATCCATTAAAGACAGCGGAATTGACTCCAATATGAAAAGATTATTATTTGCGATTGTCAATGCAGTCAGTTCGTTGACTGGGAGCACACCTCCAAACATATAGACAATCTCATCGGCGATCCACTCGAGAAAGACTGTAGCACCAATCAGAACCACTGTTTTAAAATGACTCCAGAGCCCTCGAAAGGATCTCCTTGTAAACCAAAAAAAGCTTCCTGGGACAGGGTCCCAGAGTTTCTGGTATAAAAGTATACAAACTGCAGTAAAAGCATACATTGCGTTGAAACAAATCGAAACTCCTTTGATTGTCATGCCATTCCGTCCGATTAGAATGTAGGCCAAGATCCAGTAGAAAACGGCACCTAAAATCTCAATGAGCGCCGGGACATAAAATCTTTGGCAAGCATATAAAGTCGCAACCTGAGTATTGAAAATCATGAAAGCGCACAAGCCAAATATGCACGATGACAGGTACTCCTGGACGTACAAAGATGTTTGGTAATCGTAACCAATAGCTATGCAAACCTTGTCTGAAAAGTAGGCCAGGAGGCATCCTGGTATCAAGACAAAGGTGTTTATAATCAGAGATTTATGAGAGTAAATCCCGACAAGGCGGAAATTCTGAACAGCAAACACTTTGGATGTCTTACTTGTGAGACCAATATTGAGCGAGATAAACATGGACGCCGCAAAAACATCAATATATGTCGTTCCAATTCCAACAGCGTTCAAGAGTCGATTGTCGTCGTAGTCCTTCAAAAAGTGAAGGGCAATGTTATCTCTCGCCAGGGTGGTGAAATAGACAAAGAAAATTGGCAGTGAGCTTGCACATATCATTTTGAGAGTGGTTCCGAACCCAATATCTTTCTCAGATTTGTCGATGTATCTCAGCAAAGGGCTACTCTCGCTCAGCGCACTCAAAGATCGATGAGAGTTCATGGATTAAACAACGATTGGATTTTTCCTTTTGAAGAGTTCGAAAGTATTAGTCTATTAATATAGATAAAACTGGATTAATTAATTCATGAGAGATCCCTTTTGTTTCATTCCATTCTTTTGAGATGAGTAAACAAATAACCATAAAGATAATGCATTCTTTCTTTGCATGGAGGATCTAAATGCTGCTGTGAGAGAGAAGCAAAAAGGATCGAATATTTCTGGAAAGTTTGATATAGAAATCATTTTATTACCTCCAAACTGGATGAATCCTAAATATAAAACTTTAGAAAGGGAAGTTTTGAGCCATAAATAAAATTTTGGCAATCGTTGAGCTAATTCTTTCTTCAGTTTTCAAAATGTTGCTGTCGAAAAATAACAATAGACCAATGTCTTCCTTGTTTGTGGAATAAGCAGTACAATGGCTTCAATCAAAATGAGGAATAAATCTAAAGAAATTGTTTTTGTGTGTGAGTGATGATGTCAGATTAATCAAATCTCAAAATCCTTTTATTTCATTGATTAGTTTTTTTAAGTTTTGCAGAGTTGTTTGACCAAGTGTTAAATATGAAAAAATGACTTCATATAAGAATCGAGACTTGGATCATCGTGAGTGAAAAAAACTTATTTGAGAAATTTGGGAGAGACACTTTTTTTAATTCTCCAACTCTAAATCTCTTTAAATCCTCAATAAAAATGAAAATTGCAATTTTGTATTTTTTTTCCCCTCTTTTTTGCACTTTATTTTTCAATCAACATAAGATGTAATAGCAAAGCCACTTTTACCTCATAAATTGAAACAATGATTTTCGTCAAGTTTAAAAATCTGAGAGGATTTGAACAAAACCCAAAATTTTGTGAACCTTTTTTTTTTGCTTGAATGATAAACCAAAGCTTAACTTGTATTTTTAAGAAAAATTGAAAAATAATGATCTCCAGAACTGAATATTTTTTTTTCAGGTTCCAGAATTTGCGAATCTCACTTGATTGATGAAAAATCTTCTGATCTTGACAGAGAGGGTCCGGTCCATTTTTGGTCAAACCTTACTCGCCACCAAATATTATCCGAAATTTATTTTTTCTAGCAAAACATTTTCTTTGAATTTTCTCTATCAGAGGAACTGGCAAATTTTGTCAATTTCTTTGCGAACTTATGAAATTGAAAAAAAGTCCTTTTTTGGATCTTTTTCCTTTGCTCAAATCTTCATTATTTTTGTCGATTTGCCCAAATTAAAAAAAAAAACTTGTTTGGCTTGAAAGAAATTCCATTTTTGATAAAATCTCAAAACGAAAGCCTGAAAAATGAGAATCAATGATGTTTTCAAAGTTTGAGAAAAATGATCTTCATGAAATTTGCCTCAAAGTTTTTCAACAAATGAGTTGAAAGAAAAGAGAAAAGTCAGATTTTAACTCTGCTCAAATAGTTCCTTTGAAAAACGAAGTCCTCTCGGAAAATCACAAAATATAAGAGCGGGATTATTTTCGAAATAATCAATCAATCAATCAATTGGTCTGATATTACTATGTTGAAACAAACAAACACAATTCAAGAGGAGAAAAAAAGAATCTGAAGTTTTTGTGAAATAAATAACCGTTTGTCCCCTCAGAGATTTAAAAATTTTTGAATGAGCAATAAATTTTATTGACATTCATTCCTGAATATACAACAACAAGACTGTTTTCAATATTTGAATGGAAAGACCAACAGTAGAGAAAGGTAAAACAGGCATTCTTCAGGCTTCTGAAGACATTGAACACCCTTTGATTGCGATAATGGATGCCGATATTCAAAAAGCATCCTCTTCAAACAAAATTGTCATTGCATGTGGACCTACTCACGCTCTTGCAATCGGTATATCAATTCTGAGACAAATCAAATAACCTCTCAATCTATAGGTAGTGGCAATTCTTTATATGGCTGGGGAAGCAACCAATTTTCTCAATTAGCAGAAAATTCGGCAGAACCTTCATTTGTACTTTTTTTCTCAATAATTTCAAGCATTTACCCTCTCTCCTAGAATCACCCAATTGAAATTGAAATGGTTGGACAGGTGTGGTTGGAGGCGCTGCAAGTTTCTTGTGGAGTGAAGCACTCAGCTGTCTTGGCTCGCCCACATGATGATAGAGACAAGAATCAGTATCCCAACCCTCTCGTTTTTACATTTGGAAGCCCGGAGAATGGAAGGTTAGGCCGGCCTCTCGAAGAAAATGAAAAGGAGGACGCAAAAGACAACTACCAGACTCTGTTTAAAGTTTGGAACCCAGTCAGCGCACTTGAGAATAAATTCATTAAAATGGTGGCTTGTGGGAGCTCGTTTACATTGGCTCTGACTCAGGAAGGAGAACTGTATAGTTGGGGAGAGGGGAGTTCTGGGGCTCTTGGCACTGGATATTATGACGACATCTGGGAGCCAAGGCTGATTGCTTTCGATTATAAAAAAGAAAAACTTCCTCCGATGAGATTCATTGCAGCGGGATACGCCCATTCGGTTGGTATCACCAACAGCGGACAAATGTATAGCTGGGGAGGCGGAGAGATGGGTCAACTAGGAATTTCGACACCCCAAAATGTAACAGTCCCTACGTTAGCTGTCATGCCAAGAATTAAAATCGAAATGGCAGCATGCGGAATGTACAGCACGATGGTCGTGACAGAAGACCAGTTGCTTTTTGGCTGTGGTGCAAACAAAAATGGACAGCTTGGGTTTCCAGACCTCACCAACAGAGAGAAGCTGGAGGAAGTCACGTTCTTTTCGAGCGAGCCGGTTTGCTGGGTTGCCTGCGGAGCAAATCACACGCTGGTCTTAACTTTAGCCCATAAAGTGTTTGCATTTGGTAATAACAACCATTACAAGTGCGGGATAATCAACCCTCAAGAGATCGGCAAGAACATCACGGTTCCCACCGAAGTTCCTTTCCCGTTGGTTGCGAACGACTATATCTATCAGCTTGCAGCTTCTCTGAATTTGTCTCTTGCAATCTCAAAGGGAGGCCAATGTTTCACATGGGGTAAAGACATTGGAGGGTTACTCGGCCGGCCCGCGACAGTTAACAAAGATATGATGATGATGATGAGAATGAACGAGGAAGGGTATAATGAGGAGCACAATTCTCCAGATGAGCAGGAAGATGTTGGGCCGAACCCAATTCTCGACATTAACTTTTTGAAAAAGGATGCTGATAGTAGTGACAATGACAAACTTTCAGTAGCCATTAAGGATCTAAAATGCGGGTCGGCTCATACAGTCGCCTTAACAAACGCTGGAGAGCTTTTTGTTTGGGGAAGCAATGAATATGGGCAGCATGGTTTGTCGACTGCTGAAATCGAGCGAATTTACGAAGCAAGACAAGAACTGAATAAAAGAAAGATTGCAGAACTCCCCCCAGAATGTCTGCCCTCTCAGATTCGCCAGTTCGACATTCGGGTGAACAAAAAGGTCACTTACGTCGCAACTGGACATAATCACATCATTGCAGTCGAAAACTTTAGAAAAGTCTACGCTTGGGGACGCAATTTTGAAGGACAGCTCGGGGTTGGGTATAGTTGCAGAGAAGTGACAGAACCAACGCAAGTGCCTGACCTGACTGGCTTTGTCATTAAAGAAGTCGTCGCGAGTGAAGCTCACACCCTTGTTTTGACTGAATTGGGAGAGTTGTATGCTTTTGGGTCTCCACTGTACGGCCGATTGGGAATTGGCCTCGCTTCATCACTGCAAGTGACTCCGAGAAAGATCAAGGACATTCCAAGAGTGGTGCAGATTTCTTGTGGACCAGCACATTCGATGGCTCTGATAGTTGAAGAAACAAGTGATGATAGGGGAGTTCCAACCAAAGAAGTGGTTTTATACTCGTGGGGAAGTGGCTGGGGCGGAAAGCTTGGTCATGGAAACTTGGATAATTATTTTGCTCCAACCAGAGTTGATACGAGCGTCAGGTTTAAGCAGATTTCGTGTGGGTACAATCATTCAGCGGGGATCAGCACAAGAGGCAAAATTTACATCTGGGGACCCCGAGAATATTTTGGAATCATCGAAAAGAGAGCGAGCGATATCGTTGGCACATATAAGGTCAAGCCTTCAGATATTGATATTTTAAAGCCCACGTTATTTGAGCACCACATTTTTGGCCATTTCAATTTCAGTCACATTGCGCTTGGAAACCATTACAATGTGGTTCTATCAGAGAATAATGTCCTTTACAAGTGGGGGCTCTTTGAGAATTTATATGAGGAAGAGCTCCAAAAGATTGATGATCACACCCACCTCGACCAGCAGCTTGCCGACCTTGTCAGAGTCGAGAAGCACGCAAATATCCTCAAAAACACGTTCCATTCATTGCCCGAAATGCAAGATTACATTGTCCGTATCAACTGCTCTTCCAACCATGCTGTGGCTTTCTCGCAAAAGTACGCGTATTCATGGGGCCTCGATTCATTTACAGGCAGACTTGGGCAAACGGCAGATATCTTTGATCTAGATGACGAGGTTCAAGATAGTCAAGGCGGTCTCAACAGAGAGTTGAAAATCAAAAAGCTGGACAACCCGAAAATCATAAAGTTCCTTTCAAACATTTTCAATAAAAATACGCAAAAACTAAACATCCAGAAGCAGGTCGAATTGATGAACGAAACTCAGAGCGGCAAGACGAAAAGAAGTGGAAGGAGCAAGAAAAGTGTTGAGTCAAAAATGTCTCGCAGAACAGTAGATAAAAACAAGAGTCGAAACTCCAAAGCCTCTCAAATCAACAATACCTCTTCAATGACAAGCTTGATCGAGATTGAGGAAGAAGACGAGGTCAGAGTGTTGTCTTCGACAAAGAAATTCCTGGAGGCGCTGAAGGAAAGTGAGGAAAAGAATCGATATCAGAAACTTCTTTTGAAAACAGAGGCTGTCGAGGGAAAGTTGCAGGAACTCTACAGGAAATTTAAGGAGTTTAAAATCGTGTCAAACAAACTTGGTGGTTTTGCCAAGTCTGCTGAAAACGTCATCATAACGAGATTTTTGAGCCCTCCTTTTAATCTCAAGCCCTCAACCAAGCACGCTCTACAGCTTCCTGAAGAGTTTGCGAAAAACCAGCAAGTCTATCGTCATTTATACACAATCTTACAACTACATCCCTGTTATTTGAGAAATATATTCAGAACGAAAAAGATACCAGTCAAGAAGCTCTATAAAATTATCAAGGAAATATTTGGAGATATGGAGAAGGACAAGAGAAAAATCAGATTATTGATCGCTCTGAGTCTCGAAATTCTCAAAGAAGAGCTGAAGCAAAAAAATCCCTACACTTTTAATTTCGACTCTCTTGATGATGCTGCGAATGGCACTCCATTATTCACTCGTTTATTCAAGCTCTTGATGAAGAGCGACTTGCAAAACATCGAGTATCTGGACTCGGTTGAGAATAAAATTCGATCTTATGCTGATATTGCTCAGAGCAACGTCAGTAACAAGTTTATGAAGCCCTACGCGCTTGTGTTCAAAGGGGATGAGATCCAGCATATCATGACTCGGTACAAAAACGAGAATGAAGCTTTCAAATTCGGAGAAATGGAGAGGATTGTAAAGAGAGTGAAAGATACTGTCGACAAGCTTGTTGATGATATCAGCAAAACAATTTTCCAAGGTGCCCAAGGAAACCCAATGGCGCATATCATTCCAGGAGGTATTGGAATGAAAGAAGCAGCAGGGCATCATGACCACAAGAAAAAGGCCCTCTCCAAAGATGTCAAATTTTTATTGAAAAAATGTGTCGAAGTCACCAAAGATTATTTCAGAGATTCCGATATCATCCTCGAACAAATCCAAAATAAGTCCCTCAGTTTAATATTTGTCCCAATGAGAGAAAAGATTCAAAAAAATAAATCAGCCGAAAACTTTTTAAATTACATGAATCTGACAGATGCATTCATGATGTACATTAAAGGAGAAACTTTCCCATGTCTGAATTTTTTTTATATTGACATTGTGAATAATCTTTTTCAATAGCTGATTCTGAAAAATGGGTGGTTGAACTGAACAATGCGATTCTTAAAGCAGATGAAAAACGAAGAAGCTTACTATCAACATTTTACATCGATGGTTATGATCTTCAAGAAAAATTAATGAAATCAACCTTTTATCATTCAATGGAAGTATTGGGATTTGGGGCGGGGACATTCAAATAACCTTTTTTCATAGTTTGAGAACGATAAGATACAGTGTAAAATTGAGAACCTTGCTTGTTTAACGGTATTCTTGAATGAAAACGCAGAATCGGTTGCTGTTGTTCGTCCAGAAAATCTTGATTTTGTTGTAAAGTTTAGAGAGAAATTGAATAGCAAAACCAATTATTTATTGACAAATCCATCAGCAAAAGATGCAAATCGAATTGTGAATTTGAAATTAAAAACAAGACAACTCTTGTATGGAGAAGATAGCACAATGAAAATTTGCAATTCATGCGGTGTTTATCTCAAGGATGTTTTGTCCTCAACCGATAGTCACCCGATCATCAATCAGTAATTTTTGGAGGTTTTAAGGGCATTCATTCCCAATAATAGGCTTGAAAAGGAAGATCCAAGGTCACTCGAGACATATTTCAAAAAGTTTTTGAAAGATTTGGATGGAAAGAGAGCTGAAACTTTACTCGAGGCTTCAGAAGAATTTGAGACCTTTGCCAAAAAAGCGCTTGAAAACTTTAAAGGAAGACAAGACTATGAAAAGGTTGCAAATGTCGCGATTTTCATGAAAGTTCTCGATGATGAGCTCCAACTCCGATTCGTATCAATTGAAATTTTGTGAAACTTTGAACTCACCTCCCCGTTTAGCCATATTTTAAGGAGCTTTATAAGAGCCAAGAGATTAATGCAATGAAATATAACCTCCTCAAGGAACTTCAAGTTGACCTTAATCTTCGTTTAAATAACGAAATCGCCTTCGAAAGTGAAATGGACTGCTTGGATGAACTCCTCGATTCTCTCCTTAATGATAAATTAAAAGATCGACTTGATAGCAGAAATGAAGAGTTTTGAATATTTTTTTCAACTGACTGAATCTTATCATTTTAGTTTTGAAAATAAAAAGACAATAATTGATGCGATTAAATATGGGAATTCAATTCAATCAGAGAAGGCGGACAAGATATTATCAAAGAATCGACAATCGATTTATAGTGAAGTGAGAGGTCAATTGAATGGAAAGTCGCAATGCAAGGATTTAGTTGAAAACTTGAATGATGCTGAAAAAAGAAGACTCCAATTGTTTGGAAAATATTCATTGCCTATTCTCAAAATCAAAAATATTCTTGTGGAATTCACTGATCCGAAATCAACCGATATCATGAAGAAGAAAAAGCAAGGAAATCTCAAAAAGTACTCTTTGGTTTTCACGAAAAATCAAGACAAATATGTGGTATCTCTCATCTACAGCACCAAAAAAACCACTCTCATGTCATTATTCTGTAATGGAAATTTTTAAAAACACCATCTTACTGACAATTTAGTCCGTTCAAATAAATCGAATTTTGAAGAATATGAAGAGATCGTCGATGAGGTTACTTTAACTGACAAAGACTTGCTCAAAATCAGACAGCTTATGACGAAAAGCAACGACAAGTAAAATTATTTTTCCAAAGGACTTTTTTAACTTTCCCCTCAGTTCTCGAACGACGAAAGTTGGCAGATATCTGGAATTGAATAGCAAGAAATTCTTGGAATTATTGGATGCATTGAATAGCAACCAGGAAATCTATGAACAACAAATCTTAAGAAAACACGGCCACACAGAAACCAAAAATGAATTCCATGATATCCCTGATTCTTAATCCTTTTTTTGTAAATGAATATACCTATTTTCTAATTTTATCCATCTATGGTAATTTCATAAATATTATGTGAAGTTAAAATTATTGAATTAAACTTTGGAAAATTAATTACCATGAACACAACGTCGAACCAACCATCATGGGCCAAATCATTGCAAAAATCGCATTCAAGCAATGAGCAATTGGAGTTTTGGAGATATGTGAGCGTGGCATATCTTCATTCTCAAACCAACTTTCCTGAAAACGAAATGATCAAGTTCAGAAGCTTCCATCATAAAGGAAACAGCTCATATTTGGTTTTTTCTCTTGACAAGCGCTCCCATTTGTATCGGGATTTGGAAAAGTCAGCTCAAGTCCAGTTTTGCTGGTTCTTCCCTTTATCTAGAGAAAAATACAGAATTAAAAGCGTGCTTTCAACTTTCCACAAGGAAAAATATGCTGAAGGCTCAGATAAGCAACCAGTTTTGAGCTTTGAAGAATTTGAAGAATGCTGGAATAAATACGTTGACAAAGAAGAAAAGAAGCTTTTCGCTTGTGTCCATCCCGACACAAAAACAAACGAATCAAATGCCAAAAAAATTGATGACATCAACGATTTCAATACTCCTGATCTCAATGAAATCTCTCCCAATTTCGCAATCATTTTAGCTGATGCAATTGAAGGTAATATTTTTTGTTATTTGAAGAATTTTATCAACCAAATAATTAGTTGAGCACACCAAGTTTGCCATGCCTCAAGTTGTCGCTGATTCAAGACATCCAAAATTCGAATCTTTATTCTCACCTTACAAAGTCACAACAAAATACCTACACCGTATCGCCAACAAAGAAACTCAAGAATGGGAAACTTTCCCATTAAATCCTTGAGTAACAGGACAGGTCAATAAAATATTATTATTATTATTATTATTTGTAAATAGAGAAAGAAAAATAAGATCAATCAATTCAATTATTCATATTTCTTATCATATTTGAGAAACTTTGAAAGTTATGTGTTTGTTTCTTGTGCTGTTTTTCGCAATCAATCTCAAAAAGTTTTTATATC
>Ga0182738_1007960_pt1 | contig 10635 bp, 7 predicted proteins | sample eDN5th30CBELigMG_FD_128876 | JGI IMG/M metagenome (GOLD analysis project Ga0182738, IMG submission 128876) | Enriched Miracle-Growth compost microbial communities from Emeryville, California, USA - eDNA 5th pass 30_C BE-Lig MG (version 2)... ... | reverse complement strand
TTTTCCAACTGTGACTTGGTGGATTTCCAAGCCATCGACAGAAAATCAAAGCGGAAGACAGTGGATTTTTCAATCATAGACATTTATTCTAAAATTCCCTTGATCAAGAGTCCAGGGTCTGCGAAAACTATTTCTTGCTTGAATTAGACATGGTGGGAAAATCTATATTCTCACAGTCAAAAAATGAAAATGGTGAGCTCATTCACCATAAATACAGTTCAATTTCTCTTAATTTTTTCCCTACACTTTATTGTGATGGTTAGTTTGCCTTATCCACAGTGAATAGTAGTGATGAAAATAACATATGCAAAACACGTATTCTATCGTATGAATAGAAGAATTTCTCTTGGTACCTGTCTGTATAGAATAAATATATGCTGATAGATTGCTGGATCCACAGATCTGATGAAAAAAAAAATGCATAGAACGTCAACATCTCAAAATCGAATTTGTCCTATTTCTTAGTGATTTATAATTTTTCTTTACAAATTCTGGGGACATGGACAAAATTGAGCTTTCAAAAAATTGGATTTTCTCTCTTTGAGTTCATCTTTATTTCCTTTGCTTTTAGAATTTGAAGCTCACCCCCTCGATTTTTCAGCTTCAAACAAAATTTGTATTGAATTATTTGAAAACGATCTCAAGAGCAAAGCTGAATTCGATAAGACCTCATGATCTATTTTGTTAAATTCTGATGATGCATTTTCCTTATGAAAGACCAATTTAATTATATAATTAATATTGCTCTGATTTTAATCCTGTCGAATCTCTCAACTCACTCTTCAATGGTACTCTCTTTTCCTCTCGAAAATCTCTCTCTAATTTCTTTCCAGTCTTTCCAGTCCTGGAATACTAGACCTACTATGTTCACAGTATCTTCTAATACCAGTATCAATGCTTTTCCCTATAAAACTCTCTAATCCCTTTCTTAGATAATTATCTCAGTCAGCCAAACCCAAACAATCAGACAAGTAATTTTACCTTCGAATTTGCCTGTTTTACCTCATTCTAGACATGTTCTCTGGTCCTGCAAACCTTCCCAATAACACTTTTGGTATTAATTTCTATTCGAAAATTTCATTCTAAACATCAATAGGAAACATGCCTCCTCAGACGACCACACCTGGATCCATGGGAGGTATCTCTTGATATTCTTCATCATCTCTAAAACTCTTCATAGGTGGAAGAGTCCTATTCGGAAATCCTCAGCCTCCAGGAGGTCTTTTTAGTAACCAAGTTCAGCAGCAGTCTCAAGCAGGGGAGCTTTTTGCAAATCCTCAACCTTCAGGAGGCTTTTTTGGTGGCCAGGTCCAGCAGCAATCTCAAGGCGGAGGTCTTTTTGGCAGCCAAGTGCAACAACAGCCCTCACCTGGCGGCTTTTTTGGTGGTCAAGTAAGAGACATTTTTGGAAATCCAATTCCACAATTTGTGCGTGTTTTGAATCCTCCTGTCTCTGGAAGTGAGATATTGTGTTTTGAGCTTTTTATAATTTGATAGTGGGAGGAAGCGTTGGTTTTGGGAGCAGAACGAATGAATCTGGACGGGCTCAAGTCATACACGAAATCCCGTTGAATGGTTTAGTTCTGTCCTTGATACATATCTCACAGGATTTTAATAGGCACGGTAGATTATATTGGAAAGAATAACCCCTATCACTACCCCACTACTAGAGACAATATTGCTCTTCCTTCCATTTCAGCTCGAATCAGGAACTACACTTTGGATGAAATAAGGATGAAGGATTATTTCAATCTCAAAAACAACACTCTTACTCTCTTTCAAAAGGCCGCTGTTCGCAGTATGATTACCACAAATCTCAGCCGAATAGGTTCTTCTGGTAACCCCATTCTCATCACCTCTCCTTGATTTTTTTTGTTAGATATCCACTCGCACTTTACCTCAACTGGTCTTCCTCCCAACCTTGCCACCCTCTTTAGTGACCCTAGTCTAAATTCTCAACCAACAATCGATACCTCTGGAGGTAACACACAACCTACTCCAACACCTGGAAGCCTCCTTATGAATCCACAAACCTCTCAAACTATCCCTTCTTCGCAAAATTCTCAGCCTGCCGCTCTTTTAGGAGGCAATAATAGTCAACCCGTTCCAACCTCCGGAAGCCTCTTTGTGAACCCACAGTCCTCTCAAAATCTCAATACTTCATCATCAAATCAACCTTCTGATATTCAAAGTAAAATTCTTTTGGATGGGAGATATAAAATTTATAGGCTCTTCTTTTGCAGTGCAAACACCAGAACTCTCTAACAAGCCCCTGATTGGCCAGCCTGAGACAAAGAATTCATTAATAAAAACAATGAAACCAGCAACAACAAAATCTGAGAAGAAAATATTGCAATTAAATTCTGGTTCATTCAGTTTCGAACTCAACAAAATGCTCTTTGTGTCTGGATTGGCTCAAATAATGGAAAAGCATAATATGAGGGTGTCAGGAAATCTTTTAGATGATACTGATTTCGTTCCTCAATTGCTGGGGTTTTTGGAACAACATGGTGTCAGTCTTCCCACTGAAAATGTCCCGCAATTCCAAATAAGTTCTGTTGCTCCTCTTGGCACTGAATTAGAGAATAATGGTGACGAGTTTAATGAATGCTGATGAATACGAAGAAAAATTTTCTTATAAATTTATTTTGATGTTTGATAATAAAAAGGGAGAAAGGTTTATTGAAAAATTTATATTGAGCTGAATGAGTTCCTTTCATTGATATATGAATATGTATTTTTCATATGATTCTTTTCACGAACTGTTTCTCATAAAAAGTTTGTCTTTTACTACCAAATGAAACCAAATCAGAATTTTACTTTGTATATGAGCCAGGTTTTACCAGGATGTTTTCATTAAAAATTGTACTTTATTCCATTCAATTCTAAATTTGTGGGATCATGATGAATTTTGTAAGCGAATAAAAAAATTTTTGAAAAGGAGTTTTTTTGGGAAAATTCATGAGAAAAATTTCTTTTCAAATTTTGTCAAAGAAAAAACTTTCACAGACTCAAAGACATTTTTCATTTCCAAATTTTAATAAAATTCTCCTTGAAAAAATTTTTCTCTGAGAAAAAGAAGCCATACCTGACAGCATTAATTTCTATTCAAAAAGCTTTTAATCAAGGCATAAATCTTTTCAAGATTAATTTCCGAATAAAATTTTATTGAATTTTTCTAAGATTCTTAATCTTAATCAAATCAAAAGAACCCATACAATCTCTTCATATTTTTCTCACTCTCTTCGATCTCCTTTATTAGCAACACAGACAATCCAAATACCCCTTAAACCTCTCAATTTCGATGTAAATCCAACATGGTAAATTTCCAGCCTTTAGAGTTACCAGAATCATCCTATTAATAAAGAGAAAAAGACAGAAAAAAATTCATTGAAAAGGTCGTTTGAATAAATTCCAAACCCTCTTAATCACTCTTAATCGTAACCTAAATTAAATCTTGAGGCATGTATTTATTATATTTTCATTTAAACCCTATTAATTTCTTCATCTAATTATCCTTGCCTCACCTCTAAAATCCCCAAAGACCCATTCTCTACACCTTCTTTCATCTTGTAAATGCCAAAGACTCCTCAGTTTTGCCTGTAACTTTAGCCAAAAAATCGAATTTCTCCAAGGTGACTAAGCCTTAAGGCCTTGAAGATTATGAATCTCTTATTTGATAAATTCTGATGATGCATTTTGACTATTAAAGGTTCAATTAATTACATATTAAACATTATTTTTTTATTCAATCCCTTCATCAAACACTCATCCGAACCTTGAATGGTAAACTCTTTCTTTTCCTTTCACACTCCATCCTTACCTCCCTTTAGTTTGCCTCTGCTAAATCAGCTCTACTCTCTTCCTCTTCCAACAACAGTATCTCTTCCTTTTCCCCACATTTTCTCATCCATTCCTAGATAACAACCTCAACCAGCCCAATCTTGGCAACCAGCCAGGTACCTTCATCTCCAGCTTCTCTCTTTTAATTCTCCTCTAGGCGTCTTCTCCACATCTGCCTCTACATCCAATAACACCTTTGGTATGAAGTTATATCGTGAATTTCTTTTTAAATTTGATTAGGCAGTGTCTCTGTTCAACCTTCTCTTGGTGGCAGCTCTCTCTTAGGTAATAAATCTATTCATTATCACCCTCTAAAATTTTCAAAGGAGGAGGCGGCGGACTTCTCGGACCTCCAAATGGAGGAGGAGGTCTTCTTGGAGGCCCTGGTCTTTTCGGGACTGCCTCTCCACCAAGACAAGGAGGAGGAGGTGGGCTTTTCGGCTCTGGTTCCGGATCCACCGGTGGTGGTCTTTTCTCAAACCAACCAGAACCATCAGGAGGTCTTTTTGGTAATGCTTCTGGATATACAGGAGGAGGACTTCTTGGAGGACCTGGAATTGTAGGATCTGGTAGTGGTCTTTTTGCAAACCAACCAGAGCCATCAGGAGGCCTTTTCAGCAATACCTCATCTTCTGGAGGCAGCTCTCTCTTTGCTAATCCTCCTCAACAGTCATCAGGAAGCCTCTTTGCTAATCCACCCCAACAATCATCTGGAAGTCTCTTCTTAAATCCACCTCAACAATCTGGAAGTCTCTTGAGTGGTTCTCTGAGCCTTCCTCTCCCACCCACTTCAGGGCTCCTTTCTGCCCCTCAACAATCAACCGGAGGAAGTCTTTTCAGCAATCCTCCCCCTCAACAATCATCTGGCGGCATATTTGGCAACCCTGCTCCTCAACAACAAACTACACTTCTCGCTAGCAGCAATCCCATCCCTTCACACCCCACTGGAACTCCCTTTGATCCTCATGCAATCTCTGGAAGCCTCTTCCCTGCCCCTCAACAAGCCTCTGGCGGTTTCTTTGGTCAACCTGCTCCTCAACAATTCGGAGCAACTACTGGTGCGACTACAAGTAAAGAGTTCTTAAAGAGAAATATGAAACTAAAATTTTTTGGAAGGCTTTGGCAGCTTTGGCGGCTCTGGAAGTCTTCTTCTCAGCCAACCTGCTCCCCAGACAACACCATCCCTTCAGTCTGGCCCTCAACCAAACTCTGCTCATGGTTTGAATAATTTTCTCTTTCAGAAGGCTCAGAATTTTATAGGCACTGTTGATTATATTGGAAGACAACATGTTTATACTGATCAATCTAGAGGTTTTGCCGTGGCTTCCATCACTGGAGCTATCAAGAACCAAGGCTTGGAAGAACTGAGAATAAGAGATTTCTTCCTTATGAGAGGCAATAACCTTCCTGTTGAGAAAAAGACACAAGTTGAAAATATCATTGCCAATAATATCCGTCTCAGAGATTCTGGTAAATTTTTAAAAGAAAAGTCCTTCTTATTTTTTCTTTAGGATTTGTCCCACCTCTTCCTAATAATATCCCTCCTCAAAATAACCAAGCTACTTCTCAAGGTATCTCTCATTTTCTCCTTCATATCTCACCGATTACTTTTAGCTGGAGCCTTTGGATTTGGAGCCACCACTCCCGCTTCAACTTCAGGCGGAGTCTTTGGAACTGGAGCCACCACTCCTGCTCCAACCTCAGGCGGAATCTTTGGAGCTGGAGCTCATCCTGGCACTCTCCCAACAACCACCCCATCAGGAAACATATTTGGAGCTTCAACTCAACCCACGACCACCGCCCTGACCACAGGAGGATTTGGCCAAGCTTCAACGGGAGGATTCGGCTCAACAACAGCGACTCCTCAACCTCAAACTGGAGGTATCTTTGGCAGCGCAACTGGCACTTCCACCTTGAACAATACTACTCCTCAACCTGCTACCACAGGAACATTTGGCCAGCCTGCTCTTACTGGAACTCTTACATTTGGTCAACCAACAACTATGGGCTTTGGCCAAACAACCCCTCTTCCCATTCAACAGAAACCAGCAGCTGAAAAGCCTGTTACTTCTACTTTTGGCAATCCTTCTACTATTCAAGGTAAAGAGTTTTTCTTTGAATTATTTGGCTCAATAGTTGTATAATAGGCTCCTCTGTCTTTAGCAACGTTGGCACTACTCCCGCTCCTCAACAACAACAACAGGTAATTTTTTATTGGAGAATCCCATCTCATGATTAATAGACCGGACCCGCTCAAGCTCCTACCAAGAAAGCTACAGTCTCTGCCCAACCAGTCCAAAAAGTTGCAGGTAATCAATTATTTGTTAAATCCGACTCATTATTCCAAGCTGTTAAACCCAAAGCTCAAGCTCAGCCAGTTCAAACTGTACCCCTTGAAAAGCAAACAGTAGCCTCAAATCCCGGTTCTTTCTCTTACGAAATGAACAAAATGCTTTTCTTGTCAACTGTCGTTTCCCTCATGCAAAAGCATAATCTTTCTGTTCCAGAAGATCTTCTTGAAAAGACTGATTTTGTCCAACAATTATTCCAATTTTTGAGACAATATGAGATCAATCTTCCCACTGAAAATGTCCCTCAATTCCAACTCAACTCTATCATCCCTGTTCTCGCTCAACAAACACAAATTAAGCCTGATACTGCGAAAAAATTATCAGAAGCCGTTGAGAAAAAGGCTGAAGCCCCTGCTAGAAAAGTAAAACCAGTTGTTGAAGAAAGTGATTCAGATGAACCAAAGCCTACTGAGAAAAAGGCTGAGCCCCCTGTCGGAGGACTCTTCGCTAACAAGCCTCAAGCTTCTGTTGGAGGACTCTTTGCTAATATGACTGCAGTCCCTGCCGGAGGACTCTTCGCTAATAAGCCTCAAGCCTCTGCTGGAGGGCTCTTTGCTCAAAAGCCTCAAGCTTCTGCTGGAGGACTTTTTGCTAATAAGCCTGTCAAAGAATCTTCTTCTTCTTCTGATTCTGAAGAGGAAGAAGAAAAGAAAGTTGAGGCAAGAGAAGAAAAGCCTAAAGAAGAAGCGGCTAAAGAAGAAAAGCCTCAAGAAGAAGACGGTGAATATCAAAAAGTGGAAGAAGTTGCTCAAAGCCCTGGGCTTTCTGCAGATGGAGTGTCAATAATTAGTGCTAGTCAGAATACTTCAAGTGCTGAAACTCTCAATACTCCTTTACCTCAATAGAAATGTGAGAGAATTTGAGTTTATAGCAAGAGGGATTGATTAAATTTACAAGAAGAGATTTCTTAAACTTACATATTTTACAAATAAACAAATAAATAAATGAAAGAGAGATAATATGTTATGGATTTTATGCTTTAGGTGTTTGGATTTTATTTGATGTACGTTTTAAATTTTGCATAAAGGGTATTTAATCAAAACTTAAAAATCCAATAGTGGTTCGTTTATATCAGTTTATTATACATCCTTATCAACTTTAAAGAAAATAAAGAATTCAATTTATCTCTGATAGTGAATCTTTTTGATGAAAAAATTTTCTTGGTTCTCTTTAAATTCATCACTTGTTACTCAAATCAAAATTTATCCAATCTTCCCATTGTGAATACAAAACGTTTATTTAATACATTTTTATTCAGAAAATGAGATTCAAATATTCAAGAAGATGATATCATTCAATGTAATTTACATCTCTCTTCTTTATCCATTAGATCCTAATATTCCCAAATACACTTATAACTCTGACAAAGTCCATGGATCAGGCTTCTTCAACTTCTCAAGATTCACCCTAAAAATCACAATTAACTCTTCCATTTCCTAAATAAAGCCCTTTACGTGGCGTAAGCTCTGATAAAATCATTGAAGACATATTCATTTCTTTCGCCTCTAAACTCAATAGGATTCTTCTTATCGCCTCTTGTAAACAACAAAATAGTTGGATATTCCACGATATCTATTCCATATTTCTCAACATCATTTGCTGTTGCATCAATCTTCACCACCTCAAAATCCTTTATATTCTGTGTCTTTCTTGCCACATTATCTATCGTTGGCATCATCTTTATTGAAAACATGAGGAAAATCTCTTTAAAAGAAATCGCTTACAGAACGGCAATGAGTGCTCCAAGGCGCCCAGAACACAGCCAAAACATCTTTTTGAGAATCTAACACCATCTCTTTAAATGTATCAAGAACAACTTTCTATTCAAAATAAGACTGTTTCCTTCAAAGACTTTTGCTTACTTTCGCAAGATCATTATTCTCTTTAGGAACAGGCTCACTCAGATAGACACGAGGAGCTTTCTTTTTAACATAATCCTCTTGGAATTTTACCAAAGAGCTCTTTGTAATCCCGCCTTCAAGGTAATACTTCCTGATCTTCTCTCTATCTGCCCTTATTATTCTCACCTAAAATATGCCATTGTTATTCTTCACATACAAAGGAAAATTACTGCAGGGAGTTCTTCTTGTTTAACTCCAAGACTCTTGGCCAACAACTGTCCAATTTCTTCTTGATAGTCAGCAATGGTCATGAAGATCTTTCCATTCAAATCCTGGCTTGCTGTCGTGAAGGCTTCTTCGGCTGTTTTACTCGCTTGAGAATTATCTTTAATGAGGATCATAGCAGGCTCTTCAGATGACATGATATGCTCAGCAGTTCCTCGGCCAAATCTTGGAATAGTAGCTGAGAATCGGTTGTTTTTGATAAAAGACAAGATGTTTTCAGTGTTGAGTTCTTCAATGCCGACCTTGTAGCCTTTTGTTACATTATTCAAAAGGAAAAATTCTCCATTGGTTAAATCACCATATTTCTTCTTGATTGCGTCGCTTGTGGTGGAAACAAACAAGACGTCTTGGAGTTTAGAAGCAGCTTCAAGGACTCCAGGGTTATTATCTTCTCCAATTAAGACGGCAATCCATTCATATTCCTTCAGGAAATTTTCAAGAGATTTGATATTGGAAACGGTGGATAAAGGTTTCTTTAGTTTTCTATTGATAAATTCGAGGATGTGGCTCTCAGTCTTATCGCCGTAATATTCGTGAGGAACGCCTGAAATGAACATTTTGATTGTAGGAAATCCTTCAATATCAAATTCTTGAGCCAATGCTTTTTCATCATAGGCCTCGACCTTGGCGATTTTAACCTCAGAATTGTCTTTTTTGAGAGTTTGGGAAAGCTTGAGGTATTCTGGAGCGAGCTTTTTGGAGTATTTGCACCACCGAGCGTAGAAATTGACGAGAAGATATGGGTATTGTTGGATTGCTTGGGGGAAATCTATCTGGGAAAGGATCATTATATTGGTGTCTTTTTCATATTGAAACTCGTAGGAGAGTGTTGCTGGGAGATATGAGATGAGGAGGACGAGGAAGGTCAGTGTAAAGGATTTAAAAATCATTTTTTTTAAGTTTTAGATGATGAGATGGGAGTGTGTTACAAAAGTATTTTTTAAATATATGCAGGAGAGTATAGAAAGGGTATTAATTAATAAGTTTAGTTGATATGTGAAGATGTGAATAGGTGAAACGAACTGTGTTTTGGTGTGATGGGCCTTTGAGAAAAATATCAGAAGGATGGAGTGAGGATTGGTGAATGGATTTTTGAATAGAAGCTTGAGCTTGTTATTGAAGATTCAGACAGATTCTTTGGGAAAAAGATTCTTGAAGAAAGGTTTTCCTGGAAGAATTTCACCAACTTTTTAAAAGAATTTCTTTAAATTGTTTGTACAAAACTGGAGGGAAAAGATCTTATTGTTGCTTTGCTCTGAAAATCTTTTGAATTTCTTTTTGAAAAGATTTTCAGGAGGTTTTTTTTTTGCATAGAGAGAAATATTCATATTCATATAAAGGACCATACTTAGGAACTAAATAGGGTGAACATGCATTCGACGACAACGAAATATGGGATATCTTTATACTCTTTATCATTTTAGACCAAATAAAAAACACTCTGATTAAAATCGACTGAAAAGGGGACTAGATAGAAGAGCAGCATTTCAAGTTTCTGCCGCTAGTTCCTGCAGGCTGGTCAAGCAAAATATTCTCACTTTCTTGGACACCAATTTTAATTCCAATAGCCTAAGAAGAAGTGTTTCTAGCTTTTCTGCTTGCAAAAAAACTTACTTCATTTGTCGGATCAACTTTTCCTTGTTCAATTTGTTCAAGAACAAGATCCGAAACCTTTGTAAAAGCAGCATCAACATTCGCTCCAGTCTTTGCAGAAGTTTCCAAGAATAAAAGCCCATGAGTTTTTGCGAAATTTTCTCCTTCTTCTGTTGACACTTTTCTCCTTTATTATCGAATGAGAAATTTCTTTTGAAAAATTTTTATACTCTTCTTCCAAATCAGACTTATTTCCAATCAACAAAATCACAGTCTTATCATTGGCATTAATTTTTGTCTCCTCTAGCCATCTTCCCAGGCTCTCAAAACTATCCCTTCTGGACACATCATACACCAAAAGCGCTCCAATTGATCTATTTATGATAAGTCTTCTCTTATTCACATCTTCCCAGATCCTCTATTTCCCCTTTAAAGAATAAGGATTTACCCTCTGTAATATGATCTAGTGATTGATCTAAATGATTCCTGGCCAGCCTATTATTAGAAGACAATGAGATTTCTGAGAAAAAGGGGGAGTTTTTACTGTGTCCCAGACTTGTAATTTGATGGTTTTTCCTTTAAGCTGGATGTTTCTTGAACCGAATTCAACGCCGATTGTCGGATCATGATCAGTTTTATATTTCTTATCAACAAATTGTAACAAAAGACAGGATTTTCCAACGCCTGATGGGGAGAGGTTAAGAGCTTGTAAAGGAAGGGGA
>Ga0182738_1007959_pt1 | contig 10638 bp, 10 predicted proteins | sample eDN5th30CBELigMG_FD_128876 | JGI IMG/M metagenome (GOLD analysis project Ga0182738, IMG submission 128876) | Enriched Miracle-Growth compost microbial communities from Emeryville, California, USA - eDNA 5th pass 30_C BE-Lig MG (version 2)... ... | reverse complement strand
CCAAACGGCGCGCCACCAGATCGGGTCGGCGAGCAGGCCATCATACAGGATCTTGCCGCTCTTCAGCCGCGTGATCGACAGGTAGTTTTCGAAGCCGATCCACTGCGCCGCGTCGATATTGGCGAGCGAGGCGTTGGTGAACGAAAAATAGATGCTTCGGACCAAGGGCCATCCGGCCACCATCGCCAGCACGATGAGCATCGGGGCGAGAAAGACCCAGGCTGACCGTACCCTCTGGCGCATCAGGTCGGAGCGCATCCCTGCGACGGGCGCAGCAACTGTCTCGGCTACCGCCATGTTCTCGGCTCTCGCTGTTTGGACCGACGGCTCGGCATGAACGGGAAAGGCATGGCGGACCGCACGAATATCCGCCACGCCGATAGATCAAGCTGCGATGACGGCATTCGCGGGGAATGCCGTCATGCGGGCCAGTGGCCTACCAGCCGGCACCCTTAAGCTTGGTCAGCTTGGCCTCGAGCATTTCGAGATTGTCGGCTGCCGAACCGTTGCCGCTGAGCGTGTCGTGGGTTGCGGTCCAGAAATTGGACGAGACTTCGTTATACTTGACCTTGGTGGGGGCGGAGGGACGCGGCACGGCGTTCTGGAAGACTTCCTTCCAGCGCGGGATGATCGGCTGGCCCTTGGCGATGTCGGCATCGTCATAGAGGGCCTGGATCGTCGGCAGGTTCGAGGCCTTCAGGGCCTTGAGCTTCTGCATTTCCGGCGAGGCGATGAACTTGACCAGCTCGATCGATTCCTTCGGATTCTTGGTATATTTCGAGACCGCCAGGTTCCAGCCGCCGAGCGTCGCGGCGGACTTGGCGCCCTCGCCCGAGCCCGCCGGAAGCGGCACGACGTCGAACTTGTCCTTCACCGCGGAATCGGCGCCGTTGCCGAGACCATAGGCATAGGGCCAGTTGCGCATGAACACGGCATTGCCGGTCTGCCAGACACCGCGGGCCTCTTCTTCCTGGTAGGCCAGCACGCCCGGAGGCGAAATGGTGTTGACCCAGCCCTTGGCGCGATCGAGCGCGGCGGCTGCCTGCGGGTTGTTGATCGAAATCTCGCCGTCGGCCTCGATGATCTGGCCACCGCCATTCGACTTGACCCATTCGAGCGCGTTGCAGGTCAGGCCTTCATAGGAATTGCCCTGCCAGACAAAGCCCCAGATGTCCTTGGAGCCGGCTTCGCGTTCCTTGTCCTGGACTTCCTTCGCGGTTGCCGCGAGCTCGTCCCAGGTCTTCGGCGGCTGCTTGCCGTACTTCTCGAGCAGGTCCTTGCGGTAGTAGAGCGCCGGCGCATCGGTGAAGATCGGAAGGGCGACGAGCTTGCCGTTCACGGTCTGCGATTCGATGATCGACGGGAAATGCGCGCCAACCACATCCTTGGTGGCATCCGTCAGGTCCAGGAGTTGGTCCGACAGCTGCGGCGCCCAGATCACGTCGGTCTGGTAGACGTCGATATCGGAGTTGCCGGCGGCAAGCCAAAGCTTGTACTGACCGAACTGATCGCTCGTCGACGACGGCATCGGCACGATCGTGACCTTGTTGCCGGTGTTCTTCTCGAAGATGTCGAGCTGCTCGCGCAGCACGGCGAGACCATTGCCCGTATCGCCGGACACGATCGACAGATTGGCAGCATTGGCGGCGCTGCCCATCAGGACAATGCCGGCACCAAAGGCCATAAGCGCGGAGCGCAACTTCATTTGAAAGAACCTCCCTGAGAGACAGTCCATGACAGGAGCCTCGAGACCATCGCGCCCGCCGATGCCATGCACCGCGAACCCGACGCCTCTTCTCCCCCTAAGCGCCCTCGGCGGAGACAGAACGCCACCCGCCCTCCTCAAAGCGCTTTGAAGATATTCAAACCGGCAACTCACTTCGCTGTCAACCCCGGCGGCGCGCGCTAAATAGTGCAACGCAGCATGGCAAGACGCCAAATTCATATGATTAAACAGTGTACTTAATTGATTCATCGCCGATTTCTGAAACAGCCGCCGATGGCGCACTGCAACATGAAGCAAGGATTTTATAAGCGTGCCGCAAGTCTGCTTGCGTGGTCGATTGAAAGCGCTTTGAATGTTTTCCAGGGAGGACGGAATTTCTCATGAGGCTGAAGGAACTAGCGCTGCATCTCGGCCTTTCGCAGACGACCGTGAGCCGGGCGCTGAACGGCTACCCAGAGGTCAATGCGGAAACGCGGCAGCGCGTGCTCGATGCGGCGCGCCGCTATGACTACCGCCCCAACGCCAGCGCCCGTCGCCTTGCCACTGGCCGCAACAATGCCATCGGCATCGTGCTTCCGACCGACCGCAACCTGCTGTTGGACCCGAACTATATCGAGTTTCAGGCCGGCCTCGGCGAAAGGCTGATGAAAGACGAGATCGACATCGTGCTGTCGCCCTCGCGCGCCGGCGACGAGATGGCGACTTACCGGCGCATGGCGATCAGCTCGCGGGTCGATGCCGTCATCGTGTCGAGCCCGACCTCCCACGATCCCCGCATCGCGCTCCTGACCGAGCTGGGCCTGCCATTCGTCGTGCATGGCCGCTCGGAAAGCCCGATCCCGCACGCCTGGCTCGATATCGACAACGAGGGTGCTTTTCGGCACGCGACCCAGCATCTGCTCGATCTCGGCCATCGCCGGATCGGGCTGATCAATGGCGAGACCCGCCATACCTTCGCCGCCGATCGCGAGCGCGGCTTCCGCAAGGCGCTGGCCGAACATGGCGTCCTGGCCGAAGATAACCTGATTGCCGAGGGCGTCATGACGGATGAGACGGGCTACCGGATCACCGCCCGCTTCCTGGCGCAGTCCCCTCGCCCCACCGCGCTGCTGGTCTCCTCGATGATGATGTCGCTGGGCAGCCTGCGCGCGATCCGCTCCGCCGGACTGGACCTTGGCCGCGACATATCGCTGATCGCCCATGACGATGTCATTCCCTTCCTCAACCCCGACGCCATGGTGCCGACCATGTCGACGACGCGCTCGTCGATCCGCGCCGCGGGCACGCGTGTCGCCGAACTGCTGATGGAGATCATCGCCGATGGCCGCGCCCCGGCCAGCATCCACGAACTCTGGCCCGTCGACCTCGTCATCCGCCGGTCGACAGGTCCCGCGCCACGGGTTTTACCGCACAGCGGCCTGCTGTCGCCTTGACAGCGCCGGCCGATCATCGAACAACCATTCCAGATTCACGCAGTTTAGAACTTACGGACCAGACGATGCCCGTCGCCTTTGCCAATGCCGCCCTCATTGCCGTCGATTGGGGCACGACCCGCTGCCGCGCCATGCTGCTCGACCGGGACGGCGGCGTGCTGGCCGAGGCGGACAGCGCCGACGGCATCGGCTCGCTCGGCGGTGCCGGCCACGAGGATGCGTTCCAAGCGCTCGTCGCCAACTGGCCAAAGCTGCCGGCGATCATGGCCGGCATGGTTGGCAGCCGGCAGGGCTGGCACGAGGCGGCCTATGTCCCGGTGCCGACCTCGCCCGACGCGCTGGCCGGCGGGCTGCTGACCTTCCAGACCTCCGATCATCGGCCGATGGCAATCGTCCCGGGGCTCGTTCTGCGCTCGGAAGCGCGCGATGGCGACGTCATCCGCGGCGAGGAAACGCAACTGGTCGGCCTGATGGAGGAGGAACCCGATTTCGAGGGCATCGCCATCCTGCCGGGCACGCATTCGAAATGGGCCGCGATTTCGAACGGCCAGATCACCACTTTCCAGACCTTCCTGACCGGCGAGATGTTCGACCTGCTGGCGCGCAAGTCGTTCCTGCGCCATTCGGTGGCGGAAGATGCCGACGATATCGCCGGCTCCCCGCATTTCGCCCTCGCGGTGAAGCGTACCGTCGCCGAGGGCCTGCCCTTCCTCGGCGCCATCTTCTCCGTGCGGGTGCGCCAGTTGCTGGACGGCGTCTCGGGTGACGATAACCTCGCCTATCTCTCCGGCCTCGTCATCGGCGGCGAGATCGCCGCGGCCCGGCAGATCGGCCTGCTCGATGCGGACCGTCCGATCCGGATCATCGGCTCGCGCACGCTCGCCCGCTCCTATCATGCCGCCTTCCAGGTCGCCGGCCATCCGGCCGATACCCGGGACGGCTCCGCCCTCGTCCGCCGCGGCCTTGTCCGCCTCGCCCGCGCCAACGGCCTTCTTTGAGATTGAAAACGATGACCCACCCCCTGTTCGGCACCCATCTCCCCATCGTCGCGATCCTGCGCGGCATCACCCCGGCCGAGGCCGACGCGGCCTTCGACGCGCTGGTCGAGGCCGGCGTCACCCTGATCGAGGTCCCGCTTAATTCGCCCGACCCGTTCGTCTCGATCGAGAGGATGGTGAAGCGCGCCGCCGGCCGCGCCAAGGTCGGCGCCGGCACGGTGCTGACCGAAGAGCATGTCGTGGCCGTGAAGGATGTCGGCGGCGAGCTGATCGTTTCGCCCAATACGGATACGGCCGTCATCCGCAAGACCAAGGCGCTGCGGATGGATTCCTACCCCGGTGTGTTCACGCCGACCGAGGCATTCGCGGCGCTCGCCGCCGGTGCCGATGCGCTGAAGTTCTTCCCGGCCGAACTGATTGGCACGTCCGGCATCAAGGCGATGAAGGCCGTCTTGCCGAAGCACGTCCCTGTTCTGGCCGTGGGCGGCGCCAACGAGACCAACTTCGCCGAATACATCCAGGCTGGCTGCGCCGGGTTCGGCATCGGCTCGAACATCTACAAGCCGGGAATGACGGCGGCCGACATCGGCGAGAGAGCCCGCAAGCTGGTCGCAGCCTTCAAGGCAGCCGCTGGCGTCGCGTAACCTCAGTTTTACATTGGTCTAATTAGAAAACATATGTGTTTTCAATGACTTGATTCGATCCTATACCGCCCGGCAGTCATTGCCGGGCGATTGTTTCAAATCCCGGCCCATTCTGGAACCGGGACCTGCACCATGCGATCCTCCGCAATCGCCGCGCTGCTCTGCGCCACCTCGACGCTCGCCATCACCGCCTCGGCCCAGGCCGACGCCGTCGGCCCCACTGTCGAAATCACCCTGGGAGGTGGCCAGGAAAACGGCGCCATTGGCGGCTTCGACATCTTCCTGCCCTTCGGCTTCGGCGACCGGTCGATCGGGTTCGGCGACATTCGCGGCCACATGAACAACGACCAGATGGACCAGCTTTCCGCCGGTCTCGGTTGGCGCATGCAGTTGGACGGCGTCTGGACGGTCGGCGCCTACGGCTACTACGACTATCTTCGCAGCGGCCACGACAACGACTTCCACCAGATCTCCGCCGGCGCCGAGTTGCTCTCGCGCGACATGGTGTTTCGCCTGAATGGCTATCTGCCCTTCGGTGACAAGTACGGGACCGCCGCCGAGGCCAACGCCGCGCTGATCGAGGCCGGCCGCCTCGTGTTCCGCGCCGGTCAGGAACACGCGCTCGCTGGTTTTGACGGCGAGGCCGGTTTCCGGCTGCCGATGTTCGACGCCAGGTCCTCGGCCCAGATGATGCTCTATGGCGGCGGCTACTGGTATGATGGCGACCGCCTCGACGACGTCACCGGCGTCAGCGCCCGGGCGGAACTATCCTTCGCGGACCTGCCGGGCTTCACGCAGGGCTCGACCTTCAGCCTGTCGGCCGGATTCACCTACGACAATGAGGACAAGGCCGAGGGCCAGTTCCTCGCGCGCCTTCGCATCCCACTCGGCAAGGCGGGCCCTGCGCTCGCCAATCGCGATCCGATGATGCAGCGGGTCGAGCGCGCCAACTTCATCCGCACCGCAGTCGGCGCGACCGGCGACGCGGAAGCCGCGATCTATGCCGATACCGGCAATGTCGTCGGCAATGTCCGCAGCGTCTCCTCGGCGACCGGCGACGCGACGGCGATCAACCAGGCCATCGCGGCAGCAGGCGACAATGCGCTGATCCTCGCCGATGGCGTGATCCAGCTCGACCAGACGCTGCTGCTTTCTTCCGGCCAGTTCATGGTCGGCGGCCAGGGCGGCCTCGAAATCATCGGCGCCCGCAGTGGCGGCACGGCAACCTTCACGCGCTCGGGCGCCGAGACCCGTCTGGTCGGGACCACCACGACGGCGGACGTGCTGGCCATGGCCGATGACAGCGGCGCGGTCGGCCTCGCGATCCGCGGCGGCCGCGACGGCATCCTTGCCGACGGCGTCGGGAACGTCTTCCTGCGCGATCTCGACATCGCCCAGACCGCCGGCAACGGCATCCTCCTGAGCGAAGTGGATGGCGCGCTGATCGAAAGCAGCCGGATCCACGACCTGACGATCTGCGCCAACAACACCGAATGCGAATTCTCGATCTACGATCCCGAGCGCAGCGTGCCCAACACCGCGATCTCGCTGTTCTCCGCCAAGGACGTCACGATCCGCGACGTCGAAATCCGGGACGTTACCTACGGCATCTTCGCTAACGCGGCCTTCGATGACATCGATGATTGGGAAAACGACATCTACGGCCTGCGCGCGCCGAACCCGACGACCGGCCTGACGATCGAGAACGTCGCGATCACCAACACCCGCCGCGAGGCGATGCAGTTGGTCGGCGCATCCGACATCTCGATCCGGAACCTGTCGATCGACAACACCGCCATGGACCGGACCATGGACCTGATTGTCATCATGGCGAGTTCCGGCATCAGCATGGACGGCCTCACATTGGCTGGCGGCGTTAATGCCCTTCAGTTCATCGGCCCGTCCTCCTTCGCCGATCCGGCGCGCGACATCACCGTGTCGAACGTGACGATCCGCGACACCAGCCGCGCCGGCATCATGATGAACATGGGCTCCTCCGACGTCGCCTTCTCCAACATAGAGATCACCGATGCCGGAACGCATGGCATCTATCTCTACGGTCCGTCCTTCTTCGGCGGCGCGCTGGGCGATGTCAGCTTCGACAAGGTAAAGGTGGCCAGTTCCACCGACGAGGCGGTTCACCTTGCCGGCGAACTGAACAACCTGTCGGGCAACATCGACGTCGGCCAGGCTTCTGCGAACTGCATCGCCGACACGGGCACCTGGACGTCAACCGTCCTGACGCAGGCCCATGGCGAGAGCTTCTCGGTCGGCGGCACCGTCATCACGCCGGGCACGCTGCCATCCGGCTGCCACTAAGCTACGGCGGCAAAACAACAAGTCGGGTTCACCAGCGCGAAAGACGGCCATGTCTCAAGCGAATGTGAACCCGGCGTGTGAACTCCGTCATAAAATGCGCACATGGATCTGGTTAGTATCCCCCATCGAAGCGAGATCAGGAGAACCGTCATGGACGTTTCCACCGCCTGCTTCCCACGGGAGGCTTCACTCAACGAATTGCTGCATGACCCGATCATCGGGTTGATGATGGCGAGCGACGGCGTTCACTCGGACGACATCCGCAAGCTCTATCGGAAGATGGAGCGCAAGATCGAGCCCCGGCGCAGCCGCGACCTCGAGGCCATGGAGCGCTGCTTCATACGGTAAGATGGGCGCGGACGATCTCCGAGCCCATTTCGGATTGCGGCCCCGAGACGACGATCTCCCCGCGGTCCATCACGGCAAAATCATCGGCAAGCTCATGCGCGAAATCGAAATATTGTTCCACCAGCAGAATGGCCATCGTGCCTTGCTGGCGGAGCCATGTGATGGCGCGGCCGATATCCTTGATGATCGACGGCTGGATGCCTTCCGTCGGCTCGTCGAGGACGAGCAATCGCGGTCGCATCACCAGCGCCCGGCCAATGGCCAATTGCTGTTGCTGACCGCCTGACAGGTCGCCGCCACGCCGGCGAAGCATGTCCTTCAGCACCGGAAACAGATCGAACACATAGTCGGGAATGTTGCGATCGCGTCGCGCGAGCGGTGCATACCCCGTTTCCAGATTCTCCTTTACCGACAGGAGCGGGAAGATCTCCCGTCCCTGCGGCACATAGGCGATGCCGGCCTTGGCCCGCTCATGCGGCGCCATGCGGCCGAGCGGCTTGCCCTCCCAGAGGATCTCGCCGCCGGCAATCGGCTTCTGCCCGACAATGGCGCGCAACAGGCTGGTCTTGCCGACGCCGTTGCGCCCCATGAGGCACGTCACCTTGCCGGTTTCGGCCGAGAGCGAGACGTGGCGCAGCGCCTGCGCCGCACCGTAAAACAGATCGACGTTCTTCGCTTCGAGCATGGTCAGCCCTTCTCTTCCGGCAGTTTCGTCGGTTCCGCATGTGCGGCGATGGTCAGGCTCCAGGCGGCGGAACGGCGCAACCGTGGCTCGCGCACCCGCTTTTTCGCCGGCTTGGCAGATTCGGCGGGCTCGATATCGCTCCGGGGCTCGGCCGCCATCTCTATCGCCCCAGATACACTTCGATGACTTTGGGATCGGCGGAGACGACGTCGAGCGAGCCTTCCGAGAGCACGGAGCCCTCATGCAGCACCGTCACCTTGACGCCGAGGTCGCGCACGAAGGTCATGTCGTGCTCGACCACCACGACCGATTTCGTCTTGGCGATTTCCTTGAGCAGGATCGCGGTCTCGGCTGTCTCGGCGTCGGTCATGCCGGCGGCCGGTTCGTCGACCAGGAGCAGCCTCGGCTCCTGCGCCAGCAGCATGCCGATCTCCAGCCACTGCTTCTGGCCGTGCGAGAGATTGGCGGCGAGCCAGTCGCGCTTGTCGATCAGGCGGATCGTCTCGAGGATCTCTTCCACCCGCGCGATCTCGGCCTTGGTCGTGCGGTGGAACAGGGTGGCAAAGGGCGTTCGAACGCCGGCCAGCGCCAGGTCGATATTGTCCCAGACCGTGTGGCTCTCGAACACGGTCGGCTTCTGGAATTTGCGGCCGATGCCGAGCGAGGCGATCGAAGCCTCGTCCATGCGGGTCAGGTCGGTATCGCCGGCGAAATAGACGTCACCCGAATCCGGCTTGGTCTTGCCGGTGATGACGTCCATCATCGTCGTCTTGCCGGCGCCGTTCGGGCCGATGATCGCCCGCATCTCGCCTGGCTCGATCACCAGCGACAGGCCGCGAAGCGCCTTGAAGCCATCGAAGGAAACGCTGACGCCATCGAGGTAAAGCAGGGAATCCCGTGCCTTTGCATGCGCGACGCGGGTCGGTTCATTGGTCACGGTCATGACGTTCACTCCGCTGCCTGGCCGGCGGCGACACCGGGCGCCACGACATCCTCGATCGGCTTTTCAACCGGCTTCCGGGAGCCCTTCGTCATCAACGAGCCGACGACGCCCTTTGGCAGGAACAGGGTCACCAGCACGAACAGGCCGCCGAGCACGAACAGCCAGTATTCCGCCAGCATGCCGGAGGTGAACCAGGTCTTGCCGAAATTGACGAGCAACGCGCCGACGATCGGGCCGATCAGCGTGCCGCGGCCGCCGACCGCCACCCAGATCACCGCCTCGATCGAATTGGCCGGGGCGAACTCGCCGGGATTGATGATGCCGATCTGCGGCACGTAGAGCGCGCCGGCGACGCCGGCCATCATGGCCGACAGCGTCCAGACCACGAGCTTGTAGCCCTCGACCCGGTAGCCGATGAAGCGGGTGCGGCTCTCTGCGTCGCGGACGGCGACCAGAACCTTGCCGAATTTCGAGGCGATCACCGCGCGGCAGATCCAGAAGCCGAGCGCCAGCGCCGCCGCCGAGGCGAAGAACAGGGCGCCGCGCGTCGCGTCCGCCTGGATGTCGAAGCCCAGAATGTCCTTGAAGTCTGTTAACCCGTTGTTACCCCCGAAGCCCATGTCGTTGCGGAAGAAGGCCAGCAGCAACGCATAGGTCATCGCCTGGGTGATGATAGACAGGTAGACGCCGGTGACGCGGCTCCGGAAGGCGAACCAGCCGAACACGAAGGCGAGCAGGCCGGGCGCCAGCAGGACGATGAGGGCGGCGAACCAGAAGTGGTCGAAGCCGTACCAGAACCACGGCAGTTCCTTCCAGTTCAGGAAGACCATGAAGTCCGGCAGGATCGGATTGCCATAGGTGCCGCGATCGCCGATCTGGCGCATCAGATACATGCCCATGCCATAGCCGCCGAGCGCGAAGAAGGCGCCGTGGCCGAGCGAGAGGATGCCGCAGAAGCCCCAGACCAGATCGACCGACAGCGCCAGCAGCGCATAGGTCAGGTATTTGCCGAGCAGCGTCAGGACGTAGGTCGGCACATGGAACGGACTCGACGGGTCGGTGGCGAGATTCAGCACCGGCAGCAGGATGCCGATGCCGAGGATGACCGCGAGCACGATCGAGGTGCGGCGGTCGAGGGCGCGCAGGATGAAGGCGGTGATCATGACTGGAGCCCTTTCTTCACCTCTCCCTGAGGGAGAGGTCGGCTCGCAGAGCCGGGTGAGGGGTTATGGAACCAACCGGTGAGGCCGTAACCCCTCACCCGCCGGCCTTTGGCCGTCGACCTCTCCCTCAGGGAGAGGTGCAAAGTATCTGCCGTTGCCACCATCCGGCCGATCATGCCTCCACCGCCCGGCCCTTGAGCGCGAACAGGCCGCGCGGGCGCTTCTGGATGAACAGGATGATGAAGACGAGCACCAGGATCTTGCCGAGCACGGCGCCGGCATAGGGCTCGAGGAACTTGTTGGCGATGCCGAGCGTGAAGGCACCGACCAGCGTGCCCCAGAGATTGCCGACCCCGCCGAACACCACGACCATGAAGCT
>Ga0182738_1007958_pt1 | contig 10638 bp, 7 predicted proteins | sample eDN5th30CBELigMG_FD_128876 | JGI IMG/M metagenome (GOLD analysis project Ga0182738, IMG submission 128876) | Enriched Miracle-Growth compost microbial communities from Emeryville, California, USA - eDNA 5th pass 30_C BE-Lig MG (version 2)... ... | reverse complement strand
TCGAGTTTCTTGAAGGAAGATAAATAAAAACAAGGAAGCTTGGCATCCGAGGCTTGTTGTTGGTTCCCTTTGGACAAAAGCTGAAGGTTCTGGAGAGATTTGGGATATTGTGAGGACTGAAGAAGGATTGGAGTCGTGAAAGCTGTCCTTGGCGGTACTTGGATCTTTAAAGATTTCATATATTTCTGGTTCCTCAAGCTTTTGAGGAAAGCTTTCATTGCATTCAAAAGAGATCTTCCATTTCTCATCAGACTCATTGAACCTCCAAGCTTAAAACTCATTGCTTGAAGATTATAGAGATATTTTACCCAGAGATTGAGCGGGGTTTTAAAGTCTGCTGGTGGTATCCAGATATCATTGATGGTTAGCTTTTGGACTCTTCTTGCTCTTTTGATGAGTGAGACCATTGATGTTTCATTAAATTCACATTTATTCAGAACGTGCTGGTCAAAGCTGAGCCGTTTGGGCCCTTTGACACGCTTGAGAAGCTTGATAATCTTTATTGAGTATGAATGATTTGGTAAAGAGGGAAAAGTATAAGACTCTAAGGATTTGGCAAGTTTGATTTGGACAATTTTGGAAGGTCCTTTACGAAGGAAGTCCTTGTGGTTAGAAAAAGAGTTCAAAGGGATTGAGTAGGGAATATAAGAAGTTATTTTGTGGAGCTGAGACATAGGATGAAAGGATGATTATGATTGCTTTGAAACGGTCACGAGGTGGGAACAAATTGAATGAGAATCTCTTTATTAAATTTAGATTCTGAAAACTTGATTAATCAGGAAACTTCGAAAGAATTCGATTTTCATATTCTACAAAATTTGGGTCTCATCGTTCTGTCAGAAATTACTGAAATTTTCTTCTATTGAAGGGTTTTTTTCATTATTCCACATTCTTTGAGTACTCAGATTAAAAAAAAAACAAATGCAGTCTTTTGAATGAAAACATAAATTATTATTCTTCTTCGTTATTCATTGAATACATACTTGAAATCATAAAATTTCACGTCATAAAGCTGTATCATCACCATAAAGCTTTGAAGCTCCAACTTTCATCAATGAATAATCATCAATATAATCAATTTGACAGACTTTAAAAATGGATTTTTCTTTGTAATCTTTTCCAACGACAGAGGAGCACCAACGCTTTCAAGCCTCTTTCTCAAGTCATCAGTCATATCACAGTCAAAAATCTGTAAACCTCTCTTTTCAAGTATTCTCTCTATGCTTTGAAGATAAACAAGTTCTCCAACCTTCTCTCCCCCGATTTTTTCCAGTGAAATCGATCTAATTTCCTTCAGATTCACTAATGCAGACGTCAGTCTTGTCAAAATTTGATTCGAATCAATCTCAACACAGGGCAATTTTAAGGTTCTAATATGTTCAAGGCCCTCGACGAATCTGATGAAAGGCCCAATATTCTCTTGCTCTAGTACCAAAGGGGCTGCATCAAGCTTGAGTCTTTTAAAACTTGAAGCTGATGCGCCGAAGATTTCGATCAATCTCCGAAACTCATGGGAGAGGATGAGCTCTTTGCATTCAAGAGAAAGGTCTTGGATTTTCATGGGCTTTTGGAGGATTTTCTCGAGAATCGTCAAAACATCAGAGGGGATTTGCTCTCTTGCAGTGAAAAGAGAGGAAGGAGTGAGATTGATTCTGAAAGAGGTGAGCAATTCCATGCCAGCAATACTTTCAAAAAAGAGCTTCAATATATCCTGAAGTTGATCTATATAAGCAATAGAAAGCTTTAAAGCTTTAATGTACTTTATTTTGGAGAGATTTAAGGCGGCTCTTTGGCATCTTTCGGGAGAGTTGAGATAAAGAGAAAGCTGTAAGCTTTGAAGATTGGAGAGATTGAGTCTTTCAAGCAAGGAGGTTTGAGTCCATTCTTGAGGAATTTTCATAGAAAGATGTGTAAGTTTGCTAAAGCTTTTGGAGTCCATGCTATAGCCATCAGAACCATTCATAGAAGATGCCTTTGGATCGACAAATGAGTGAGGAAGGAGGATAGCGAGATTTTTAAGCTGTGACAAAGATGGTAGAGTGTTCATTATATGGCTCATGACGGCATGATCGTCAGTCATTTGCAGAGCAAAAGTCTCTAGCTTCTTGAAAGAAGATAAAGAAAAGAGAGGAAGCTTGACATCTGATGATGGTTTATGCTCTTTCTCTTCGGAAAGAAACTGGAGTTTCTGGAGAGATTTGGGATATTTCGAGGATTGGAGTTGTCCAAGACACTCCTCCAGGTAATCTTATAGTTAAAGATTTCATCTCGTTTTGACATCTCAAGCTCTTAATGAAAGCTTCCAAAGCATTTGAAAGAGATTTTTTGTGAGCTAGCAAAAACATCGAGCCTTCAAGCTTAAAAATCATCATTTGAAGATGACAGAGATCTTTTATCCAAAGATTGAGTTGAGTTTTGAATGGACCAAAAACCGGAACCCAAAGGTCATTGATAGTGAGTTTCTCAATTCTTCTTGTCTTTTTGATGAATGCGATCGTTAATGAGAAACTGAATCGACGGTTACTGAGCACATACTGATTAAAGCTGAGCCGTTTCGACCCTTTGACACGATTTAGGAGGCTGGGAAGCTTTGTTGGATATGAGTGTTTTGGCAAAGAAGGAAAGGTATAGGGTTCCAGAGTTTCTGCAAGTCTAATCTGGACAACTTTGGAAGGACCTTTGCGGAGAAAGTCTTTGTGATTGGAGAAAGTATTGATAGGTAAGGAGTATGGGACATAAGGGGCTATTCTTCGGGATTGGGCCATATGGTTCAAAGATTATAGAGGAATTAGAAAGAAATTGAACAGGGTCCTTTTTATTCAATTTAAATGATAAAAATTGCAAGTCTTGTTTATTGGGTCTCTCAGATTTGTCTTTCGAATATTTTATCCACAATCAAGCCAAGCTGAATAAATTCTGACAGGACTTATAAATTATAGAAATTTTGGCTTCAAATACTGACTTTCTCATGCTTCAAAAAATTTTACAAGGCCAAAATATCTCTTCTGATGAAACTTCCGAAAATCTTTCATTCACCAATTATTCTCTTTAAACATACCCCAAGTGTTCTCACCTACAAACTTCAAAAGCGGATTTTTCTTTGAGATTTTTTCAAACGACAGAGGAGAACCAACACTCCCAAGTCTCTTTTTAAAGTCATCCGTCAACTCACACTTCAAAATCTGTAACCCTCTCTTTTCAAGAATACTCTCTATATTCTCAATAAAATTTCTTTCTTTCACCTTCCATCCAATTTTTCCCAAACAAATTGACCTCATCGCTTTCGACTTCATTATTCCTGAGACCAGACTTGCCAGTAATTCGTTTGAATCGATGTCAAAACAAGGTATTTTCAAGGTTCTCACATTTTCAAGACTCTTGACAAATCCTGCCAATGCCTCAATCTTCTTCTCACCTATCGCAAAAGGGACAGTATCAAGCTTAAATTTCTTGAGATTTGAAGCTGATGCACCACTAAATATCTCCATTAATTCAAAGAACTCAAGAGAGATTACGAGCTCCTTGCATTCAAGCGAAAACTTCTCCATTCTGGCAGATTTTTGGAAAATTTTCTTCAGCGCTGGTAGAGCATCAGAGGAAATATCGTCTTTGAAGCGATTGCTATCAGAAGTGACGAGGAAAATCTTCAAAGAGGTGAGCATTTCCAAGTCAACAAGACTTTCAAACAAGGCTTTTGTGAGTTCTTCAAGATGGATTAAATAAGTGATGGCAAGCTTTAGGTTTTTGAGGCGTTTTATTTTGGAGAGATTTGAAAGAGTCGCTTTATATTTACTGGAAATCAACAAGCGGAAAGAAAGGTGCAAGCTTTCAAGATTGGAAAGATTTAGTTTGGCAAGCAAGGGAGTTTGCAAATATTCACTTGGAACCGTCAAAGAAAGATCTCTTAGGCTGCTAAAGACTTGAGAATCAAGATCATGGCAATGAGGACCATATAATTGATTTGGCTTTGGAATGACAAATGAAGTTGGAAGAATGACACCAAGGCTTTTAAGATGTGGCAAAGATGGGAGGGTATCCACAAGATGGCGAACTATTTCATGATCGTCTGTGATTTTTAGAGCAAAGGTCTTGAGGTTCTTTAAGCAAGATAAGGAGAGGCAAGGGGGCTTGACTTCTGTGGCATAAAGACTTTGCGTGCGAAAGAGAAGCTGGAGATTTTGAAGAGATTGAGGGTATTTTGAGAATTGAAGGAAAATCGGGTTTGCAAAAGAAACTTCTTGTGGAAGTTGAATCTTGAGAGATTTCATTTGGTTCTGATATTTCAGAGTCTTGAGGAAGGACTTCATACGATTGGAAAAAGAGTTTTTCTGATAAACATCTTTTCTAAAGATTTCGAGCTTAAATGTCACTTTCCGAAGGTTCTTAATAGATTTCATCCAGACGTTAAGCCTGGTTCTAAAGAACAATCCTGGCGTCCAAAATTCATTGACGGTGAGCTCTTGGATTCTTCTTACTTTTTTTCTAAGTGACATCATTGTTGATAGCTTGAATCGACATTTATTAAGGATATTCTGATCGAAACTGAGTCTTTTTAGTCCTTTGATACGCCTGAGAAGCTTGATAAGCTTTATAGGATAGGACTGTTCTGGTGAAGAGGGAAATTGATAGAATCTCACTGTCTCTGCAAGATTAATTTGGACAACTTTGGAAGACCCTTTTCGGAGCAAGTCTTTGTGGTTGTGAAAGGAATTGATAGAAAGAGTGCGTGGAACATAAGGGGCTATCTTCTGGAACATACCTTCTGATGACTTGAGGAAATGAAAGGAAGAAATTGAATCGGATCTATTAATATTATAAAACCAATATAAACTTCTTGTCACAATTAATTTAATAGATTGAGCTTGCCCATACCCTTTTCCTAATTTGCAGTGGTCAGGATCATTCAGAAGTTGTATTTCTATGACTGTAATGATCTCCTACCCTCTTAAAATGACAGTAAAATTTTTCCTTTCTTGCTCTTTCTGTTTAACAAATATCAGCGATTTGACTTCATTCTCTGTTTCTCAAAATTTGTTCGTTATTCTCCTCTGAGAAATACCATCTATGATCAAATAAAAGCTAAAATAATGAATTTGGAAGTTTTTCTAGAGGTTATTTTAGGGAACATTAATCAAAATTCAAATTTTAATTCTTCTCGAATTGAATATGAAATACTAGATGAATAGAGTTTTTTGTCACTGTTAAACACTTTTATTCAAAACATTTTACGTCAAAAACATGTAATAAAATAGGGATTCATGCATGATCTATTTCACAATAGGCCAGAGATTCTCACTGACAAACTTAAAGTAAGGATTTTTCTTTGAAATCTTTTCAAATGAGAGAGGAGAATAAAAGATTCCAATTCTTTTGTTAAACTCATCAGTAAACTCACATTCCACACTCTGCAATCCTCTCTTTTCAAGAATCCTCGCAAGACTCTCAATAAAAGCCTGTTCTTCAACCTTATTTCCTCCTATTCTCCCCAGTGAAATCGATCTAATTTCCTTCAGCTTCATTATTGCAGAGGTCAACCTTGCCAATACTTCATCTGAATTAAGATCAAAACAAAGCAATTTCAAGGCTCTGACATTCTCCAAGCCCTCAATAAATCTCTCCAATAGTTCAATTTTCCCTTCACCCAGCTCAAAGGGAACAGTACCGAGCTTGAATTTCGTGAAGTTTTTCCCAGATGCGCCACTGAATATCTCCATTAGTTTATCGAATTGATGAGAGATGATGAGCTCTCTGCATTCAAGTGAAAAATATTGAATTTTAATTGGCTTTTGGAGAATTTTTGCCAGGGCTGGTAAAGTATCGGAGGAGATTTTCCCCTTTTGGCGATAATTAGGGGTAATAGTCGGACTTACGAGGAAAATTCTTAAAGAGGTGAGCAGCTCCAGGTCAGCAATATTTTCAAACAAGTGTTTTGTGAGTTCCTCAAGCTGTTCAAAATAAGTGATGGAAAGCTTTAACGTTTTGAGATGCTTCATTTTAGAGAGGTTTGAGAGAGCTTCTTTATATTTTTGAGCACTATTCAGGGAGAAAGAAAGTTGGAAGCTATGGAGATTGGAGAGATTTAGTCTTTCGAATAAAGTGATTTTCATACATTCACGAGGAACTCTTATTGAAAGATGCGCAAGGTTGCTAAAGGCTTGGGAATCAAGATTATAATAATGAGGACCGAATAACGGCGATGCTTCTGGAAGAACAAATGAGCTAGGAAGAAGGATAGCAAGACTTTGAAGGTGCGACAAAGATGGCAGGGTATCCATAAGACGACTAATTACAAAATGATCGTCAGTTATTTGAAGAGCAAAAGTATCGAGCTTCTTGAAAAAAGACAAATCAAAGCCAGGAACCTTGTCATCTGAGCCTCCTTGATATTGTTTTTCATTGAAGAGAAGCTGAAGATTCAAAAGAGATTGAGGATATTTTGTGGACTGAAGGAGAATGGGATTCACAAACGACGCCTTTTGAGGAAGCTGAATCCTAAGAGATTTCATTTTCTTCTGGTATCTCAGAGCCTTGAGGAAAGATTTCATGCGACCTGAAAAAGAATTCTCTTCAGAGATATAGTTCTTCAAGATTTCGAGCTTCAAGATCATTTTTTGAAGGCGATCAACATACTTCATCCAGAGATTGATCTGAGTGTTCAATTGACCCCAAATCGAAACCCAAAGGTCATCGATGGTGAGTTTTTGGACCCTCCTTGTTGTTTTCATCAATCCTATCATTGATGGTAAAGTTATTTTCGTGATGTTTAGCTGAAAATGGTCAATGCTGAGACGTTTGAGTCCTTTGATACGCTTTAGAAGCTTGATCAGCTTTGTAGAGTATGAGAGGGGAAATGAATAGGTTCTCACTGTCTCGAGAAGCTTGATTTGGATAACTTTGGAAGGTCTTCTGCGGAGCAAGTTTTTATGATTATAGAAGGAGTTGATCGGAAGGGAATATGGAATATAAGGAGTTATTTTGTGGTTTTGAGACATGGGGTGGGGGAATGGATCGACAAGTTAAAAGATGAAGTTTAATTTTGGTCTTTTCTATTTTATTAGGAGATAAGAAGTATTAAATGGAATTTATATACTGTAAAATAGATCTGGAAAAAGTCGCACCCCCATCATTTCGACTGGCGAATATCATCTTTCATCAAACCATGCATATTTCTTTATATTTCAAAAATCCAACATTCATGTGTGAGAAATCCATGCTAGGAAATGCAGAATCATGAATTTCAAGGATTGCTCAATGATTAAAAAAAAATTTCCTCGTTTTTGGAGATTTTAAAAACAATAAAACTGGAATACCAAGGATGTTGGTTACCAATCTATGAAACCTTCGGAGGTCAATAAGCCAAAATCGGATTTTCCTGTACAATGTTTCGATGTTTTTATATTTCAGAACAAATAGACCCTTCTACTTTATTGATAGACCTTGAAAGATCCCCGTTACCTCTCCTTCATGAAAAAACCCTTGATGCCAATCCTTTCTGCCTCAGACTCTCGAACCAGAAATAGCTGCGAATGATTCTGTGCATTTCTTCTTCAAAAGGTAGACTCATTTTTCCGAGGAAGCCAACGAAGCAATGTGCCAACGTCGCTCAGTCTACGAACAATCTTGTAAATAACCGAATAATATGGCCTTTGAGAGTTTTTCTAAAGACTAAATGCTATTCTCGCATGCATCTTAATTAAGGGATTTTACAGTCCATTTTTCTAGTGAATCTTGATGAATAATCATCGATAACGATCATTTCACTCTAAGAATAACCTATACTTACAGTTTCAGTGCTGTTAGACTTTCGTTTTAAAATTATATTTCTCTCAAGGCCTCATCACGATTTTGATATTGCGGGAAAGTTCATCCTCAATGCCCAATATTTGGGAATATTCTTTAATTCCTATCTTTTCTCTCTCAAATATTCTCAAATTAACCAAAACTTCTTCTTTCAGATCACCAAGCTCCCCCACCCCATGTCAAAGCTCCACAAAATTACCCATTATATCCCATACTCAATCCCAATAAGCTCCTTCTCTAATCACAAGGACTTTCTCCGCAAAAGGCCTTCCAAAGTTGTCCAAATCAAACTTGCAGAGACCTTCAAGTCCTATATATTTTCCTCTTCACCGAAATATTCCCACTCCACGAAACTTCTTAAACTCCTCAAGCGTGTCAAACAACTCAAAAGCCTCAAACTTAATCATCATGTCCTCAATAAATCTAAATTTTCTGTTCCGGCAATGATCTCCTTCGCCAAAAGCGTCAGAAGGATGCGAAAACTCATCATAAAAGAAGCTCAAATTAAGCAAACAAGCTTCAAAACTCACCTTCCTCTTTGGCTAAAATTTATCCTTTCTCTCAAAGAATTTATACTTGGTCTTGCTCAATTCACTCCTGAGTCAAAAAGATTCTTCAAAGATCAGATAAATCCCTTTTTCCACAACCTAAGATATCAGGATCGGATGGTTTCTTTGGTCTTCCAACTCCCTACAAATATTTCCTTTGTTCGTTCAATCTTCCTCCAACTCCATCAATATCCATCTTCTCTTCAAAGATTGAAGTTTTCCTGTCAAGAGGGGAAACTTGCTAACTGCGTTGACAAAAACACCTGCAACCTTTCTCCATTATCTTCCTTCAAGAAACTCGATACATTTGCCCTCCAGATAACTCAAGATCACAATGTCATCAGCAATCTAATGGACATCCTTCCATCTTTACCTCATCTGAAATCCCTTGATATCCTTCTGCCCAGTTCATTTGCCGTCGCAAAATCAAAACGGAAATCAGGTCAAAATGTTTATCTCCTTAATCCTCAAGTTTTTTCTAAGCTCGGACATCTTTCTCTCACGATGATTAAAGATTATCCTTCTAAATTTGCCACCCTTGATCTCTCAAATCTTCAGAGATTCCAACTTTCGACAAAACAAACTTTCCTCTCAAAGGAAAAAGAACTCTTCAAACTCCTCTCCAAAATGAAGCAACTTAAAGCTCTAGATATCTCAATAGCCAATGTAGGCCAACTTGAAGCATTCTTAAAAGGCTTCTTTAAAAATATGACAAAGCTTGAGGAGCTGACTTCCTTGAAAGTCTTCTTTTCAAGCTCTGTCATAGAAGAAATTTCTGCTGATGTTCTCGCGTGCTTGAAAAAATTTTTCCAAAAAGCAATTCCAATTGAAGAGTTTGCTCTTGAATGCCAAGAACTTTTAATCTCAACAAAACTCCCTGGATTCCTCAAAATCTTTAACGAATCAGCTTTTAATCTCAGAAAGTTCAAGCTAAAAACTGCCCCTGTTATGGTGGAGTCTAACTATATGAAACCATTATTGCAGTTTATTGAGGGTCTTGAAAAGATTCAAGCCCTGAAACTGCCTTGTCTTGATATTAATTCTGATAAACGCTTGATCAGAATCACTTCCACGATCCTCAAACTGAAAGAAATTCGGGCAGTTTGTTTCGGAAAAATGGGAGAAAAGATTAATGGAGGAGTTTTTGTCGAGAATGTAAAGAAGGTGATTGAAAAAAGAGGGATTTGTAGTTTTGAATGTGAGACTTCTGAAGAGTTAAAAAGAATTCTTAAAGTTCCCTTTACTGGTTCGATATCTTTTGAAAAAAGAACAACGAAAAATCCATTCTTAAAGTTCCTCAGCAAAGATTTATTGACTCTTATTGATGTTAGAGATCACTCCTAAAGAGAACCCTCTTTAACTGACGAAGGGATTCTTTTCTTTGTAAATAATCGTAAATATTGTGTTGTGAATTTGTTTTTAATATTTTATATATTTTCCTGTTTTCGGGAAAACTTTTCCTTCATTTTTTAAAATTCGTCAGTTCTTTGCAAGAAAGTCGTTTCTTTCCAAACAATTTCCTGTTTCTCGAGATCTCCCACTATGTTGAGCATGACATAAGAATTGCTATATTTTGTTATTTTTTTGAGATTTGTGAACATCACATTTTTTTTGAATTTTTTTTCAATTGAAAAAATTCACAAGAAATTTTTTTTTAATTCCATGATTTTTTTACTCCTGTCTAATAAAAACTTTTTGTCAAGTTCATTCTATATTAAACATTGTTTATTATTTGAAATGAACTTGTGTTCTGAGAAAAGCAAAGAGTTCAAAGGATTTTTTAATTGAAAATCTTTGATTTTTCAACTCAAAAAATTTTTTATGCAATCAACCACACTTCCTAAAAGAAAAAAAAAATCCGAAGTAAAATTTCTGATGAGAAAAAAGTTTGAGAAGAAGATTGAGAAAGGTTCCTGAGATTGAAACAGAGTTGTTGAACACCGTCACCAAAAAGAGAGTATTTCCAAAGTGAATTCCCAATAACCTCTTTAAGGTTGACAAAAATATTTCTCTTTTTTCGCTCTGTTCTTTTTGCTTCACAATGAAATAGCTGTCATCTTCTACCGAGAGCACTCATTCTTTTTTCTTTTCGAAAAGAGGGGAAAAAGTTAACTTTTCTTTTCCCTAAATCTTGTCAAGGAAAAATCTTCAACAAAAGTCAATTTGCAAAAAAGAAAAATTAACAAAAAAATTTTTAAAGAATTTTGTTCAGAAAATGATTTTTTAAAATTCCTTAAAGAGGTAGTGAGGCGGTAAAACAATGGCTTTTTTCTCGATTCCCGGACCTGAT
>Ga0182738_1007956_pt1 | contig 10638 bp, 7 predicted proteins | sample eDN5th30CBELigMG_FD_128876 | JGI IMG/M metagenome (GOLD analysis project Ga0182738, IMG submission 128876) | Enriched Miracle-Growth compost microbial communities from Emeryville, California, USA - eDNA 5th pass 30_C BE-Lig MG (version 2)... ... | reverse complement strand
TTCCACGTCTTCGCTGTGCTGCGTGGAGATAACAATCGTATGAACCCGCTTTGGCTTGTTGTCTTCGTACTCCACCGTGACCTGGCTTTTGCTGTCCGGCCGCAGATAGGGAAGCGTGCCGTCATGACGCAGATCAGCCAGCCGCTTCAGCAACTGGTGAGACATCGTAATCGGCAGGGGCATCAGTTCCGGCGTTTCATTGCATGCATAGCCAAACATCATCCCCTGATCGCCCGCGCCTTCACGGTCAACGCCCATGGCGATATCTGCCGACTGACGATCCAGCGAAATCATAACGCCGCAGGAATTTCCGTTGATGCCCATGTCATCGCCCGTATAGCCGATGTCGGTCAAAACCTTGCGTGCCAGCGTATTGTAGTCCACGTTGGCTTTTGTCGTAATTTCGCCCGCAACGACAACCAGGCCCGTCGTAGCCATGCATTCACAGGCAACACGGCTATTTGGATCCTGCGCCAGCAAGCTGTCCAGAATTGCATCGCTGAGCTGATCACAAACCTTGTCGGGGTGACCCTCTGAAACACTCTCAGAAGTAAAAAGAAGACGCTTGGCCATGGTTGATAAAAAACTCCGGTTGAAGTAGAAAAAGCGTGCGGGACGCCGTTGCGGACTGCAATATCAGAAAAAAAGTATTCTCGAAAAACTCTTTGGTGGCAAGGGCCCAGGCATTTTCCCTGCGGTCAACAAACCATTTTCGGTTCCTGAGAATTTTCCGCTGCATATTTCTGATAGAAAATTCTTCACACGGGCCTTTCTCGGTGTGTCTTTAGCTTTTCGACAGGCATTTGCCAGGAATTGAAAACCCATACTGTTCTACAGAAAGTTCTTCTTACGATGACAACCGACAACCTTAAGCAACAGATTGATGAATTGGCCGAGGCTATACGCCCGGAAATCGTGACCGCCATGCAGGATATCCTGAAATTTCGCACTGTCAGCGGTGCGGATGATGCCGACGGCCAGAAGCTTTACAAAGACGAAATCGTCCGCTGTATGGAGTTCCTGAAAGAGAAAGCCGATGGCATTGGTCTTGAGTGGAAAAATCATAACAACGAGTATGCTTATGCACACCTCGGAGGAGAGCAGTTCGTCGGGCTTCCCCTTCATATCGATGTTGTTCCCACCGGCGACGGCTGGTCTCAGGATCCCTTCGGTGGCAATATTGTGGATGGAGTGATTTATGGCCGTGGCTGCCAGGACGATAAAGGTCCCGTCATTCAGATGCTCTATGCGGTGCAAATTCTGAAACAGCTCGGAGCACCACTCAAACGTGGAGCCAGGCTGATCATCGGTACCACCGAGGAGTTCGGGGAGTGGACGGATATTAAAGATTACCTGGCGACAGAGGCGCATCCGGAATTTTCCATAGTTTCAGACGCCGCCTTCCCAATCATAAATGGAGAAAAGGGAATCATTAACCTCCGCCTTGAAGGAGCCCTGCCCGATTACGAAGATGAGTTGCAGGAAGGCGAACTCCGGTTTAAACGTGCGACGTCCGGCGACCGGCCGAACATTGTGCCTCCCAAAGCGCTGCTCGTTTTTGAAGGCGACGCCGACGCAGACGCTCTTCATGCCGAATTAGAGCGCTTTTTGCGTGCTCACGATGATGCAAAAGCCGAGTTTCGGGAAAATGCCCAGGAAAAGAGCATTCTCTTTTTCGGGAAAGGTGCCCATGGCAGCACCCCCGAAGAGGGCCACAATGCTGCTTTGGATATGTTGCAGTTTATGGCCGACAGCGCGTTTGTCACCGATGACGAAGCGGAGATGGCTGAGTTTCTTTACGAGACCGGCAGCGGCCTGAAAGGTGAAAACCTCAACCTGAACAGCGAACACAAGCAGCTCGGCCCCACAACCGTTAACCTCGGAATCGTCAACTGGCAGCGCTCGAGTGTCGAGGTCATCTATAACATTCGAAATACTGTGCCGGTGGAAGAGGCCGTCAATCGCGCACAAAGTGTCATATCTGAGTTTGCAGAGGAAACGGGCTTTGACCTTTCAGCTGCACCCAAAAGCAAATCCATGAACCCGATCCATGTAGACGAAACAAAGCATCCCGAGTTTATCGGTGCACTCCAGGAGGCTTACTCCGTAACCACCGGCCGCCCTGCAACCCTGCACACGATCGGCGGAACAACTTATGCAAAGATGTTCCCCAATGCCGTTTGCTTCGGGCCAGTCGATCTGCAGGATGGTGAACTGGAACTGGCTCACCAGGCAGACGAACGCGTTTCAGCAGACCATCTCCTGCGGAACGTCAAAATTTATGCTTATGCCCTCGCGCGGCTTTGCGCTGATCTGCCCCGGGCCTGATAACATGAGCGGTGGGAAACAGCTCTGGCGGGAGATGCGGAGAAACCGGAACGCGTATTTATTTATCGCACCCTTTTTTCTCGTGTTTTTCTGCTTCATGCTGTTTCCCATCGTTTTTTCGTTCCTGCTTAGTTTTCAACGCTGGAACGGAATTATGGCCGCAGACTTCGTGGGCTTGCGGAATTACCGAGAAGCGGTTCGGGATCCGGGCTTTCATCATGCGCTGTTAAACACTGCCGTTTTCACCGCACTAACCGTGCTTATCTCGACAGCGCTGGGGCTGTTCCTGGCCCTGTTCCTGAATACGGTCCGCGTTTTTAAACGTTTCTTTCGCGGCGTTTTCTTTGTGCCCGCCATTGTATCGCTGGTGGTGGTCTCGCTGGTTTGGAAATTGATCCTCAACAGCGATGTCGGCCTGATTCGCGAAACGCTGGATGCACTGGCGCGTGGCTATACCAACCTGGTTGGATACAGCCTCGCCTGGCTGGCATCTGTGAGCAATCCCGCCCAGGTGCCGGAACTTGCCACAGCTTCAGCAGACTGGCTTACAAACTCCGCTGCCCATGCACCTTCCTGGATGGTAGAGCGGTTTCGCCTTCTGGATAATCCCAACGGCATCGTCCCGCTATTAACTATGACGCTGGTTAATGTCTGGGCTGTTGTGGGATTTAATACCGTAATCTACCTTGCAGGCCTGCAGGGGCTCCCGTCTTACATGTACGAGGCCAGCCGTATTGATGGAGCCACAAAATTTCAGAACTTCCGCTATATTACGCTGCCCCTGCTCCGCCCAACGACGTTTTTTGTCGTTCTCATGAGCACCATTGATGCGCTCCAGGTGTTCGTACTTCCACAGGTTATGAAACAGGATTCAGAAGACACCATGACGGTTGTTTACTATCTTTACCGCAATGCGTTTCAGTTTTATGATATGGGCTACGCCTCGGCCATCGCCTATATCCTGTTCGCATTGACTGTTATGCTGGGGCTGGTCTTGCGGCTCACCATTGGGCGCTCATCCAATTGGGTGCATACGGAGTAGCAACGTCCCGAACACCGCAGCTAAATTTGCTGGGTTTTGGTCGATTCGGATTCCGCTTCCAGTGAAGCAGGAACACCCGGAAAAATTGCTATAAAATCCGAACCGCCATCGCTGTTGGGATCCATCCAGATCTGGCCACCATGAACCTGCATAATATGCCGGGCCAGGTAAAGCCCCACGCCCGCTCCGCCGCAACAACGAGTCATGGAATCTTCAACCTGGTAAAACCGATCAAAGATGCAATCGCGCGCATACGCCGGCACGCCACCTCCGGTGTCAGACACTTTGAGTTGTAGCGGCCCGGAAGGTAACTGGCTCAGGGACACAGAAACCCGACCACCAGGCGGTGTAAATTTGAGGGCATTATCAACCAGGTAACCTACAAGCTGTTTAAACCGGTCTGCATCCAGCAAACCGACGCCGGTTCCCTCATCAAAACTCATCACTACGAATTTTGACCTGGCGGCGTCACGATAACGATCCAGGACCTGCCTGACCAGCGAGCCCGGGCTAACAGGAGCTCGCGAAATACTGAAGGTGCTGTTATCAATAGCCACCATTTCCAGCAGATTATTGACCAGCCGGATCAGTCGCTCGCTGTTTCCGCGCACAATCTCCACCAGTGCATTCATGCCTCAGCCGCCTGGCAGGTTTCGGATTCGGACAACAGATGAACAGCCCCGCGAATGGATGTTAAGGGCGTGCGCAGTTCATGGCTGATCATCGACAAGAAGTTAGACTTCATCTTATCCATGCGTTTCAGCTCAGCCACTTCCTGACGGGCTGACGCTTCAACGAGCGAAAGACAGAAATGTGACGGCTGATCTCCGGCGGAACTCACCGGCGATAAATGCACATCCAGCAGGCAGTTGGATTGACCCGAGCGCTGCAGTTCAAAATCGCGCCGTGCATCGCAGGCGTAAATAAGAACTTCACGCTGCATCGCCGCCACGATATCGCGCAAGCCTTCCGGCAGCACACTCCAGTAGCTCTGGCCTTCCAGCGGACGATCATCAGAAAAGTTGATCAGCTTGTTCACAAGCGTGTTCGCCACGGCGATTACACCACGCCGGTCGATGATCAACGTTGCATTTGGCAGCGCATCCGCCACAGCGCAAAGCGCGGGCAGTTCACCGCTTTTGTCGTTCACGGCATTACTCATCGTTCACATATTACCTACAGGACAAGCCGCGGATATTTTACTGAAAACAGCGAAAGTTAATACAGAGCATTTCTTTGTGTCGGCTGTCAAGTCTCTAAATGAATTCGTTCGCCGCTCGTGACAGAATTGCCGGCGCTGATGAGCAAAACGCGCGGAATTCAGACCCGGAGGTGGAGTCATTCGTAGAAATTTCCGGTGAACAAATTCCCCGAAACGATGGTTTAGCGCAAAGGTCAGGCGCTAGTGCACCTGCTGGTTGCACCTGCGGTGGCCGCTCAATCCAAAATTTCTTTTTCACGGGTAGTCGAAAGTCGTGCAGACACGGCAATTCGATGTACCGCGTGTTACCAGGAAAGGGCCGCAGTTGGCGCAAAGACGGGATATTAAGAAGATACTCATTATCGGCAGTGGCCCCATCGTCATTGGACAGGGCTGCGAGTTCGATTACTCAGGAACCCAGGGATGCAAGGCCCTGCGAGAAGACGGATATGAAGTTGTTCTCGTAAATTCCAATCCCGCCACCATCATGACGGACCCCCAGTTTGGTGATCGCACCTACATTGAGCCGTTGACTGCTGATGTGGTCGAGTCGATCATTGATCGCGAGCGCCCGGATGCAGTTCTGCCGACTCTCGGTGGCCAGACAGCTCTCAACCTGGCCATGGAACTTGCCCGGCGCGGCACTTTCGAAAAATATGATTGTGAGCTGATCGGCGCAAACTCTGAAGCGATTGATAAGGCAGAAGATCGCCAGCGCTTTAAAGATACGATGTTGGAAATTGGGCTGGATGTCCCTCGCAGCGCTGTCATTCGTGCCGAAGGCCCACGGGAAGAGCAGATTCGCATAGCTGCGAACATTGCACTGGAAAAAGCCCAGGAGCTGAATTTCCCTGTCATTATCCGGCCATCCTTTACCCTGGGTGGCAGCGGCGGCGGCACCGCATATAACGTCGAAGAGTTTCTGGAAATTGCTCGCCGCGGCATGAATCTGTCGCCCACTCATGAAATCATGATCGAGCAGAGCATCCTCGGCTGGAAGGAATTTGAGGTGGAGGTGATGCGCGACATGTTTGATAACGTCGTCATTATCTGCTCCATCGAAAACCTCGATCCCATGGGCGTACACACGGGTGACTCCATTACCGTCGCTCCCATCCAGACCTTGAGTGATCGTGAATACCAGGCCATGCGCGATGATGCCGTTAAAATCATCCGCGCCATTGGCGTCGACACGGGTGGATCCAATATTCAGTTTGCGACCAACCCGGAAACCGGGCGTCGTACGGTTATCGAGATGAATCCCCGTGTCTCTCGCAGCAGTGCGCTCGCAAGCAAGGCTACGGGTTTTCCCATCGCAAAGATTGCGGCCAAGCTTGCCACCGGCCTCCGCCTGGATGAGCTGCCCAACGACATTACCCAGAAGACACCCGCATGTTTTGAGCCGACCATTGACTACGTCGTCGCGAAAATCCCGCGGTTTGCATTCGAAAAGTTTCCAGGCGCAGAGCCAATTCTCGGGACTCAGATGAAAAGCGTCGGCGAAACGATGGCCATCGGACGCACGTTTAAAGAGGCATTGCAAAAGGGGCTACGCGGCCTGGAGATTGGCCGGGCCGGCCTGGGTGCAGATGGGAAAGTCTCTGGCAGCAACGCCGAAGACTTCCGCGCCACCCTGACGTGGCATCTGCGCAATCCAAACCCCGAACGCATTTTCTGGCTTCGCATCGCGCTCCGTCAGCGCGACATGAGCGATTCCAACTGGGCCGTGGAAAACTACGGACTGTCCGGCATTTCCGATGAAAATCTCGGCTCGATCATGTCCATCGACGAAGTCTTTGAAGCAACAAAAGTCGATCGCTGGTTCCTTCAGAACATCTTTGAAATTACCCAGATGGAACATCGGATTGCTGATGCGGTCGCATCTGGAACGCTTTCAAAAAGTGGTCCGATCAAGAACAATAGTCCCGAGCATGATCTCCTGATGCACGCCAAGCAGATGGGCTTTTCCGACCACCAGATCGCGATTCTGAGCTCTCAGGCAGGGGAGAAGTGGACGGAATGGGACGTTCGCGCCCGCCGGCTGGCTCTCGGCATAAAAACTGTCTTTAAGTCAGTCGATACCTGCGGCGGGGAGTTTGAAGCGCATACGCCCTACTTCTATTCCACCTATGAAGACACCACGACTGAGTATGCAAACGAGGCGCAGCCCACCGATCGCAAAAAAGTCATCATTCTTGGTGGCGGCCCAAACCGTATTGGCCAGGGAATCGAATTCGACTACTGCTGTGTGCAGGCCGTGTTTGCTCTGAAAGCTGCCGGCTATGAGACCATCATGGTCAACAGCAATCCGGAAACCGTCTCTACAGACTATGACACCGCAGACCGCCTTTACTTTGAGCCGCTGACCGCGGAAGACGTCTTGAACATCGTCGAGAACGAATGTGCCAACGGTGAGCTTTCCGGCATCATAGTCCAGTTTGGCGGGCAGACACCGCTCAAGCTCGCCAGGGCCATCGAAAAGTACATTTCGGACAATAACCTGCCCACTCGGATCGTTGGCACGTCACCGGAATCCATCGACCTTGCAGAAGATCGCGAACGATTTGGCGCTCTGCTGGATGAACTCCAGATCCCATCTCCCGCCAACGGCAGTGGTCGCAGCTATGAAGAGCTTCAGACGCTTGCCAACCGCATCGGCTATCCCGTTATGGTCCGCCCCAGCTATGTGCTCGGTGGGCGTGCAATGCAGATCGTCTATAACGATGCCCAGGTTCGCAATTTCATGCAGCTGGCCGCAGAGGTTTCGCCGGAGCACCCAGTGCTCGTCGACAAATTCCTCGACGGCGCTATTGAAGTCGACGTGGATGCCATCTGCGATTTCCAGACCGAAGATAATGCTCCCGGCCAGGTCTCCAGCCAGACATGCACTATTTCCGGAATCATGGAACACATTGAAGAAGCTGGAATCCATAGTGGCGACAGCGCCTGTGTTATCCCTCCCCGCACGCTTTCAGAGCCAGTCCTGGAAAAAATCCGCAGCTACACGAAAGCCCTTGGTAAAGCGCTTCGGGTTCGCGGCCTCATGAACATTCAGTATGCGGTGAAAGATGAACAAGTCTACGTGCTTGAAGTCAACCCCCGTGCCAGCCGCACGGTGCCTTACGTCAGCAAAACCATCGGTCTTCCTATAGCCCAGTATGCCGCGCGCGTCATGCTTGGCGAGTCCCTTGAAACCATCGGGATGAAAGAAGAGCCAAAAGTCAGCTATTACTCAATCAAAGAAGCCGTGCTTCCATTTAACAAGTTCCCGGGCAGCGAAGTGCGTTTGGGGCCAGAAATGCGCAGCACCGGCGAAGTGATGGGAATAGACCCAAATCCGGGCCTCGCGTTCGCCAAGAGCCAGGCTGCAGCCGGCAACACCCTTCCCATGGGGGGCGGTGTCTTTATATCCATTAACGACGAAGACAAACCCAAGTTCCTACCCATCGCGCAAAAGCTGGTCAAACTCGGCTTCGATCTGTATTGCACAGAAGGCACGCAGCATTTCCTCAACGATAATGGGATCAAGGCCACGGCCCTATGCAAAATCCAGGAAGGCCGCCCCAATATCGTCGACTACGTGATCAATGGCGAAATCGGCCTGGTGATCAATACTTTCAGTGGGCCTCAGGGCCGACCAGATGAGCACCAGATCCGGACACTGGTGGTTAGCCGCGGTATTCCGCTCATGACGACAATCAGCGCTGCGCGCGCTGGGGTCGAAGGCATCGAGGCGCTTAAAGAGCAAAAAGTGACGCTAAAATCCATCCAGGAATACCACGCAGAACAGTGAAGTAAAAGCCGGGACTGGGCCCACAGATATCCAGTCCCGGCAAATCTCAACCAGCAACACCCACGATCCGCGTCACCTCTTCTTCAGGGCCGCGGCCAGGATTTTTTCAGTCTGCTCCTGGTGGTTACGGCGCGCTTCATCAATAGGAGACACATTACAGTCAGACCGTGCATCCGCGTTACCGCCGTGCTCCAGCAAGAGCTTCAGAGTTTTCGGCGAGCCAGAATATGCCGCCTGGTGGACAGGCGTAATTAGGTTCGTCTGTTTTGCATTGGGATCTGCACCCGCGTCCAGCAACAACTTTGCACACTCTGCAGAATCGGACATTGCTGCCATAAAAATTGGCGTTTGGCCATTGGGCAGTTTCGCATTTACGTCCACCCCAGGCAGCTTTAGAATAAGCTTCATACATTCCACAGAGTTGGATAAAGCTGCAACATGCGCAATCGTATAATGAGCGCGGTTCACCTCGTCGCCAGGCTTCAGCCCATCATCGAGAAACTTCTGCATCAGATCAACATTATCGCCGTTCACAGCCGCAGCCGCTACAGTGTAGCCGTTGCGCGCAGTGGCGGTCGTTGAGGCACCATGGTCCAGCAGGTATCTCACAAGTCCAGGTTCATGGAGCGATAGAGCCTTAATCAGGGGAGTCGATCCGTTCGTAAATCGGCGATCGAGGTCGGCACCGCTCTGAACAGCAGCCTGGAGCTTTCTTACATCGCCCTGTTCAAACGCGGCTTCAAGAGGCGTCACGAAAAGGGGATTTTCCGCGTCGCCGGCAATCCATTCCTGGACTTGCGCAAAGGCATCCGTTGATCGAAACTCCTTTTGGATTCTTGCAGTGGTCCAGGTCCCAGTCGTCTCCTGCAGAAGCTTAGCCGTCATATCTTTGTCATCCGCGATCGCCGCAATGGCTGTGAGTGCGTGATGACTGCGCTCGTCCTCCGGATACATTTGAAACAGCGCCTCAAATGCAGATTTCATATCGTCATACTTCAGCTCTGTTTGCAACAGAAACTGAGTTCCCACATAGTGGAAAACGGTCCGCGTCATATGCGCATACATAATATCGCCCTGCGGCTTTGGCAAGCGATTCCTTACGTCGGCCATAAACTTTTCCAAGTCGCCAGGTTCCCCCTGCCAACGCGGCAAAAGGTAAACCACCATGGCCTGGTAAGCACCCTCGTAAGTCGGGTATTTTTTTATTAGCTCCTCAATGGTATCCTGGGCTGTAGATTTCGGCATGCCCGCAGCCATACCAATGGTCAGCATTAAATCAGGCACAGCGGGATCATAAGGTTCGGCGTTCTTCGCTTCGCTGAGCGCATCAAAAGCCTTGGTTAGGAGCGCTTCAAAGGTTTTCCACTGATCCTTCCGAACTTTGCTGGCGACATCCGCACCGCGCGCTCGCCAGGCAGCGTCCTTATAAAAACATGCTAACGTGACGCGCCGAGCCTGTGAAGTGCCATTGGCCTTTTTCCACTCATCAAACAGGCTCATAACTGCACTTAAGCCCTGGTACTTCTCCAGGTCTGTAAGCTCTTCTGCAATCGCATCGTAAGCGACAGACAGACTCGAAAGCCCGTCAGAAGTCCGGACGTCGTCCTTTCTGAACTGGTCCAGCTTCTGGTCAACCGCCAGGAAATCCTTATCCTGAACCAGTCGCACAGCCAACTTCTCTTCTTCCGTCGAAGGCGCTCGCTTGGCCCGCTGGTGAGTCGACGCGCCCACGCTTCTGGTTGGACTCATCGTATAGAAATACCCAGCGGCGCAGCAGCCAAGTATCACCAGCAAAAGTGTAATCCGAAATCCGGAACTCATGTGTTCATCCCCGTCAATAATTGCAAGTCCAGATTTGAATTGCAGAGGTCACGTTAACGGGCAACAAAAAACGCGGAGAAATGCAGCGAGGCGGGTCTGCTGCGCCTGTGAATTAGCTTTTCAGCGCTTCGATTTCCGTTCCGACATTTTCCCATTCTGCCACCATGGCCGGCAGATTCTGCTCCAGGCTGTGACCTTCAGCAGAAATCTCCGGCGTAACGAGACCGTTGGCGTAAGCATCGGGGTCTGCCTGTAGTGCATGAATTTCTCCCAGGCGCGCTTCAGCTTTTTCAATGCCAGATTCAAGTTCGCGAAGCCGTGCATATAATTTCGTGCGCAACTGCGCCCGTTCCCGCTTGTCGAGTCCTGCATGACGACTTTCGTCCCGGGCGGCAGCAGCATTTTCGTTATCGGCTGATTTGCACTCGTGAAGCCCCACAGATCCGGGCTCCT
>Ga0182738_1007955_pt1 | contig 10640 bp, 12 predicted proteins | sample eDN5th30CBELigMG_FD_128876 | JGI IMG/M metagenome (GOLD analysis project Ga0182738, IMG submission 128876) | Enriched Miracle-Growth compost microbial communities from Emeryville, California, USA - eDNA 5th pass 30_C BE-Lig MG (version 2)... ... | reverse complement strand
TTTAACTTTCTTTTGGTTTTCTTCAAGTCTACAAATGAACCAATAAACAATCAAAAGAAAAACTATAATACAGGATCTTGATTTCTGTGTGTGAAAGTGTTCTTCTCATCAGACTTTTTGAGCGCTTTTTCCTTTGGGCATTGCGAGGTGTAGTGATGCGTTTTTGGTCTTGTGATTTCCCCCGACTCCTTTTCTTTGGAACCAACTTTCCTTTCAAGAGTTTCCGCTTTTGAAGGAACTTCTCTATTGAAAGAACCTCTCTAGACTTTGGAAGGATTGGCACAGTTTGAATATCAGAGTAAATAAAATGATGCAAGAATCCGTTTGAATCCAAAACTAGAATTCGCGAATTGTTTGAGGGATTTGAGCAATCAGACTTGAAAATTTGAGTTCTTAGCCCACTTATCTTCGCTTCTTTGACAAAAATCATGCCCCTCAGAGTTAAATCTCCAAGATGAATTCTATCAATTTCAACTTGACTTCCATCTAAATGACAAATAGTCAAATCTTCAAAACTCTGTAATTCTTACCAAATAAAAAGCGCAACCCATGGATTTCATTCGAGTTACTATGTCCAAACAATAAAAGTTGCCTTGAGGTAGAATTTTAACGACTTTCATTGAAGACTTCTTTTACCTTTCTTTGACGAAAAGAAATCGAAAGATCGCAGATTTTTTCTGCTTGATTGTCTGCAAGAATGGCCTCTCAAAAACTGAAATCTTTAGCTCTTGCTTTGAATCTGAAATATCCCCAGATACAACATGTAAACATGGGCTGAAATTTCTTTCATTTTCAGGAATTTCACTCTTAGTTTTCAACAGAGAACCGATAGCAAAAACCAATGGAGTCAACTGTTGAATATGGGACGATATGACCTCTTCAACATTCGAAAGCCCATTAATCGTTCTTTTCATGATTATTTTCAAATCTTGTAAATCAATTTGACAAATCTCTTGCTGCTGATTTATCGCATAAACACATCTTCCATCTAATGAAAAAGTTCCTATTCGAGATCAGATAGTATCTCCTCATCAAAGACTTTTTTACCGCAGCGGAATACTTCATCGTGTCCACCAATAACTTGTTCTGTTTTCTCGTTGATATAATGGATTCTTAAAGTCCCTTGATCATCTCGTGTCAAGAAATAAGGTTCTACAATCGATAAGAATAAATCATTTCAGGAATTCTACTCTCAATGTAAGTATGATTTAGAGGCGGCCATTCGAGGTAAGAGTATTTTGCCCCTTCAGTAAGAGTAAATTCTGCTTCTATTTCTCTTTGCTAAAAAAAATATCAAACCAGAAATCTTCTTCTTTACTTGTTGATTCCCAGTCTTGACTTCTAAGAAATTTTCAATCTTCTGAATTTGAATAGTTGATCCATAAACTCTTGCCACCAGATATTTGCAGCTAGAGACTCTCACCATCCTGATCTTCTTTCCTTTTTCTTGAGCCTAGCATTTCCTTTAGAATCTTGCTAAACTATTTATTCATCAACCTTATATTCTTTGAACTTGGAGGATTCTGGTACTCTCCTCGCCTCCTTCTCAAGCTTACTAAAATTTGCGAAACCACACCCTACATTGTTAGTTATGCGAAATTCTGACCTGAATTTTTGTACGCTTTCCAGAGACAGCCAATACTTGGCCAATATCATGAATGCAATCTATTTTTATGTGAGTTTCATTTTTTCAAAATAAAAAGAAGACCAAGCATATAAGGGTTATCAGCCTTTTCATCTGACCATATCCCAACTGATCTGTTGCAACCTTGATATTTCAAGAAACGGTCATTTGAATCAGCAGGTTTCAGAGATATAGTAGCAGGTAGTGCTGGTTTGTGTTCATGAAGGGCCTCCACGTTCATGGGATCAATCAATAGTGATTGAGAATGCAAGGGATATCTTGTGTCATAGTAGCTGAAATGATGTATAAAGCCTCTAGAATCAAGGACAAGGATATGAGGGCAATTTGGAAGAACAAATTCTAGATCTTTGTACTTGCATTCGTGTTCTTCTTTTGTTGATAATTTTGTTCTGTAAAATACAAAACCTCGAACTGTTACTCTTCCACCTAAATGTAATGAATCAAGTTCGACAAAACCTCCATCTATAAGTCGATGAGATATAACATCTCTTCGAAACATTACTTTCGGCAAATTGTAAAGCTTGAACGCTGCTACTTTCAGAATGTGAAAATAATAAAAGTTGTCTATAGGATAAAATTATTCATTCTCATCATATAAACAAATACAGTACCTTTCTTTAACGTAATGGAAACGGAAGTCTGGAAGTTTTTCAGGGCTAATTCTTCCAAGCAAATTCATTTTAAACCGAACCAACTTGAGTTTTGCTTGAGGATCCAGGAGGTCACCAGATAAAATCAAAAGGTAAGGAGTTGAACTTTCAAGTTGCTCTTGGGGCGCTTTACACATCGAACCAATAACCATTATCTCCGGAGTCACCTGCATCATTTGAGTTGGAATAACAGACGAGATGTCCCCAATTTCATCAATTTTTCTCTTGGAAATGATCTGGGCTTTGAGGGGATCAAGAGTAAACAATTCTTGATGATAGTTTATTGCATAAATAACTTCTCCATCCACAGAAAAAGTTGCTAAGAAAAACGATGTCATGCAATAAATCGGAATTTAACTCACCACAGCGGAAACTTTCATTATCATTTGAAATCATTTCTTCATCAGAAACAAAATGAATTCGAAGCTTTCCTGATGAATCGAGTGTTAGAAAGTGTTTATCTAAAGAGATTAACGAAATCCAGCCATACTCAAAAGCTATTCTACTCTCACAAGAAATCCCATTTGAAGGTGACCACTCCAGATATGTATACTGATGCTCATTTATCTCAAAATCTGCCTCAATTCTCCGCACCTTTCAATTTTATTCGACATTCTAGGAAGGAAACCTACATATTGTAGTGCATATTGTGAGAGAAAATTTGGAAGATGAATGATGACAACATTTGAAGGATTCACAATAGCCATCCTTGTTTCGCATGGAGAAAGTCTTGTCATTGTAAGTTCTGTAGGGTAACCTCCAAGCTGGTCTTTGGTTAAATAACAAAGGTGTCCCAAATTACGTTGTAGGACTTTTTCTTGGAGAAGAACATATCAACAAGCATTTCTGGATTAATCACACAAAGATCTATTCATAAGATACAAACCGAAAACCCTCAAAGTACTTTTCTGATCAAGCATAAAGATTGAGCCTGTCTTGTTGGAGGCGTCTGAAAGGAAACGTGAGTAAAAATAAAAGCGAGAGAGGGATACCAAGAAGATAGGAACTATGCATCTCACCAAAGTATTGGGCAGAATCTTGATACTCGTGTATTCTTTGAGGCTTGTTTCTTGTAAAGAAACAGTAATGGTCCTGTTGCTGCATGGCTTGCTATCGTAAAATAGTTTTCTTCCGGGAAGAAGATTAATTTTTTGTTTTTGATATTTAATTCTGACAATTAAAGTCACATAATTTATGCGCGAATCCTGAAAGATTCACAATAGTTTTGAGACAATTTGAGATTTTCCCCTTAATTTAAAATAATTTCCTCGAGGTAGGCAGGAAATATCTCAATATAAACATGAAGAAATCTTCAGCTAGAATACTCAATATTTACAGGACCGAGCATATGACAGGCGATTGACATCAAAAATATCCAAAAGATCATTCCTTATATTGACAAAATCTCTGAGGCCAAAATTTCCAAACCAATAAAATATTTAGGCTTTATATTTTAAATCTCATTGATCTTCCAGTCACAGAGAAGCAGGAAGTCATTTTTTATAATGCTCTCAGGAAAAAACTTTTTATTCATCTCCTTCCAAATTTACAAAGAGAATATTGAACAAAAGATATTTTTGGAAGAATTTCTGTGGGAAAATTCGACAAGAAATTCGTGGAGAAATTCCTTTTCATCTTTTTCTTGTGAATCTAATGGGAATGAAAAAAAATTCAAATAAATAATTTTTTTCTTTGTGAAATTGGAAGCTGCTCGGAGATTTTATTGGCTCAAACAAGAAATCAACACTCCATTAATTTTCATTTTTTTTTATCTTGAAGCGCAGTCAGAGATTTCCAGAGAAAAATTAAATCTTTTAATGGAGGATTTCAGAGGTTTTCTCTTGAAAGAAATCAGTTCAATGCAATTTTACTCCAGGTTTCTCATTGATCCCTCGAAAAAAAAAACCTTTAGAGGTGAAAAATCTTTATTGAAAAGAGACTGATTAAAGAATCAAAGAACCCGAGAAGAACAAGAAAGACCATTTCAGCAAAATTAAATATAAGGAATTTTCAAAAATGTTTTTCTTTCTTTTCTTTCAAAAAGATTTTACAAAATTGGAGAATTCTTTTTAATTTTCCCAAATCCTCTCAAAGTTTGATGGTTTATAATCTTCATAAAAAACTAAAAGAGAACCTCATGATCTTAAATTTCTGAAAAGAATTCACGCCAAAAATAACTCAGACGTGCTATAATCTTATTCAATATTACTCAAATACAATTTATTTATAAGCAAATACAACAAATCCTTTCGTTAGATAGTCATACTTATTGATTTCATATTCATTCTCTCATTCATAACGCCACTGGTGCTTCATTTATTTCATTCCACTGCATTATTTTAATATGGATATAACTCCATTTCGGGAGATCTTCTAAATCCTTTCTTTCAGTAATCTCTGAGAGATGTACCTTGAAAAATCCCAAGATCTCTTCTTTTAAGAAAGTTGCACCATATAAATAAGCCACTTCAAAGATTTTGAAACAATTATCTAGTGTTAGAAGTCCTGCAAGGTATCTTTCACAAACTATCTTCAGCTCATAAATCATGTATCTTTCTGATAATTCAAACAGATCTAATGCTAATTCTCCGGTCATCACAATCATTCCCAGATACACGTACGTTAGAAAAACTATCACAAATATTCATTAAGAAGGATTTATGATTTACCTTTGAATGTTGATGCTTTAGTCTCAAGAATTTCGATTACAGCAGAGTGTGACTCAGACATTCCACCTGAAATTTCTCAGAATTTTTCAAATAAAAAATTTACTTGAAAACATATTTTTGAAGAATTTGCATCTCTCACTCAAAATATTTTTATGTGCAGGAAATTCTTGGTCTTGGACTCGAAAGATGATATCAGACTCAAGTTTATTGAGAAATAGGATAGTCTTCTTCATAGAATCTTCAGGCATAGGAAAAATTTGTTGGACCGCTTTTTCCTCACAATTTGCTGATAATGAATCCTTCGCATTTGCTTGAGATGATTTTTCTTCTCTTATCTGATTTCCTTTTAAATTTTCAACCATCCTTTGTTTTTCATCAGGCCTATTGAAAAAATAATCAAGAAAGGAATGGAAAAAGCTTTACGAGACCAGAGTTTCAAATGGTGACCAGTCCTCCATTCTAACTTGACTTTTCGTGCGCTTTTTCTCTTGAACATTGAGAGTTTTTCTGGTTTGAGATTTTCCTCGGGGTTTTTTAATTCTATTCAACATTCTCCTCAAAAAGTGTTCTCTCCTCAGAAACTCGCTCATTGAAAGAAGGGATGTGGAATTTTGTTGAATTGATTCAGAAGACTGAGTATCAGAGTAACAAAAATCATGTAGATAGCCTTCTGAGTCCAGAATCAGCAAATGCGGAGGCCTTATCTCGTCAAGTCCTTTGCTTTGAGTTTCCACTTGGGTTTTTTTACTGAAGCTCATCTCCTCCACAAAAAATATGCCTCTGAGAGTTGTTTCTTGGAGATTAAACCTGTTGATTTCGACTTCATGGCCATCTAATCATCAAACGGTAAATGACCAAACCCTTTTTTTATTCTTACCAGATGGAAAGTGGAGAGTGCGTACTGCATTCGAACCGCTGTGACCAAAGAACAAAAGACTTCTTTATAAAATTGTTAGCTTCGATCAAGAAATTTCTTGGTACTTTTCTGGAATATACAGTGTTCTAAAAATGACAGGTTTCTTTGGATCAAATGTCTCTGAGAATGACATTTCATATTTCCTGATTCCAAGTTCCTCTTTGGGATTCGAGAGATCTCCACAGACAAGATGTAGATAGGGCTTGAGGTTAGCTTCAACTTCGGGATTTTCAGGTTCAATTTGAACCACAGAACCGATAGCAAACACGCATGGTGTCAATTGTTGAATATGAGATGATATTATTTCTTTTGGATTTGATAATCCTTCAATTTTTCTTTTCATCACAATCTTCAAGTCATCACAGTAAATTTTACAAATCTCTTCTTTTTCGTTTATTGCATAAATGCAATCCTCATCCAATGAAAAAGTCGCTATATTTTATTATCAAGGGCTTTCTAGTTCAAAAATTACCACAGCGAAAGACTTCTCCTTCTCTCACTCTTCCTGTCTTCAATTCGTTCACGTAATGTATTTCTAATGTTCCTTGATCATCCAATGTCAAGAAATAAGGGTCTATTTCAAAATAAAACACTGTTAAAATAATATCTTTTACTCTCAAAGCTCGAAAGATTTGTAGGCGACCATTCTAGATAAGTATATCTTCTTCCTTCAGAAAGGGTGAACTCTGCTTCCAATTGTTTTTGCTATAAAATATTGAAAGCTAGAAAGCAATATTTTCTACTGATTCTTTTATACTCTCAACGTCAAGAAAGGCCCCAGTTTTCTGAATACAAATACTCGATTCATAGACGGTTGCGATCAGACAGCTCCAGTTAGAAGTCCTCACCATTCTAACCTCTCCTCTGTTTCCTTGAACCTATCGATATTTCTCAGCTTGCTGCTCAAATCTCCATTTACGTACATTGGATTCAAAGAAACCAGATTCCCCCAGTCCGAATTTTCGCATCCAATCAAGTCTTTTTAAGCTTGTAACGCCACGCCCTAAATTGATTCAAACAAAACTGCAACAAAGAGAAAGATACGTTTGCCATTTACTGCCAATATCTGACCAATTTGAGGAATACAATCTATTTTTAAATAAGATTTACTTTCAAAAACTGACAATACCAAGCATATACGGGTTGTCATTTGGTTCCATGAACTCCCAACTCCAAATTGCTTTGCAGGAACTTTGATATTCAAAAATAATAGGGTCATTTTTGATTTGTTCATCCATTGTCAATACTGATGGCTTTTGATTGAAATGATGAGCACCGGTCATGATGAATCTATTTGCTTGAATGGTTGGTATCAGCTCGTCTCCACGGAGCGCTTCCACTTTTCTGGGATCCATCAAGATCGACTGATATCTTGTGTCGTAATAGGTAAAATGAGAAAGAAAGCCTTCGGAATCTAGGACCAAAACACGAGGGCCGTTTGGCAATTCAAACATTCTATCCCCATATTTGACAAAAGTCATTCGTTGTCTCTCTATTCTTGAAAAAGCTCCTTTGTGGAATGCAAAGCCTCGAACTGTCGCTCTATATGACACAAACAAAGGTTTAAGTTCGGCATAATCTCCATCTTTTTGATGTTTAATTGAGATTCTGAGCCCAAAACAATACTTTCGGTGAGATGTAAAGCTTGAACACGGTTACTTTGAGAATGTGAAAACAAAAAGAGTTGTCTAGTTTTGGGTTAAATCTCTATTCTCGAAAGCTTTTACCTTTCTTTAACATAATGGAAACGAAAATCTGGAAGTTTTTCAGGGTTAATTTTTCGAATTTGACCTGAAATCATCGACGAAGACTTGAGGTCCATCTTTGCTTCAGGATTCAGCAGATCGCCAGTTAATATCAACAGATAAGGTGTGGAATCCTCAATTTGTTCTTGGGAAGATTTGCATAAACAACCTATCACCATAATGTTTGAAGTCACCTGCATCATTTGAGTCGGAATCATATCTGAAGAGATCCCTAATTCATTTATCCTTCTCTTGAAAAGAATCTGGACATTCAGAGGATCAATAAGAAACAATTCTTGATGATCATTTATTGCATATATTACCGATCCATCCAATGAAAAAGTTGCTAAGATCAATGAAGTCGTGAAATAAATCAGAATTACCACAATGAAAATGTTCTTCATCATTTCTGAACATTGCATCCTCATAAATAAAATGTGTCCGAAGCTTTCCTGCTGAATCTATAGTGAGAAAATACGGATCTAGATACGGTAGAATTAGTCCCATTTCTTCCAAAGGTTCTCATACCCTCACAATAAATCTCATTCGATGAGGACCACTCCATATAAGCATAACTAGATCCAATTATCTCAAAGTTTGTCTCTATTTTGGAGCCCTTTTAATATTATTAGACATCATGATCATGATTATGACTCATTTGATTTTTTTAAAAGAAATCCCCCTCTTGACCCAATATATCAAGAAATTTCAAGAAGAAAACTGACCTTTTGTGTAAGAAAATCAGGAAGATAAATGATGACAATATTTGTTGGATTCACAATAGCCATCATAGTTTCACATGGAGAAAGTCTAGCCATTGTGAGGTCGGCATTTCCAAACTGTTCAAAGGTCAATAAAAGAACAGATACAAAGAAAATTACATCATAGTAATCATAGGCTATTCTAGAGCTATTTCTGTTTAAAACCTTTCCAAGTTGTTGAATGTCAATTACACAAAGATCTATTAATCAGAATTATTTCAATAATTCTCAAGATACCTTGCTGATTGAGCATAAATACTGAGCCTGTTTTGTTGGAAACATCTTCAGTCCCAGGTGAGTTCAAGAAAAAGGAAAGATAAATACCAAGAAGATACGAGCTATCCATATGAGCAAAGGAATTGTCATCCTTCATACTTGCACAGCCATTTCCTTTAAAGAAGCAGTGATAATCCCAGTTCATCATTGCCTGTTGTTGTTCACTTTTTTTGAAAGGAAGGAATGAGCGTGTTTTTGTGAAATATTTTTATTATTAGAACGAACTAAAAAAAACAAATTTGGAGCCTAAAAAATTGATTGAATTCTCAAATCCTGATCAAGGGAAAATTGAATTCCATTTGCTCAATAAAAGGTCCATTGTACAGTGTTTAATAATGCTACTCAAGGGGGAAATGATTGCTCAGTCCATAAAAATAATACTTCTTAGAGAGTAAAAAATTAATTCCAGGAGAAAAAACTGATTGCTTTCCGAACAAGATATGAGCTCTAGGATTAAGCAAAATTATTATTTTGAGAGTGAAATATTTATGCCCTCATTCGGGTTAAATAACTCTCTGCTATTAAAATATTAATTTAGACTCAAGTATTGGACCATCGTCTATTTCTCACAATTTCCATTGGTTAACTAGTAATTTAGAGGTCCCTGCAGTTTTATATAAAGCGCTAAATATCAAAGAGGGGAGCACTACATATTCATTTTCCTCAGATTCAGCCTCGAAATGCATAGAATTATTATACGAGATAGGTGGAAATACTTCACAAGATAGGGAGAAATATTCTCCAGGATAGGTAAAATTAAAGATCACTTTTATCTGTAAGAAATATCAAGGAAGATTGAGAAAGGAAATTCATCATTGACCTCGTTTGGTTTTATGCGAAATTGAAAAGAAGCCTGGGATCAGAAAAACTTGACCTCAAGCTTTGGAGGGTTTGAAATGTAAATCAGGATAGGTTTGTGGCGAAATCTGGACAAATCCAACAAGTATTTTTCCTCGATACTATCCAAGAAAAAAGAGCAATGAAGAGATTTTGCTTTGATAAAATTCAACCAAAAATTTTTTTCATTTTTTCTTTTTTGTGTAAATTCTTTTTGCAGGAAAAAATCAATCAATTCACCAAGAAGAGAAAAAAAACTTTCAAAATCTTTTAGGGAAAAATAGAGAAAGACGGACAAAATTTGGAGAATTCCGAACCCTGAAAATTTGTCAGTCCCTTTTTCAGAAGATTCTATCTCTCATTCCAATTTTATTTTTCAGGCGAACTCCAAAAAAGAACTCGTCCTTCTGATATCAATATTCATCCTTCTCAGAGAAAACCTCAAATTATCGCTGATTATTTCATCCTAAATAACACAAAAAGACTTAAGTTCAAGGTCATATCTTTGTCAAATTATTGTTTACTTGATAAAAAAATAACTTTTTTGTTCTCAATAAAAAGAAAATCTTTTAAAAAAAATTCTCTTTTCGCAACACAGAAATTAAAAAAATAGCTTCTTTTTCAGACTCAAAGAACCTTCGAAAAGAAAGTTCGGGCTTGAATGAACCACTATTTGAGAGTTGAGGAATCTTAAAATGTTCTTTGAGATGTCGATTTTTCATAAAGAAATTTATTTAACTGAAAATATTCATAACACAAAAAAATGGATTTTTCTAGAGTTTTTCCCTTCTCTTCTTCTTCTTTTCTTTCGACAAAAGAGCTATGAAATGCATCTGGGAAATGTCTTTTCCAGATATGATTCTTGTCTTTTTCCTCGCTACTCTTCTCAAATCAAAAGCTTGATTTTATTTTTCTATGAAAAACATTTAAGAAGAGGTTTCGAAGACTCTACTCCAATTATCCAAGTTTCCTCTTTCAGAATTGTGGTTTATGAGAATCTTTTTTATTCCTAATCAAGGGAGTCCCTCAAACTATCTCTTTCACATCACACCATGCATTCCTTTTATGAATATTTTACCCGAAATTATATTGAAAATCATTTTTATAACACCATTTATTTATCTATTGATCATCATCACCA
>Ga0182738_1007953_pt1 | contig 10640 bp, 8 predicted proteins | sample eDN5th30CBELigMG_FD_128876 | JGI IMG/M metagenome (GOLD analysis project Ga0182738, IMG submission 128876) | Enriched Miracle-Growth compost microbial communities from Emeryville, California, USA - eDNA 5th pass 30_C BE-Lig MG (version 2)... ... | reverse complement strand
GATTTTTCACAGTAAGGTGGATGATAAGCTTAAACATTTGAGTTATCGTGGAAAGATCTTGAGAAGAGTGAGAAATCCAGAGTACTTTACTTATTTGGAGAATTTTGTCAGAAGAGAAAACTATTAGGTTTGAAATGATTTATTGAGAGATTTTGTTGGTTGTAAAGAAGCAATGAATCGATCGATATTTGCATTTTCAATAACTTTTGTGTTGCGATTTTTCCTCTATCATACAAGTTGAGAAATACATCATCACTAAATCAATACTACAAATCCTAAAATTAGTATGAATCCGATTGTTACATAGTCAAGCTTGTTACTTTAAACTGATTTGATAATTTGAATTTTACAAAAGAAGAAAATGTGACGTAGTTTTTTGTGAAAGAAAGAGCTTTGTCGTGGTCTCGTTGAACATCAAAGTGAAATTTTCAGTGGAAACAAACTTTTTATTTCACAAAGTGAACGAAAATTTAGAAGCAGAGAAATTAAAATAGCGATGAAGTGCGTATTAAGAAGTCTGAGACTCCGAACCTAAATCTAGGTTTCTGAAAGTTTACTTTTATTACGAAGTCTTTAATATAGGAGAGGCTTTTTTTTGAAAGATAGAGATACCCACTTCGAGACTTTTTCGAATCCAAAGGGAGTGTTTAACGAGAGAAAGGGATGTTTTTCAATTTTTATAAATACATATTTCCAGTTTTTTTAAATAAATTAATTGTCAAAAGTGTTTTTCAACTTTGTTCGATCAGAAAAAAAACTAATGTTCTTTCAAAAAGTTTTTTCCCCTTTGCAAATTAAACATCAATAATCTGAAGAAAGACTCATGAAGAAACCTTCAGGGAATGAAAGGGACCACCCAATCTGCAGAAAAAAATGACTAAAATATCACCAGAAAGCGAATAAAATGGAGCATTACAAGGCGACATTAAGAGGTTTTAAACAACTTTTTATTAAATGAAGTCATGACGTTGAATTATTTCGAAAAACTTTGATAAAAACCGGTTGGCGCTGCTTGATAAACTACCAAGAAATTGTGGACATTTGTGAATAAACTGTTCTTTTCTCTAAGCTAACTGAACATTTAGTTGGCCCTTGGATGATTCTTTTGAAGATTGTTACCTTTAAAAAAACGCTTCGCAGGGAAATGAAAGCTTTGCTTGATTAAGAAAGTTCCAATTTTTTACAGAAGGGCGAAGAAAAAGAGTTTTCTGGACAAAACTTGATAAAAAGAAGAAATAGAAGTAGGCGGGTTTCTGAGAGAAATTGAGGCTGAGACTTTTTTCTTCATTATTTTGAACCTGAAAATTTCTTCTTTATTTCTGAAATTTCTGGTTGAAAATGTAGAGTTGAGCGAGAGCAGGAAATAAGCTTCTCCTTTCAGTCTTCTTATTCTCCTATGCTATTTAAGGGCCTCAAAGGAGGCAGAAAGAAGCTCTTGGTATTCTGAGCTTGAAGGTTAATTTGGATGTGACTTTGGTTTGGAGAAAAACTTGTTTACCCGCTTTGAAAATTAATAATTTCTTTAAGGGTTGCCGCTTTTTTAGTAGCACTTCACTTCTGAGAAACACAAAGAACGCCCAAAATCTTGTTAGAGTATAGAGGATTGAACTGAAAGGATTAACGGAAATATCAAAAGAGATGGCTCTAGTTTGAAAGATACGGTGAATATTTCGAGAAATATGATTGGCTTGTTTAAAAATTTTTGATTGATGTGATTGAATTTCGATTTGTTCGAAAAGGGATAAAGGTCGAATTTATGTTTTTGAGAGGAACAAAACAATCATCATGAATACTGCTGTCATTGCCTGAATATTTGTTCTCAATGACTGGGACTTTTGGTCAGAGGTGAAAATGCCTTGTTCTATTGATTTTTTAGTGTATAAATACTTATAGAGGGTGATAAAGAAGTTCTGGAAATAAGATGTTTTTTTGAAAAATTTGGGAATTGAGGAGGATAAAAGGGATTGAGACTTTGAGAGGGATTTCTGGATGATCATCAAAGCAAATTTTGAAGGAAAAGTTTGGCAAAACGTTCTGAATAAAATGTTATAATAATTGAAAGCTGAAGTCAAAAAGTGAATCGGCGACTTTATGTGACGAAATTCTTGTTGATTTCAGACCAAAAACCTTCGAAGAGCCTCTGGAATAAAGGGGAGACTGAGGTTTGTGAGAAAGTGGGACTAAAAAAAGTATATGAGTATAGAATTAGCCATATTGGCTCCTTTTTGAAATCATTTCATCCAAGCTTGACCCATTCCTAGCTGACTTCTTCAGGTTCTCGAGCAGTGGAAGGTTCTGGGTTGTTGATGAGAGGCTTTAGTTTTGCTGAGGAATGCAGATGAAGCGAAAGTGAAGATAATGATCTCTTTGAATTTTCAGCGGATCGGCCAATAAATACCATTTGGAGCCTTTTTTTTTAGAAAGGCCCATAACAAATAGGATATTCCATGATCTGACCACCAGGTTTGTCTCTTTGGGGTTTTCGAGGGATGAATGAGCCTTTATGAAGCCAATATAGTGGGTGCGGGAATTTGGTCTGTAGTCTTTGTGGAGGTTTCTTGGAAACAGCAAAAGCTATGGACTGGGATCCTTCTAGCTGATTCTTTTGAAAGAAAAGTTTTTGAGGTTTCTGGTTAGAATCCCATCTTTATGAAGAAGAGTGGCCAATGAAGATATTTAGTGGGAAGAATCTTTCAAAGTCAAGAGGTTTGGAGGGTCAGGGGAGTTGGCAGGCCCTGAAATGAGGCAGATTATCTGATAAAGACTCTGAGAAAGGGTTAGTTTTGAGCCATAATGAGCAATAAAGGAAGGATAAAATGGCCTTGGATAAATCTGTTTGGAAAAAGGTTCAGTTTGCCTTTGAGATTTGCAAGTGGGAGAGTCTTGAAAGGACGCTCTCTTGAAAGGAGAAAGAAGCGCGCTGTTTAAACTGATTTTGATATTTGCAAGAGGAAAGTTTTTTTCCCTTTGGACATTTCAAGGTCTGAGAGGTTTGATGAACAAATTAATTTTTATGTCTTTAGAGGAGGAAACGCAGGCCTTTGTTATTGAGGAGAAATATTTATGAATGAAATGAGGAATTTTCTAGAGATTTCATAATTAAAGCAAGTCATAAAAACCCGAGAATGAAAAGTTTGAAAGAATAAACGATTCATTGAAGGAAGTCATAGTTCTCAGGCTTACTTTACCGAAGAAATTTTCAGAATCGAATAATTTTTGCAGGAAAGTTGACACAAAATAAACGCATGACGTTTATTTTCTTGATGTCAATAGATTCATTAAGAAGATTCTAATATCATAAAGTCAAGAGAGGCAGGAGATTATTTTTCAAACAACTTTGCCCCTGGTTTTTCCTTGCGATTTATATTCAGTTAGGATTTTGCTTCATACATAATTAGCTTCTTCATAAGATTGTCCAAAGAATCTAATTTCTACGACTTTTCTCAAGTTTTCATAAATAAAAACGACAATCCAAAGTTTTTCGCTTCCTCAATAATCCAAACTACAAAACTCTTTTCAATAAAGGTTCAGAAATTAAGCTAACTCTGCGATCCGGAGAAACCATGGCAAACCTCCATATTATTATTTATCGTTGGAGCAAGCCCTTTAACTATCACAAGTTACAGAAAAAAAATAGAGAAAATGGTCAAAAGAAAGATGAAGAAAGGTTCATCACAAATGCAATGGATATGGAGAGCACCAAATAGATTCATAACGAGAAAATCCCAATTTTGAGATGTTTATTTGCACAGTTTTGGATTTATCTCAATTTTTTAATTTTTTGGTTTTCCTTGTCAATTCGTTGACATCTCAATTTTGTTTGAAAGAAAGATCTTGTGAAAAAAATTAGATAAGATAAGAAACGTTGAAATATCTTTTTGCAGATAAAAGTTGTTTTTTCTTAAGACAAAGTTCTGGGATTTAAACATCCATTTCTCGAAAAGATCAGTGCCCAGCAAGTATTCCAAGGCCTAGAGCGGAAATTTTGATTCCAAAAGGAGGATTAGCTTCTAAAATCAGCAAGAAAAAGTTATGTTTAAATTGTGGCTCTTTTATAAATTAATCAACTGTTTCAGAAATGTGTGCTAACTTCAAAAAGACCAAAAGAATATTTTTGGCTTAAAATTATCAAATTATCAATTTTTTTTTCTTTTATCTTAAAAGGATTTTTGCCTTTACTGAATAGAGAGCACTTGCTGAAATAAAATTTCGCTCTTTTTGAAGTCGTGTTGGATTTTTCCTTTTTGCGAAAATCGCAAAAGATAACATGTTCAGTTATTGAGATTTCAATTCTTCTCACAATTCTCAAAAACCCCTTTAATCTTTAAATTTCAGAAAGATAGAAATATTAAATTTCCTTTCAAAAAAAGAATTCCATGCGAAGCTTTTATTTTGAGTGGACGAGGTGATTTTTCTCCAGTTGTTATTTTAAATTTTTGACATCTCTATTCATTCTAGAAATTTTCAACCGCTTCGAGCGATTAATAGAATGTTTGAAATTGTAGGTTTAGTCTCGAATACAATTTGAAAAAACAGGCGATAGCTCTTTTTCGTCATTCAATCTATGGGAGCGCCAAGACTTCTTGGTGAGATTTTTCTTGAGTATTTTGCATCATACTTGTTTCTGATGCTTATTTCAAGCAAAAGCGCTTCTGTGTTTCTGTCTTTTTGTTCGAGATTCTTTTAATTAGGTCGATAATGTATATATTTCTCGAACAAAAACTCTGCAACTGTAAATTAGCATTTTTATTTGTTAAATACCTTAATTCAAAACATTTTTTGCCATTCTCAGCTTCTAAGGTTTTTGTTTTGAGCAAATCTTTGACTATAACGATAAAGGGGAAAACTTCTCTTACTTCATTATTCCAAAGGGACGCTTAATTTTCAGGTGAAAATTTCCGGTAAACCTGAGATTTCAGTTCATTCACCTGAAATTTCAAAAAAACGCCTGAAGAAAATTGAAAAAATAAAATAAAACCCAATTCATATCATATTTCATATAGTTCTCCCAATATCTAGCCAGTCTTTCGAGAAAAAGCGAAGAGGTGAATTTATGAAGAGTCTTATTCCTAAAGAAGTCATACTTGCCTCTTTTCTTTCTCATTTTTTCGTGTCACAAATCGATCTCCAATTGTTTCAGGTGGAGGGAAGGAAGAAGAGATTCATTCAAAATCAAAGGAATCCCTTTGAGAAAAAAAGGGAAATTCTTTTTGCAAAAAAGAGTCTGAAATTTTTCTCAAAATGACAAAAATGCACTTTAAACCTTTTTTGGAGGAATTTTGAGGAAAAAAAAATTTTTTCATGCCAACATTTTTTTTCCCTTTCATGAGAAATTCACCAATTTTCAAGAGAAAAGACATTTTCCCGTTGAAAATCAAAAACTTTTGTTTTAATCTGCATTTTTAGAAATCATGACATGTGAGTCTGATTGGAGATTTCAGAGAGATTTTTTTTTAAAGCCTGAAACGTTGGCAATTCACAAAAATATTAAAAGGCAGAGCCTCGAAGCTTCTTGGAGAGTGATGAATTGAAAACCAGAAGATAATCTCATATGATCATACTAGCTTAAACAGTTGAGATAAGTGTTTCTGAAGGAAGCCGTGCTTGAAAGATATATCCGAAAGGGAAATATACCTAAATAGCAAAGCTCTTCTGACCCAGAACAATCTGACTTAAATCTCATTAAATGATAAATTGATCGAGAACAATTTCAAAATAAGGAGTGCCTTCAAAATACTCAAGTCAGCAATCGCTGACTTGAGTCTTCTGACCCTCCCTTCCTCTTGAAATTTCTGACTTTTCTCAATGTCTCAATATTCTTCCAGAAGACTTCAAAATTTGTTTTGGAGGAAACCGAAGAAGAACTTGACTTGTATTTTGTTGAAATTAATATATTTTCAATATTTTTGAGATAGATTTTCTGTGAGATGTTGATTAAGGAAGAAAAATATGTCAAAGTATATTTTTTGTAAAGGAGATCGAGATTTCAAGAGAGATTGACTTCATAAAGAAAATAATTCAATTCTTTGAAGAAAATGACAACAGAAAAAATTCATAAATTTTCTTCCAGAGAAAATATGAAATTCTTTTGAGATAATTTTTCCGAGGTCAAAGTCAGATCAGCCCTTTCATCTTCCAACCCCTCCCTCCCTGTCCAAGTCAGCGATTGCTGACTTAGGTATTTTGAAGGCATCCCTAAAAAAGTTGAAAAGAATGGAGAAGCAGATGTTTCTTTTAAATTAAAAGTACAAAATTGCTATGAGATATTTGTTCAAGAGAATCAATTAAACTTAATTTTAATTTATCTGTTCTTTTAATACGCCATATCGCCCGAGATTCCTCCATAGATCCTCTTCATTACCTCTAGATTAGTCCCCCCAAAAGGGTTAAAAACCCTTCGTTACCCTTCAGCTTCTTCAATTTTCTCAAAATTTTGAGTCACACTTCGTGTTTTTCTTTTCATTCAAACGAAAGCGAGAGATAAAATTAAGCTTCTCTGTTTCAGAGAAGCATTTTAACATTTGCTTTTCTCGAATGTATATTTATACTCAAGATGAATTTGGTTAACTATAATTGCGAAAATCGTTTTTGTAAGATTCTATCTTACAAAAAGTCTGATGAGATTCCTTAAACAAAACATAGCACATGTTCCCCATTTTGCTGAAACCCATTCATCTTCAATTACTTCACCAAATCCTTCAAGTACTCTCAAAGAAACAGAAGTTTCACTAAAGATGAGCTTGCGAGAAATACCAAAAAAGAAGTGAATGTCCGAAACGCCAAAATAAAAGAAGACTTGCTACAGGGAACAATGTTATGAAAAATTACTGCAGAGCTCTCATCAATTTCGGTCTTTCTCCTCAGTTCCGTCCCTATTTCTCAAGTGAAATTGAAAATGACCTTTCCTATGAAAGGTTTATAAAGGTTCTCGCCTTGAAAAGAAAAGTAAATTGTATCAAGGGCTTAAGAGGCTTTTATTACAAGATGTGAGAGATTCAAGAGAAATTTCTGCTTTTAAAGTGATATTTCGGAGATCGTGTGAGGTATTTCTCAAGTATTTCTGTGTGAATTGGATTTATAACAGCAGGGTTGGTGATCGGCTAAAGCATTTAAGCTATCGAGGAAAGATCCTCAGAAGAGTGAGAAACCCAGAGTTTTTTACTCATTTAGAAGATTTTGTAACAAGGGATTAGTTTCAATAAGTTTTATATGTGTATGTTGTGTAAGTTAGAGAGCTAACGATGTGAGATTAACGCAGCTTATTGCAAACGAAATTTTTATATTTTAAAAGCAAATGTAAAAATAAAAACAGCTTGTTTATTCAGATAATTTTTAATTAAAAAAATCCCAACTGATGAGCTATGAGGCCATTTTTGAAGAGAAATAGATCCATCAGAAAGGCTTTTCAGCTCTTTTGGTCTCGTCAACAAGAGTTCTGAGAGTGGGCAAGACAATAAGCATCAGAAGATTTTGGAGATTTTTATGGAGATTAGCTCGAAAAGATTGTTGAGTACTAGCACTCTTTTGAATAAAACCCTGTTTCAGGTCATGACCTTTAGAATTTTGGTTTAAAAAAGCTCATGCTTGGACTGTTCGAATCCAGACCCTCCCAAATTCTCTGGCTGTTTTCCATTTCGATTTGGAAAAATTAGAATAAATTTTTTTTTGAATGAGGTTTCACTGAGAAAGAAGACGGTATTTCTTTTCGGATGTCCTGATGTGAGAAAAAGGCTTCTTTCTTGACTGAATCTCTAGAGAGAAAGAATGGGGTGGTTTCTGGAGAAATCAAACAGATTGAGAAGTTAGATATTTGAATAAAACCACCAATTAATCAAACAGGCCTCTACTGGTTTTCAAAGCAGGATTATTTTAGAGACAAATAAAAAATAAATTGAGAATTTTTGTCCCCAGGTTTTCAGTGGCGAGATTATGTGCTATTAAAAAATTTAATTATTCCTTTACTTAAACAAACTTTTCAAGATTAACTAGGCGCAAAACCTTGAGACATAAATTGTATGCACTCTAAGCATCCCTCTAGAGTTTCCTTATTGATGAAAATCTCGTCACCTTGAGCATTTCTGGAATACTTTAAAAAATTTTGGATTTTCTGGAGTGGTTTATTTTCTTTCATTTGAGGGAGGATTAGAGTCCATTGAATTGTGAAATCTTTTCATATTCTTATAAAGACGAGAGCTACGGTCCTCTCTGAGAAAGCTAAGTGCTACGACCTCTTCACTCCATCATCTGTATTAGTTAAACCTCGATTTTGGAATTTAGAAAATTAAAGAAAATTAATTAATTGATCAATGAACGAGAATAATTTGAGCGTTTTATCTCATAACGAAGTGAAATTTAAAGACTCCAAGAGCTGAAACAGAGGCAAATTGGAGGTCAGAAGGAGACGCGATGAAGAAATCTCCTAAGACAAAAGTTAGGACTCATTTCAGACAAAACTCTTTTTTACAGTTGTTTAATCAAATGTTCTTAAAATAGAAATTTCGAGAACTCATTAAGCGAAAAACGAACGGAAAGGAAGTTTTCCGGGTTGTTCTTACCTTCATAGGGCAATTCAAAACTGTACCTGGCCCTTCTCTTCTCAGGTTCTTTAGATTGCAAGATCTAAATTTTTTCTAGAATAGTCTTCGAGATGGTAGCATTTTTCTATCGTCTAAAGTTCATGGCAAATGAGCCCGGAAAGGCTCCCTTAGGACGCTTGAGGTCATTTGCGCTGGATCAACAAGAGAAGCCCTTTTGAGTTCTCAGTTTATCTGGTTTCAGGAGATGGATTTTGAAGATAGTTTGTTGGGTTAGATTGCTGAAAAACTTGGTGAAATGGGCTTGATGTTTCAGGCTGAAGAGAGAATATTGAGAATTCCCGAAGAAGACTGCTTGCTTTGTCAGATTCTTGACATTTTTCTCCTTCCCAAAAATCTCAGGTTTTTCAAGAAAAATTAATGATGCGAAAAATCAGAAGCATATTTGGTGACTGTTAACATTAACATGGCTTTTAAAATGAAATAATTCGGTCAGCATAACCCCCTGAAAAGCTGGTTTCCCCAGGTTCTTGGTTCATGAAAGAAGAATATTTGAGATGACCTTTCGATCTGTTTCAGGATGTTGTCATTGTTTAGTTTATACAGGAAAACTGATAATATTAAAATGAAAAGACAGTTGAAAGCTTTGGAAATGTCAGTGTTTTGAGAAAAAGTAAGAAAGATGTTTTATTTCTCGAAGGAGGAGGTCTATCAAAGAGAGAATTTTTCTGTGCTATCGGACTTTTGAAAATTTTACCACAGTTTTTATTTGAGAATATGGAAATATTTAATCCAAGGTAGCTAGGAGGTTTGAGCTGGATCATTTTGATTTGCCAGTATCAATTTCTTTTCAAGGAGAGAAGGTTTAATTTCTTTTTTTAGTATTTTGAATTAAAAAAACCAAAAAAGTTTAAACATCAAAAGTACCTTCTCTTTCTTTATTATGGGTTCGGACACCTTCTGAAAAATACTGGGAACGATGCTGGCACCAAATCTCAGAGGGAGGGCCTCTAGAAAAGTCAAGGCGAAAAAGTTTTTAAGAGTAGAGAGGAAATACCAATTTTTCTTTCCAAGTGTTTCTGCAGATTTTGATCCAAGAGAGGGAATTTTACTTGAAAAAAAATACAAATTGAATTTGAATTTAATACGCACCAACGAAATTAAAAAAATGAAAAGATAGTCTGAGACCATAAAAGATTTTATTAAACAGACAGGTTTCCTTCAAAATAAAATCGTCCCAACAGACTTTTTATGTTTCGTCATGAAATTTAACTATTATTCTATTTTAGACTCTTTGTTCAAAGCTTATCATCTTTTCAAAAAGAAAATCTCTCAAGAAACAGGGAAGTCGAAGATTTTTGAATTCAGTTGAATTTCTCTTCTGTGCAATTAGTGATAAATTTTGACTGAATGAAATATTTCTTTCAGAACTCTGATCAAAATAGTGGCTGTGATTTGAACAAAAGCAGTTATGAATTTTGAGAAATAAATGGATCGAATTGTCACATACTGATCAAAACCTCAAATAATTTTTAATTCTAAATTTATCTGGCTGTATGGTTTTATTCCTGATATTTATACCTGAGAAATGATCTTCAAATATAATCTTTTTAAAAATTCCAAACTAAAATCCTCCTCAATGAGATTTCTCAAGCGTAAAATCGCCAGAGCTCTTGAGCTTTCTGAGATGCGCTTCGCTTCCCAGACCGCCTCAGAATCCTCTGGTCCCTCTTCGCCTGAGGGTCAAGCCCAAGAAATTGCTTCTAAGCTCAGAATCCGCGTTAAAGATCAGGTTTTACCAAACCCATCTGACCAAGTACCTCATAAAAAGAGGTCAGCGGTCGGTAACAATATAGTGAAGAATTACTCCAGAGCTATGGTAAATTTTGGGCTTTCTGATATGGCCCGTCCTTTTATGGAAGATAAACCTGAAAATGGGCTTTCTTACGAGAGATTTAGGCAAATACTGAATTGTAAGAAGAGGAATGTGAATTGCATTAGAGGGCTGAGATGCCTTCTATTGGAAGATAAAAGAGATTCAGAGGAGATGAGGCAGTGGAAAGCGATGTTCCAGAGATGTTGTGAAGTGTTTCTAAAGTATTTTTG
>Ga0182738_1007950_pt1 | contig 10643 bp, 4 predicted proteins | sample eDN5th30CBELigMG_FD_128876 | JGI IMG/M metagenome (GOLD analysis project Ga0182738, IMG submission 128876) | Enriched Miracle-Growth compost microbial communities from Emeryville, California, USA - eDNA 5th pass 30_C BE-Lig MG (version 2)... ... | reverse complement strand
TTGCCAGGCTTATATCCATGACCAATATTTGCAAACAATTTTCTCAACTAAAAAAATTTAAGCTATTTCCTTTACCCCAAAAATACATCTTCTTTAGATCTCATGACTTCAAAATCATTCTTATCAACGCCCATTGCATGGAATCTTTGTGGTGAAAGTAACTCTACAGCTCTTGGCTCATCACCATAATTCTATTATATTGAGTTATTCTCTGCTCTCAAATAGAAAACTTTACATAAGGATTAGCAACAGAAGGCAAGGCTGGCTTCAGAATATCGCTTCTTACTGTTGGAATACCAAAGACTCTCTTCTCATCGCCTTCTTTTGGAAGATTTCTTGTGCCAAATCTGATTGATCTTCCCACATCATCGTCTGGCTTCACGTGCTTGTAAATCGATGAGCCTCCATATATGCATTGTCCTTTTATTATTTCAATAAGCTTCTAAGCGCTATGCAAGGAGTTTACCGGCATCGACTGGCTCAACTTTTGGCTTGAATCCGTATGTATGGTTTGGTCCAATATAAGTATTCACTTGTCTATGAGATTTAGGAGACTTTAATAGCGAGCTTTTTACCCAAGGTTTTTAGTGGAACCTAAGGAGTTATAGGCAAAGTCTTTGAAGTCTTCGACGTTTTTCTTGTGAATAACAGTCTTTGGATATCTAAAGAAATTTCTTTAACAAAATTTTTCAGAAGGGAATTCCTTACATATCTCCAGCAATCTCAGGTTGGAGGCACATTTTAGCTTCATTGATGACTTTTTCACCGCTGAGACCAAAGACATGTTTGTTTGGGCTGACATACCACTTGTAATTTCTATTCTTTTGTTCACCTATTTTTTTAAATAAGAGGCTGAGCTCTCACAAGAGGAAATATACCAGCTTCCCATTGTGAATGAGATTTAATGTATTGTTGGCGAATTCTCTCATCGTCATGGATTCCTGGATGGTCATATATCACTCCTTTTGCTGATTCACCTGAAAACTCTATTGAAAACCTCGAAAGAAAAATCTATTACTTTGAACAATAGGGACACCAAAGGAGTAAGCTTTTTGGCTTTTGATGATTTCTTCAGGCCATTTATATGATCTATCAACAGATCGACCAAGTGGGGCTCTAAAGGAGAGAATTAGACCAGATATTCAGACCAAAAAACCTTTGGTGAGAAGCATAATTGGCTTCTCTAATTGTATTGATAAAGTCTTTAACATCAGCTTGACCCTCAGTTTTAAAGATATTCTTCACCTATATTGAGTTGTTTAGACCTGGAATTCTCGCAGTTTGGGTGGTTACGTGATCGGATTCTGGGAGCTTTTTACCAAAGACGAGGTGCTTAGGTGGTGTGGGGTCCAAGACTTTTCCATAATGGGTCTAAAACGAAAAGAAATAAATATAAAGAAATTGCTGATAAACTATACTATAGTCTTGCCTGGTTCGTGTTTATATGATTGTCTGAAGCGTTTAAGATGATCAGGAGTGACAGGAGCCTTGGATAGATTAGCTAGGAAGAGAGGTTTAAGGTACGAGGTCAAGTGGTTGAAGGCATTTTGCAGTAGATTCTCCAAGGTATTTGGTTTTTACGCCAGCCTAAAGGGAGGGAAATGAGGATGAAGAAGGGGGAAGGAGAGGGTACAGGCTCGTATTTTGGGAGGAAATCAATGCTGTGACGGAGGTCGTACATGGGTTTGAAGGAAATGGGGTTTGGGGATTAGTGTTTTTTAATATAAAAAGTGATTGTATAATATGTGTGAGAAGAACTCGAAAGGAATTTAGATATTTTTAAAAAATTAAAAAGTGAAGAGTGAAGGGATTTTTTTTTTTTGGTTTTTGGTTTGAAGATTTGAAATTCAATTAATTGGCAATTAAGACTTTTTTAGGGGCTTTGTTTTTATGGTTTATCGATGAGAAGGAATATTCGTTTTTCAAAGGAAGCATATGCTCTTCTGTGAAAAGAAAGCTCTAAAACTGCCAATCAGAAGTGCCTTTCAAATGCTGCTCAGTGCGAAAAATGTTATGTCAAATCAAGCTAAACGCTAAATCTAATTGACTATCTTTTAGAACCAAGCATAAGCATCTTGTATTTGAAGACTTTGTCAGAAAGAAGAGAGTTTTCTTCAGGTTTTTTATGAAAAGGAATTTTTGAAAAATCAGAAAAAAACTTTGATTTAAAGGAGTTTTCGAAGCAGAAAAACGAGGTTTATATTAATGTGGCTTTTCAAACTTTTTGAATATTTGAAAAAGGCCTAAATACCCTTGAATGAAATTCTTCTTTAAGCGTTTTTAATAACATTTATTTTATCAAATTATTATTATATAATAGAAAGCAAGATCCCTTGATCTTGTAATACTTGATATAATATATTTTATTTATTACATTTAACAAAAACCTGAGATTCCTAAGTCCAAATTTCTTAAGCCAACAAATCTTTTCTTTGTTTTTCGAGCAATTCTTCGTACTTTGCACAAGCATTCGCCTTCATATGAAGTTCATCTTTCAACGTTCTAATCTCTCCATCCTTCTTTGAAATCGCTTTCTTCACTTTCAACTCCACTTCTTCAAGCACATTCGCATGCTTTTCTTCCAAAGTTTCCATTTCCCTTTCATATTGTCTCTTTATATCTCTAACTTCTTGTCTCAATTTCTCCATTTCAGAATTCATTTCAATCCTTTGCATCTCATTAGCCTTCCTCCATTCCAATTCTATATCTCTTTGTGTTTCCAATAACCTCTCCTGTTCCTTTCTACTGCTCTCCAATGCCAATTTCATTCCGCTATTTTCTCTCTCCTTCAAATCTAACCTCGTCTGCACGTCAACAAGCTTCTTTGACAGCATCTCTAAATTACTTCCCACAGCTTCTTTTGCGGCCTTTCCTTCTCTTATCTGGCTATCCAGCACATGAATCTCCCTTCTCAACTTCTTCAGCTCTTCTTCATGGGCTTCTTTCAGCTCTTCTATCTTCCTTTCATATTTATCCTTCACGGCAAATCCTGCATCAACATTCTCTTCGCCCAATTTCGATATCACATGATCTATTTGCTCATCTCTTTCCCTTTCTAACTCCTCCTTTATCTGCTTTAGCTTTCTTTCATATTCTTCTTTGAGTCTTTTGTCTTCCTTTTCAAACCATTTGTCTTGCTCCGCTTTAAACTCTTCACGCAAATTCGCTGATTCGGTCCTCACCTTTATCCTCAGCTCCTCCAATTTCTCTTCATAGTCCTCTTTTATCCTTCTAATCTCCTTTATATGATCATCTTGAAGAGTTCTTATTCTTTCATCATACGTCTCTTTATCCTTTTTCCTTTCATTTTCGACAGAATCTATTTGGTTCTCGTACATTCTTTTGATCTTTTCTCTGTCTTCCATATACTTCTGCTCAAATCTATCATATTGTTCTTTCGCCTTTTCACTCAAATACTCTCTTTCTTTGGCTAAATTCTCATCATTTTCCCTCAAGATTCTCTCTTTATATTGTCTCAGCTTCATCTCATGCTCTGCGTACAATTCTTCTCTTAACTCAATCAACTCTCTCTGGTGTTTCTCTTCCAGTTTCTTGATGTCTGCCTTCCCTTTACTCATAATTCTCTCAATTTCTGGCTCAAGGCCTTTAATAGTAATCTCTTTTATCTCGGCTGTTTTCTCTTGGACCCATTTTTCCTTTCTTTGTTTCTCTGAAGCATTCCAATGTTCCTTCAAATTTTTCAATTCTCTTGAGAATTTCTCCTTGGTTTCAGCCATTTGCTTAGCGTGATTCCCTTCAATATCTCTCAGCTGAGCCATCAGAACCTCACAGTGCTCGCTCAGTTCCTTCTTATCATTCACAAGCTGATCGATAAAATTCAAATGGCCTTGAATTATTCCCTCTAATTCTTCTCTTTGTTCCTTTAGTTTCTTCTCCTCTCTTTGCTCGTACATTGTCTCCATCTCTCTATTCTTTATCTTTTCTCTCTCAATGACCTTTTTAAGAGACTCGATTGTTTTGTTTGCTTCTTCTAGTTCGATCTTTGCGTTCATGTACTTGCTCCGAGATTCTGAGTAATTTTGAAGATTGTGATAGTTTTCTTTTTCATCAGAGACTTTGGAGATATTCTCGCTGAAAGCTTGAGAGCTGCGGACGGACTCACGGTCTGTGTCGACTTTTTCAAGGAAATTGTAGATATTCTTGATTTTTTCGGATGCATAGTTGTCAAGTCCACGTTTTTCGCGCTTTTCGTTCATGGCCTTGGCGATTTTACGTTCAACTCTTATAGCATCGCGTTCGTTGTAATCAGACATTAGGGTGGGTGGGATAGTTAGTTGGGAAATTTGAGATTGTTTTTTTGAAAAATCGAAAAAATTTGATCGGTAAAATTAAAAGAGCAATTTTGTTAAATGGGATTTTTTTTGTTTATCGTTGAAAGAAAATTCGAATTTTTCATTGATGTATTTTGGAGTAAACTTAACAAAAGAAGAAGAAAATGTTGTCCATAAGAAGACTGAGAAGGGATTTCATGGATTTCATTGATATTCTTTTTGAAAAATTTATGTAAAATATGGATATGAAAAGTATGTGGTATGAAAATCCTCTACATAACAAAGACTTTCTCTTTGCGAAATAAGGAAAATACTCCTCAAAAATAAGTTAATTTGAAGTCGAAGCGACTTCCTTTTTGATTTTGTCAACAAGATTCGCAAACTTTTTCTTGATTTCTTTTTCTTTTTTCTTTTCGTAAAGCTCATCTTCTTTATCATTTCCAAGCTGTTCCAACAAAATCTGAATCTCTACACGGGGAGACTTCACTATCGCAGCCCATAGATGGCTTGGCCTCAGCTCTTCCACATGCAAATTCATACACTTGGCCACTCCGCCATTACTCTTCTCCAGCTCTTTCTTTGGATTTTCTTGGATATAATTTTCAATTTCAATGCGAATATACTTTTCAAAAAGCTTCATTCCAGCCCTGAAGACAAGGCTCAGGTAAAGTTCTTTTGGTAACATGACATGTTCATGAACAAGATTTCTTCCAATGATCATCGTTTGATTTCCTTCAAGTCGTCCAACTGTTATATCAAATTTGCAAAGATTCTGTTTACAATAAGCTCGATTTTTTCTTGTCTCCTTAAAGCAATAACATTTGAACGAAATCACGCTGACTTTTTTATGTCTACGAAGGAATGTATTTGTTGAAACCATCAAAATATTCAACAAATGGAAAAATTGCTTTGTATCGAATCGTCTTCCCACTTCAAACCACGTCTCGAAATTCCCCATAAACGTATTAAAACAGCTCAGATCTATGTATGTGTATGAGAAAGGAGGGTTAGCTTGAAGGGTCTAAAGGGAAGTTACCAGATTGTAATTTTTCGGCATCAGATTGACTGTAAGCAAGGGGAGGCAGGGAAGCAAGAGGCTTAACACTCTGAAAGAGGAAAGTGGTTGAAGGGTCTTTCAAATTGTTGAATTCCATGAGAGATAAAGGAAAAGGAAGAGAGGGATTTCAAGAAAGGAGGAAAATTTGATGATTTACTCGCCAGATTTCAAAAGGTTTTGTCAAGATTTTATTTTGTCATATGAGATAAAGTCTTATTTAAGTCTAGCTTGAAAAATTTTTATTCACTTTTTTTGTTTGGCAAGGTAAATCTTTTACTTTTTCCTTTAAAAATTGTCCCTTTTGGACTTTAGGAGATTGTTTGTTGTGAGCTGGAAACTGAAGAAAAGGTTCTCAAAGAATGGGTTTACAAGGGAGATTTTCATCATTTTCAACAAAATTCGAGAGATGAGAGCCATAGATTTTCTCGGGTTTATAATACTTGGCAAAGGCGGGAGAATTGTAGCCTTCGAAGTATGATATAAAGGTATTCTTAAAATGTTTTTATTTAGAGGTTCATGCTGATTTTTTGTTTTTGTGAAAATATAAATTATTGAGATTATTTTTGTATGACATCTCGAAAATTTTTCTCATCAAATTTTGCAGGAAATTGATGAGGAGAGCAATAAACCTTCTCTAAAAGTGAAGATCTCAAGCCATTTATGAGGCATTTGTGAGCAGATCCTAGGGTTTTCTTTCTGAAATAAGGTCTTACTTAGTTTATAAATAAATGAAGCTTTAATTTGAGACCTTTATTATTCAATCTCGAAATAAATAAATGGTGATCTTGAAAAGGCCTCTTGGAGCTCATTAGGACCCTTGAAAGGCCAGCGAAGCTGGTTCTTTGAAAGGTCTAAATAGTGTATGAGAGGCCTCAAGGGACGAGAGAAACCTTTTAAGGACAAGGAGGAAGATTGAAAGGTGAAGTCTCGATTTTAATCGCAAGTTCAAAGATAGCATTCAATAAAATTTTAATCAGTGATTTGCTGATTAAAGGACACGTCAGCTCATCATGTCCTGAAGGAAAAACTCACTTATCTCCTTTTATTTATTAACTATCTTCAGACCCTAAACAAATAACAATCACAATCTAATCCTCATAAGAGGCTTTGGTCGAGGTTAAGAGAAGCTGACGGGAAGATTTAGGACGCTTCTTATTGAAGAGAAATGAGAGTCAGTGAGAGTTTGAGGGAGACTTTGAGAGGGAAAAGGTGGAGGATATAAAGGACTGGGTGAAAATTAATCCTGAAAATTGTTAATAACAACAAAAAGTATCCTGAACAGACTAAATAATATGTTGATTTATTAAAGGTGCCTGTACCGTCAGTGCATTCAATCTCCTCCACTCTTCTTTCGAAATCCCGAAAATACCTCCTCTTTCCATCTTACGCAATGATCCCTTTGTCTCAGGTAGGAGGGATGTGTGATTCTGAGAATCTCTTTTTGAGAGAGTGAACGAATGGGAGACTATCGTGTCTTCATTTCAATATAAAAATCTTTATAACTTTTAATGTTTTAATCTTTTAATCAAGCCTTTGCTGTTTTCAAATCTTTGACGAAAAGAGTCGAATTGAACCTCCTCTTCCATTTTCTCATACTCTAGCCTTTATCCTTTGGAGGTATCTGTAAAGGCTAATTTGGCCATTCTTCAGGGTTATCGGTTCATTTATTTGAAATATTAAAGAAGGAGATGAATTGAGAGATGGTATTCTCTTCGAGAGGGGTTGAGGGTAAGTTTGAGGGTATTGACTAAAGATTGAGGGGTGTTTGAGGAGTGAGTGAGGCCAACAATCTGTTAAACATGTTTAATTTAAATTATGGCTAATAATTGGAGTTTAATAATTTTGTCTCTTCAAGAAATTCACCAAAAAACCTATCAGGGAGTTGATCAATATGTCTGTATGAAGCCACTGTCCAAATGTCTAGTTTTTCGATATTGGCGAGTCAAAGATGAGGTGTATTTATGGATTTTTGGTTGTGGGAAGAAGAGAATGTCGTCAGGTGTGATGGAAAAGGACAATTAAAACAAATTTTTATTATAAAATCTTGAGAGACTTTCAGTCACTTCAGATCACCTCGATTTAGAATAAAATCTAAAAAGTCCTTTCTCCATGAAACTGATTTCTTTTAATCTCGAGTCCAGAGAAAATTCAGAACAGCCTCTTGAGGAAAAAATTTTAAATTGAGATATTTTCTAGCTCATAAAGAGGAACAGTCTTGAATGAACCCGAATTGACCCAATTCTAGCTTCTACTAATATCGTGATCTTGAAGAGAAGATCTAATAAAAGGCTTTTGAAAAGATTTTTTGCTAAAAACTTACTCTAATAATGAGAAACCTGAGAGTTAAAGCCTCTGAAGAGGACTGAATTATTATTCAAAGAATATTTCTATTCGTATATTGTAATAATCTTTATTCAAATATATAAATATCTTATATTATCACAGAACAGTACCACCACAATCTTAATATAAATTACCCTGGACCGGCCTCAGTTTTTCATTTTATTCATTTCTTTCATATTCATCTCCCAAATCTCTTCCGCAATCGCCTGCATTTGATTTCTCTTTTCTTCTGTTACATTACTTCCTCCTAAATTCACACCCAAAGTCTTCAAACTAATCTCCATTCCTTTCCCACATAACGCCAATTTCATCAATCTATTCACCCCAATATTTGATATCTCCGTCTCTCCTAAATCAACAAACAACATCTCCAGCCCTTCAAATGGATTTCCCACATCTTTCAACACATCATCTGTTATCTTGGTGCCTTTTAAATTCATATTCAACACTCTTAACCCTCTTCTTCCTTCTCCTTCTTTTTCTATTATCATATCTCCTCCTTTAATGGTCAATTTTTCACTCCTTTGGACTATCATGCCTATCCTGCTCATCAAAGTCTTGGCCCCAAGATCCGAAATCTCGGTATAAGCAAGGCTTATTGTCAGACTTCTCAACCCTTTTAGCTTCGGAATACACGATAATGCGAAGCAAGTCAACGTTTCATTTGTGATTGGAGTGAAATCTAGAACAAGAGAGAGTGTTGTGATGTTGGGCATTTGTGGAAGATATGAAGTAAAAAGAGGTCCCAAGATGCTATTATCCACAAAACATGCTGCGAAATTAATCTGAACCTCTTGTATCCCCGGGCTATAAGGCTTGCAGAAGATAACACTGAGGAGCTTTTCAAGCGTTTTGTTAGGGATATTTGGGTTCTTGAAGCTGATACTGAGGGTTTTTATGTCTTCCAAATATTGATAAAGATAATATAACACCTTGATATCTTCGGTGAGCTTGGGACAATCTTCCAGGATGAGCTCAAGTTGGGTGATTTCGCAGAGATCTAAGGCTGTTATGATGATGTTGGATGGGTCTTTAGGAGAAACTTGGAGGTAAAGAACGGGTCCTTCTTTTCTAATGTCAATATGGGAGATGATCTCCAGGATGTCCTTCTCTTTATCTTGGACCAATTTCTCAAAAGACAACTCGTCAAAAACGATGGTTTTGAGGATCTCGTAGTTGAGCTGGTCGATTTGTGGGAGGTCTTGGTATTGTTTTAAAGGAGCAGGGTCGACCTTAGAAGGGATATCTTGGATGATTTTCTTGATTTCTTGTAAAGATAAGTCGTGGCCGATAAAGTCTCGTAATTGGGTCACTGAAGGCCTGGTTTGCTCATCTAGAAGAGAAAAGAGCAGCTGGGAGCTCCAGAGATCTTCCATTGCTTGGGCTTTGAACTCAATTTCCTTTCTCCAATCAGAATCTTCTTGGAATGTCTTGGTGACTTTCTGCTTTACTTCTTCAAAGTAGCCGGAGATTTTGCTTGAAAGCTCAAAGTACTGGCTTTCTAGCCCGAGCTGGACCTCTTGGAACCTTTCTTTGATGGATTTCTGAAGACTTTCCTCCTTTTTGTGAAGAAGATCAAACATTTCGTTTTTCTCTTCAGTGACTTTGTGAATCATGTCTTTCATTTCTTGGCTCTTTTCTTGGGCTTCTTGGTTTATTTGGTCCTTTCTTTTAATGAAATGGCCTTTATGTTCTCCAAACAAATAACAATCATCGCAGATCTTGCATTTATCATTCACACAGACCAATCTTAACCTCTCATTATGGATTTGACAGTAATCCGTAGGAGGTCCTAGAGGCAGCGAGGGAGCTCTTTTCAAGCGATATTTGATGTTATCAACAGGACAGGAGGGATTTTGAGAGGTTACAAAGCGGTCAGTAAAGCACTGAGAGCAAAGGATGTGTTTGCAAGGGAGGACAATGAAGGAGTCTTGGGTTGGAGCGGAGGCATTCTGGCAAGTTTCGCAGATGGGAAGCTTGTGGTGGTGGTCCATATGGATGGGATTTGGAAGTGAAATAAAGTGATTATTAGGAAATGAAACTTGGGTTGGATTTTAATAGGGAATTGGAAGGGGGTTAAAGTGTTAGTTTTGGCTAAAGATGAAAAACTTTGATGAATTTATAGTGAGAAGATTTTAAAAAGAGATTTGGGAGTGGGTGAGAAAAAAGGGTTATTTGAAAGGATCTGAAGCAGGAGAGAGGGATTGTGAAAGTGGAGGTGATCTGAAAAAAGATTGGCTTTGATTTAAGAAGTCGTATTAATGTTTTGAATACAGTACAATAAAATTTGAAATTTTTCTAGCTGAACTTTTCCTCTTCTTGTAATTTGAGATACAGAAATATGTGTTTGTTTTAACGAATAAGTGTAATTTTGCAAGTGAAATGAAGAAATGAAATCTGAATATTTGGAGATTTGGCAAAATATGAAATAAGAAAGGGCTGAATAAAACAGTCAGAGAATGAGTTATTTCAGATTCAAACAAGCCAAGTTTATTCTAGCATTGAGATTATTACTTAATTTCATTGCGAAAAAAATGAATTCTTGATTAATCTTGATCGCTTATTAACAAAATCCAAAATTGAATTTTTAGTTTTCATAAAGAAGAGGAAAAGTACAAAATATTGGCTCAGATGAAATTTGAAAGGAAAAACAAAAATTCCCCAGCCAGGGGGGAGTCGAACCCCTCGTCTTATACCTTATTTTCTTTCTGGTATACGCTCTCCCGCTAAGCTACTGAGTACTGGGTTCAATTTTTTGCTTTGCCACGGCTTAAATAATTTGGAAGAAAAGAGCTATTTTCTGCTTGTTTTTCAGCCTAGACTTTGAAGAGAAGGGACTCAAAGAGGATAATATGACTTGACTTTTGGGTGAATGTTGATTCAATAAGGATTTCTCTCGTTAGCCCAAAAATTCTTTTTGAAAAATTTCGTCGGTTTTGATTTCTTTTGAA
>Ga0182738_1007949_pt1 | contig 10643 bp, 9 predicted proteins | sample eDN5th30CBELigMG_FD_128876 | JGI IMG/M metagenome (GOLD analysis project Ga0182738, IMG submission 128876) | Enriched Miracle-Growth compost microbial communities from Emeryville, California, USA - eDNA 5th pass 30_C BE-Lig MG (version 2)... ... | reverse complement strand
CGCCGCGGAGATTTCGGGTGACGAGCTGCCACTGATTACCAATGGCCTCGAGCACCTCGGCATTGTCGTGGCCGATGTCACGCGCTCGGCAACGTTCTATTGCGGTGTATTCGGCCACGGCCTGTTCCGAGAGATCGACCCACCGCTTCGCTACTACGTGATGACGGGCAAGGCTTACATCGCCATCGGATCGCGCGAGGGCGTGGCGCCGAAGCTCGATCACTATTGCGTGACGGTCGATGGCTACAATCGCGAGAAGATGGACGCTGCGATCAAGGCGCTCGGCTACCGCGCTTTGCCGCGCGGCGTCGCGCTCGATCCGGACGGTATCGGCCTGCAACTGCTGGAAGACCCGGCGGGCCTGACCGACACCAACATTCCGGCCGACCGCATTCTCGGGCGCGGCTACGGCCTCGTCCAGCCCTACGGCATGGACAACGTGGTGCTGCGCGTCAGCGACATGGACCGCGCACGCGCCTTCTATGACAAGTTCTTCACCAAGGCGGACGCCCGCGCGGATGGCGAGGTCTGGTACGAGGCCGCGGACACCGTGATCCGCGTCGCTCCGCAGGCCGCGGGCCAGGCGCCGGCGTTCGAGCGCTACGGCATACGTGTCGGTCCGTGCGATTTTGCGAAGGTGAAGGACGGGATCGAGAAGCTCGGCGGAGCGGTCGAGGGCGTCGATGGCGACCGGCTCTATTTCACCGATCCGGACAACCTGAAAGTCGAACTTGTGAAGGTGTGAAGCGGCACCGCTCCGGCGGTGCGGCTCAAGGATGAAATGATATGAACTATATCACCAAGAAGCATCTTTCCCGCAGGACGCTGCTGCGCGGCGCGGGCGGCATCGCGTTGGCGCTGCCCTTCATGGAATCGATGCTGCCGGCCGCTGCTCCGAAGGGGGCTTCACTGCCCGGAAAGAGCACTCGGCTGGGCTTCTTTTATGTCCCGCATGGCGCGGTCATGGAAAAGTGGACCCCGGCTGCGGATGGCGTGAACTTTCCGATCTCGCCCACGCTGAAGTCGCTTGAGCCGTTCCGTGACCGGCTGACCGTGGTGAGCGGCCTTGCGCTGCCGATGGCCTATACCGAGGATGCGTCGGCAGCCGCCAACCACTCGAGCTCCTGCGCCGCCTATCTGAGCGGTGCGGCGATGCACAAGAACGAGAACCGGCTGGGCGTTACCGCCGACCAGGTGGCCGTGCGCCACATCGGCCAGGAAACCCCGTTGCCGTCGCTCGAACTCGGGATTGAGGGCAGCTCGGCGACCTGCGGCGAGGGCTGGAGCTGCGCTTATCGTGACAGCATGTCCTGGTGGGACGAGACCACCCCGCTGCCACTGGAGCGAAATCCGCAAGTCGTGTTCGAACGCCTGTTCGGCGACGGCAAGGATTCCGCGGCGCGCGCGGCGAGCCGTGCGCAGGCTTCGAGCATTCTCGACGGCGTGATGGACCAGACGGCCAGCCTTCAGCGGGAGCTGCCAAGCACGGACCGGGTCCGCCTCGACCAGTACCTCACGGACGTGCGCGAGGTCGAACGCCGCGTGGCATTGGCGGGCCAGCAGGCCGAGTCCGATCTTGACTTGCCGCCGACCCCCGTGGGCATCCCCAGCGATTTCGAAGAACACATCAAGATGATGTTCGATCTGCAGGTCTTGGCTTGGCAGACTGAAATGACACGCATTTCCACCCTGATGATGGCGGTGGAAAACAGCAATGCGATCTACCCCAAGAGCGGCGTGAACGAAGCGTTCCACCCGCTGTCGCACCATTCCAACATCCAGGCCAACAAGGACAAGCTGGCGCAGCTGAATGCCTATCACGTTAGCATGTTCGGCTACCTGTTGCAGCGCATGCGCGACACCCCGGATGGAGACGGCAACCTGCTCGACAACTCCATCCTGATGTGGGGCAGCGGCATGTCCGACAGCAACGTGCACAACCACGACCCTGTGCCTGTCGTGCTCGCGGGCGGCGGTTCCGGCGCGATCTCCGGTAATCGTCACGTCCGCTTCCCGAAGGAGCGGAAGATACCGATGTCGAACCTCCTCCTCACAATTCTTCAGAAAGCAAACGTCAATGTCGATCAGTTCGGCGACAGCACAGGTACCGTGGATCTCTGATCTGAAGTTACCGCAACGCCGGACGATCATCGTCGCGATCGCGGCCTTGGCTGCGATCGTCCTGGCGGGTGTGCTCTACCTGCAGCTTCCTCCCAGTGTGCCGGACCTGCCGCCCGAGCAGGCCCGCTCGCTGGGCGTGCGCATGGCTGAGGCGGCACAGGCGAGGGATTCGGCGCGGGTCCGCGAACTCCTCGGGCAGGGCGCCGATCCGGATCAGGGCAGCGCTGACGGGACACCCGCGATCGTCTGGGCCGCGCATTATTCCGAGCACGACATGCTGCGCGCGCTCATTCGCTACGGCGCCGACGTGAACGCTGCGAGCCGGCTTGGCCTTACAGCCTTGCACGAAGCGAGCGCTCGCGGTGACGCGGACGCAGCCGAACGGCTGCTCGATGCGGGGGCCGATCCGGAGAAGTTCGACGCCAAGGGGCTGACGCCGCTGATGATGGCGGCGCGGCAGGGATCGACAAAGACGGTCAAGGTCCTGCTGAAGCATGGTGCCAAGGTGAACGCAGCAGACCCAATCCACGGCGCCACGGCGCTGATGCTCGCCGGCTGGTACGGCCATGGCGAGGTTGCCCGGCAGCTGATCGATGCGGGCGCTGACGTAACGATGGCGACCAAGGTTGGCCCGACGCCCGAGTTTCGGCCGCCGAACTTCGGCGGCGGCTCCCATGGCGACGGCATCGTTCGTGGCGGCGTGCCGCCCGAAGGGCAGCGCGCGCCGATCCCGGGCGGCATGACTGCCTTGCTTTACGCCGCCCGCGGCGGTGATCTGGATGCAGTGAAGGCGATCGTGGAAGCGGGCGCTGATATCGAGCGGCCCGAAGCCAACGGCGTAAGGCCGCTGGTCATGGCTCTTCTCAATGAGCGGATCGACGTCGCCACCTACCTGGTGGAGAAGGGCGCCGATGTGAACGCGCCCGACTGGTACGGGCGGACGCCGCTGTGGGCCGCGGTTGACATGCGGAACCTCGAGCTTGCTCCGAACGCGACGGATAACACTGTCGATCGCCCGGCGGCGCTCAAGCTGATCAAACTCCTGCTCGACAAGGGCGCCAAGCCCAACGCCCGGGTGAACCGGTATCCGCCGGTGCGCGCACATCTGAACGAAGGTGGGTCACTGGCCTGGGTCGATTTCACAGGCCAGACTGCCTTCATTCGCGCCGCCCTTTCCGGTGACGTCGACAGCATGAAGTTGCTGCTGAAGTACGGCGCGGATCCGAACATCAAGACCTATCGCGGAACCACTGCCCTGATGGCGGCGGCGGGCGTGAACTGGGTCTATTACCACACCTATGACGAGGGCGAGGACCAACTGATAAACGCCATCAAGCTGTGCATCGAGCATGGCCAGGACGTCAACGAAACGAACTCGATGCTCGTCACCGCGCTGCATGGTGCGGCGAACAGGGGGGCGAACAAGGTCGTCAAATTCCTGGTCGACCAGGGCGCGAAGCTCGATTTCGCCGACGATCAGGGCCGCACTGCCCTGACTTGGGCAAAGGGTGTGTTCCTCGCCACGCTTCCCGCGGAAGAGAAGCCGGAGACCATGGCTCTCATCCAGAAGCTTTGCGACGCGCGCGGACTGCAATGCGAAGGGCGCACGAAGCCACCCGTGGCGGCAGCGCCACGACCAGCCTGACGGCCCTGCCGCGGAGAATTTCCTGATGGATTTCGTCTACTTCCTCGGGCGCTTTCACGTGCTCGCCCTGCACCTGCCAATCGGCATTCTCATGCTGGCGGTGGTCATGGAGCCGCTGTCGCGGCGACCGCGCTTCGCCAACCTTGGTGCGGCGACCTCGCTGGTATGGCTTCTCGGCGCCCTGACGGCTTTGGTCACGGTGGCGCTCGGCTATATGCACGCCAGCGAGCCGGGTTTCACGGGGCCGGATGTGAACTACCACCGCTGGGCTGGCACTGCCCTTGCGTTCGCGGCGGTCGTCATCTGGGCGGGGCGGATCGAAGCTCCGAAGATCTATGCAAAGGTCTGGCCCGCGGCCTTGGTGCTGATAGTGGTCTTGATGAGCGTGACCGGCCACCTGGGCGGAAATCTCACGCACGGTTCGACGTACCTTACCGAGTTCGCCCCTGGACCGCTTCGTTCCGTCGGTAGCGGCGGTGGAGAGACGCATCCGGAAGACCAGCCACGCCCGAAAGTCACGGACATCGCCAAGGCTGACATCTACCTCGATATCGTCGCCCCGTCGCTGAAGAGCCGGTGCTCATCCTGCCACAACGAGGGCAAGAAGCGCGGCGGCCTGTCATTGGCCCATTACGATGCGATCATGGCTGGCGGTGAAAGTGGCCCGGTGATCGTTCCCAACAATCCCGAAGGGAGCGACCTCTACCACCGCATCACGGTGGCGCCCGATCACGTCGACTTCATGCCGAAGAACAACAAGACGCCGCTTACGCCGGACCAGGTCGAGGCGATCCGCTGGTGGATCAGCAAGGGTGCTCCAAAGAGCGGCCTCGTGGGCGAACTGGAAGCTCCGGAAGATGTCCTTCCGCGCCTGAGCAAGGCGGCAGGCATTTGATCTCATGGGCGCGGAGGGTTGCCGCACCACTGCTCCCGGTTGTCAGGCGGGGAGAGTTACGATAGCCAACCGGAAAGTTATCCGGTGAACTGGGTTTGGGGAGGTTCATGGAGGGGTTTGCTGATTTTCCCCATCGCAAGTTGATGGGGCACCCTTGAATATTCTCGCGTCGTCCAGAGCGCCGCGAAGGCTGGGGGCGTCTCTTCAATTCGACGAGGCGCTTGGCAATCAGAGCGTTAGCCTTCACACCGCCGTCCCGTTGGGAGAGGTGAGAGGGATGACGACGGCGCCGGAATGCCGGGCGGAGGAAGCTGCCGGCGCTGCACCCCGAACGCGTCGATTCGGGGCGGCGTGGACGCTCGGTTTTTTGACGCTCGTCTCGAGCTTCAATTATCTCGACCGGTCGCTGCTGGGCCTGCTCCTTCCGTTGATCCAGGCGGACCTGAAGCTTAGCGACACGGTGCTGGGCCTTATCTCGGGCCTCGCGTTCGCGCTGTTCTACTCCACGCTCAGCCTGCCGATTGCGAATCTGGCGGACCGTTTCAGCCGCCGGAACATCATCGCGATCGGGTTTGCCTGGTGGAGCGCGATGACGGCGCTGACGGGCTACGCTGCCAACAGCATTCACCTGGCGATAACACGCTTCCTCATGGGAGCGGGTGAAGCGGCATGCCTGGCTCCTGCGCAGTCGATGATCGCGGACAACCATTCCAAAGAGCGGCGGCCCTTTGCTCTTTCGGTGTTCTCGACGGCCGTGGCTCTCGACGCGCTGATACTGCTGCCGATCGCCGCCTATGTTGGCGAGAAGTACGGCTGGCGCACGGCGTTCCAGGTTTCGGGTCTCGTAGGGATCGCCCTCGCGGCTTTCTTCTGGATCACGGTCCGCGAACCGAAGCGCCGCGCGGACGCTGAGGAGCCCGTCCCGGAGCCGGTATCGCTGCAACGATCGCTCGTGATCCTGTGGGCCATACCATCGTTCCGCTGGATCATGGCGGGCGTCGCGCTGATGGGCGCCTCGCTTTACGCCAACGGCATCTGGCTGACCGCGCTGCTCGTCCGCGTACATGGCCTGTCGGTAACCGAGGTCGGGGTCTACGTGACCCCGCCTCGGGGCATAATCGGGATAATCGGCATATTGGCGATCGGCTGGGCGGCGCAGCGTCTCGGCCGGAAATCGCCCGAATGGCGGTACCGGGTACCGGCTTTGACGGTTCTCGCCCTCGTGCCCGGGTATGCCGCGCTGTTCCTAGGCAACTCCCCCACGGTGTGGATCAGTGGCCTGCTGTTGACCGGCTTCCTGCAGACGGCGTTCCAGGGGCCGATTTATTCGGTCACGATCGATATTTCCCCGGCTCACGTGAAGACGGTTGCCGTTGCCCTGAAGGTTTTCGTGGCGGGGATGTTCGGCCTCATCACAGGGCCCCTGATGGTCGGCATGCTCAGCGACGCCCTTGCGCCGCAGTACGGCCAGCAGGCCATCCGCTACGCCATGCTCGGCGTTCCGCTGACCGCGCTGCTCGCCGGGTTCTGCTTCCTGCGCGCCGGGAGACTGGCCTCCAGCAACTGAACTTCCCCAATCGGATCGACGCAGACGTCCCGGTTCGAGCCCCCAACGAAAGGTCGCCCATGTTTCGCCTGATCTCATCTGCCGTGATGTTCTCCGCCCTGAGTTTTGCCAGCGGGGCTCACGCTGCGGCGGACGATCCCGTCACCATCGCCCGACAGGGCTCCTTCGAGGCGGGGGGCACAATTATCGGCGATCCGGCGAAGGCATCGCTGTCGTGCGACCACGGCCACGTCGAATACCAGATCCCGGTCGATGCCAAGCCGATCTCGATGTTCCTCTGGCACAGCTCCAGCGCGGCCGTCTGGCAACGCACGTGGGACGGCGGCGAGGGGTACCAGACCAAGGTCTTGCGGGAAGGCTATCCGACCTACGTGTGGGACGGCCCCCGTGTCGGAAGGGCCAACTGGGGTTGCGAAGATTATACTTACGATGCCCAGGCGGGGCGTGATCAGCAGAACTTCACCGCCTGGCGCCTCGGGCCGAAATTCCCCGAATTCTACGCCGACGAGCAGTTCCCTATCAACGACCCGACTGCATTGGAGCAGGCCAACCGGGCCCGCTACGCGGAGTTCGACACCGTGCCCAACGCACGGCTGGAAAGCGACGCAGCCGCAGTGGCGATCGACCGCATCGGCCCGACTGTCGTCCTCACTAACTCGGCGGGCGGTTTCCGGGCGCTCCTGACCCGGCTCAAGAGCGATAACGTCAAGGGCATCGTTGCCTATGAGAACCCCGGCTACGTCCTCCCGGAAAGCCTGAAGGGCGATGGCAGGGAAGGGCCCTTCGGCCCGGTCTACGTGTCAGAAGCGGAGTTCGCCCGGTTCACGTCCATCCCGATCCAGTTGGTTTGGGGCGACCATATCGAGGATTCCGCCAGCTGGGCCCGCTCCATGGCCCTGGCGCAGACCTTCGCCGACGAGGTGAACAAGCGCGGCGGGAAGGTCGAAATGCTTCGGCTCACTGACCATGGCCTCAAGGGCAACACCCACATCCCCTTCGCGGATCTGAACAACGACGAAGTCGCGGCGCTGCTGTTCGACTGGCTCGGACGCAACGGCTTCTAGGCCACCCCCGCGCACTTTCAGGAGAGAACATATGCGAGGATTTTCACCGGCGATCGGTATCGCCGCCCTGGCCTTCATTGCCGTGGCCTCCCCGGCGGCTGCTGCGCCCGAAGAGGGATGGGCGCCCGAGCCAATCCCCTCGCTGGTCATGCCGACCGAGAACACGACCCTTTCCGCGTGGGAGCGGTACAAGGTTTCGCGTGGCAAGCCCTCGGCGGACCAGCACCTCGACGATCCGGTCCTTCATGGCGCTATCGACCTTCACGCGCACTTCGGGCCCGATACTTACAATCGGCAGTGGGACGCATTCGATATCGCTCGACGGGCGCAGGCTCGCGGTATGCGCGGCATCGTATTGAAGAGCCACTGGACCCACTCCGCGGACCTCGCCGAACTGGCGAGCAAGTACGCGGCGCCCGACATGGAAGTCTGGGGCGCACTCGTACTCAACTCCACCGTCGGCGGCATCAACCCGATGGCGGTGCGGGCGTTTGCGGAAACATCCGGCGGAAAAGCAAAGGTCGTGTGGCTGCCGACTCACGATTCCGAGTACGAAGTGCATTTCCTGAAGGACCAGCGGCCTTATGTCCGCGTCTCGGAAGACGGGAAGCTGCTTCCCCAGCTCCTTGAAGTGCTGAACCTCATCAAGAAATACGACCTCACTCTGGCGACCGGGCACGTGAAGCCTGAAGAGCTGCTGCAGATCGTCGATGCGGCCAAGGAGCGTGGGATCACCCGGATCATCATCACCCACCCTGAACTCGGGCTGCAGTTCGGGAACGCGACGATTGAGCAGGTAGAGCAGGCGGTGAAGGCCAGCGGCGCCTACGCCGAGGTCGTCGCCAACGAGCTGTTCCGCCCGACCAAGGACAAGTCCATCGCGATGATTCGCAAGCTGGGGCCGGAGCACTGCGTGATTTCGACCGACAGCGGCATCACCGGCACGGCTAACCACACGGATGCCCTCGTGAGGGCCGCAAACGTGCTGCGCGAGGCTGGCTTCAGCGAAGCGGACCTGAACCTCATGTTCAAGGCAAACCCGGCCAAGGTGCTTGGCTTGGCCCTTCAGTGAGCAGGCCCATTCGTGGTACAAAAGGACCGCCGGACGTTGCGTTCGGCGGTCCTTTTCATATCCGCGGGTGTTGGCTTTCCCCTCTCACCCCCGTAAGGCGTCGCGCACCCTGCTAAACGGACGAAATCGCCGCATGTCGCTGCCTCCGATGAAACGTGTGCTACTGAAGCTCTCGGGCGAAGTCCTGATGGGCACGCGCCAGTTCGGTATCGATCCCGCGTTTGTCACCGAGCTCGCCAAGGAAGTGAAAGCCGCGAAGGAAGCGGGGCTCGAAATCTGCCTCGTGATCGGCGGCGGAAACATCTTCCGCGGAATGGCCGGGGCGGCGGCGGGCATGGACCGCGCGCAGGCCGATTACATGGGCATGCTGGCGACAGTGATGAACGCTCTCGCGATGCAGAGCGCGCTCGAACAACTCGGCGTGCCGACGCGGGTCCAGTCCGCCATCCAGATGGACGAAGTCTGCGAGCCGGTGATTCGCCGCCGCGCCGAACGTCACCTCGAGAAGGGCCGGGTCGTGATCTTCGCTGCCGGTGTCGGGAGCCCCTATTTCACGACCGACAGCGGCGCTGCATTGCGCGCCGCCGAGATGCGGTGCGATGCCCTGCTGAAGGGCACCAGCGTGGACGGGGTGTACGACTCCGATCCAAAGCTGAACCCGGATGCAAAGCGTTTCGAAACCGTGAGTTACGACACGGTATTGGGCGAAAACCTGAAGGTGATGGACGCCTCCGCCGTGGCGCTTTGCCGCGACAACAAGATTCCCATCGTCGTGTTCTCGATCCGTGAGCAGGGTAACCTTGCGCGGGTCCTGGCGGGCGGCGGTGTACAGACGATAGTGACAGAGGAAGGCTGACAATGGCCAAGTACGACAAGAGCGACATCGAGCGCCGGATGCAGGGCGCAGTAGACAGCCTGAAGAGCGACCTGTCGGGGCTTCGCACCGGCCGGGCGAACACGACCCTTCTCGATCCCGTGCAGGTCGAAGTCTACGGCGCGATGATGCCGCTGAACCAGGTGGCGACCGTTTCCGCGCCCGAGCCGCGCATGCTCAGCGTGCAGGTGTGGGACCGCGCAAACGTCATTCCGGTGGAGAAGGGCATCGCGCACGCCAACCTCGGGCTGAATCCGATGATCGACGGGCAGACCATTCGCCTGCCGATCCCCGACCTTACGGAAGAGCGCCGCAGGGAGCTGGCCAAGCTCGCCGGCCAGTATGCGGAGAAGGCCAAGATCGCGATCCGCAACGTCCGCCGTGACGGCATGGAAGCGCTCAAGGACGGCGAGAAGAAGAAGGAAATCTCCGAGGACGACCGCAAGCGTGCCGAGGAAGAGGTCCAGAAGCTGACCGACAAGTACGTCGGGCTGGCGGACGAAGCTGCCGCCGCCAAGGAAAAGGAAATCCTCAACCAGTGAGCGATGGCTCGCCCCCACTCGGCCCCGGCGAGGGTCGGGGCGATGCGGGCGAGGGCGCCGCAACCGATGGCGTGTCCGGTATTGCTGCCGGACACGGCGCCCGCCACGTCGCGATCATCATGGATGGCAATGGTCGCTGGGCGAAGCGGCACCATCTCCCGCGGGCGATGGGCCACCAGCGCGGCGTGGAAGCGGTGCGGCGGCTCGTGCGCGGGCTCGGTCCGCTCGGCATCGAGTGCCTGACGATCTATGCCTTCTCATCGGAAAACTGGAAGCGGCCGGAGGACGAGATCAGCGACCTGATGTCGCTGATGCGCAGGTTCATTAAAAGTGACCTGCCGGAGTTCATTGCGAACGATGTTCGGCTAAAAATCATCGGCGATTACAAGGCGCTGCCGTATGACATTGTCGAGATGCTCGAAGATGCGCTGGCCCAGACCGCCAAGGGATCGCGCACGCTCGCGGTGGCGCTGAACTATGGTTCGCAACAGGAGATCGCCCGCGCAGCGACGGCTGCTGCTACCAAGGGGCCGATCACGCCGGAGAGCATCGCCGCCGAACTCGATACGGCCGACTTGCCGCCGCTGGACCTGCTGATCCGCACCAGCGGAGAGGTGCGGCTGTCCAACTTCTTGCTGTGGCAATCCGCCTACGCCGAACTGATCTTCACCGAGGTGCTGTGGCCCGATTTCACCGTGGCGCGTCTCGAGCAGGCGCTGGCCGACTTTGCCGGAAGGGAGCGGCGCTTTGGCGGACGATGAGGCTGTCTCTGTGCCCCTGACGGCCAGGACATCCGACTTGCCTGTGCGTATTGCGTCTGCGGCAGTGCTGCTGGTGCTGGCGACCGCCGCGGTGGCGCTGGG
>Ga0182738_1007948_pt1 | contig 10643 bp, 8 predicted proteins | sample eDN5th30CBELigMG_FD_128876 | JGI IMG/M metagenome (GOLD analysis project Ga0182738, IMG submission 128876) | Enriched Miracle-Growth compost microbial communities from Emeryville, California, USA - eDNA 5th pass 30_C BE-Lig MG (version 2)... ... | reverse complement strand
GCGTGGTCCTGGGTGCTGAAGATGTTGCACGAGGCCCAGCGCACGTCGGCGCCGATGTCTTTCAGCGTCTCGATCAGCACCGCGGTCTGGATGGTCATGTGCAGCGAGCCGGTCACGCGCACGCCCTTGAGCGGTGCATCGGCGGCGTATTTGCGGCGGATCGACATCAGGCCCGGCATCTCGTGCTCGGCGATGTCCAGCTCCTTGCGGCCGAAATCGGCCAGGGAGATGTCGGCGATCTTGTAGTCGCCGTCCTGGGAGAAGGTCTTGATCTGTGCGTTCATGCGGAAGCTCCGGTTTCTGCTTCCCGTCCCGCTCGCGGGAGGGGAGGGTGTGGTGAACCGGGCGCCGTTGCAGTCGTCATCGCCGAGCCTGGTGGGCAGGACTTCATCGAAGTCCCTCCATCGCAGCGCCCCTCGGCGGAGCCCGGAATTATATCGCCTGCGTGCCAAGCTGGTGGCCGTGATCCGGCGTGGCGCTGGACGGCGGCTGAACCCGCCTTGTGGCGGGAGGTGCGACCAAGGGTTGACCCCAGCTGTCCCTCACCGGTGCCACTGCCAGAATTTCCGTCATTGGCCGCAGACGGCCCGACGGTCCACTGATCAGGAGTACACAGCCTTGGCGGTGAACATGATCCAAGACGGTGGCGGTTCCGGCTCGCCGATCCAGCAGCAGGAGCCTCGTACCGACCCGATCCAGCACCGCACGGGCCCCAGCGACACGCTGCAGTCGCTTGCCGCGCAGTATTCGGTCAGTCCCGAGGCGATCCGGCAGGCGAATCCGCAGCTGGGCAGCGGCGACCAGCTGCCGCAGGGCGAGCTGGTCGAGATTCCGGTTTCGCCGCAGAGTGTCGACGGCGACGTCGATCCGGGCAGCGCCACCTACGCCCACACCGATGTCGAGGTCAGCCTCAGGAACGACGACGGCAGCATCACCTGGAAGCCGGACAGTGTGTCGGTCAAGCTTACCGACAAGCAGAAGCTCGAGCTGGGCAACAGCCGTCCGCAGGGCAGCCCCGCCAGTGCCAACGGGTTTTCGGTCAACCTCAGCACCGAATCCTCCGTCACGCTGACCGAAAGCCAGAGCGACACGCACACCACGTTTTTGGTCTCCACCGGGACCCAGGTCAGCCTGTCCGGCGAGGCCAGCGCCGGCGGTGCAGGTGGCGTGCAGGTAGAGGGCAGCGTCGCCACCGGGTTCACCAGCACCTACAAGGTCAGTCTGCCGGGCGATGCCACGGTCGAGCAGGCCGCGTCGGTCAATCCGTTCGACCCGACCACGATTCCGGTCGGTGGCAGCGTGACGGTTGACGGCAGCAGCTTCGTCAATACCTCGTTCGAGGCCTCGTTCCGTTACATCGGCACCCAGACCAAGATCAACGAAGCTTCGGGCGTGAGCTATACCGTCGAACGCGTGGACGAGGACACCGTGCGCGTCATTGCCGGCCCAACCGAGACGATCAACGCGTTCAACGGCGTCGGCCTGAGCGTGGGAAACCTTTCGGTCATGGCCGGCCGCGAGGACCAGCTCCACGGCGCAAGCATGCAGACCGCCGAGTTCGACATTTCCACGCCGGAAGGCCAGGCCGCGTTCAAGCATTTCAATGCCACCGGCCAGGTCGCGTCCGAAACGCCTGGCGTCTCCAACGTCGCTACCATCGAACGCATCGACTACTCCTCGCAGACCCAGCTGCGCGCCGAACTCGGGCCGCTCAGCGTGGAGCTGGGTGGCATGCAGAACACCGGCAGCCTCGTGAAGACCACCTATCCGGATGATTCCTTCACATTGACCTCGGACCTGCAGTATTCCGACAACGTGCCGCTGCAGGTCATCCGCTGCTATGACGCCCAAGGCAACGAGATCATCTCCGAGCGGAGCTACAGCTATACGGTCGAGGCGGACGCCAACCTGCGTGCGCTCAACCCGGCCGTCACCGGTTCCGAGGAGTTCGATGGGGCCGGTCCGATAGACCTGGGCGATACCGTCACCCTGACCTTCACCGAAGCGCAGATGGAAAACCTGGTGGCCATGACGGTCGATTACCTCGAAGACAATCCATCCGCGCGCGAGGGCAGCCTCCTTGGCAGTACGCCTGACGGCGACTACCTGACGCCGGACGCCATGGACTTCGCCGTCGCACTGGCGCGCAACAGAGGCAGCAGCGATTTCGGCTTTGCGGAGTTGCTGTCCAACATTTCCTACGGCGCCGACGGCACCGACAACAGCACTGCGGTGGCGATCGACGTGGGGATCACCCGCAGCTGATCCGGTCGGGGGGATGTTCTCTCCCGGCAACCGCTGTCCGGTGCGCGGGCAGCGGCTTTGCTTTCAAACGAAACGGGCCGCATCACTGCGGCCCGTTCTCGTTCGGCCGGCGCGCTGGCTGGCCGGACGGCGTTACAGCTTCGCCGCCTTGCGCAGCTCCTCGGCCTTGTCGGTCTTCTCCCACGAGAAGGCCGTCGCGGTCTGGGTCTTGCCGTCGGCGCCGGTGTAGCTGATCTCCTGCGGCTTGCGGCCGAAGTGGCCGTAGCTGGCGGTGCGCTGGTAGATCGGGTGCACCAGGTCGAGCATCTTGATGATGCCGTAGGGGCGCAGGTCGAAGTGCTTGCGGATCAGCTTCTCGATCACCTCGTCGGCGACCTTGCCGGTGCCGAAGGTGGTGACCGAGATGCTGGTCGGCTCGGCCACGCCGATGGCGTAGCTGACCTGCACCTCGCAGCGGTCGGCCAGGCCCGCGGCGACCACGTTCTTGGCGACGTAGCGCGCGGCGTACGCGGCCGAGCGGTCGACCTTGGACGGGTCCTTGCCCGAGAACGCGCCGCCGCCGTGGCGGGCCCAGCCGCCATAGGTGTCGACGATGATCTTGCGGCCGGTCAGGCCGCAGTCGCCCACCGGCCCGCCGATCACGAACTTGCCGGTCGGGTTGATGTGGAACTTGGTGCCCTTGTGCAGCCACTTGGCTGGCAGCACCGGCTTGAGGATCTCCTCGCGCACGGCTTCGACCAGGTCCTTCTGCTTCACGCCCGGGTCGTGCTGGGTCGACAGCACCACCGCGTCGATGGCGGTGGCCACGCCGTCGTCGTAGCGCAGGGTGACCTGGCTCTTGGCGTCCGGGCGCAGCCACGGCAGCGGCGAGTTGCGCTTCTTGCGTACCTTCGACTGCTGCTCGACCAGGCGGTGTGCGTAGTGGATCGCCGCCGGCATGTAGCTGGGCGTTTCGTTGGTGGCGTAGCCGAACATCAGGCCCTGGTCGCCGGCACCCATCTGCTCGGGCTTCTTGCGGTCCACGCCCTGGTTGATGTCGGGCGACTGCTTGCCGATCAGGTTCAGCACGCCGCAGGTTTCGCCGTCGAAGCCGACGTCGCTGGAGTCGTAGCCGATGTCCAGGATCACCTTGCGGGTCAGTGCCTCCAGGTCGATCCAGGCGCTGGTGGTGATCTCGCCGGCGACGATCGCCACGCCGGTCTTGACCATGGTTTCGCAGGCCACGCGCGCGCGCTTGTCCTGCGCCAGCAGCGCATCGAGTACGGCGTCGGAGATCTGGTCGGCGATCTTGTCCGGGTGGCCTTCGGAGACCGATTCGGAGGTGAAGAGGGTGCTGGACATCGGCCTTATATCCCTTGATTCGGATGGAAAGATGGCCGCGAATGATACACGGGCGCGGCGGCCCGCGCATTGTGCCGCGCGGCGGGTTGGGCTGTGGTTAAGCCGTATGGCGCGGTGGCCTGGGGCAGGCGGGGAGGGTTGCCGTGACCTGCCCGGGAGGCCCGATGGCGCTGCTAGCATCCCGCGATGGATTCGATCACCCACCTGTTCTACGGCGGCGTCATCGCCGCCGCCATCGCGCCGCGCGGCCACCGGCGGGCGGCGCTGCTCGCGGGCATGGCGCTCAACACCCTGCCGGACCTGGACGTGCTGCCGCTGGCGCTGTGCGACGACCCGCTGGTGCGCATGACCTGGCATCGCGCGGCGACGCATTCGTGGCTGGTGCTGCCGTTCGTGGCGTGGGCGCTGTGGGCATGGTTCAAGCGCCGCGGCGGGCGGGCGGGTGGCGGCCGAGCCGGTGCGCTGGTTCTGGGTGATCCAGGTGACGCTGCTCTCGCACCCGCTGCTCGATGCCTTCACCGTCTACGGCACGCAGCTGTTCTGGCCGCTGCCGATGCGGCCGCTGATGTGGTCGAGCCTGTTCATCATCGATCCGCTGTTCCTGCTGCCGTGGCTGGTGGCGTTCGTGGTTGCGTGGTTTGCGCGCGAGCGCATCGGCCGGCATGCGCTGGCCGCCGGCGTCGCGCTGGGCGTCGGCTACCTCGGCTGGTCGTGGGTGGCAAAGTCGCTGGTCGAGCGCGAGGCCGATCGCGCGCTGGCGGCAATGGGACTCGCCGACGCGCCGCGCTTCTCGGTGCCCATGCCGCTCAACACCCTGCTGTGGCGGGTGGTGGCGATGACGCCGAACGGTTACGTCGAAGGCTTCCGCTCGGTGGTGGCGGACCGCGGGCCGATGGTGTTCCGCGGCCATGCCTCGAACGTGCAGGCGCTCGCGCAGGCGCAGGACATTCCGGCGCTGCGCGAGTTGGCCTGGTTTAACCACGGTTTCATGCGCACGCAGGTGGTGGATGGCGAATTGGTGCTCAGCGACCTGCGCATGGGCAATGAACCCGACTACTTCTTCAGCTACGCGGTGGCGCGCGTCGAGGGCGATGGCTGGCAGGCGATCGAACCGCCGCGCAAGCTCGACCCGCATCGCGAGTTCGGCCCGATGTGGCAGGCCACCTGGCATCGCATCTGGAACCAGCCGCCAGCCGAAGCCGGGCCCTGGTAGTTCGCGCCGGTGCGATGCGGGTTCACGCGGGTTCCGCCGGCGTTCGGGCTATCCTGCCTTCCAGGCAGGATTCCCGGGGCATCGCGTGAGGCCAAGCCGGTCGCTCACCTTCATCTGCGTGTCGTGTTCGCTGGCGATCGCGCTGTTGCCGGCGGCCGGCAACGCGGCGGCGCAGGCCGTGGACACGATGCCGCAGGCGGCGGAACCGCCGGCGCTCAGCTTTGCCGAAGCGCAGGCGCGCCTGCTGCAGGTATCCGACGCGCTGGGCGCCGCCGATGCCGCCGTGCGCAACCGCCAGGACCTGCAGGACGCCACCGCGTGGCTGCGATTGCCGGAGGTCACCGGCGAAATACGGCGGATGAACTTCCAGAAGTCGATCTACATACCGCTCGGCCCGCTGGAGCCGATCGCCGAGGCGTATGGCGTCGACGGGCCGCTGCACCTGAAGTACGAGGACTGGCGCACCCGGCCGACCGTCACCGCGGTGCTGCCGCTATACACCGGCGGCATGATCCCGGCCGCGCAGCAGGCCGCCGCGGCCGCCACCGAACAGGCCAGCGCGCAACGCGAAGGCACGCGGCAGTCGCTTGCGGTGCAGCTGGTGCAGGCCTACTTCGGCCAGCGCCTGGCCGAGCAGGCGTTGCAGGTGCGGCGCGAGGTGCGCGACGGCCTCGAACGGCACCTGCAGGACGCGACCGCGCTGGAACGCGAGGGTTTCGCCACCCGCGCCCAGCGTCTCCAGGCCACGGTGGCGCGCGACAAGGCCGAGCGCGAATACCAGAAGGCGGTCAACGACCTGGCCACCTTGGAGGCGGCGCTGTCCACCTTGCTGCGCAGCGGCGGCACGGTCCGGCCGGTGACGCAGCTGTTCGTGTCGAGCACCCCGCCGGGGGCGTTCGAGGACTTCGAGCGCAGCGCGCTGTCCGGACACCCGAAAGTGCGCGAACTGCGGGCGATGGTGGCGCAGGCCGAGCAGGGCGTGCGCGTGCAGCAGGCCAAGCTCAAGCCGCAGGTGTTCCTGTTCGGGCAGTACGATTTCAGGCGTCGCGACGAACTGATCTCCGATCCGGACTGGGCGTTCGGCATCGGCCTGCGCTACACCTTCCTGTCGCCGAACGCGCGCCCGCTGCAGGTCGGCGCCGCGCGCGCGCAGCAGGACCAGGCCGAGGCGGGACTGCGCGAGGCGGAGAACCAGGTCGCGCTCGGCGTGCGCAAGGCGTGGAACGAACTCGACACCGCGCGCCAGCAGTACCTGCTGCTCGACAGCAGCATCGGCCTGGCGAGCGAGAACCTGCGCCTGCAGGACCTCGCCTTCCGCGAAGGCCAGGCGACGTCGCTGGACGTGATCGATGCACGCCTGCAACTGGGCGGCGCGCGCATCGAGCGCGCCCAAGCGGCCTACCAGTACGACGTGGCGCTGGCACGGCTGCTGGAAGTCAGCGGGCAGATGGACCGGTACGAGGAATTCCGCCGCAGCGCGGACAAGGGGATTGACGATGAGTGACGCACTGCTTTCCGATCCGTCCCCGCCGCCGCCCCGCCGGCGCGCGTTGCTCTGGGCGGGCGGGCTTGCGCTGCTGGTGCTGGTCGCGATCGGACTGTGGCTGGCGTTCCGCACGCCGCCGGGCCAGCTGCAGGGCATGGTCGATGCCGACACAGCCAATGTATCGGCCAAGATCACTGCACGGCTGTCGGCGCTGGAAGTGCGCGAGGGCGACCGGGTGAAGGCCGGGCAGGTGCTGTTCGAACTCGACAGCCCGGAAGTCGCGGCCAAGGCGCAGCAGGCGCAGGCGGTGGTGGACGCGGCGCAGGCCGTTGCAGACAAGGCGGACGAGGGCGCGCGCAGCGAGGAAATCCGCGCGGCCGAGGCCAACTGGAAGCGCGCGGTGGCCGGTGCGGAACTCGCCAATTCGACCTACCGGCACGTCGACAACCTCCATCGCGAGGGCGTGGTCACCCGGCAGAAGCGCGACGAGGCGCTGGCGCAGTCGCGCAGCTCCACGGAACTGGCCGCCGCCGCGCGCGCGCAGTACGACCAGGCGCTGGCCGGCGCGCGCGTGCAGGACAAGGAGGCCGCGCAGGCCCAGGTGCGACAGGCCGAGGGGGCGCGCGCGGAAGTGGACGCGGCGCGGGAGGAAACCCGCGGCCGCGCGCCGATGGCCGGCGAGGTCGGCAAGCGCATGGCTGACGTCGGCGAACTGGTGCCGGCCGGCTATCCGGTCTTCACGCTGGTGGACGTCGACCATCCGTGGGTGGCGGTCAACCTGCGCGAATCGCAGCTCGAGGGCCTGCGCATCGGCAGCCGCCTGCAGGGCACGGTGCCGGGGCTGCAGGGGCAGGAGGCGCGGTTCGAGGTCTACTTCATCAATCCCGCCGGCGATTACGCCACCTGGCGCGCAACCCGCGAATCGTCCGGCTATGACGTGCGCAGCTTCGAAGTGCGGCTGCGGCCGGTCGAGCGCCTGCCGGGCCTGCGCCCGGGCATGAGCGTGCTGTTCGCATGGCCGCAGGACTGAGCGCAGCGCGCGGGGACGGTTTCGCCGCGGCCTGGCACGCCGAGTTGCGGCACCTGCGGCGGAACCGCTGGGACCTGGCGTTCATCACCGTGTTCCCGCTGGCGATGGTACTGCTGCTGGGCTGGCTGTTCACCGCCGGCGGCATGCGCCAATTGCCGGTGGCGGTGGTCGACATGGACCGTAGTGCCGACAGCCGCCTGCTCCTGCGGATGCTCGACGCCAGCCCCGGCATCGAGGTGGTGTCGCAGCCGGAGACGCTGGACGAGGCGTTCTCGCAGGTGCGTGCACTGGACGTGTTCGCGGTGGCCTGGATCCCGCGCGATTTCAGTCGCAGCGCGCGGCGCACCGAGGAGGCCACGGTGATTGCGTACTACAACGCCAGCTACCTGGCGGCGGGGCAGTCGACGATGCGCGACATCGCCGACGTGGTGACCGCCTTCAACGCGCGACTGCTGGGCGGGCACATCGGCCTGCAGCTGGGGCCGGCGAAGCTGCGTGCCGCGCCGATGGCGGTCGATGCGGCGATCCTGTTCAACCCGGCGCGCAGCTACGCACTGTTCCTGCTGCCGCTGGCGTTCGCCGCGGTGCTGTCGCTGGTCGCGGCGCTGGCGATGACCGCGGCGCTCGGGCGCGAAGTGCGCGACGGGACGCTGCAGGGATGGCTCGGCGCGCGGCCGTGGGGTGCGATCGCCGGCAAGTTGCTGCCCTACGTGCTGCTGTTCTCGCTGCACGGACTGCTGGCGACGCTGTGGGTGGGGTGGGCCCACGGCGGCGGCGTTGCCGGCAGCGTGCTGGCGCTGGCCATCGGGCAATTGCTGCTGCACCTGGCCGGTGCCGGACTGGCGCTGCTGTTCGTCGGGGTGGCGCGCGACATGGGCACGGCGCTGTCGCTGGTCGGGCTGAGCATCGGGGCATCGCTGGCGTTTTCCAGCGCCACGTTCCCGGTGATCGGTGCGCCGCTGTTCACGCGCGTGTGGAGCGCGCTGCTGCCGCTGACCGCCTACGTGAAGCTGCAGATGCAGCAGTTGCTGGTCGGCGCGCCGTTGCAGGTGTCGCTGGCACCGATGGCGACGCTGGCCGGGATCGCGCTGCTGGCCGGCGGCGTCGGTGGCTGGCGGCTGGCGGCGATGCGCGGTGGTGCATCGCGGCGGGCCGGCGCATGAAGGGGTTCGGTGCCGCCTTCATGCAGGCGCTGCGGGCGGTGGCGGGCGACCGCTACGCGCTGGTGACGATGGTCGGTGCGGTGCTGCTGTACTCGGTGTTTTACCCGGCCGCCTATCGCCACCAGGTTGCCGGCCGCCTGCCCGTGGCGGTGGTCGACGAAGACAACAGCGCCACCAGCCGGGAACTGCTGCGACGCATGGCGGCGCTGCGCGAGGTACAGGTGGTGGCGCAGCCGCGCGACATGTCGCAGGCACAGGTCGCCATGGAGCGCGGCCAGGTCGAGGTGGTCGTGCTGCTGCCCGGCGGAATGGAGCGCGACATCCTGCGCGGCCGGCAGGCACGGCTGGTGTTGCTCGGCGATGGCGCCTATCTCAGTCGTGCCAGCACCGCGATGGGCGGGCTGGCCGATGCGATCACCGCCTCCGCGCGCGAGGCGACGGTGACCCAGGCCGGCTTCATGGGCGCACCCGCCGCGCCGCCGGTACGGCTCGTGCCGCGGCCGCTGTACAACACCCGCGAGGGTTACGGCAGCAGCATCGTCCCGGGCGTGGCCGAACTGGTCGTCCACCAGACCCTGCTGATCGGCATCGGCGTGCTGCTCGGCAAGCGCAGGCGCGAACTCGGCCGGCGGCTGCATTTCCGCAGGCCGGCGCTGCTCGGCATGTTGGCCGCGTTCGGCCTGGTCGGTGTGGCCGGGCTGCTGTACTACGCCGGTTTCACCGCGTGGGCGCAGGACTATCCGCGCGGCGGCAACTTCGCTGGCCTGCTGCTGGCCGGTCCGCTGTTCATCGCCGCGACCGTGTTGTTCGGGATGTTCGTCGGCAGCTTCTTCGATACCCGCGAGCGCGCCTTCCAGTACATCACCGCGGGTTCGATCCCGCTGTTCTTCCTCGCCAACATCAGCTGGCCCGCGGCCGCGTCGCCGCCGGCGCTGGTCGCCGCCGCGAAACTGCTGCCGATCGTGCCGGGCATGAATGCCATGGTGCAGCTGAACCAGATGGGCGCGCGCGTGCGCGAGGTGGCGCCGGAGCTGTGCAACCTCGCGCTGCTGGTGCTGCTGTACGGCGGCCTGGTGCTGTGGCGGTTCCGGTCGGTGTCGGCGGCCGGCGATGGCGCGTGGCGCTGACGCGTGCGCGATCAGCCGGAGAAGAAATACCGGGTGACGTGGAAGAAGATCGGCGCGGCGAAGGTCACCGAATCCATCCGGTCCATCATCCCGCCGTGGCCCTCGATCATGTGGCCCCAGTCCTTGGCGCCGAGGCTGCGCTTGACCGCCGACAGCGCCAGTCCGCCCAGCGCGCCGCAGATGACGATCAGCAGCGACATCAGCGCCGACTGCAGCGGCGTGAACGGGGTGATCCACCACAGTGCGGTGCCGATGCCGGTTGCCGCCAGTCCGCCGCCGACCAGGCCTTCCACGGTCTTCGACGGGCTCACCGTCGGCGCCAGCTTGTGGCGCCCGAACAGCTTGCCGAACACGTACTGCATCACGTCGCTGATCTGCACCACCAGCATCAGGTACAGCAGCAACAGCGGCCCCTGGCCCTCGTAGCCGCGCAGGTCGAGGATCAGCAGCGCGGGCGCGTGGCTGATGCAGTAGATCGCGATCATCACGCCCCACTGGATCTTGGTGGTGCGCTCGAGGAACTGTTCGGTATCGCCGCCGAACACCGCCAGCGCCGGCAGCGCCAGGAAGGCGTACACCGGCAGGAAGATCGAGAACAGGCCGTACCAGTCGGTGCCGATCAGCCAGTACTGCACCGGAATCAGCACGTAGAACGCCACCACCAGCGGCAGGTGGTCGCCGGGCCGCGTCGGCGTGAGCGTGATGAACTCGCGCAGGGCAAAGAACGAGATGAAGGCGAACACCACCAGGTTCGCCACCGGCCCCAGCCAGAAGCAGACCGCGAGCACCGCGACCATGCCCCACCACGCGCGCACGCGGGCGTTGAGGTTGGCGACCACTTCGGTGCGGCCCTTGCGTGCTTGCAGCACCCAGCCGATGAGCGATGCCAGCGCGAGCAGGGTGACGATGCCGCCGAAGATCCAGAGGAGTTTTTGTTGAGTAGGCACGGCAGGAACCTTGTCCGGAAAATAGTTGCAGTCAGCAGAACAGCGTCATTCCTGCGAAAGCGGGAATCCAG
>Ga0182738_1007947_pt1 | contig 10644 bp, 3 predicted proteins | sample eDN5th30CBELigMG_FD_128876 | JGI IMG/M metagenome (GOLD analysis project Ga0182738, IMG submission 128876) | Enriched Miracle-Growth compost microbial communities from Emeryville, California, USA - eDNA 5th pass 30_C BE-Lig MG (version 2)... ... | reverse complement strand
TTCTGAACCTATGAGAAGCGAAGAAATTTTATAACAATTCCAAGACCGGGGAATTGTTTGAAAAACTCGACTCGATTGAAAACTAATTTTGGTTGAACATGGTGGTCAAAGGTAGTTTTTTTATTAATCGTTCAAATAGCTTGCTGCTGTATGAATTTTATGAAATATTGAAGAAGAAACTTGCTCAAACATATTTCTGTTACGATTACTTTGGAGCAAAATCAAAATAAAACGGACGCAATCTTTATTGATTTTCTCATTAGAGGAAGGTTGACAAAAGCCCCGAACAAGGTTTTTTTTTCAAAGGTGTTCCTTGCTTCGATGATAAAGGTGTTTTTCAAGTTTATCGCTCTGGATTTTTGTCTTAAAATTGCCACTAAAAACTGTACCCTTTTATCATTAAAGGGTTAAGGATTACGGAAACGTTAATTTTTAATGTTTCGATATTCATCTCAGATATTTATAACTTTTGTGATTGATTATTAGATTTTTAAATTTAAATTCGCAATTCATATAAATTGCACCAAGATTCCACCTAATTATAATTTCAAGATAAAATCTCAATGAACAAGTTATTCTTGGCCCTCGTCAGCTTGATTTGCGTCCATACCGCTTTGGCTGGATTCATCAACGTTCCCAAAGAAGCCAACTACAACTTCATTCAGTTGGCCCAATCTTTAAACTACCCCGTTGAACAACACACCGTCCAAACTGATGACGGATATCTCCTCACCTTCTTCAGAATCCAAGCCAAGAACACCCAAATCAGAAGTGGCTTGCCCGCTGTTTTGCTCAACCATGGTCTCCTCGACTCTTCTGACTCCTTCATTATCAACAACGAAGAACAAGCTCCTGGCCTCCTTATTGCTAACGCTGGCTACGACGTCTGGGTCTCCAATAACAGAGGTAACAAGTACAGTCTTGGTCACGTTGACCCTGTCAACTTCAACTCCTCTGATGCCAACTCTGCTTTCTGGGACTTCTCCTGGCAAGATATGTCTGAACACGATCTTCCTGCTGCTATCCAATATGTTGCCCAACAAACCGGTCAAAAGGTCAACTACATTGGTCACAGTGAAGGAACCACCATCATGTTTGCTGCTTTGGCCAGACGTGACCCAACTGTTGTCGCCAACCTTAACAAGTTTATTGCTCTCGCCCCTGCCGTCTTCCTCCAACACAGTTCCTCCGTCATTGTTGAAGTCGGTGGCTGGATCAAGGCTGGTAAACTCCTCGTCGCCTTCGACAAGTTCCTCAACAGAAAGAAGTTCGGCTGGATGACTGACCTCTCCAGAAACTTATGGGAGTCCGTCTGCGTCCTCGCCCTTGATTTGTGCGTTGAAAGAGTCAGACTTTTGTCTGATGCCAAGACTTCTGTTGACAACGTCCACAGATTCCCCATCACCTCTGGTCACTACCCAGCCGGATCCAGTGTTCAAAACATGTACTACTGGTCTCAAATGTTCAACAACCCCGACTTCGCCATGTTTGATTACGGAGCTGAAGTTAACCAACAAGTCTATGGACAACCTGTTCCTCCCAATTACGACTTGAGCAAGATCACTGAGCCCGTTTACATGTTTGTCGGTGAATACGACGAGCTCGCCTCCCTCGCTGATACTGCTACTTTGAGAAGCCATTTGACCGGCTCCAGCCATGTTGAATACAGAACTTATCCCCTTGGTCACGCCAGTTTCATCTGGGCTCTCGACGTCACTCCCTACGTTAATGATGTCCTTGCTGTCTTAAGCTCTTAAATAAGTTAGGAGCAATTTATATGGAAAATTATATATTAAAATACATGATATAATTCATATTTTTTATATAATTTAATTTGATCTGATTTGATAACAAATTGATTGGATGAACAAATCCTGAGTAATAAATCCCATAATCTTTTTTCAAAACAATGACTGACGAAGATGTTTCCTGGAGAAAGAAAATCCTTGATAGTGAGAAAATGAGAAAAGAAAATCAGTGTGATAAATTAAGTGTAGTCGCAAAATTGTTTTATGATGGAAAATACTGCAAAAGAAGTTTAACAGAGAGTTCTTGCATCGGTAGAGAAATAACATTTTCAGAAATCAAGAGGCCTAAGGAGAATTTTGGTATAAAACTTTTTTCAATGTCCAAAAATTGACACAAAAATTAGACTTATTTTTGTTTTGTCCTAAGGAAAAATTGGAGAAAAAAATTTTATTGTGTTTTTACATCAGGCTCAATCTCAGTGTTATTCCTAGATTTGTTCCCAATTGCCCTATTTTTTCCAAATTTCATTTTCAGACTTTTGAATTGCCCAAAAAATCATTCTCCATTAGAATTTCTATTTTGGAAACACAGATGAAGATATGAACTTTAATTATTTAATATTCTCTAAAATTTCAAATCTTAACTCCTTCTTCTCAATTTAACCTTTCAATGCAACAAAGAATCGTGAAAGAATCTGAAATTCGAATTTTTTATTTTCTATGAAAAAAATTATTATAATTTTCGTAGAATTATAAGGTTCTCAGAATGGTGTCCGGTCTTTTGGCAAAACTTTTTTTTAAATTTTGGTCAATGTAAAAAAACAGAATTTGTTAGAATTTTGCCCCCTAGGAAAAGCACTGCTCAATCTCTGAACAAAAGGATTTTCTTTTTGAAAAATGCTTTTGTTTCCTTGAAGTTGGTCGATTTCTCTTTCTCGAAAGATTTTTTTGAGTAGAACTTTAAGATTTTGGAAAAAGAATTCCTTAAAAATCTTTTTGAGTCAATGTCATCCTCGCGGTCAAACTCAATTTTTTTTTTCCCAAATTTTTTAATTTCTGAGCAAATAAAAAAAATTATAAAAATGAGTTTTTTGTTAATTTCATTTGACCCGGCAGAAAAAAAGAAAATACTTCCTCCACACAAGAGTTGTTAAAAAATCAATTTTGGGCTAAAATACAAAGAAATTTTTTTGTTGGAGAAGATTGTGCTTGAGCCTTAAGGAGAAGCGTGACTTCTTTGAGAATGAGAAAAATCAATATTTCTAACTTTTTTGAAAAAAAAGACGATGAAAAGTCATTTGGATTTTTGCTAAAAAATTTTTATCAAAATAGCAAGCTGATCGTCGAAAGAAAACGATTGTTCGAAACTTTGATGAAATAATAGACACTCTAAGAGGATTTTTTCTTTTAAGTGTCAAAAATAAACAAAAATGTGAAGTTTTGATACATCTCATCTAGTCTGAAAAAAATCTGAAAATACTCAATTTTTCAGGAAGAAATTTTGGAAAACAACTTTTTATGACTCTAAGTAAAATCCTTGAAAAATTCTGATCTTGAGTCATTATTTAAATTATCTGTTTTTAAAAACTCCTTTCTTTGCTCACTTGAACTGAAACTTTTTTTGGGACAAAAAGAATTTTATGAATTTTGGACTTGACACTTTTTCCTCGAAACTTTCACGAAAAAAATTGAATGAAAATTTTTTCTCATGCAAAAAATATTTTTCTGTTTTGAGAAACTGAACTCACGGGAGAGTTTTTTCCAAGGTTATATAACATTGTGAAGGCACAACGATCCAAGTTTATTGGCTGCTTTCCAAGCCAAAAAATTGATCTCCAAAATTCTCTTCATTCAAATTTAAAACTCACCAATTTCATCTCTCTCTAATTTTTTTAAGATGTCTGTGTATTTATTTGGAAAAATGTTTTATGAGACAAGGATTTTAACACATTACATTATCTTGGAAACAAAAAAATCGAGCACATCTTAACTTATCGTAGAGTTTTAGGCAATAAATACACGAAGTTCTTATCTATAATCCATATAGAGTTTCTATACAATATGGAATTTTTAAAGGAAACGTTTGACATTATCCAAGATATGATTTGAATTTTGGATGAGATACTGCTTCAGATATTGATTAGCTAAAATTGCCTGAATAGGTATCAATTTGAGGATCATTTTGGAGTAGGCTTCTAGTTTCAATACATTTCTAATGACACGGAACCAGACAATGACTGCAATTATGAATAAGCCAACTGTGGTGGTGACGGCAAAACCTATTGCATTCATTTTCGCATCATCTGTTTTCGATTCGAAATCTGTGAGAGTTGTATAATATAAAATCGAACACATGTTTGGAGCTACCAGAGCTAGCGAGGAAAAAGAATCTGAAGTATCTTGGAAAATAGATCGAATCTCTCCGATTGACCTATCGCTCTCGATGAATTCATAATAATATTCTTTGATAGAGGAATATAGGAGAGTATTAATTGTTGTAAAGCTGGTATCTTTAGCTCCATACGATAAATCATAGCAAGCATCGACCATATAACTTGCGAGCGCACCACTGTATTTTCCAAAATCACTGCATGGGAAAGAGTAAAAAATCGCTTGTTCTTCAGTTGAAAGTTCTCCATTTGAGTCTCTAAACTGATCTATAAAGTTTCCGACATCTTTTAAAACTCCAAGTTGACTGAGCAAGGCGTCTTCAACGGGTATATTTCTGACAGTTGTAGTGGCATTTGTACAAACAAGCTCAATGAATTCAACGATAACGAGATTTTGCTGGTAGAGCATCTGTAAGCTATTTCTAATTTGCTGCTGTTGTTGACTGAGATCTGAGAGTATACTTTTGGTTGAAATGTAATAACTCACAGTCCAAATGATGATGACGATAAAAGCTGGGAGGAGTCTCATAAAAGAGATGACTTGTTTTTTCAGAAGGCGATCCATCAAAGGTTTTCGGAGGGCAACCTTTCTTGAGGCGTTTTTATCATTTTTTGCTTTTCCTTTCAAGTCATATTTTTCACGAATATCTTCAATATCATGAATATTAACCTCAAGTGAATGAATGAACTGAGCTAACATTGACTTGATTTCTTGGGCTTCAAGAACATCGAATCTAAAGAGTAGCTCTGTGAATCTGTTGGAGTCCCTGGTTATATTGTAGAAGTACTTGAAAACGACGAGAAGGAAAACAATGATAGCGCCTATAGAAAATCCGAAAATGATGGAGATTTTGTCTGTTGTGTTCCCCAGGGTGTCATCAACGTCAGTCATCAGAAGGGAAGTTGCGGTTTCAGATGACACAAGAAAATCGTTGAAAATATTGGCAAGAACAAACTCGACATTATCAAGATTTGTGCTGGTGAAATTCGAGCTATATTGCTCATTAACAAGTCTCAGAGAATGATCTAATATAAGCCCTGCAGCATCAAAATTGGTATAATCTCCTATTTCAACTTTCGTTTGATTGTTAGGATCGTACATGGTGACACTTTTCGTGTAAAAATCTATTTGATATTTAGGATCAATATGACTGATTTGTTCCCGAATTAGAGTGTCATATCCCTGAGCCTCTGCAGCATAGATGACAAACATCAATGATATAGCTAGGTTCGCAATGTAAGATGTGTCTTGAGGCGAACTATCACTCAAGGTTTGCTCCCAAGCTCTTGAATACAGGCCGAGATTAAGAAAAGAGTTGATGCGGAACAGTCCATTTCCCAAGACATCTGTTTTGGATGTGATATCGTTGATAAGAGAGACCATACTTGTGCATTCAAAAATTTGGAGAATCAAGACAAGAACATTGAAGATGAAATAACAGATGCAAAAAGCAATAGCTGACTTGGTAAAGATCGTTGCATCCAAAGCTTTCATAAGAGAGTCTTGAACCTTTTTTCCTCGTGATGATGCAGTTGAACCCGTTACGCTTCCATTTTCTCTGTCGACATTTTGATGATGAATGGGCTCTCTGTCAAGTTTTTGCCGGATTTTCTGTAGCTTTTTTCGGAGGAGATTATCTTCTTGAACTGGTTCTGTTTCTTCAAAACTTTTGAGCTGATGATCAAAATGGATAATATGTCTAGCTTGCTCTACAATCTTTGAAAATCTTGATTTTCTTGAGGGGACTCCTTGATTCTGGCTAAGAGATTGATCACTTGGAGCTTCTTTGAATGTAGCAGATTGCAGTTCAATTACTGTTGAGGCTAAATCTTCTTCAGCTTGAAAACCTCTTTTTCGGACATTTTGTCCTAAAGCATGGTTGAAATCTAGATCATCAACTCCTTCTTCAGGGATCGTCATTTTTACAGAGCTATTATTGTCATCTTCTGATTCTGAGTTTCGAACATCGACTTTATAAAGGAGTTCATTTTTCTGAGCAAAGGATTGAGGGGACATAAGAGGTCGGCTGCTCGTCAATCTTCCTGATGTAATGGGGATGAGAGCTTGGTGTTTTATGGGTTCAGTTAGGCTCTGAGGTGGTATAACACCCTGTGAAGTATTTTCAAAAAGAGTTTTCTCTTCTTCATCAAGAATACGGTCTAAATAAACAACTTTAATGAATTCTTTGCCATGGATTCTGGTTATAATCTGGACGTTATAGAAAATCGGTTTGAACTGAACTTCTTGGGCTTTATTGCCTGCAAAGAGTTTAATTTTATTTCCATTGACTATATGGGTTGTTCTTGGATGAAAAGTGAGTTGAGAACCAGTTGTAAACATATCATAGATTGCTTGAACTCGAGCATCAGCTTCTTGGGGAGATTTCTCAGAAGTTGAATGAGGAGATTTGTCACGTTTTTGGCTGAAACGTTTCCAAGAAAAATGAGAATCAATGTCTTCATCATGTTCAGTCATTACAGGTGTCATATCCTCGCTGGCTGGGTTCTGCTTTCTTGGAGAAGAAACGCTTTTAGGATCGTTTTTGGCATTTTCAGTGATTGCTTGGAGAGCTTTTTTGTTGAAGGCAGAGTTTACAGCTCGGAACCCAGGACAAAAACTGAAAATTTCAAAACCTTTATGAGAAGGAGATTTGTCAATTGAAACAAGGTTCATGTCGGTTGCAAAATTTTTCGACATACCATCGATACTGCCATCTCTTCTGACAAGAATCATTCTTCTAGGCTCTCTGAGGGTTCTTAAAACAGCAACATATGATATTCCCTGTTCAACAAAGGGGTGCATTTTTATGTGAACCCGTGAAGGTCTTATGTATCCATCGCAACTGACAACTGGCAATAATGAAGTGTTGTTCAATAGCTTTGTCTTTCCTGTATTGTAGTGATTTACAAGGAATCCATCATGTTTATGTTGGTAGTATGGGGTCATGATTGTGACGATTGGCTGCTTTATGAGGAATTCCTTTTTCCAGCCATAGACTTGATTGATATTGGTGGAGCAGTCAAGAATATAACCAATTTTAGTCCTTGATCCTGACATTGTGATCCTGACTGTATCCTCAGCCATTATTGTATCATTATTCAAGTCATCAACTTCTAGTTGCTTGTTACAATTAAGAATGTCATTTTGATAACGCTCAATAAACTTTTCGCCTTCCATAATATTGTTGTTGACCATGGAAGTGTACATTCCATAAACTAGAGGAGGGATGTAGAAAGTGGAGGGTCTAATTCTTGTCATTTCCTTCCAGGTTTTCAGGATATCTTTCTTTTCTTCGTCAACTTTGAGTGCAAGGTCTGTAAGGATTCCCATATCGGGCTTGCTTGAAACGAAGTTTTCCCAAAACTCGACTTGCTTTCTAATTTGACGCTTGATCTGTTGTTTCAGCTGGTTATTCAGATTGGTAATTTGAACATAAAAAAGAAGATCAAGGCTTTGTTTTTCTCCTTCTCTTTGAGAATATTGCTTGAGTGTCTTTTTCTGTAGTTCAAAACGTATCAGGCTAAGGGAAACTCGGACTGAAAAACTCGGAGAATCATTCAAAACTTCTTCAATAAGATTATTCGCTAGCAAATAGGAGTTTTCCTTTTTGACATAGAAATTTGCAAGAGTCAGTTTTGCAACATGGGATTTCGGATATCGACAAACAAGTTCAAGATAATATGTCTTGGCAGCTTGGAGAGACTGAGCCTTGATTTCAACTGGATCCATAAGAGAAATTTTCTCAAGGCTGGCTCCTTTATTTGCAAGCATTCCTTGAAAAAGGAAATAGGAGAAGTTGAAAATCCTTGTATCAGAAGTGGGCGGAACTCTTTTTCTAATCAAATAGGTCAAGAGGTATCTTTTATGAACGGCATAATGGAGTCTGAGATCGGTATGCTTTGTGTAGATGATGAATGTGAGAACCTTTTCGAGAATGGCTTTGTAAAGCCTCATGAAAATCGGAGCCAAGACAACCCAGCTAGTGTGCACAAAGTATTGACCAAGATTCATGCTCGAATAAGAGACGAGCCTTGCTGCGAAAGTTGTAATAGCGAGAGTAGTTGTGATTGCTTGCATCATAGTGGCTATACTCAGGGTCGAGATGGCATAGTATGGCAAATAGTAGAATAAGACAAGATCATTTTTGATACAGTCTCCAACTGTTGCCACGATAACCAAGACTTCTATGAAATCGCTTTCTCCAGCAAAGATCCAGAAGATTGGTGTGATAGTCTTGGTCATAATATCATTGGTGCTGATCCAGGTATTTTTACAAGATAATGGGTCTTTTGTCTTGATGACAACATAACAGAGTCTTGTAATCAAAAAAGAAAGCAAAAAGTTGATGACAATGTTTGCATAGAACGGGAGCATGGCTACAACGCTGAAAGGGTCAGTAAAAGTTCCGAGTTTAATGCCCTGAAGAACGCGAATATTGAAAGTGTGAATTGGATAAAAGAAGACAAGAGGATGGAAGCAATTCATTACGCTCCAGTAGTTTTGGATGTAGTCTGGGATAACAGCTTGTTTCTTGAGTTTTATACTCATGTACAAGAGTAAAACAACAAAGTGTAAGCAATAAACCAGCATGATTATGGCCCAGATAAAGACAGAGGTGCTGTTAGTGTAGGAAAATCTGTCGGCAAAGCCAAATAATTTGAGATAGGCTTCGATAATGGAGCCTCCTATGTCGTTTTGCTTTGGGAGATAGAGCTTAGCGTTGTTTAAAAGAACAGCAATGGTTTGGAAATGTGAGATGATAAAGCAGAAAAGAGCGTAGACTTTTGGAATTTGCTGCCTGTTAACTGAAAGAAAGCCCAGTTTGATGAAGGTGGAAGCTTTGGAGAAGGTGATTGAGAGTTGTTTATCATCAAGCACGGATTGATTCATCCCAAATCTCGTCGACTGTTTTAAGAAAATAATTACCAACTAACGTATTTAATACTTGGCAGATTTTCTTTTTTTAAAAAGTGTACCTGATCCTAATTCTGATTTGAATAGTCTGAAAATTTTTTTGATTAACAAGAGAAAGAAAATTTGGAGAATAAAAATACAGTATTACCAAGCTACCAATGAACAGAGGGCTCAAGTGGTGATATTGTTTAGGAATGCCAATGAAGACTGTTGGTAATGGAAGCTTGTAGCCCCGGAAGTCCTTCTCCCAATTTTGATTATGGTTTTCAAAAATGGGCCCTTTAAATTTAACTCGAAAAGTTTTATCCTTTCAATTTTCAATTCAGATCCTTCCCTTCTAGATTGTTCCAAATAGTTTGAGGAGTGAGGTCTTAATCAGAAGCATTACAGTCGACACATATAGAGATGATTGTCAATTGAACCCGACCCAAATAAAAGGATTAGTTTCAGGCCGAAGATTTGATTAACGATTTAAAATAGTAGTTTAGGAGATTTTACTTCAATTAATTTTTTAGATTAAGGTTAACTTTGTTTGTCCTAAAATAATTTAATGTTTTTGATGTTTAAGGTTTTTTTAACAAAAGGCTAAATGTTGAAACGTTCTCTCAAAAAGGAAAAAAAACTTCTTTTCTCTTCATCAGGCGCTCCAGCTCCCTTTTGACCAACTCCACTTGTGTGACAGACACCTTTCAGAGTTCTTCGATCAAATTGAGCTCTAACTTGTTGTTGTTTGAAGGAAATCAGTTACGAGAAATTTCTCTATAAAAAGAAGCCTGATTTCTCGCGAAAACTGAGATTTTAATTCTGCAATTAAAAACCCCACGTCATACCTCCTTTGACACCATGATTTTTGCCCGCTGGATTAAATAAAAGGAAGCTCACTCTCTCAATGAAAGAGCTTTCTCTCTTCCAAGAAATGTTTTTTGGAACAGAAGCTCTCAAATGAATTATTCCTTGAGGAAAAATTAACGGGAAACCTTCAGGCTTGTCCCGCGCTGTCTCGTCCGGGATTGTCTCGCAAAATTTTGTCCCGCATTTGTCCGGGGCAGAATAAAAAGAATGACTTTTTATTTACAATTTTGTCAAGAGTTTGACTGGAGAAAAATCTGTCCCGGACATGTCCCGCAGTTTTTTGTCACAGGTATGTCTCAAAAAATATTTATTATCATGCTATTCTGTCTGAAGGCAAGCTTTAATTTTTTTTAACACATTCACCGCTTTTTATCCCACATTTGGGAGCCTTTGAGTCTTCTCAAATATGATGCTGAACTCAAAAAAACTTTTTCCAGGACAAAACAACACAAAACCAAAAAAAACTTTTTCTGACTTTTGTTTTTCAAAATGCTGCAAGGAAAGATTTTGGTCAAATTTTAATCAAGATATCCAGGACAAATAGTTTTTGAAATAAATTGGTTGAATCCCAGACATACAAACATATAAATATTTAGATTCTGAAATCAAATAAATGAGATTCTTGTTCTCTCTTATAAATAATAAGAATTATAGCTTTAAACTTTGACTAAATTTTATGATTTAACTTAACAGCTTTCATTCCTTTTTTATCAAAGCACAACTCGGTCTTTTCATTTTC
>Ga0182738_1007946_pt1 | contig 10645 bp, 11 predicted proteins | sample eDN5th30CBELigMG_FD_128876 | JGI IMG/M metagenome (GOLD analysis project Ga0182738, IMG submission 128876) | Enriched Miracle-Growth compost microbial communities from Emeryville, California, USA - eDNA 5th pass 30_C BE-Lig MG (version 2)... ... | reverse complement strand
GTTTATTACCTTCGAAGTCCAAGGCCCATTGGTTCAGGTTACAGCAAGCAATTTTAGCATGATGAAAAATTTTCGATTCCATTCCGAAAAAAGTATATAATTGACAATTTTATCTGAATACAATAATATAATAATTTCGAAAAAAAAACTCACTATAAATATCTGATAAATTGTCCCTTTCTACCTTGGTAAAAATGATGATGTTGAATACTTTTTCAACCTGAAGAGCTTTAAACTTTAAAGAAAATAATCTGCTTGAAAACTATTTCAGACGAGACTTCAAATTCAAGAGAAATGTTTTTTCAGTAATCAATTTCAGGCGAGTTTAGGCAAATATTCTGTCTGCCCGAAATGTTCAACGTCAATAATTTTTTTTAATTAAATTTTCGAATTTCATAGAAAAGTCGCCTGGTTGATGATGAAACAAATCACTCACTCTGAGAAATAACAAAGATAGTAAATGGTTTTTTTTTAATATACAGAAGCAGATAGGAAAAAATTATTTACGATTAATTATAAATTTGACTCGAAATATTATCAAAATTAAATGTTTTGATTTGTGCGGAAAAATTTTGAGAGCTTTCGAGGACTCCAATATTACAAAGACAAATTTCTGCAACTCTAGTTTTCTCTAATTTCTTGGAACACTAAATCAGTTAAAGAGATCTTGAAAATCAAATAAGTTACAAAATAAGCTTGGTTATAAATTTCCCAAAGTTCTTTTTTCACATTTGATTCGCTCGATTTGAAAGATCGGAGAATTTTTGACAAAGTCACCAAACAATCAAGCTGTAATTTAAAATGCTTCAACTCGATTGTCAAGCCATAGCATTCCTAAAGAGATGATTTTCAGTAGTTTCTATGAGAAAATACTTGAAAGGCTTCTTTAGCCATTTGAGGATTTCCCATTTCAAGGTAAGTCACCCCTATCTGGCCTTGCGTAATACATTCAGATTCAAGATCCTATTGAGATTATTTTTGAAATAAGAAAATCTTTATTTTGGTTACCTTGAATTCTTTTGTCCAGGCGAGAGCTTTTTGGAGATAGGCGACAGCTTGAGAGAAATGATGAAGCTTGCGTAAAGCAATTGCAACGTTGTAATATGCAGCAAAATAGTCGGGTTGAGTTGAGTATTCCAGAGTTTGTAGATGATTTTCCAAACTTTTTCTAAAGTCTCTGAGATGCTGGTAATTTATGCCGAGCCTATTCAAGGCGATAACTATACCAATCTTATCATTATTATTTTGTGAAGCTTGAAGAAATTTTTCAAATGCCAAAATTGCCTTATTTATTTTTGAGATGAGGTTTTTTCAGATTGAAAATTAGACATACTTTTTTGAATTCTTTTTTATCCTCATGGATTGTTCCGATTTCATAGCTGAGATAACTTTCTTTAAGTGCATCCTCCAAATTGGTTTTAATTTCACTTCTCTGTTTCATTTCAAAATCTTTTAAATTCATACGAGGAGAGTGAATTGTCTTGGATTTATATAAACTTGGTCCGTCATCTTGCTCTAAAGGGGTTATTTGTTCGAGCTCATATTAAGATTTAATAAGACCTTGCATCGTTGGTTGGGTTTGGCCATATAATTTGGGAAGTTGCACCTTTTCAATAATCTTAAGTAAACCAAACAACCCATTGTATTACTTTAACTTGATATTCAAAAATTTTTCTTTCTTTTGGGACTCTCTTCTTTTCAGAAACGGTTTCTTGAGCATGAGCTCTGCTGAATTCTTCTTTATCTGGATTTATGTAGAGAGCTCCTGGACTTAGAATTTTACCCAAATTATCTTCGTTGTAACGTTCAGCAGAATTTTCAATCGAGCGATTTCTTGGCATGCCCAAATCTCTGAGTTTTGTGGCAGAGTTTGAGTGTCCAAAAAGTCGAGGAGCTGATCTTCTTGGGTTTATTGTTCTCAATGGCGAATTAAGAACCTTTGCTGGAGATCCTTCATGAGGCTTTGAAGGAGGATTCTCAAACATTCTTGATGTTGACAAATCTGTGTGTGAGGTTTCATCTCTTGCGGCCTTGAGTAGTTTTTCTTTTGGGGCAATAAAAATCTGTCGGAAGTGGCTAGTGTCAGACATTGAGTTGCCAAAGACTTCATTGATATAATCGTTATTGTTTATGCTTTTCCTTGATCCAACGAGATTTCCAGGATCCTTCAAACGAGTTAGTCTCGTTTCTTTTTGCATACTATGAGCTTGGCTTCCTGGCTCGCTGATTTTGAGGTGCGAGTCTTTGACCATGGTTGATTTATTTGAATCAATCAAAGTCGAAAGCTCAGATTCCTCATTTTTAAAGGGACCATACCTCTTCCTGATTAAAGGGCTTGCGTGAAATTGCTTTTGTGATTTCTCCTTGATTTGTGGCATATAATAAGGTCGATCTGTTAACGAGCCACTCTTGAATTTTGCTGGACTTACATTATTAGTTTTTGACATTTATTTTATTTTGTTATCTCTATATGAAATTAAAGAAAAATACCTAGATAGAACTCCACTAAAATCATTTGATTGATGATGAAATAAATTCAACTTTAGGTCTCGAATATTGGTGTTAGAAAAGGTTCAAAGAACAGACTTTGTTGAATAAATAATTGAATAGAATAGATTAAAAAAATAGAGTGAAATTATCTTTTGAGCTTGATTTCAAATTCTTTTTCAAAATTCAGGATGAGATCTTGAACTGTCGACTCAAATAAAGACTTTTCTCCTTTAGCTTTCTTGATATTCTTTTCCAAATATTAGTGAAGTGAACCCCGAAAAAACCAAATGTTTACGTTGAAAATGAATGATCTGAGAGATTTATACATGTGAAGTCCATCATGTTTATAAACAAAATCGAGGAGCCATTTTAGATCTACGCTTTCAAAATTATCTCTTTTCAAAAGTTCAAATGCATCAGTTATCTTTCAAAGAGTAAATAAAGTTCACAAATCACCCTTTTCTTTACCTTTCCAACATTCAGGAAATATTTGATGATTTCTTTATTCTTTTTGAGACGATGAAGGATATCAATTGCAGTCTGAATAAATTCTGGATAATAATCGTCCTCTGCGATATATTTTGCAAATGGATTTTCAGAATTTTCTATCGAATGGAATTGAGAATTCTTATTATGAGTAAAAGGAAAAGAAACCAATGATGTATTTTGATTGACCTTGAGTGCCCAGATTGAGAAGAGCTTCAGCAAGATGGAAGTTGTCTGATAATGAATAATATTGGATCAGAACAAGAAGCATTGGGAATAGTTTTTTCATAAAAATAATCTCGAGCATCAAACTCTGAACTCTTTCAAGAACAGGCAACTCGTTTCCAAGTAAAGTTCTGACATATTCCAAGAGAACCTGCATCAAATATTCGTGATCAAACGTCTAAAGGGTTTTTTAAATTGAAAGGAAGGGAATCGATAAAGTACATTGTCATTGAGAAGTGGTAAAAAGACTTTGGAATACAAGTCTATTTGTAAAATCACATTATAGGAGTTGGAGGTTTTGAGATTTAAAATTTGGGCGTTATTTGGATTGATCGAAGAAGCTTTTTGTTCTTTCTCAAAACTATTCATCGTGTCAAATGATGTCAAGACAAACTGATCTAAGGAAATATTGGTTCCTTCAAATAATTGTCTGGATTGAATGGTTAGAATTAAAGGGGGGAAATTATCGATCTATTATTACATCTCCATTTGAGCCTTGATATGAATTTCCAAAATTTTTTGGAATATAAAAGAAAGAATTGAGATATCAGTTTGATTCAAAAGCATTTTCTTCATATACTCCAATGCTAAATCTTTACAACCATTCCTTCTAACCAAAAAGAAAAAGGAATCAATCTAGGATATTCTAGATGAGACAGTTAACTCCAATATTACATTATCTTTAATGAGGTCTGGAGCTTTTCTTGCATCAAGCTCATATTTCATAATTGCTCGATTTTTGGTGTCCACAAAATAGCTGTAATCCAAAGTTCTTGTCGAGCAAGAATCTTGTAAACGAATAAAGAAAATTAAAACCAAGAAATTACATAGCATTTTATCTTTTTCATCTTCAATTTCCAAAAGATTGATTTCAATGGCTGGTTCTGAAGGAGAAGTTGATTCTTGTTTTTCTGCGAGAGCATTGTAGAAAGGATTAATGAGTATGATTGGAGAGGTGGTTTTTTCGTTTGTTGGAGGTGGAGAGGAGTTCAGTTTATACTCGACTCGAGACAATTTTCTGTGAGCGCTCTGTTTCTTGGGTCTTCCTCTTTCCCCCTCATCTTCATTATTATCCTGCTTTTGCTCAGTAAAATCGTCAAGATTGTTTTCCATCAAGATTGCCTGTTCATGCATGCCTTCATACTTTTGGTTTGTATCATTCAACTCTGAAGCAACCTGAGGATTCTCTTTTTCATCCTCTGGGGCAGATTTAATTCTTCTCAGTTCTGGCTTTTTTATCAAATTTACACAATTTTCTGCAAAGCTAATCTCATCCTGTTTTGGTTGGGATCCATTGTCATAACTTAGAAGGCTTTGTGGAGGACCAATGGGTTTGGTTGGGTCAAGTTTCTTGGTGTCAAAAACTTGTGATGTTCTATTGGTCAAATTGTTTACCACAATCAAATTATCAACTAAACTGAAACTATACAAATCTAAAAAAGGGTGAGAAGTGAAATATCTCTCTCAAAGTACTGAGAGGAGTGAGGGAGAGGCTTGATTGGAAGATATTGACTCGTTCTGGTGTAATGAAAAAGATGAAAATTGTTCCGTAATCAACGTTCATATGGATTAAAGATGGAACTCCATACATGTTGACGAAAAGAATTTTATGGAGTTCATTTTCAATTTTGATTTCTGAAGCTTGAAAGATGTCTTGGTTTCTCAATGAAGGTTGAACTGAGAAACTTGGAGTATTCCACTTTTGATATGATTGGGGTTTATTCCCTTCAACAGGTTTTGCTAAATCAAGGGTGGGTAAAGAGGAAACAAAGTGTCGTACATTCTTTATTTTTCATTCTCAGATCGAGAAGAAAACTTGGGCCTTTGATTTTTTTAGATTTTGGGTTACCATCCAAAAAAATAGTTTGTAATAATCCAGTGTTATTTGCCAAGATGAGAACTTCACTTTTCGGCTTTTCTCTTTAATACAGAGAAAATAAAATTCTTACTTCAAACCATGCAAAATGGAAATCCAGTGAATGTTGAGCAACTTGTTTCATTGCAGATTTTTTTTCATCGACTTTGAACAAATAAAGAGAAGAGTTATCGAGAACGAAAAATTCTGCATCTGAAAATAATTTCCAAAGCCAGTCAAACATGATGATTGAACCCGATTTGTCTGCTGATTTTAAGCTGAGTTTCAACTCTTGTCTCGTTTCAACATTTATAACTCTCTACATGGGTTGGTGAAATCGATGAAAATATTTACGATCGCAGAAGAAAGTGTTTTGATTGCAACATATTTTTTGTTTTTTGAGTAGGAAAGGGATGAGATTTGCTCACTAGAAATGTGTTAGATCATTATTTTTCTTAGAAAAATGTACGTGACATCGATGTGGAATCTGATATCTGGGACAGGAATATTGTCTTTAATATTCACTGTCATGAACTCTGATCCTTTTCTGAACGTAAAAAGATTGATGCGATAGTCATAAAAAAGCTGCCCTCCTTCTCCAATCAACTCCCAGTACTTTCCAAGTCCAGATAAAGTGGTGCAATGAATAAAACTAGAATTCAGCATTCAATCGAATTTGATACGTATTTATTAAAAAAGACAAATCCTTGAAATTATTCTAAATATTTTTACGAGAAATTAGAAGATTGATTCTTTTTTTCTAACTAATATCAACTCGTCGCAATTATTCATGAACTACATACATTTGATGTCTTTTTATAACATACAATCAATAAGTAATGGTCGTAAGGAATGAGAGTAAGCCTATTTATAAAAATGATTATTCTGAAAAGATTTTTCAAAAATTACCATCGGAATTTGAGGCGAAAACAGATTCATCCAAAACTTCTAAATCTGTGATAGCAGGGATTTTTCTATCAGCAACTAAAAATATTTATGAGATTTTTTTCAAATTCCCAAGAGTACCATTTCTCATGCTAACTTCGTTAATTAATTCAAAGTTTGATAAGCTATAGAGTTTAATTTGGTTGTTGGTTGTTCCTGCAATAAGGACATTGTTGGAGCAGCTCAAAGAAATAGACTTGACATCATCTCTTGAAACCTTTATTAAATCAATAAGGATAAAAATGTTTAACGAGATTAACTTCAATATTTTTCATAGTCATTCCTTTTCTGATATCATAGCATGAAACGATACCTCTCCTAGAATTGGCTAATAAAAGCATATGCTGAGTTGGAGAGTAGATTATTTGAGAACCACCAATACTTTCAGTCAAAATTGAATTCTATCATGCATGATTAATGAGGAGAAAGATAAAATACATTTTTAGGAGGGAGCAAAAGATCAACTATAGAGAATTGATTTCTTGGATTGATGGAGCAATGAGCAAAGACAGAACTATCATTGAGGAAGCAAAAATCTGAAAGGTAATTCTTGGAGCCATGATTAATTGTATAGATCGGTTTCGCAATGGGAGTTCTCAGATTGAATTTCCATAAGTGCATGGCGCCAGATTGGTCGATAGCTCCAAGCTTATCTCCGAAATTGTTGAATTTGATGGAAGTAATGACTTCTTTTTGAGGAGAATAAAGAGTGTTGACAACTCTCAAGTTGAGGAAAGACCAAGTGTTGATAATTCCTTTGCCGCCAGTGCAAAAGATTGGAAGTTTAGGATGAGATCGAATGACATTAGTTTCGTGAATATCATACACAGTTTTTGCCCCAGAAAGTTTTGTAGCTTCGGGTGGAATATAACCATCAATATTCTCAAAAGCATGGAATTCATATTTTCTCATGTGAATTGAACTGTTTCTTCTCTTACTTTGTTCCAACTATGTTAATTCATTGGTAAGTCGCAGGCAATAGGGTAAAATTTTACGAATTTATCATTCAAGAGCAAATGATAGGCAAGTTTGATGCTTAATGGTCTGTCTTTGGAATCAAGTTTGATTTCTCTGAGATGCTCGTCAGTCATATCGTGAATATAATTGTCTTTATCAATAAATGTAATTGAATCTTCTTCAGGCACAGAAAGGCCTTCGTGGAGACGGGTCTTGTAGAGAATGTTTGTGAGGAGACTAACTTTTCTGATTCCTCTAGAGGACAATACAACCAGCTCATGCTTCATATTTTTATAATTATTGAAACAAAAAGCTTTAATTGTCTCATTCTTCAATTTACAAATCTAGAGTGGAAGGTTATTTTCCAAGTTCAGTAGAATTATAAATAATACTTCAAAGCCAGTTTTCATGATTTTGACTTTTTCAGCTTCGAGATTTTGGTCAGGATTCGCAGTTGGTCTTAATAACAAGGTGCTAGCAATCTTGTATTGGATTTTGATGGTTAATTTTTTCAAATCGTTTTTGTCAAGGTTTTGGAGGATTTGCTTGTCATTAAGCAGTTCAGCAAATGGTATAATTTTAACAGATCCATATTGGTCTTCTGAATCATTTTGTAAAAATCCTTTAATTTCTTCCAAGATTTGGAATTGTTCAACGAGTCTGAATTTGGAGAGGAAGATGAAGACTGCTTTTTTATTGCATTTTTTGTATAGATTAACAGCTTCATAGATTCTTTCAAGACTGAGTTGAGTGGAGTCGTGTCTAGCACTACTCTTGACATTTTCAAAGCTCTTTCCAACTCTCTTGAGGAATGCATAGGCAAAAAGGTATTGGATTATTGATGCTCCAAGGAGTTTAGCAAGATTGCCAGGTTCAGTTTTGGAGGTATCTTCTGGGATAAAAACTTTAAAGATCTGCTTCAACATCTCGGTGCTTCGAAGGTTGCGTGAGTATGTGGCTTTAATTTTCAGGTCATGACTGGCATCAAGAATTTGTTTGTAAATCAAATCTAATTCCTTTTTCTGAGTTGACCAAACAACTGGCTTTTGAGCAGTGACAATATTTTTAATGTTTTGAGAAGTTGTTTCCAAAATTTGCATCACGGAGCTGGGCAAGAACAAAGTATTGGCGAGTTCAAAGGCTCCTGCCAAGAGCAAAAATTGGATAAGATGTCCCTTTTGATTCAAAAGAGCAGTCACAGCGTTTTCAGATTCGCCCTGATGTGAGCTTTTGCTTGGCACAACAGCCATATGTCTCATTTGCTGTCCCTTGATTGTGGTGAATTTGCTGTGCTCTTCAAACAACGCGAGACTTGCTGAAATTTCACTCATAAAATATACGATGTTCTGAATCAGATGTTTTTCTTTTTGAATAAAATTGATTCGATGCGACATATGATAGATCACGTTTTGCAGCTATAGAGTTAATCATCCTCGAACAATATAAATTTTACTTCAGTAGCAAGACCAGAGATACTTTCGAAAGCTTCGGAATATTTGCTTTCAGAAAGCATATATGCTGTGGTGAATTTGACAGACTTCAAGGATTTTATTTTATGATGGCAATAATGTTGCAAGGTCTCAAGGGTCACAGGGAAATAGGCACGAATTTCATGCACTCTTTTATTCAATTTTTCAAAGAAGTGAGACCAATCATCTGTTTCAATCGACTCTTCAATTGATAAATCTAAATGTTTTTCATATAACTGCTTCAATAATTCCTTTGTATCTGGGTAGGATGAGATAAAGAAACTATTCAGGCAAAAATTATTTACTGTCGTTAATTTCGAGGCCTTCTTTATGTTCCATGTAGAAGACTAGACCAAGAAGTGGAATATTTACAAAAGCATAATACTCCATTGATTTAAAGACATGGGTTTGGAGGTCTTCTTTCAATTCAACTTTAGGTTGCACCACTTCTTCTTGCTCTTTTTCCTCTGGTTCCTCTTCCCAATAACTTGCAAAAATATCATCACTCGCTGCTTGAGCTTGTTGACTTTCATATTCATTCAATTGCAATTCTCTCTTTACCTGATCATAGGAATAAGGACAAGAGATTTCGAATAAATTAATTACATTTGTAGAATTTCTAAGTTTAGAAGCCAAGATCATAGCTGAAGGATGGAAGGAGGATAAGGTAGGTTCGTATTTCTGAGGCCAAGTATCACAAAGCTTTTTAGTATACTCTGGGTCACTAGAAAAAGTTAAAAATTCAAAGATTTCGAACAAACGAACTCTCTGTATTCTTTCTCAGGTTCTTGGTGGAATTCATATAAGCAATTCACTGAGTTGATATGCTGGCCCAAGAAGTAATAACCCATTGATGAGAGGAAAATGTCATCAGTGGCTTTTCCTGTATTGATAAAGTGATTTTCAATCAAATATTTGAATTGAGGCTTTTCTCTATCAGTTTCCATAAGTTTGCATGTCAACAAAGCTAGTTGGATGTCCTGCAAACTATCTGCTAAAACATTCAGGGCTTCCTGTAGGAATAAAGTTGAATCAGAGTCTAATAAATGTAAAAATTACAGATAGGTAACCACCAAGCAAGAAAAAGGCAGCACTGAGTTCATATTTCTTTTGCTGAAGAAGCTTATAGGCATTTTTACTGGCTGCAACTTTATTCCTATGTGAAAGATGAAACTCGAATTCACAGGAAAAACTAGATTTACGCTTCTTCATTAAAGTTTCTTTTCAAAAATTCAGCAACAGCTCTAAACTTTTCATCTCTTCCACATAAGGTCAAAAGCACGTTCTTTTTGTTCAATAGAATATACCAGAGAGTAGCTGAGTATGGATCTCTGGTTTTTCTGTATTCGTTTCTCGCGATGGTTTCAATGTAACCAGTAATTTTTTCCATGTTATCATACCAGATGATAACGCCATATTTTCTCAGATTCTCCCAAGTCAAGAAATCTTCACCTTCCTTGTCAATACATTCTTGAATCAAAGTGTCTTTTTGCTGCGAGTGAAGAGCCCAAATAATATCTTTTGTCATGAGGCACTTTTGTCGATTGGCTTTATTTCCAATATGACTTTGGCCCAATTTAAAGATCTTGAGGTAATAAATGAAGATAGATGCGAAATCATCCAATGATCTTTTGTTTGCTTTGTTATTGACCAATGTTTCAATTAAAACGCTCAAAATAAGACTTTCATAAGCTTGTAAATTTGTGCAGTTATTGTTATAAATTTCTTTTGCAAGCCACGAAAAATCTTCATCTGTGATGGGACCTTCTGTTTTTTAAAAAAATTATTGATATGTATTCAAAATTTCAATTTGTACTATCTTCGATAAGACTGAGACGTTTTGAGAATTTTCGTGAAGCTCTTGAGGAGTATTGATTAGTAGCTTCTGCCTCGTCAAATTCTTGGGCTGAGGGATTAATATTTTGGAGTTCAAAGATTTTTTGAAGAGAAACATTAAACTTGGCTGAAATCTACAAAGGGAGGAAGGATTTAGTCAGAAGGAGGTTTTTTTTTTACGTTATCATTCTTTTTAAGAGTTCTAATGAGTTTTTCCAAAATATATTCTGCCAATTCGTTTTTACCCAATACAAGGATTTCTGTCAAGAAATCAGGATGGTGATGTGGTGGATTGACTTTGAAATATAACAGGTTGAATTATCATTAAGTTTTTACTTTTGGATTTTAGGAGTCGGACTAATAAATTGTCAGCTGTCACTTC
>Ga0182738_1007945_pt1 | contig 10645 bp, 9 predicted proteins | sample eDN5th30CBELigMG_FD_128876 | JGI IMG/M metagenome (GOLD analysis project Ga0182738, IMG submission 128876) | Enriched Miracle-Growth compost microbial communities from Emeryville, California, USA - eDNA 5th pass 30_C BE-Lig MG (version 2)... ... | reverse complement strand
CGTTCCCGCCATCCGTTATAAGATGGGAGCGCTTTATTATTACCATAACCAGTTCGACGAAGCTCTGGACACCTTCAACACCATCATCAAAGAGCACCCCAAATCCAAATACGCCGGATATGCGGCCAACCTGACTTTGGACATCTACAACCTGAAAAAGGACTTCGCCGGACTTCAAAAAGCCGGTGAGGATCTCCTGAAAAACCAGGATCTCGCCCAAGGACAGGTGGGAAACCAAGTGAAGAGCGTTTTGCAGCAAGTGTCTTTCAAAAAGGCGCAGGAGCTGGAGGCATCGAAGGATTATCTGGGAAGCGCCCAGGCTTTTGAATCCTTCGCGGCTCAAAACAAAGCCTCGGATCTGGCGCCCACGGCTCTTTTCAATGCGGCCGTCAACTATGAGCGCTCCAACGATCTTTCGAAGTCGGCGGAAATGCACAAGATGGTTTTGGCCTCAAAGGCGGACAAGGGCGTGAAGGGAAAGTCCGAAAAAATCCTGCCTTCGCTTTACGAAAAGCTGGGGGATTACCGCAAAGCCGCTCAGGCCATGGAAGCCTATTATAAAAGCCATCCCAAAGATAAAGAGGCCCTTGATTATCTCTACAACGCGGCCGTGATTCAGGACGGAATGAATTGGCAGAAATCGGCCAGCCAAAATTATGAGGAGTATTTCAATCACTCGAAAAGCAAGGACCGCTTTGATGCGCTCTTTTTGCTGGGCAAGGTGTGGGAAAAAAGAGGCGGCATCACCAAAGCCGCCGGCTATTATTCCCAGTTTTACACCAGCCCCACCAAGGATAAGTCCGCCGTGGTGGAAGCCGCGTTCAGAACCGCGGAAATCTATCGGAAGAAGGGGAAAAAAGCGGACCGTGACACCTGGTTGGATCGCACGATCGCCAGCCAGAAAAAATTGTCTTCCAAGGACGATGCGGTGGGCGCTTCTTTCGCCGCCCAAGCCCGATTCCAGCAGGTCAAAGAAATTTATGACGAACTGGTGCGCGTGAAAATTCCAGCCAACCCCTCGGCGCAAAAAGCCGCGGTGGAAAAGAAGTTGGGTCTTCTCAACAAGCTGAAGGAACAGCTGAAGTCCGTCATCACTTACAATGACGGCTCGATGGTCGTGGCTTCTTTGACCCTGATCGCCCAGGCCAATCGCAACATGGTGGAAGCGATCCATAACACTCCCGCGCCCAAGGGTTTGGATGAAGACGGAATGAAGCAGTACAAAGCGGGCGTGGCCCAGCTGGCGGCTCCTTTCGAAAAAACCGCGATCGAAAATTACAAGTCGGCCATCGACCGCGGCTTTGATTTGAAAGGCTATTCCGATTGGCTTTTGACCGCGCAAAAGGAATTGGCGGAGATTCAACCGGACGAATTTTCCTTTAAGGGCGAGCGTTTCAATGAAGTTCAATCTTGGGATCGCTTCGAAAGCCGCCTGTCGGCGCCGGAGCTCAAGGATCTGAAATTCGCCGCTGACGGCGGCAATGAGGCCAAAACGGTGGCGGCCGCGGGCGCTTTGCTGGGAAAAGATCAGAACAATCTGGAAGCCTTGATGGCGTTGGCGACTCTTCATTACGACAAAAAAGAATTCGGACTTTCCGAATTGATTCTGACCCGCGCCCTTAAAGCCCATTCCGAAGAGGCGGCGATCTATCAAAACTTAGGGATTCTCGCGCTCGGCAAAGGGGATTTGATGGCGGCGGTGGCTTCCTTTGAGAAAGCCGGGAGCTTGAATAAGAATTACGCTTTGGCGGCCCAGAGTTTGGGAAGCATTTATCTGAAGTACCACGACTTTAAGCGGGCCTATGATTCCCTGAAGCCGGTGGTGAGCGACGACGTGAAGTCCGTCGATTTGGCGAACGGCTTCGCCGTCGCCTCGTCTTACGTCGGGGAATCCAACAAAGCTTTGAAAGTTTATAATAAGATCTTGGAGAAGGACGGACAGAACACGGATGTGCTTTTGAACAAAGCAATCCTGCTGGCGGAAAGAATAAAAAGAAAGTCGGAAGCGACAGAAGCCTTGAATAAACTCAAGTTTCTGACGGATGATAAAGGGATACAAAAGAAAGTGGCTGAACTCGAAGCGAAGATTTCTCAGCTAAAGGATTAACGGCACCAATGAGCAGAGCGACAACATTGATTTTAGCAGCGGCGGGTTTGGTCTTTCTCAGCGGCGGAGTCGGCTTCGCGGAGACGACGGTCAAACCCAAAGGCAATGCGGATGTGCGCACCGAAAGAATTCAATTCGACGACGAATTGGTCGAAGGCGAATTGAACAAGCCGGAACTTTTTTATCTGTTGCAGAAGAAACAGTTCAACTACAAACGCCTGATCAAATTGCGTGAAAATTTTCTTCCTGAAATGCGCCGTGACGCGGAGAAAATCCCCGTGGGGAGGGCCGGTCGGTGAAGCAGCCAATGGTTCTTAAAATTTACCGCGACGGTGAATTGATCAACGTTCAGCAGTTCATGGACGCTCAAGTCGTCATCGGACGCAGCGGGGACGCCCAAGTCACTCTTGAGGACGCCACCGTTTCCGCTATTCACGCTCTTCTTGAGGAGCGCGACACTAAAATTTATCTTTCGGATCTGGGTTCTCAAACGGGCACTTACCTGAGCGGCAAAAGAGTTCTTGAAAGCGAGATCAAATCCGGTGAAGAGATCAAAATCGGTCCCTTCACCATTTTGTTTTTTGTCGGCGTGCCCAAGCCCGTCGGCGTGATTCTTCCTTCCGAAGGAGCCGCTTCCACGGCCACAGCGGAAGAAAAGCCGGCCGCTGAAAAGGAAAAAGACGTTGTCGTCGCGATTCCGCCGCCTCTGCCTGAAATGAATGAGGCGGACGATGAAAAGACCGAGGAAGTCGATCTGGGGTTTGCGGAGATTACTCCCGTCACTCCGGTGGTTCCGGTCATGCCGCAGGCCTTTACGCCGCCGGTGTCCGGAAAAACTTATGCTCCGCCCAGCGTGAACCGCGATCCCAAGGAATTGGTTCAACCGGGCAAAGGCCAAATGGTCGAGGTGGTCGTTTTCTGGCACGAGCGCGTGATCGCGACCCATCACTTCAATCCGCAAACGCGGGTACAGATCGGCGGCTCACGGGATGCGGACGTGTTCGTCCCCACCATGCCTGCGAAGGCGCGATTCACCTTCGTGAAAATGAGCAACGCCCAGGCCACGGTGTGTCTGACTCCCGATATGGACGGCGAGCTGGTGCGCTTCAACGATTCCGTTTCCCTGAAGCAATTGTCCCAACAAAATAAACTGCGCGACGGCGGCGATCATTACGAATTGGATTTAAAGCAGGGCGAGATGGTCCGCGTGTCCTTTATGGGCGGAGTGATCTCTTTGGTCGTTCGCTATAAAGAATCGACGGTAAAACCTCTCGCCGCGCCGCTGTTGGATCTGACCACTTCCGAAGTCACGGGCGTGATCCTGGCGATCGTGATTTCTTCCATTCTCGGTCTTTATATGTGGGTTTACGCTCCCGCCACTCTCGGCCCCGATGAAGCCATGATTGAAGAGCCTTTAAGAAAAGCCATCGTTAAGTTCAATCCGCCCACTCCGGTGCAAAAGGTGGCGGTGACGGAAGAAAAACCGGTGGAAGAGCCTAAGGAAAAACAAGTGGTGAAGGTTCCGGAAAAAGCCGCGAAACCAAGCCGCAGCGCCGAGCAACCTCGTCAAACCACCAAGCCGACTTTGGAAAAATCCGGAGCCCCCGGCAAGGCCGCGGAAGTGGCTCCCAGCAAAAAGCCGGAAAAAAACAAAGCGGGAACTTCCAAATCGGGAGGATCCGTTAAGACCGCTCAAAAAGAGGGTGCCAACGCGAAATCGAAAAAGCCGGATCCGACCAAAAGCAGTCTTCTTTCCGCTTTCGGTGCGAAAGGGGTTCAAGACGAGTTGAACAAAGCCTATTCCGGTTCGGGCGAATTGACCGGTCTGGCGAATCAAGCGACCGGCACGGCGGGCTTCGCCGAAAACCGTCCGGGTGAAGGCATCGGTTCCAACATCAAAGAAGGCGCCAGTGGCAAAGGGGAGTCCATCGTTGGAATTTCCGGCGTGGGAACCAAGGGCCGCGGCACCGGCACGACCGGATACGGCACCGGCGGCATCGGTAAAAAAGGCGCCGTCGACATCGGTGTCGAGGGTGAAGGCGCCGGCTTCGTCGGAAGCATCGACAAGGAAGCCATCCGCCGCGTGATCCGCGCTCATTTGAGAGAAATCAGAACTTGTTACGAGAGAGCCTTGCAAAGACAGCCGGACCTTTACGGTAAAGTGGTGTTTTCCTGGGTGATCGCCGAAAAGGGCCGCGTTCAGTCCGCCCGCGTGACTTCCAGTGACAGCGGCCTGGCGGAAGTCGCGGATTGCATTAAAACGAAACTTCAAACATGGACGTTCCCTGAACCCCCTCCCAACACATTGGCCGAGGTGGACAGTTATCCGTTCGTGTTTGCTTCACAATAGGAATTAAGGGGAGGACAACTTGGAAAATCAAGCAATGAACGCGGCGGCGATGATGACGGACCATTGCGCTGCTTACGGGAACTTCGTCGCAAAGGCATTTTGCCAAGGCGGATTGGTGATGTACATCATCGCGCTGGTGGGGCTTTTGGTGCTGTTTCTAGTCGTTGAAAGGCTGATGGCTCTTCAACGGTTGACGGTGGACAAATCGCAAGTCGCCGAGAATTTGTTCGCGATGATCCTGAGAGGAGACATCCGTCAGGCGGTGGCTTTTTGCGACAGCAAACCGGCTCCCTTGACCAACACTTTGAAATCCGGATTGGTGCAGACGATGAACAAGCGCCCCGATGAGGAAGTTCAAGTGGCCATGGACGCCGCCGTTTTAAGGGAAACGCCCCGTCTTGAGGGTTGGGTTTCTTTTCTGGCCGTGTTCGGAAACATGTCGGTGTTGATCGGGCTGGTCGGAACCATCGTCGGTTTGATCCGCTCCTTTAGCGGTGTGGCGGAAGCGGACGCGGCGACCAAGGCGGCGGAACTTTCCAAAGGTATTTCCGAGGCCTTGAATTGCACGGCCTTCGGCTTGATCGTCGCCATTTGCGCGATTTTCTTTTACGGCTTTTTTCAGATCCGCATCGGTCGCGCCATCAACGACATGCAGGAAAGCAGCATGACTCTGCTGAATTTGGTCGTGGCCAACCGGGATAAGATGAAAGGTTGATATGGCCCACATCGAAGATAACAGCGGAGGCAGACAAGCTTCCACCGACCTGAACCTCGTTCCTTTCATCGACTTGATGTCGGTCATGATCATTTTTCTTTTGATCACGGCGGTGTGGACTCAGGTTTCGATGATTCAGATCGGAAGCTCCATTTACGGAAAGAAAAGCACCGACGAGACGGCGACTCCTCCTCCCCGGGTTGAAGTGCCGTTTCGGTTGGACGTGCAGGAAGCGGGCTATCAGGTGGTTATCGGACAAAGGCGTTTCGCGGTTCCCAAAGTGGATCATGAATACGATCAGAAAACGCTGGTGGAAAAACTCAAGCAGATCAAGGAAATTTACCCCGAAAAAGAAGACGCGGTGATCACCGTTTTGGACGAACTTCCCTATGATTCCTTGATCAAGGGGATGGACGCCCTGCTGGTTTCGGGCTTTCCTTCCATTTCGGTCGCGACACAAGGAGCTGAATAGTGGCTATCCATGTACCGGGAAAACGCCATCGTCGTGGGGGCCCCAAGGGCGGCTCCAAAAGAAGCGCGGTCGCCGTTTTGCAGCTGACCGCCATGGTGGACATGTTCACCGTGTTGGTGGTCTTTTTGCTGCAAAACTATGCGGCCACCAATCAGGTTCTTCCCATCAGCGACAAAGTCCAACTTCCCTCCGCCATGGAAGTGAGGGATCTTAAGCCTTCCAACGTGGTCGTGCTTTCAGGTGACGGCGTCTCCTTCAACAGTGAGATCGTCGCCAGCATGCAGGATTTAAAAGGCGCCGAGGACTGGATGCTGAAACCTTTGGAAGACAAGGTGAAACAGGCCATTCAAACCGGCGTGGATAAAAAGAATTCCTTGGGTGAAAAAATCCGCGAAGCGGTGAATGAAGCGAAAAAGGGCGCCCAAGCGGAAGACACCGTGGATGATTTCCTCAAGATCACCATTCAGGCGGATAAGACCGTCGATTTCCTTAGCGTGAAAAAAATCATGTACACGGTGACGGAAGCGGGAATTCAAGAAATCAATTTCGCCGTGATCAAAAAGCCGGAAAGCGAAAACTCCGTCAATTAAGCCGCGGATCTGTGACCCACCGACATCTTGTTTTTGACGAAAGTCACGATGGAGGCCTTCGCCTCCGAGTTCAAGGCCGTGAACTGAAGGCCGGTATGATTGTCGCGGATGTAGCGGATCTCCGCCTTGGCGGCGATGGATCCTCCAAGTTCTTCCGATTCGATGGACAGACTGACTTCTTCTCCCGGATAAACCATGGGAAGGACGTCGGTTCCAAGTCCGCCCTCGCTCAAGCTTAGTAAAGGCGCGATGTGAGTTTGCCCGTGACATTGAATCAGCAGGCGCCCCTGGGCGCGGACGCGGGGATGTTTGCGCTGATCCAGACCGAGAGTGTTCATCAATTCGTGGTCCTCGATGACGGGGGTCCACTGTTTGTAACCCTTCGTCCATATCAAAAGTTTCGCGACCGGTTCACTCTCTTTGAGCGCTTTCAACTGGGTGATCAGTTCCTCCCGTGAGAGAGGGCCGATACGTTGTCCTTGTCTGACGTAATACCATTGTTCAAAACTTTCGATTTCCGTGTTTACTGCTTTCAGATGGGGCAGCGCTTGCTGCCACCATTCGAGCGGCTTCCAACCCACTTGCAAGGGACCCCAGATCAGAGTTTCCGGGGCAAGGGACTGCGTTTCGATTTTCCGCAGGAGGACATCGGTGGGATAAGGCCCTTCAATTTTTTCATCAACGAGGGTAAACCACTTCATATCGACTTTCTCTATCGGCTTTTTGAGGAAAAAACATGAGCCCGGGACGAAAGTAAGAGAAAGCAAAAACCGTGCTGAATGGGTTGAAGTGGGTTAGGATAAAGAAGTGAAAACGCGTTTCTTTCAGAAGTCTTATTGGCAGGGCCGCAAGATCTACAGAACTCTTCTGTTTTTGTTCTGCTTGGGCGTGCTCGTCGAGCTTTTGGTCGTGATGCCCTTGACGGTCAAGGACCAACCGGCGCCGACCGCGCGGGAGTCCCAGACTGAGACGCCCGCTCCCAAAGAGAGCGACGAGGCCGATGAGAGCGAAGAAGACGCCCCTCTCGAAGTGGCGGGCGATCAAAAGATGAGCCGCATCCACATGCTCGAGACCAAAGAGGGCAACAAGGATTGGGAGCTGTGGTCCGATAAGGCGCGCTCCATCCCGGAAGAGCAAAAGGTCGTGCTCAGCGGAGTGGACTCCCTCTTCCATGCCAAAAAAGGAATCACTTACCGGGTGACCGGACGCAAAGGGGTGATCGAGGTGCCGAAAAAAAATTTGGAGATTTCGGGGAAAGTGGAGACGAAAACTTCCAACGGCTACACCTTTTTCACCGACGACATGAAATACACCTCGGAAAACCGCACTTTGTTCACCCAGTCTCCGGTGAGAGTGGCTGGTCCAAAGGCGGACGGCAAAAAGGCTTTGAAGTTGACGGGCAAGGGGCTGAAAACCCAGTTGGACGAAGCCCGCGTGGAAGTGTTGAGCGACGTGAAGGCCGAAAAAATTCTTGAAAAGGGTCAGCACGCCGTCATTCACAGCGACCGGGCGCTTTTTAACGGGGAAAAGGAAACCGCCTCTTTCGTGGGCGAAGTGGTTCTTGACGTCGACGACATGCGAATAACTGGCCCGAAGGCCGACTTTCTCTATGACTCGTCAGGAGATATCCTGAAGTCTGTCGTTTTTTCCGGGGGCGCTCGCGTGAGCGACCCGAACAAGTGGGCCACTTCGAAAGAGGTGACCGTGGATTTTTTGAAGAACCAATATGTTTTTTCGGGAAACCCGCGCGTGGTTCAAAACAGCGACGAGTTAAGGGGAGAGAAAATTATTTTTCATGACGGCGGCAAGCGCATTGAGGTGATCAGTGCCAAGGCCAAGATAGACAAAAGCAGATTGGATGAGGCGGAGTGATGGGACGTCTGGAAATTATCGGCATCAGCAAGAAATTCAAAGCGCGCAAGGTGGTGGACCGCGTGACGTTTTCCGTTTCCTCCGGCCAGGTCGTGGGACTGTTAGGGCCGAACGGGGCCGGCAAAACCACCAGCTTTTACATGGTGGTCGGACTGGTGAAGCCCGATAAGGGAGAAGTCAAATTCAACGACCAGGACATCACCCAACTTCCCATGTATCAGCGCGCGCAACGGGGACTCAGCTATCTGCCGCAGGAACCGAGCATTTTCAAAAAACTCACGGTGACGGAAAACATCATGGTGGCTTTGGAAAGCCGCGATCTTTCCGCCAGCGAGCGCTCGGAAAAACTGGAAAGTCTTTTGGAGGAATTCCGGATTCAGCACATCCGCGACAGTTACGGTTATTCCCTCTCGGGAGGGGAAAGACGACGGGTCGAAATCGCCCGCGCGCTGGCGGGAGATCCGGAATTTTTGCTTCTGGATGAACCTTTCGCGGGGATCGATCCCATCGCGGTGAACGACATTCAGGGAATCGTCAAGGAGCTTAAAGAAAAGGGCATCGGGATTTTAATCACGGATCACAACGTGCGCGAAACGCTGGGGATCTGTGACCGGGCCTACATTTTGCGGGAGGGCCGCATCGAGGTCGAAGGTTCTTCCAGTGAAATCGCCAACTCGCCGCGGGCCAGGGAATTTTACCTCGGAGAGAACTTCCGTCTTTAAACAAGGAGTCAGTTGATGGCAATGCAGTTAAAAACCAGTTTGAAGCTTTCACAGCAGTTGAGGATGACGCCCCAACTGCAACAGGCGATCAAGTTGCTTCAGCTCTCCCGTTTGGAATTGGAAACGGCCGTGCGCAAGGAGTTGGAGGAAAACCCGGTTCTTGAGGAAGTGCAGGACGTCGCGGAAGACGCTTCCCGTCTTGAAGCCCGCGAAGCGAACCCGGACGAGGCCTCCTCCCAGCAGGATCAGTCCGATCCGCGCCAAGATGAATTCGAGTGGGAAAACTACGTCGATCAGAAATACAAGCCTCCCCAATCGGGACCGGGCGGCACCGATGAGATCATGAATTATGAAAACATGATCTCCTCCGAAACCACTCTTCATGATCATCTCTTGTGGCAAATGAACTTGGGCGGGTTTTCCGAGGAAGAGGAAAACTATTTGGCCGTGTTGATCAGCTACGTGGATGACGACGGTTACATCAAAACCCCGCTTTCCGAAATTTCCCAAGAAGAATCCGTGGACGAAAAGGAGCTTGAGGAAATGCTTCCCTTCCTTCAGGAATTCGACCCGCCGGGAGTGGGCGCCAGGGACTTAAAGGAGTGTTTGATCATCCAGGCCAAGCATCTTGAAGAAGACACCAACGATCTGGTTCACTTGGTGAACAATCACTTGAAGGACCTGGAAAAGAAAAACTACAACGGGATCGCCAAAGCCATGGAAGCCTCGATGGAAGACATCGTGGAGATGTGTAAGATCATTTATTCGATGGACCCCAAACCGGGACGCTCTTTCATGCCTCAGGACACCCAGTTCGTCACGCCGGATGTCTACGTTTACAAAGTGGGCGACGAGTACATGGTGTCTTTGAACGAAGACGGTCTGCCGCGGTTGAGGATTTCCAATCTCTATAAAAACATCCTGAAAGGCGAGAAGTCTTCCGGCGGCAAGGCCCAGGAATACATTCAGGATAAATTGCGCTCCGCCGTGTGGCTGATCAAAAGTATTCATCAAAGACAGCGCACGATTTATAAGGTCACGGAAAGCATCGTGAAGCACCAACAGGATTTTTTCGAAAAAGGGCCCGAACACATCAAGCCCATGATTCTTCGGGACATCGCCAACGACATCGGGATGCATGAGTCGACGGTCAGCCGCGTGACGACCAGCAAATACGTGCACACGCCGCGCGGGATTTTTGAGTTGAAATACTTTTTCAACTCGGGAATTTCCATGACCGACGGGGACTCGCTGGCCAGCGAGTCGGTGAAATTGAAGATCAAAGATCTGGTGGGGAAGGAAAATCCCAAGAACCCTCTGTCGGATCAAAAGATCGTCGAGCTCTTGAAAAAAGACGGCATCAAAATCGCTCGGCGAACCGTGGCCAAATACCGCGATATGTTGAAAATCCTCCCCTCCTCCAAACGCAAGAAGCTTTTTTAAGGGCGCTTCTTTTTGAGAATTTTGGGCTTTGGTCTGTAGAAATCCGACGAACGTCCGATAGGGAATATGGCAGCTCGAAAGGGGGATCTATTATGTTCGTCGAGTTCCGGTTCCGTGATTTGCGTTCGTCCGAAGAACTTGAAAATTATGCGATGGAGAGATTCAGTAAGATCGGAAAATTGGAGAAAGAACCGTTTCAGATCTCGGTGACATTTTCCTACCATAAAACCTCTAAGAAAGTGCTGCTTCGTTTAAGGTCCAAAAGGAAAGACGTGGTTGCCCAAAGTGAAGGCGAAGACTTCTTTGCCTGCCTGGACGAAGCCACCACCCGCATGCTCAGCCAGCTTAAAAAGACCCGGCTGCGCGCCAGGGAT